>OOBN01000482.1_pt1 | contig 38118 bp, 35 predicted proteins | sample 1671091 | NCBI WGS metagenome assembly OOBN01 (sample SAMN06348121, study PRJEB24527) | human gut metagenome | biome: human gut; feature: ankylosing spondylitis patient; material: feces | host: Homo sapiens | place: China | collected 2015-10 | reverse complement strand
GGCCCGCCCTTTTCACAGGCTCTCAGGAACCGAGGAAGGCCCAAGGTCTGTCCCAATGTGCCTGAAAAGCCAGAGGCGAAACGAAGTTTCGCACAAAGTTCTTTTGGTTCCTTTTCTTTCAAGAAAAGGAACTCAGCGGAAGTAGACCAGGGGGTCCTCCGGCGCCTCCGCCTTCTCCACCTGGTCGGCGTAGAGGACCACGCCCTCGCCCTCGTAGACGTTGGCGTGCTCCCACTGGATGGCGGCGTGGACGGTGACCCACTCCCCCTTGCGCAGGGAGCGGGCGCGGTCGTACTTGCACAGAAATCCGAAGAACCGGATGTCCTCCACACAGCAGGTCATGGCGTTGCGGCCGGGGATGAAGGTCCCCTTGGGCAGTTTTAGGCTGGTCATGGCCTGGGCCTTGAAGGTGATGGTCTTGCCCACATACCGGTCCGGATGGTCTTGAATGTCCAGGTACCAGATGCCGTAGTCGTCGTCCTCCAGGTCGATGTGGGGGTCGTCCAGAGAGTAGGGGAGAATGTCCTCCACCTCCAGCTCCTCGCCCCGCTCGTCCTCAAAGACTACCTCGCACATGCGGTTGGCCGCCCGAATGGAGCGCTTCCAGCCCGCCAGAGGCATGTCGGGGGTGCAGCGGTTGAAGAGGACCATGTCCGCCTCGGTGACCATGTCGATGATCATGGACTGCATGTTGTTCCGGTACATCTCAAAGGTGGTGCCGTCGATCACGTCGATGGCCTGATAGAGTCCCCAGGTCTTGGGGAGCTTCAAATCCCGGAGGATCTGGATGGGCCACATGCCGTTATACTCCATCAGCACCCGCTCGGGCTGATAACGGCGGTCCACCTCTTCCAGAAAGGCGGTGGTGATCTGGTCCTGGGACTCGATGGGCACGACCCGGCAGTTCTGCTTGGACAGCTTCTCCTGGTCATACTCCTCTTCGCCGTCCTCGCACATCAGAAGTACGGTGCGCTCTCCGTCGTTGAAGTAGTCCATGCCCAGGGTGTCGGTGAGCAGGGTGGTCTTGCCGCTGTCCAGGAAGCCGGTGATGAGATAGAGGGGAATGCGGGAATCAGGCATACTCGTCTCCTCCCATTACGCCAGCAGGAACAGCTTCTCCAGCTGGTCCTCTTTCAGATCGGAGCCGATGACGCACAGCCGGCCGGTGTAGTCGGCCGCGCCCTCCCGGATCTGGAACTCCTCGGGCACCAGGTCGAAGTGGAGCCAGGTCTGGCCGTCCTCGCAGGGCACCATGCCCTTGGCACGGAGGATGTAGCCGTAGTCCTGGCCCATGGCCAGGGAGGACAGGATGTCCTGGAGCTCCTCCCGGCTGTACTTGCGGGGGGTCTCCCGGCCCCAGGAGGTGAAAATCTCGTCGGCGTCGTGGCCGTCGTGGTGGTGATGGTGGTGGTCATGGCCGCAGGCACAGCAGGCGTCGCACTCGTCCCCATGGTCATGGTGATGTTCGTGCTCATGGTCATGCTCGTGATGGTGCTCATGCTCCTCGTGGTCGTGATGATGCTCGTGCTCGTGGTCATGGTCGTGGTGATGATGGTGGTGCTCGTGCTCGTCCTCATCGCTGTGGGTGCGGCCGATCTCCTCCATGAGCTCCTCGGCCAGGGAGTGGCCGCCCTCCATGGCGGAGACGATCTGGGCCCCAGTGAGCTGGTCCCAGGGGGTGGTGAGGATGGCGGCCTTGGCATTCTTGGCGCGCAGCAGGTTGACCGCGGCGTTCAGCTTGCCCTCGTCCATGCTCTGGGTGCGGGAGAGGAGGATGGCGGAGGCGTGCTCCACCTGGTTGTTGAAGAACTCACCGAAGTTCTTCATGTAGATCCGGGCCTTGGTGGCGTCCACCACGGTGACGAAGCTGTGGAGCTGAAGCTCCGGGGACTCCTTCTGCACCCGCTCCACGGCGGCGATCACGTCGGACAGTTTTCCTACGCCGGAGGGCTCGATGATAATCCGGTCGGGGGAGTAGTCCTCCAGCACCTTTTTCAGGGCCGTGCCGAAGTCGCCCACCAGGGAGCAGCAGATACAGCCGGAGTTCATCTCAGTGATCTCCACCCCGGCGTCCTTCAAAAAGCCGCCGTCAATGCCGATCTCGCCGAACTCGTTCTCGATGAGCACGTTTTTCTGCCCCTGGAAGGCCTCGCTGAGGAGCTTCTTGATGAGGGTGGTCTTGCCGGCTCCCAGGAAGCCGGAGATGATGTCAATTTGGGTCATGGTATTGTCATATCCTTTCCAAAGATAAAAATTAAACCAGATTCGGGCCTTCCCCCCGCTGGGGGGAAGGTGCCCCCGCAGGGGGCGGATGAGGGGGAGGGGGTGCGTGGGACCGGCTCACCCTCATCCGTCACGGCCTTCGTCCGTGTCACCTTCCCCCTGGTAGGGGGAAGACTTTATTCTATGTTCAGCTCCAAATCAGGTGGGTGGCCTCCATCAGAGCATACAGCAGGCCCGCGGCGGTCTCCCGGGTGCCGGCGTCGCCGGGCTGCTGATCCCCCACCAGGGCCCCCAGCTCGTCCAGGTTCCGGGCGGAGGTCTGGGCCCAGTCGGAGAAGTAGTAGTAGTTTCCCCAGTCCCCGGCGGACAGATTCTCCTGGGCGAGTTCATAGCCGTCCAGACTGGCCCATGCGGCCACCGAGGAGAGGACGGTGACCATCTCCTCGTATGTAATGGTGTCCTCCGGGCGGAAGGCGGAGCCGTCGCCGGCGAAGAAGCCCTTGGCGGCCATGGCGTTCACCCCGTCGGCGTACCAGGCGTCCGCCGCCACATCGGAGAAATAGTTTTGCTCCGGCACCCGCAGGTCCAGGGCCGAGGCCACCATGGAGGCAAACTCTGCCCGGGTGATGGTCTCCTCCGGGTGGAAGGTGCCGTCCTCATAGCCGCTCACCAGCCCGTACACCGCCAGGGTGTTGATGGCGTCGGCGAAAGGGGAGTTTGATACGTCGGAGAACATGCGGCTCTCAAAATCCAGCCCCAGCTCCTCCGCCAGGGCGACAGGGGTTACCTCGGTCCAGGTGGAACCGCCGCTGCCCCGGTACAGCTTGGCCGAGGGGGGCAGGGCCTCCAGCAGCTCGGTGAAGGCGTCCCGGTTGTCCGCGTGGCGGGCGGTGCTCTCGTCGATATAGAAGGTGAAGCCAGCCAGCTCCAGCTTCAGGGAGCCGTTGGCGATGGAGGGCTCGTTGGAGCGCAGAAGCAGGGCGGCGGCCTCGGTGTTCCCCTGGGAGATGAGCAGAGTGGGGAGGACCCCCACCGTGTCGTTGGTGGCCCCGTCGGGGGCATAGAAGCGGTAAGTGGTGATTTTCAGGCAGTCCCCGTCAAAGAGCTCGGCGATGGTGCCGTTGGAGGAGTCCTCATCCAGCACCGTCTGAGCCACCCCCTTGCCGTAGGTGCGCTGGCCGATGGCAATGCCGATGTGGTGGGCCCGGACGGCGGCGGCGAACATCTCCGCTCCGCTGGCGCTCCATGGGCTGGTGAGGACCACCACGGGCACATCGGTGAGGTCGGGGGCGTCAGGCCGGATGGCCCGGTAGTAGGCCAGACCGTCCCGGCCCATCATATAGACCATGACCCCGCTTTCAAACCAGCCCAGAGAGAGGGTCACTGCCGTGTCGGTGCCTCCGGGGTTGGAGCGCAAGTCCACCACCCAGAGGTTGGCATCGTCCCCCATCTCCTCCAGGGCCTCCCGCACCGTGTCGGAGGTGGAGGCACCGAAGCTGTCGCAGGCGATGTAGCCCACATCCCCGTCCACCAGATCATAGGTGACAATGGGGATGGTGACCGCCTTGCGCTCCAGGGTGAAGTCCTTCTCCTCCCCGGTGCTGTGGAGGCGGATGGTGAGAGTGACGGAGGTACCCACCTCCCCGCGGATCAGGGTGGATGGGTCCATGCCGGAGGTGAGGGGAACGCCGTCCACTGCCAGGATGCGGTCCCCGGCGGACAGTCCGGCCTCCTGGGCGGGGGAGTTGTCCAGGATGGAGAGGATCTGGACTCCGTCGTCCACGGCGTTCTGGATGGACACGCCGATGCCCACCACCGTCTCACCGTCCACCTGGTTCAGGAATGCCTGGTACTCCTCCGCAGACATGTATACAGTGTAGGGGTCGTTCAGGGCCTCCAGGATGGCCTCGGTGGAGTCCAGATTCAAAATCTCCTGGGGGATTTCATCCACATAGTAGGTTTCCAGCAGCATGCGGGTGTCCTCCGTCTCCAGAGCGGAGGCGGGGAGAGTACACAGGCTGAGGATCAGGGCGGTGGACAGAAGGCCGGGAAGAATGCGATGTTTCATGGAAGTCTCCTTTTTTGGATAAGCCGCGCGCCGGATGCCACAGGCATCCGGCGCAGAACGCATGATTACAGCTTCGAGGTGCGGTAGGTCATCTCCTCACGCTTGGGGCCGGAGGAGACCATGGTGATGGGACATTGGATGTGCTGCTCCAGGAAGTTCACGTAGTCCTTGGCCTGCTGGGGCAGGGCGTCGTAGTCCTTGCAGCCGCGGATGTCGCACTTCCACCCGGGGAGGGTGGTAAAGACAGGCTTAGCCCGCATCAGGCGGGGAGTGACCGGGAACTGATCGGTGACCTCCCCGTCGATCTCATAGCCGGTGCACACCTTGATCTCGTCCAGATAGCCCAGCACGTCCAGACAGGTGAGGGCCACCTGGGTAGCGCCCTGAACCATGCAGCCGTACTTGGTGGCCACGGCGTCGAACCAGCCCACCCGGCGGGGGCGTCCGGTGGTGGCGCCGAACTCGCCCTTGTCGCCGCCCCGGCGGCGCAGCTCGTCGCCCTCCTCGCCCAGCAGCTCGCTGACGAAGGGCTCGGTGTTGGAGCCCACGGAGGAGGAGTAGGCCTTGGTGACGCAGATCACGTCCTCAATGGCAGTGGGAGGCACTGCCGCGCCCACGCAGCCGAAGCCGGCTAGGGTGTGGGAGGAGGTGGTCATGGGGAAGATGCCCAGGTCCGGGTCCTTCATGGAGCCCAGCTGGCCCTCCAGCAGGACGGTCTTGCCCTCCTTCAGGGCCTTGTGGACAAAGCCCACCGCGTCCCCCACATAGGGGCGGATCTCCTCCCGCAGGGCGAGAAGCTGCTCCATGAGCTCGTCCACGCTCAGGGCGGGCTTGTGGTACAGATGCTCAAAGAGCACGTTCTTGATGGACAGGGCGGCCTCCAGACGCTCCCGCAGCCGGTCCTCGTAGAAGAGGTCGCACACCTGAATGCCGATCTTGGCGTACTTGTCCGAATAGAAGGGGGCGATGCCGCTCTTGGTGGAGCCGAAGGCCTTGCCGCCCAGGCGCTCCTCCTCATAGGTGTCCTGGAGCACGTGGTAGGGCATGAGAATCTGGGCCCGCTCGGAGATGATCAGGTTGGGGGCGGGCACTCCCTGATCGGTGAGGGAGTGGAGCTCGTCCACCAGCTTGCGGATGTCCAGAGCCAGGCCGTTGCCGATGATGTTGGTGACATGGGGGTAAAACACGCCGGAAGGGAGCGTATGCAGGGCGAAGCGGCCCTGATCGTTGATGATGGTGTGGCCGGCGTTGGCGCCGCCCTGATAGCGGATGACCACGTCGGAGGTCTCCGCCAGCATATCAGTGATCTTGCCCTTGCCCTCGTCGCCCCAGTTGGCGCCTACGATCGCTTTTACCATAATGTGTTACCTCCGGAGACCGGGATTCGCAACCGCCTGGGCGGATTTGCCTTATCCGGTTTCCAACACAGCTCCTTTATTATACTTCCTTTTTTCGTCCCGCGCAACTGTTTTTCTGGAAAGAAACGCAGGGAAAAGAACTTTTTGCGGCGCTTCGTCCCGCCGTCTCTTTCCGTTTTCTTTCTATGGATGCGGAGCGGCGAAATCCTCCGCAAAAAATGCTTGACTTGGAGCGCACTCCAGGGAGTAGCATAGTACCAGAAAGCAAGAGAAACCGGAGGGGGAGTATGCCGCCGCCTTCGGGAGGACGGCGCGTGATGCGCCGTGAGATAGAAAGGGGTACTACCAATGATCTACAAAAAGTTTCAGGATTTGGAGCTGTCCGCCCTGGGTATGGGCTGCATGCGCCTGCCCGTTATTGACGGGGACGACGCCAAGGTGGACGAGGCGGCTACCTTCCAGATGGTGGACGAGGCTATGGCCGGCGGTGTGAACTACTACGACACCGCCTGGGGTTACCACAACGGCAACTCCGAGCTGGCGCTGGGCAAGGCCCTGGCCCGGTATCCCCGGGAGAAATTCTATATTGCCGACAAATTCCCGGGCTATGACCTGGCCAACATGCCCAAGGTGAAGGAGATCTTCGAGGAGCAGCTCAAGAAGTGCCAGGTGGACTACTTCGACTTCTATCTGTTCCACAATGTGTGCGAGATGAACATTGACGCCTACCTGGACCCCAAGTACGGCATCTATGACTATCTGATGGAGCAGAAGAAAAACGGCCGCATCCGCCACCTGGGCTTCTCCTGCCACGGGGCGATGCCGGTGCTCAAACGGTTCCTGGAGGCCTACGGCAAGGACATGGAGTTCTGCCAGCTGCAGCTCAACTACATCGACTGGACCTTCCAGGGCGGCAAGGAGAAGGTGGACCTGCTGAACGAGTACCGCATCCCCGTGTGGGTGATGGAGCCCCTGCGGGGCGGCCGCCTGGCCCGGCTCAGCGAAAAGGAGGCCGCGCCCCTGAAGACCATGCGCCCCGATGAGACCATCCCCGCCTGGGCCTTCCGCTTCCTCCAGTCCATCCCCAACGTGACCATGGTCCTCTCCGGCATGTCCGACCTGGAGCAGATGAAGGCCAACCTTGACACCTTCCAAACCGAGGCCCCTCTCAATGAGAAAGAGATGGACGGCCTGATGGAAGTGGCCGGCGGCATGGTGAGCCAGACCGCTCTGCCCTGTACCGCCTGCCACTACTGTGTCAGCCACTGCCCCAAGGGGCTGAACATCCCCGAGCTGTTGGCGCTCTATAACGAGCACTCCTTCACCGGCGGCGGCTTCCTGGCCCCCATGGCCCTGTCCGCCATCCCTCAGGACAAGTGGCCCAGCGCCTGCATCGGCTGCCGCAGCTGCGAGAAGGTCTGTCCCCAGCAGCTGAAAATTTCCGAGGCCATGGCCGATTTTACCGCCAAACTGGGCGGCTGAGGAATTAAGAATGAAGAATTGCGCCTCTTTGCGGCGCAAAGTGGAACACGCGCCGGTTCTCCTCTTTGGGAGGGTCGGCGCGTGTTTTGTTTTCCCTTTGATGTAAGCTGTTGTACAACAAAACATGGAATACCGGGATAGAAGGAAGCGGGCATTATGCGCGCGGCGTGGTACAGACAGCGAAAGGGGTAAACTGTGGAACGAAACAAAAAAATTTACGGGTACATCCGGGTGAGCACCCGGGAGCAGAACGAGGACCGGCAATGGATTGCCCTGCGGGAGGTGGGAGTGCCGGAGCAAAACATTCTGCTGGACAAGCAGTCCGGCAAGGACTTCCACCGCCCCCAGTACAGGCGGCTGGTGCGGAAATTGAAAAAAGACGATCTGCTCTACATCAAGAGCATCGACCGTCTAGGGCGCAACTATGGGGAGATTCTGGAGCAGTGGCGGCTGCTCACCAAGGAAAAGGGGGTGGATATCGTGGTGCTGGACATGCCTCTGCTGGACACCCGCCGGGGCAAGGACCTGATGGGGACCTTTTTAAGTGATATCGTCCTCCAGGTCCTCTCCTTTGTGGCGGAAAATGAGCGGGTGAACATCCGCCAGCGCCAGGCCGAGGGCATTGCCGCCGCCAAAGCCCGAGGGGTGCGCTTCGGACGGCCGCCCAAGCCCCTGCCGGAGAACTTCCACAGCGCCTACCAGAGGTGGCGGGCGGACAAGATCACCGGCACCGCCGCCGCAAAGGAGTGCGGCATGCCTTTGTCCACCTTCCGGTATCGGGCGAGCATCTATAAAAGAACTATACCGCAGAAATAAAGTTGCAAAAATGTGTACTTTTTTGTATAAATTCTGCCTGACTTGCTGTGCATGATTATATCGTAATTTTTTCTGAAATACAATATGCTGGCTGCATAGCATTTTCAATTTTTCCGCGTTAGCACCAGACTTCCCGCTTTTTCCGCTTCTTGCGGAGGCGCGTTTGATTGTTGTAAAAAAGTACACCATTTTGGTGGAAGGAACAGAAAGGACGGATCAGGCATGAAAAAAGGAATTTCTTTGCTTCTGGCGGGGGTTTTGGCCCTATCCCTTGTGGCTTGCGGGGGAGATACTGCTAGTGCTGAAACTGGAGGTTCGTCTGGCGGCGAAAGTAGTTCCATGACCAAAGAGGAAATGCTGGAAGCTGCCATAGTTGCCGATGAAGTTGAAATCGGTAATGCAATTTACGAGAACGTAGTGAATGCAAAGCAGACATACTGTGGAAAAACCCTTGAAGTATCATCCATAATTTCTGCGATTGATGAAGATAGTATTTCTCTGGGGCAAGTAGGAAGTTTTTTAACGGTATATTTACCAGAAGAAGATATCGCGAATCTTCAACTGCAGCAAACAGTTACAGTTGTAGGTATAACAAATGACGATCTTCAAACGGAGACACAAGTAATGGGTGGTACGGAATGGGAACGTCAGTATCTTGTTATGGAGCAAGCATATCTTGTAACAGACCGCTATGAATTTACCGGAACAGTTAAAAGCGAAAATGATAGTTACACAGGCGCATGGAATGTTGAATTTCCGGGGCAATCTGTGCAAAAGATAGTTTACTTTGATGATGGAATTGATGTCAGTCAGTATATTGGAGAAGAAATTACATTTACTGCACAGGTGATTGATTTCGAATATTATAATGCCATAATAGAATAATAGGAACGCGGCTAGTGTTTCCCACTAGCCGCGCAGACTGTCGAAAAAGTGGCGCAGCCACTTTTTCGAGAGTCTAAGACCGCCGTACGAAACGTACGGCGGCCTTTGCTCTGCCTGCCCTGCGGAGGGCGGGCGTCTATTATTTTTGCAGAAGCAGCCGCTCGATCAGCTGCACGGACCCTTCGATGCCGTAGCTGGCCGAGTTGATGCACAGGTCATAGTTGACCACATCTCCCCACTTCCGGCTGGTAAAAAACTCATAGTAGGCGCGGTGGCGGTGGTCCACCTTCTTGAGAAACTTCCGGGCGCTCTTATAGTCCAGGTTGTCCTGCTTCATCACCCGGCGCACCCGCACCTCAAAGGGGGCGTTGACGAAAATGCTCACATGGGGGATCTGGTGGTTGGTGAGGATCACGTCGGCACAGCGGCCCATGATGACAAAGTCCTCCCGCCGGGCCATGTCGCAGATCAATTCGCTCTGGTTGAAAAAGACCGCCTCCGCCTTGGGCAGGCCGTGGTAGCGGCTGAACTCCCGGATGCGGGCCTTGAGCCCCTTGGGTCTCTCCACCGCCATGGGGTCTTGATTCAGATCCTGGGGGTTGGTGAAGCTGGCCCGGTCGCGGATGTGGTCCTGCTGGGCCTCCAGCCGCTTCAGAACCTCGGCAAAGATCTCCGTGTCATAGTAGTTGATCTTCAGTGTGTCCGCCAGATTGAAACCCACGTCGGTCCCGGCGCTGCCATAGGTGCGGCCGATGCAGATCACCAGATGGTTTCCCGCGTTGAACCGGCCCTTCCAGCTGTTCTGGGAGAAGGACTGGTTGAGCCCGGCCAGGGTTTCGTCCAAAATATCCACCGCGCCGAAGCGGTCGGGCAGCTTCTGGATCAGCTTCCAGATCTCGTTGTACTCGGTCATCACCCGGGAGCGCTCCTGCCGCTCCGGAATGGTGCGGGCCATGTTGCCGATCAGGGCCAGGGAGCTGCGCAGGTAGTGGCTGGTGCGGTGCTCCTTCATGATCTGGGTCAGCTCTCGGATGGACTCCTCCCGGCTGGCGTTGAACACCCGGCCCAGGCCGGACCCCAGCACCCGGTAGACCTCGGCGTCCAGATCATACAGGCGGTTTGCGATCTCAAGCACTAAATTTCTCGTCTCTTCCATGACAACTCAGCCCTCCTCACAAGAAAAAGATCAGCGTATCCAGGATAAAGACGGGGATCAGGAAGCGCACCGACCAGAACATATACCCGAAGAAGGACGGCATGCGGATACCATTTTCATCCGAGATGGACTTGACCATAAAGTTGGGCGCGTTGCCGATATAGGTGTTGGCCCCCATGAATACCGCGCCGCAGGAAATGGCCGCCAGCATCTTGGTGGGCACGACCCCCAGGGTGGTAGCCAGCCCGGTCTGAGCTCCCTGGGCACAGGCCGCCGTCAGGAAGACCAGATAGGTGGGGGTGTTGTCCAGGAAGCTGGACAGGGCGCCGGTGGCCCAGAACATCTCCGCCGGGTGGGTGAGCCCCAGCTCGCCGCCCTTGGCGGTGAGGAGCATCAGGGCGGGCTGCATGGTGATGAAGATGCCCACAAAGAGCACCGCCACCTCCTGGATGGCCCCCCAGGTGAAGTGGTTGGATTTGCGCACCGACACATCGGTGGTCTTGAAGGAGAGGAACGCCGCCAGAAGGATAATAATGATCTCCAGCAGCGCGGGGATGGTGAGGGTGACCTCGCCGAAGATGGGGATGCCGATCACCTCGCCCGCCTCATTCTGGAACATGGGGAGGGTGGGGAGCACCCCGCTGATGACCACGGCGGCCACGATCATCACCAGGAAAATCAGATTGTGGAGGCCCCGGATGTGGATCTCCGTGCCCGGCTTCCGGATGTCGGGCATGTTGCCGGCGGCGATGTCCTTGCGGTAGGCCCGCATGTCGATCCAGTAAAAGACCGCCAGCAGGATCACCGCGTTGAACAGCAGCACCGGGGCCAGCTGAAGGCTCCAGAAGAAGGGCACGCCCCGGGAGAAGCCCATCAGCAGAGGCGGGTCCCCGATGGGGGTCAGACAGCCGCCCATGTTGGAGATCAGGAAGATGAAAAACACCATGATGTGGCTGCGGTGCCGCCGCCAGGCGTTCATTTTGATCACCGGACGGACCATGAGCATGCTGGCCCCGGTGGTGCCGATCCAGCTGGACAGCACCGTACCCAGGAGCAGGAGAAACACATTGATTCGGGGAGAACCGGCCAGGTCGCCCTCCAGAGAGATATTGCCGGCCACACAGAACAGGCCGAACAACAGCACAATAAAGGTGAGGTAGTCGCCGATCAGGCACTCCAGCGCCGTCTCCACCGCCGTACCCAGTCCCCCCATCAGAGCATAGGGGATGAGAAAGGCCAGCGACCAGAACGCCACCGCCAAAGGCTGATGGCTCTCCCACCACGAGGAGCACAGCAGCGGACACAGGGCGATGCACAGCAGCAGCCCCGCAAAGGGGATGCTCAGCCAAAGCGGGACCTCTCCCCCCGCTCCGGACAGGGAGGCCCGATTCCAAATTCCCATCAGGAGCATCCCCAGCATCAGGAGCGCTCCTAAGCCAAATGAAACTTTCTTCGCCAACATGATCCTCTCCAAACTTTTCCTCAGTCTCCAGGATCTCCTCAAGGACGGTACAGGCGGCTGATTTTTCCACACACTGAAACGTTTTTTCTCCACCGGCAGGGCGGCGGCCGAACCGATTCCAAGTCCCTGCTCCGGGATGCGGCCCTTCCGCCGCTCCCGACACACAGTCCTTGTTTTACCGGTTCTGCCCCGGCCAGATGCTATTTTAGCACAAAAAAGCACTCCCAGCAACGCGCCATTTTGTATTTATAATATTTTAACTATACCTCATATAGTATTTCAGTAAATAATAGTTCCCGTTTTATCGTGTAAATTTCACAAAATTCTTTCTTGCGCCTCTGTGCCCGCCGCGATAAAATGGTAAGGTATTTTCCACGACAAGGAGGTCTTTGAAATGGAATCTTTTGTTCTATCTAACGGCATGAATATCCCCGCCATCGGCTTCGGGTGCTACGCCCTGAATCCCACGGAGCAGAAGCGGATTCTTCTGGACGCAATCGAGGCGGGCTACCGCCACTTTGACACCGCCTCTTTCTACCAGACAGAGGAGGCACTGGGCCAGGCTGTCCGGAAGAGCGGGCTTCCCCGGGAGGCGTTTTTCCTCACTACAAAACTCTGGCGCACCCAGATGGACGACCCACGGGCGGCCTTTGAGGCCTCCCTCCGGGCTCTGGGGACCGACTACCTGGATCTCTACCTGATCCACTGGCCCCGCCCCGACCTGGAGCGGGCCGATTGGAAGGAGCTGGACGCCCGGGTCTGGGACTGCCTGCAGGAGCTGTACCAGCAGGGGAAGGTGCGTGCCATCGGCACCAGTAACTTCCTGCCTCACCACCTGATGAATCTCGCCGCCCGCGGCGGACTTCTTCCCATGGTCAACCAGCTGGAGTACCACCCGGGGTATCTTCAGAGCGCCGCGGTTCAGTACTGCCGGGAGAACCACATCCAGGTGTCCGCCTGGTCTCCCCTGGGTCGGCGGAGGCTGATGGACGACCCCCTGCTCAGCGAGATCGCCGCCGCCCACCAGGTCACCGTGCCCCAGGTCTGCCTGCGCTTCGCCCTGCAAAACGGTGTGCTCCCTCTCCCAAAATCCTCCAGCCCAAAGCGGATGCGGGAAAACCTGGACCTGTTCCGGTTCTCCCTGTCCCAGGAGGAGATGTCCTGGATCGCCACCATGCCTCAGACCGCCTGGTCCGGGGAGCATCCGGACCGGGAGCGGGCTCTGCTCTCCTGATCCGCTCCGGCAGTACAGAAGCAAATCTAGCCATTTTTTTGCAGTTTTCTTGTCTTTTCAGTCTGTTTTAAGAGTAAAACGCAACTTTTCCCTGATACAGAAAACTTTTCTTCAAAAAGGCTTTTCCCACTTGACAGAAAATTTATGCCTGCGCTATACTAAATTTAATCAAAATGGCCCATTGGATTTTACAAATGATGTGTCATTTTGACTAGCCGCGACAGACAGGAATTCTCTCCGTGGCATCCCCTTCCTCTCTGCCCGGCTGGGAGAAATTGAAGGAGGTCCAGCTTATGAAAAAGACATTCCGCAGAGCCCTGTCCCTGACCATCGCCTCTGGTCTCACCCTGGCGATGGCCGTCACCGCCGGCGCCGCTGAGGGCGACACCCTGACCCGCGGCGAGATGGCCAAGCTTCTGGTGGAGGGAGCCGGTCTGACCGACCAGGTCGCCCAGTATCAGAGCCAGGCCAGCGTGTTCTCCGACGTAGCGGAGGACAGCGAGTACAAGGGCTACATCAACCTGGCCTACGCCCAGGGCCTGATCAGCGGCACCGGCGCAGACACCTTCAGCCCGGACGCCCAGACCACTCAGGTGGAGGCTGCCGCCGCCATCATGCAGTATGCCGGCGTCCCTGAGGAAATGCTCACCTCCTGGCCCGCTGATTACAGCACCACCGCGGCGCGGGTCGGACTGACGGATGGAATTACTTACAGTGCCGACGCGGCAGTAACCGAGGGTCAGTTCCAGGCTATGCTGGAGAACGGCTCCTCCCTCGTGGGCAAGCCCTACATCGGCATCACCTGGAAGGCCAACGACCAGGATTATGCCGGCTTCAAAGCTGTCATCGAAGCCGCCGGCGGCAACCCGGTGGAGCTCTATCAGGTCACCAGCACGGCCGTGGGCTATGGCGCCGACGGCATGATCCAGAGCACCTATGTGGCCGATACCGGCAACCTGCTGCAGGAGTATGCTGATCAGATCAAGGCCCGCAACTACTCCGCCACCAACGTGGCTGAGGTGATGGAGGGCATCGACGGCGTGTTCTTCACCGGCGGTGAGGACATCAGCCCCTCCCTGTTCGCGGTGCCTCAGGAGGAGGCCAACGGCGGTGAGGAGATCAACGCCACCCGCGACATCTCCGACTACACCCTGATGGCCTACTGCATCGACAATGACGTGCCCACCTTCGCCGCCTGCCGCGGCATGCAGATGATGAGTATCGTCTCCGGCGCCGATTTCATCCAGGAGATCCCCGACTATTACGCTGAACAGGGCGCGGAGTACAACGACCTGCACCGGATGCCCGCCGACGCTGAGAACCGGGACTATGCCCGCCATGATGTGGAGCTCATCGGTACCGATTCCCTGCTGTACAGCATCGTGGGCTCCAGCACGCTGGCTAACGTCTCCTCCTGGCATCATCAGGCCGTCCGCAGCGTGGAGGGCACCGACCTGACCGTGGTGGCTCAGACCGTGGACAATGGCGTGACCATCATTGAGGGCGTGGAGAATCAGAACAACACCTTCTGCCTGGGCGTGCAGTTCCATCCCGAGAATGACTGCAAGCTGGCCATCTACGACAACAATCCCGAGGCCGCCCTGTGCGACGTGGATATCTGCCTGAACTTCTTCGAGTCCCTGGTCGCGGCCGCCGCGGCCTAATGGAAAAGACAGGCTTCTATTCCTATTAAAATTCTGCTCCGCAGGCCCTGTGCCTGCGGAGCAGTTTTCTGTACAAAAAAGAGCCTGGACCAGCGTCCAGGCTCTTTTACGATACACTTAATACCCAGAAATCCGCGCTCAGGCCAGGGCCTTCTTGGCGGTCTCGGTGAGCTGGGTGAAAGCGGCCTTGTCGTTGACAGCCAGCTCGGCCAGCATCTTCCGGTTCATCTCAATCCCGGCCTTCTTCAGCCCGTTCATGAAGGTGGAATAGTTCATGCCGTTGAGCTTGCAGGCGGCACTGATTCTGGTGATCCACAGGCGGCGGAAATCGCGCTTCTTGCGCTTGCGGCCCACATAGGCGTACACGCCGGACTTCATCACGGCCTGGTTGGCCATCTTGAAGTGCTTGGACTTGGCGCCCCAGTAGCCCTTGGCCATCTTCAGGATCTTATTTCTTCTCTTGCGCGTCATCATCGCGCCCTTCACTCTTGCCATTGTTCTTCAGCCTCCTTCTCTTACTTATACAGGATCATGCGCTTGATGGCGGCCTCGTTGGTCTTATCCGCATAGCCGCCCTTCCGGAGGCCTCTCTTCAGCTTGGTGGTCTTGCCGTGGCCGTTGAGCAGATGCCGCTTGCCGGCGTGGGCACGCTTGACCTTGCCGTTCTTGGTGAGAGCGAAACGCTTCTTGGCGCCGCTGTGGGTCTTGATCTTCGGCATAACAGAAAACTCCTTTTCGACTTACTTTTTCGCGTCCTTGACCGGCTTGGGGGACAGGAAGATGGACATATGCCGTCCCTCCAGCTTCGGACTTTTATCCATCACGGCGACCTCGCCGCAGGATTCGGCAAACTTCAGCAGCAGCTCCTGACCGATGTTGGTGTGCGCCATCTCACGGCCCCGGAACCGGACGGTGACCTTGCACCGGTTGCCCTCGGCCAGAAACTTCTGGGCGTTGCGCAGCTTGACATTGAAATCGTTCACGTCAATGCTGGGGGACATCCGGATCTCCTTGATCTCCACCACGCGCTGGTTCTTCCGGGCTTCCTTTTCACGCTTGGTCTGCTCGAACCGGTACTTGCCGTAGTCCATCAGCTTGCACACCGGGGGCACGGCATTGGGCGAAATTTTGACCAGATCCAGCTCACGCTCCTCGGCCAGGCGCAGCGCCTCCTGAGAGGACATGATGCCCAGCTGTTCGCCGCTCTCCGAGATCAGGCGGACCTCCTTATCCCGGATCTCTTCGTTGGTTTGATGACCTGTGTTAGCGATGGGAAAGCACCTCCAAACAAAAAAATAAAACGCGTCTGCCTGAATGGCACCCGCGTCACAGCAAAACCACGCCGAATATAGATGTTCCGGCGAGGATTCTCCATGTTGACCCTTTGGCTCTGGCCTGGGGTGAGGACGGGGCACCGTTCCTGCTTTATTGTACTTTAGCAGTATAACAGTGTCCCGTCCTCTTGTCAAGCACTTTTTTCTTGTTTTCAGAGAGACAGCCATGCTCAGGCGCCGCTCTCCTCCGCCCGGCTCAGCTCCCCGGTCAGGGTGTCCAGCCGGTAATTCCGGGTATCCGTGGCAATATACCACACCGGAGTCAGCGCCGAGGGTCCTGTCCCCGCACTGGTCACATAGCCCGGGGTGATGCTTTCGATCCGGCTGCACACGTCGCCCAAGGCCACCATTCCGTGGTAAAACTGAAACAGAGCGGTGGGGATGGAGATGGGCTTCTGTCCTGTGTCCAGAGCCGGTTCTCCCGTCAGCCGGCGGCCCTCGACCGCCGACAAACTGTCCTCCCGAAACGTCAGCGTGATCAGGTGGTTGAACACCGGCACCTGATTCCAAAGCTGCCGGCAGACCACGGTCACAGCGTCCTCCTCCCCGCTGTCAGCCTGAACGGAGAGGCTCTCCCCCTGGATGCCCAGGATCTCCAGAACCTGGAGGCTGTACGCGGCGGCGTCCTGCCCCTCCAGCTGGAAGGCCTCCTCCACAAACTCCCCCTGGAAGGTGCCGTCCCGGTGGAACTGGATGCTCCCCGTCTCGTTGTAATAGCGGTAGATCTCATCGCTCCAGGCCTGCTCCTGCACCTCGCCCCCCAGAAGGACGGAGGCGGCCTCCCGCTCCTGCTCCCGGTCCCACTCCACCGTCTGGGGCAGCAGGGTCATCTCCTCGGGGACGGTCTCATCCTCCACCGTCACGCCGTTGTTCTCCAAAAATTGAATGGAGTTCTGTCTGGCCTCCTGCCGGGCATTCTGGACCTGCAGTTCCCGCTGAACCAGGAATCCCAGCAGGCTCACGTTGGTGACCGCCAGAATTATGAGTATGATCGTCTTGATCCGGGACCACTCCATCTGCCGTCACCTCCCTGTGTCAAGGGCCCGGGCGGCCGCCCAGGAGGCGGAGACCAGTTCCTCGCTTCCGCCGTCCAGATAGACCAGAAGCAGCTCCTCACCCGTGTGGCCCTTGGCCTCCATGGCGGCCACCGCCTGCCGCACCGGAAGGACCACCGAGGTGGTCCCGCTGTCTGTATAGCTGCGGAACCACAGCTGAAACTCTATGATCTGTCCCTGTTCCACCACAAAGCGGGCGGCCCAGCCCTCCTCTCCAATGCGGACCTGGGCCCCATTGAGGCTGTAACCAAACTCCACCAGCCAATTTCCCTCCCCGTTCTCCTCCGCGGAGATCAGGTAGAGGGTGGCCTCTCCGCTGTTCTGGCCCAGAGTCTGCTGGGCCAGGCGGCGGCAGCCCTCCACCGCCTCATAGACGCCGGTTCCGGACAGGCGGTAGCGGTCGCTCCCCTCCGCCGCGGCCTCATAGGTCACATGCCCGTCCTCCGCGATGTGGAGGGTATCGTTGCGGCTGCGGATCACATACTCTCCCGCCGCAGGGTAGGAGATGGAGTTCTCCGGGAAGCCCAGCTGCTCCTGGAGAGCCTGGCGGCGCTCCTCACCGGCGATGGGGTTGGTGGCACTGTAAACCACAGGGACCGGAGTCTGGGGCTGTACCATAGTATACGTGGCCAGCGCGTCCAGCTCTTCAGCTTCAAAGGCGAACACAGTTCCATTCTCCTGCAGTGACCCCACCGCCTCGTTCAGACGGCTGGAGCTGATCACGTCCGAGGTACAGACCCAGCCCTGGGCCGCCGACTCATCCCAATAGTACAGGAGCACCTGTCCCTCCACCGCCGTAAGCACCATCCGCCGCACCGTCCCGGTGAGGGTCTGGTTATCCACGGACAGCCATCCGTTCAAAACCGCCACCGGAATTTCTCCCTGCCAGTCAAAGTAGAGGCCCGGCGCGGTAGACAGGGCCTGCTGAAATTCCGTCTCGCCCACGGCGCGGGGCTGGCTGGCGCTGCTCAGTGCCTCCACCAGAAGGCTGTACGACTGCTGGTAAAGGCTGTCCGTGCCCTCCTGGTCATACTGCACTCCATAGCGCACCACCTCGCTCCCCCGCTGAATGGCCGCCGCCATGCGCAGAGGACGCGCGGTGGCCCCGGGGTTCTCCGTGGAGGAGGAGCCCTCCGCCTCCGCCTGGTAAGCGGTCCCGGAATCTTCCGAGCTTACAATGGCCGCCTGGGTGCGCACCAGCAGAAAGACAGCCGAGCAGCTCAGCAGGACGATCAGAGCGCTTTTAAGGCGCTCAATGCGCCGTTTTTTACTTCCTCTCGTCATGGCTGGGTCCCTCAATGTTCAGCTCCATGCGCACCGACAGGCCGGGACCATTCCGGTCCACCAGCTCCAGCGCGCCCTCGTGCCGGTCTACGATCTCTTTGGCGATGGACAGTCCCAGGCCGGTGCCGCCGGACTGGCGGGAACGGGCCTTGTCCACCCGGTAAAAGCGCTCAAAAATCCGGGGGCGGTCCGCGGCCGGAATGCCGATGCCGTTGTCGTCCACCTGCATCCACACCCGTCTGCCGTTCTGCCCCGCAGAAATCTGGATCTGCCCGCCGTCCGGGGTGTACTTGATGGAATTGGAGACAATATTCATCATCACCTGCATGATCCGCTCCCGGTCGGCCCGCACCTGAGGCAGGCCGGGCTCCACGCACAGCTTCATGGTGTGGCTGTGGCGCTGGGCCTCCATATAGACGGCGTTGTACAGGTCCTGCACCGCCCCCTCAAAGGAGAACCAGCTCAGCTTCAGCTCGTCCCGCCCCGAGTCGAACCGGGACAGGGTGAGCAGGTCCTGAACAATGTGGGTCATGCGGTCGCTCTCGTTCAAAATGACCCCCAGGAACTTCTTCTCCATGGCGGGGGGGATGTCCCCGGCGCTGTCGGAGAGGGTCTCCGCATAGCTGCGGATGTTGGTCAGAGGGGTGCGCAGCTCGTGGGAGACGTTGGCCACGAACTCCCGCTGCATCTCCTGGTTCTTCCGCTCCTCGGTGACGTCGTGGAGGACCACCAGCACGCCCCCCTGCCGCTCCCGGTCGAAGGGGGCCAGCAGCAGGTCCAGCACCTGGTCCCCCACCCGGACCTCCCCCTCCAGATGGTCGGGGGCGGCCATGGCCTCCTCCAGGGAATACTGGTCCCCAAAGAGCTCCTTATAGGTGGTGTCCGGACCGATGGGACGGCCCAGCATGCCCTCCGCCGCCGGATTGGAGTGGATCACCTGGCCGTCCCGGTCAAAGGCCACCACGCCGTCGGTCATGTGGAGGAACAGGGTGTCCAGCTTGTTGCGCTCGTTCTCCACCTGGCGCAGGGTGTCCCGCAGCTGCCGGGCCATGTCGTTGAAGGTGTCGGTGAGCACGCCGATCTCGTCCCTTGAGGTGACCTCGATGCGCCGGGAGAAGTCCCCCTCCGCCACCCGCATGGCCCCCTCGGTGAGGCGCTGAATGGGAATGATCATGGTCTTGGACAGCAGGAAAGAGAGCAGGATGGAGATGATCAGTCCGAAGACCAGGGATTCCAGAATCAGACCGAAAATCTGGCTGATCAGGCTGTTCACCGTGGCCTTGTTGTCCAGAATATAGATGACGTACTGGTTGTCCCCCCGGGTGATGGGCAGGGCCACGTCCATATAGTCGGCGGCGATGTTGGCCTCGGTCCCCTCCTCCCGCTCCACCAGGGCCCGGGTCAGGTTGGGGGAGTCGTACTCCAGTCCGCGCCCCTCCTCCTCGTCGGTGCCGGTCAGATAGTCGCCGGTCTCCCCGTCCAGGATATACAGGGTGCGGCTGCGGCTGTCCAGGCCCAAATCGCCGTAGTAGGCCTCCATGATGCTCAAAATGGCCTGGGCCCCGTCCTCATCCGACGTGACCTCAGTCTCCAGATTGCGGCTCAGGGCCTGGTTCTGATCAAAGACCCGGCTCATCTGGGTATAGAACTCCTCCAGATAGAAGGCCATAACGGAGTTGATCAGGAAGGTGCCCACCACCGTCATTAGAGACAGGATGAGCAGCACCATGATCATCACCAGCTTCATATGCACGCTGCGCAGCACCGGAGGCACCCCCTTTCATTCAGAGTGGAAAGTGAAGCGTGGAGATATGGGTCCGGCTGCGCCGGACCTTATCCATCATTCGCCTTGGGCGAACTCCATTTCTTCACTCTCCACTCTCAACTCTTCACTCTAAAATAACAATCAGCTCTGCTGTCCGCCGAACAGGTATCCCATTCCCCGCTTGGTCAAAATGAACTTGGGAGAGGCGGGGTCGTCCTCGATTTTTTCACGCAGGCGGCGCACCGCCACGTCCACGGCCCGCACATCACCCACATAGCCCTCATAGTTCCACACGTGCTCCATCAGGGCCTCCCGGGAGAACACCTTTCCCGGCTGGGAGGCCAGGAAACGGATCAGGTCGTACTCCCGCTGGGTCAGCTCCAGGGCGCGGCCGTCCTTGTACACGGTGGCCCCCTCCAGGTCCACCACCACCCGTCCCAGGTCCAGCCGCTTTCCCGGCTCACTTCCCGCCTGGGGAAGCTGGGCGGGGGCCATGGCCACCCGGCGGATGTTGGCCTTTACCCGGGCCAGCAGCTCCCGCATGGCGAAGGGCTTGGTGATATAGTCGTCCGCCCCCAACTCCAGGCCCAGGACCTTGTCGGCCTCCTCCTCCCGGGCGGTGAGCATGAGGATGGGCACGGCGGACCCCGCCTCCCGGATCTTCCGGCACACGTCAAATCCGTTCATCCCCGGCAGCATCAGGTCCAGCAGGATCAGGTCCGGGTTCTGTTCCAGAGCCAGCTGCAGGCCGGTATTCCCGTCATAGGCCTCCAGGGTATCGTACCCCTCCCGGCTGAGGTTGAAGGACAGAATATCCACGATGTTCTGCTCGTCTTCCACGATCAGAATGGTCTTTCCCAACTCGGCTCCCTCCCTTACAGATTCAAAAGCACCTTGGTCTTCAAAACCGTGGCCACCGTCTTGGCGTCCTCCAGGGTCCCGTCCATCACCTTTTGGAACAGCTCCTCAAAGGGCATGGTGACGACGTTTAAAAACTCGTCGTCGTCCGGATGACTCTGGGCGCGGCTCAGGTCCCGGGCCAGGTACATGTGCAGCTTCTCGGTGCAGAAGCCCGGGGAGGCCAGAATACACCCCAGATAGGTCAGCTCCCCCGCCTCCAGACCGGTCTCCTCACTGAGTTCCCGGGCGGCGGCCACCCGGTGGTCCTCCCCCTCGTCCAGTTTTCCGGCGGGCAGCTCCAGCAGCAGCTGGTGGAAGGGATAGCGGTACTGCTGCACCAGCGTCACGTTTCCATCCCGGTCCAGAGGCAGAATGGCCACCCCGCCGGGGTGGAGCACCACCTCCCGCTTGGCCTGCATTCCGTTGGGCAGCTCCGCCTGATCCACCAGCAGGGTGACGATCTTGCCCTGATACACCGTCTCGCTTGAAAGGGTCCGCTCCGTCAAATCCATAAGGTATTCTTCCTCTCTGCCCATCCGGTTTTTGGCGCGGTTCTCCCGCTCCCCGGACGTTTTTTGTCCAATCCCGGCCCGTGCCGCGGCAGCATTGCGTCCAGTCCGCTGCGGGCGGCCGTCTGAAAACGCACACAGAAGCCGCCCAGGCCGGGGGCGGCGGCCCGCCGCCCCATGTGAATTTCATTATAGCACAGCTGCCCGGCCCCGGTAAAGCCAAACGTCTGATTTTCCCGGCTCCGCGCCCTTTCCCTCCTCCGCCCTGGAAACCTGTTTTTTCGCCCCGGAGAGGCCCGAACGGCAGGCCGGTAAAATTTTGACGTCTCTCCCACTTGCATTTTCTCTCCATCCGGGTTACAATAGGGTCAGAAAACAGGCAGGAGGTATTCCCCTATGAGCGAGGCGTACGGCCCCGATTTTATCACCGTCACCGACGAGGACGGCAACGAGTTTGAGCTGGAGCTGGTGGACACCCTGGAGCACAACGGCGTCACCTACCACGCCCTGTTCCCCGCTTCTCAGGAGGATGAGGAGAGCGGCGAGCCGGTGGACGTGGACGCGGACGACGAGGAATACGGCCTGGTGATCATGAAGACAGTGGAGGAGAACGGCGAGGAGCTGCTCTCCACCCTGGACAGCGACGAGGAGATCGAGGAGATCTACAACCTCTTCATGGAGCGGTTTTTCCAGGAGGAGGACGAATAACTCAGACTTCAGGCGGGTTTTCCTGCTCGGTGCGTGATGGGCCTTTTTAAACCCACATTTCTTAAACGGGACGCCCACCTCACGGCGTGGCTTGCAGGCCTCCCGGCCCCCATCGAGGTCGGCTGGAAGTTGGAAGCAGTAAAGCGTTGTGGAGGCGACCCACCTGCCATTTCGTGCAGGTTTTAAACAGGTCCACACGGCCAGAGCGGGGTATATAAAACTCACTTGGATATGGGCCGCGGCGCAAGCCGCGGTCTTTTTTACGCCCATTCCGGCTGGAGATTCGTCCGATTTCCCATGAACAAACTGTAAAAGCTGGCGTTTCTCTCCCCTTTCCCCCTTGAATCCTCCTGCGGATTCTTGTATAATAGCACAGAATTCCCCGTCCGGCCGCCTTTCTCTGCGGCCGGACACTTGCAAGTTCACAATGAGAGGACGGAATCAACTGTGAGTGCATCCAGAGAAAAGAAAACCCGGTCGGACTCCACCTATGTCCAGCGCCGGAATAACCGTGAGGAGGACAAGGACCGCCGCAAGCACATCCTGTATGGCATCGCGGGCGGCGTTGTTGCGGTATTGGCCATCGCCCTTCTGGTGTGGGACAGCGGCTTCTTCCAGAAGCGCTCCACCGCTGTCACCATTGACGGGGAGGACTACGGCCCCGCCGTGGTGCAGTATTACTACCAATCGGCCCTTAACACCGCCTATTACAATTCCGTGATGGGCTCCTCCACCTTTGACTACAATGTGGACCCCGCCGAGCAGGTCTACGACGAGGAGACCGGCCAGACCTGGCGGGACTATCTGCTGGAACAGGCCATCGACGACCTGACCCAGGTCACCGTCCTGGTCCACGCCGCCGAGGCCGAGGGCTACACCCTCACCCAGAAGGACCAGGCCTATCTGGAGAGCGAGCTGGCTACCCTGGACAGCACCTGGCGCTCCAGCGGCTCCTATGACAGTCTGTCCAGCTACCTGAAACTGAACTACGGCAGCTATATGGACGAGGATACCTTCCAGTCCCTCTACGCCGACCAGGTGTTGGCCGACTCCTACCGGCAGCACTATCAGGACAGCCTGACCTACACCGATGAGGAGACCGAGGCCTACTATAACGAGCACACCAACGACCTGGACACCTTCGGCTACACGGTCTTCACGGTCCAGGCCACCGTGGAGGAGCAGACCGATGAAGAGGGCAACACGGTGGAGATGACCGACGAGGAGAAGACCGCCGCCCTGGAGACCGCCAAGGCCGACGCTCTGGCCACCGCCCAGGCGATCCAGAGCCGCCTGACCAACGGTGAGGACGCTCAGGCCCTGGCCGACGAGTACGCCGACGCGCTGTACAGCTCCTCCATCCACACCACCGCCATGGGCTCCACCTTCTCCTCTGCCGCCTATGCCGACTGGCTGTATGACGCCGCCCGCCAGAGCGGGGACATCACCCTGGCCGAGCTGGACCGCAGTGAGAGCAGCGCATACAACTACTATGTGGTCCAGTTTGACAGCCGGACCCGGGACGACTCCGCCACCGCCGATGTGCGCCACATTCTGATCGGCGCCGCCGAAGCCAACGCCACCCCCGCCCAGGAGGAGTTCGACGCCGCCGAGGCCGAGGCCCAGACCCTTCTGGACCAGTGGAAGGCCGGGGACGCCACCGAGGACAGCTTCGCCGCCCTGGCCGTCCAGAACACGGACGACAGCGGCTCCCAGTCCACCGGCGGCCTGTACAGCGGCATCTCCAGCACCGACAGCCTGGAGCCCAACTTCCTGAACTGGGCTCTGGACCCCGCCCGTCAGCCGGGGGATACCGGGATCGTCAAAAATGAGAGCAGCTCCATCCAGGGCTGGCACATCATGTACTTTGTGGGCTGGGACGACCCCGCCTGGGAGTACACGGTGAAGTCCACCTGGAAGGAGAGCGACACCAGCGAGTGGCTGGCTTCCCTCACCGAAAACGTGGAGGCGGTTCACGGCTCCGGCCTGGACCTGGTCTCTTGATCTCAAATATCCCGATTTTTTCGGAGCGCCGCCCAGCGGCGCTCCGTTTTTTTATATCCGCACCACCCTCCCCGCCCCGGCATAGCATGGAACAAGACAGGCGGGCCCATATTGGAGTCTGCCGGAAGGAGGAACGCTTATGGAAGGAACCGGGACCCTGTCGGTCCGTGTTATTACCTCCCGGGCCCAGCTGCCGGTGGAGGGGGCCACTGTGGTGGTCACCCAGAGAGGGACGGGCGGAAAATACCAGCTGCTGTCCGTCCAGGCCACCGACCGCAGCGGCGCCACAAAGCCCGTCGTCATTTCTACTCCGGCCCTGGGGGAGAGCACCCACCCGGGCAGCCCTGTCCCCCCCTACGCCGTGTGCGACGTTTGGGCGGAGCACCCGGGCTATGCCATGCTGTTGGTGGAGGGCGTTCAGATTTTCCAGGGAGTGGAGACCCTCCAGTCCATGGAGCTGGAACCCCTGAACGAGGGGCAGTCCAGTCTGATTCAGAACAACGTCCGGGAGATCACCGGCCAGACCCTGTGAGGTGTCCCCATGCCTGTGCAAGTGACCCCCTACGTGCCCCGCACCATTACGGTGCATCTGGGTCCGCCGGACGAGTGGGCAGAAAATGTGACGGTCTCATTCCCGGACTATGTGAAAAATGTGGCCTCCAGCGAGATCTACCCCACCTGGGAGCCGGCAGCCATCCAGGCCAACATCCTGGCCATCACTTCCTTTGCTCTGAACCGGGTGTACACCGAGTTCTATCCCAGCCGGGGCTATGACTTTCAGATCACCTCCTCCACCGCCTATGACCAGAAGTTTATCCGGGACCGGAACATCTTTGAGAACATCAGCCGGACCGTGGATGAGATGTTCACCGACTACATCCGCAGAGAGGGCTTTGTGGAGCCCCTGGCCGCTAAATTCTGCAACGGCACCACCTCCACCTGCGCCGGGCTCTCCCAGTGGGGCAGCCAGGAGCTGGCCCAGCAGGGCTACGGCCCCATGGAGATCCTGCGGTACTACTACGGGGACGACATCGAGCTGGTGGAAAACGCCCCTGTCCAGTCCCTGGGCCAGTCCTATCCGGGCTATCCCCTGCGGCTGGGCTCCACCGGGCCGGATGTGGTGACCATGAAGACCATGCTCAACCGCATCTCCCAGGGCTATCCGGCCATCCCCAAGCTCTGGCCGGTAACCCGGACCTTTGACGAGAAAACCCAGTCGGCGGTGCGCACCTTCCAGTCGGTCTTCGGTCTGACAGCGGACGGGGTGGTGGGCAAAGCCACCTGGTACAAGATGGTCTACCTGTACGTGGGGCTCAGCCGCCTGTCCGAGCTGGTGAGTATGGGCCAGCAGTTCCAGGGCTTCTCCTTCCAGTACCCCGGCATTCTCCGCCAGGGGGACCGGGGCGGAGACGTGTCGGTGCTCCAGTACATGCTGGCGCTGGCGGCCGAATTCGACCCCACCCTCACCGATCTGGCCGTGGACGGGGTCTATGGGGCCCGCACAACCCAGGCGGTGCGGGCGTACCAGCAGAGCCGCGGCCTTCAGGCAGACGGGGTGGTGGGCGAGGAGACCTGGTACTCCATCTACGGGGACTTCACCGGCATCGAGCGGGACCTGCGCAACGACAACATCAACTTTCCCCAGGGGAATGCGGCCCAGGCCATGTCCCGGGAGGACGCCCCGTACCGCTACGGCGCCTCCAGCCGCCACGGCCAGTTCCCCGGCCAGGACCTGGAGCTGGGGAGCAGCGATCAGAAAGGAGTGAGTCTGGTATGACCACACCGCAGCAGCTGGAGGAGGAGATGCTCTCCAATCCGGTGCGCAGTCTGCAGTATATGCTCCGTCGGCTCGCCGGCAAATACAATTTTCTGCCCCAGCTGGCGCTGGACGGGATCTTCGGCGAGCGGACCCTGGAGGCCGTCATGCTGTTTCAGCGGGAGCTGGCGCCTCCCGTCACCGGCGTGGTGGACCAGCGGACCTGGGACGCCATCCGGGACGCCTGGATCAATTTGGAGCGGGAGTCCGCGCCCCCCCGCACCCTCCGCATCTTTCCGGGGGAGGGCTATCAGGTGCAGCCGGGCATGTCCGGCGCCTCCATGATTTTGCCCCAGACCATGTTTCAGCTGCTCCGCCAGCGGCTGGAGGGCATCGCCGAGGGAGATGCCGACGGCGTTCACGGGGACGCCTCGGTCCAGAACACCCTGTGGCTTCAAAACCTGGCCCAGCTGGAGGAGACCGGAGTCATGGACCGGCAGACCTGGGATATGCTCAGCCGGCTGTACGAGCTGTTTATCACAGCGGAACCCCTGTCGTAAAAATTCCGGGCCGCCTCTTGACACTGAGAGGCGGCCCGGTTTTTAATAATAGAGTGGGAAGAGACCCTTTTACGCAGAGGAGGAGAACACAATGACAACAGTACGACTGGGCCGCACGGAGCTGGTGGTCGGCAAGCAGAGCTTCGGCTGTCTGCCCATTCAGCGCATCACCAAGGAGGAGGCCGCCGCCCTGCTCCGCCGGGCCTACGACGGGGGCATGAACTACTTCGACACCGCCCGGGCCTACTCGGACAGCGAGGAGAAGGTGGGGGCCGCCTTTTCCGGCATGCGGGACAAAATCGTCATCTCCACCAAGACCCAGGCGGTGACGGCGGAGGGGATGTGGAAGGACCTGGAGGAGAGCCTGCGCGCCCTCCAGACCGACTATATTGACATCTATCAGTTCCACAATCCCGCCTTCTGTCCCAAGCCCGGCGGGGAGGACGGCCTGTACGAGGCCGCCCTGGAGGCCAAGCGCCAGGGGAAGATCCGCCACATCTCCATCACCAACCACCGGCTGGCCGTGGCCCACGAGGCCATCGACTCCGGGCTGTACGACACCCTCCAGTTCCCCTTCAGCTACCTCTCCGGTCCCCAGGAGCTGGAGCTGGTGGACAAGTGCCGGGCGGTTGACATGGGCTTCATCGCTATGAAAGCCCTGGCCGGCGGCCTCATCCGGGACGGGCTGGCGGCGGCCGCCTTCATGGAGACACAGCCCTCCGTGGTCCCCATCTGGGGCGTCCAGTACGACTGGGAGCTGGATCAGTTCCTGGCCTGCGTCAAAAATCCCCCGGAGATGACGGCGGAGCGCCAGGCGGTCATCGACCGGGACCGGAAGGAGCTCTCCGGAGACTTCTGCCGGGGGTGCGGCTACTGCATGCCCTGCCCCGCGGGCATTGAGATCAACAACTGCGCCCGCATGTCCCTGATGCTCCGCCGGGCTCCGGCGGAGGGCTGGCTCACCCCGGAGTGGCAGGAGAAGATGGGCAAAATCCAGGACTGCCTCCACTGCGGCGCCTGCATGTCCAAGTGCCCCTACGGCCTGGACACGCCCCGCCTGCTGGAGGAGAACTACCGGGACTACCAGCAGGTGCTGGCCCGGCAGGGCTGATCCAAAATTTCAAGGCCGGGAGCTGCCCTACGGGGCGGCTCCCGCTTTTCTCCTTTCCCGGAAATCTTTACTTCTCTCTTTGGGAATGATACAATACAGTTACTGTACAACCCATATTTTCAGGAGGAAATTTCCTTGGTTATTTCTGGATTTCAGGAGCTGAAGACGCAGCTGCGGGAGGCCGCCCCCCAGCCGGCGGTGGTGTCCGCCGCCCATGACGAGCACACCCTGGAGGCCGTGTTCCAGGCCCGGCGGGATGGGCTGATCTCCCCTGTTTTTGTGGGCGACGCGGAGCGCATCCGCTCTATCGCCCGCTCCCAGGGGGAGAACGTCCCGCAGGAGGCGCTGGTGCAGGCCGGCGGCGAGGCGGAGTGCGCCCAGTGCGCCGTGGACCTGATCCGCCAGGGCCGGGGCAAGCTGCTCATCAAGGGGATGCTCCAGACCGGCACCCTGCTCCGGGCGGTGGTCCAGCCGGATACGGGCATCCGGGCCTCGGAGCTGTTGTCCCACGTGGCCATTTTAGACGTACCCGCCTACCACAAGCTGATGTTCGTCTCCGACGGGGGCATGGTGATCGCTCCAGACCGAAATCAAAAACGGGAAATATTACGAAACGTATTGTCTCTGTGCCGCTTTCTGGGGTATGAGCAGCCCAAAGCCGCCATTCTGTGCGCCGCGGAGACGGTGAGCCCCCGCATGCCGGAGACGGAGGATGCCGCCGCCTTGAAGGAGGAGGGCGCCCGGGGGGACTTCGGCCCCTGTCTGGTGGCGGGTCCCATCTCCTTCGACCTGGCCACCGACCATGCGGCGGCGGAGATCAAGGGCTACCGCAGCCCCGTGGCGGGAGACGCGGACATTTTTCTGGTCCCCTCCATCGCGGCGGGCAACCTGATGTGCAAGGCCCTCTACGGCATGGCCGGGGGAAAGATGGCCGGCGTGGTGCTGGGGGCCTGCGTCCCCATCACTGTCAACTCCCGCAGCGCCGCCCCGGAGGAGAAATACGACTCCATCGCCATTGCCGCCGCCATGGCCCAGTCCAATCCGTAATCAATCCTATTGTTTTTACCATAAGGAGAACCGATATGTCCTACCGCCTCTTGATTTTGAACCCTGGCTCCACCAGCACCAAGGCCGCCGTCTATGACGACGACCGGCAGGTGGCCATGAAAAGCATCGTCCACACCAACCAGGACCTAGCCCCCTACCCCACCCTGTACGACCAGCTGGACTACCGGGTGGCCCTGGTACGGGGCTGGCTGGGACAGGAGGGGATCGACCTGTCCACCCTGTCCGCCGTGGTGGGCCGGGGCGGCATCATCCCCAACATCGTGGCTGGGGGCTATGTGGTGGACGACAACCTGGTGGACTGTCTGCGCAACTACCCGGTGTTCGACCACGCCTCCAACCTGGGCGGGCTCATGGCCCGTGCCTTCGCCCAGCCTCTGAACATCCCCGCATACATCTATGACGCGGTGACCAGCGACGAGCTGCTCCCGGAGGCCCGGGTCACCGGCTTCAAGGAGGTCACCCGCACCAGTTTCTGCCACGTGCTCAACGCCCGGGCCACCGCCCACAAATACGCCGAGGCCCTGGGTCGGAAGTATGAGGACATGAACCTGGTGGTGGCCCACCTGGGGGGCGGCATCTCCATCTCCGCCCACAGCCGCGGCCGGATCATCGACTCGGTGTCCGACGACGCCGGCCCCTTCTCCCCTGACCGCTCCGGCAGCCTGAACATGCTGTACGTGGTGGACCTGTGCTACTCTGGCAAGTACACCAAGAAGGAGATGCTGAAAAAGCTCCGTGGCGAGGGGGGCATGTCCGCCCTGCTGGGCACCCACGACTGCCAGGAGATCGAGCGGCGCATCGAGAACGGAGACGAGTGGGCCGCCCTGGTCTACAAGGCCCAGGCCCTCCAGATCGCCAAGGGGGTGGGCATCATGCTGGGCTGCTTCACCGAGCTCATCGACGCCGTCATCCTCACCGGCGGGCTGGCCAACTCCAAGAAGCTCACCGGCATGGTTATCGACTACCTCCACAACCTGGTGAAGGTGGTGGTCATCCCCGGGGAGAACGAGATGGAGGCTCTGGCCCTGGGGGCCCTGCGCATCCTCCGTGGGGAGGAGGCAGTCCACACCTTCCACCCCGCCTGCGCCCTGGTCCCTTAACCAGTCCCATCGGGCTTCTCCGCCCAGCTTGAGCGGATTCATCTCATCAGAAATTTTTTGACAAGTAAACTGAAACAGCCGGTTCCAAACGGAACCGGCTGTTTCAGTATAAGAAAAGAAGAAGGAAGAATTATCACATATAAAACAGCATGTCGCTGTAAGTAGGGAAGGGCCACGCCTTCCGCTCCACCAGGGTCTCCAGCTCGTCGGCCAGCGTCCGGGCGGCGGTCATGTCCTCGAAAATCACGGCGTGGAAGTAGGTCAGGCGGGCCTCCACCGGTACGGGCGCCTCAGCCAAGTCCACCTCCAGCTTGTCGCAGGCGGCCAGCAGTCCGTCCGTCAGTTCGGAGATCCGGCTCTCCATGGTGGTCTCATACCGGCAGGCGGAACTGCCGGCCCGGCCCAGGGCCCGGCGGGCCAGCTCCCCGGCGTAGGCGGAGGCGGCGGGCAGGATATCCCGCTTGATCATATCCGCCATGGTGTTGGCCTCGATGGAGAGCACATGGCAGTAGTTCTCCATGTGGATCTCCCGGCGGGCCTCCATCTCCTCCCTGGTAAAGATGCCGTGCTTGGTAAACAGGGCCACATTCTTCTCCGCGGTGTAGACAGGCAGGGCATCGGCGGTGGAGGTGAGGTTGGACAGCCCGCGGCGGGCGGCCTCCTGGAGCCAGGCGTCCTCATAGCCGTTGCCGTTGAAGATGATCCGCTGATGCTGGGTGAATACCCGGCGGATGAGGGCGGCCAGGGCCTCGTTGAAGTCGTCCGCCCCCTCCAGCTCATCGGCAAACTGCTCCAGCTCCTCGGCCATGATGGTGTTCAGGGCGATGTTGGGGCCGGCAATGGACTGGGAGGAGCCCAGCATCCGGAACTCAAACTTGTTGCCGGTGAAGGCCATGGGGGAGGTGCGGTTCCGGTCGGTGTTGTCCTGGGGAATGGGAGGCATCACGTCCACCCCCACCCGCAGGGACTTCTTGCCGGGGTCGGAGTACTCGGTGCCGTGGATGATGGACTCCACCACGGCGGTGAGCTCGTCGCCCAGGAAGATGGATACCACGGCGGGAGGAGCCTCCTGGGCGCCCAGGCGGTGGTCGTTGCCCGCGAAGGCCACGGTGGCGCGCAGGAAGTCCTGATACTCGTCCACGCCCTTCACAAAAGCGGCCAAAAACAGCAGGAAGCGGGCGTTCTGGCTGGGGGTGCTGCCCGGCTTGAACAGGTTGTCGCCGGAATCGGTGGCCAGGGACCAGTTGTCATGCTTGCCCGAGCCGTTGATGCCGGCAAAGGGCTTCTCATGGAGCAGGCACACCAGCCCGTGCTTCCGGGCCACCTTCTTCATCACGTCCATGGTGATCTGGTTGTGGTCGCAGGCGGTGTTTGCGTCGGTGTAGATGGGGGCCATCTCATGCTGACAGGGGGCCACCTCGTTGTGCTTGGTCTTGGACAGGACCCCCAGCTTCCACAGCTCCCGGTCCAGGTCCTGCATGTAGGCGGCCACCCGGGGCCGGATGGCGCCGAAGTAGTGGTCCTCCAGCTCCTGGCCCTTGGGGGCGGAGGCGCCGAACAGAGTACGGCCGCACAGGCGCAGGTCCATGCGCTTGGCGAAGTCCTTCTCGTCAATGAGGAAATACTCCTGCTCGGGGCCCACCTGGGCGGTGACCCGCTTGGTCTCGGTATCCCCAAACAGTCGCAGGATGCGCACCGCCTGGCGGCTCACCTCGTCCATGGACCGCAGCAGGGGGGTCTTTTTATCCAGCACCTGGCCGGAGTAGGAGTAAAACACGGTGGGGATATACAGGGTGTTGTCCCGCAGGAAGGCGTAGGCGGTGGGGTCCCAGGCGGTGTAGCCCCGGGCCTCGAAGGTGGCCCGCAGGCCGCCGGAGGGGAAGGAGGAGGCGTCGGGCTCGCCCCGGACCAGCTCCTTGCCGGAGAACTCCAGCAAAACCTTGCCGCCGGGGGCGGGGGTGATGAAGCTGTCGTGCTTCTCCGCGGTGTAGCCGGTCATAGGCTGGAACCAGTGGGTGAAATGGGTGGCGCCCCGCTCAATGGCCCAGTGCTTCATGGCGTCGGCAATGTCGTTAGCGATGGCCAGATCCAGAGCGGTCTGATTTTCAATGCACTCCTTCCAGGCGCTGAAGGAATTGGAGGAGAGGTACTGCCGCATCGCGTCCTCGTTGAAGACCATGCTTCCAAACAGCTCGGTGAGATCTGTGGCTTTCGTTTCCATAGGGCATTCTCCTTTCATTTCATCCCGCAAGCGGGGGAATCGGTATTTTAAAACCCGCTGGCCCCGTAGTTGGCCAGCACCCGGGCAGAGGGATCGTCCACATCGCAGCCCTCCCAGGAGCGGTTGGGCATCCAGAAGTCCTTGACCATTTTGGCCTGGCCGGGGTAGTAGGCCTCAAACAGCTCCCGGTAGAGCAGGCTCTCCTTGGTGAAGGGAGTGGCGAAGTCGTATTTGGAGCTGAGCTGCCGGAACTCCTGGTCGGTATATTTTTCCTCGGCGTACTCCTTCAGGTCGTCCACCAGGGAGTGGCCCACCGCGTCGGAGAAGGCCGCCTTCTCCCGCCACAGAATGTCCTCAGGCAGGAGGCGGTCCCCCTCAAAGGCGTGGCGGAGGAGGTACTTGCCCTTGCCGTAGCTGTTCACCTTCAGGACCGGGTCCACGCCCATGACGTACTTCACAAAGTCCAGGTCACCAAAGGGCACACGGGCCTCGATGGAGTGGGCGCTGATGCACCGGTCGGCCCGGAGCACGTCGTACATATAGAGCTCATCCACCCGCTTCTTAGCCTCCTCCTGGAAGGCGGCGGGGGAGGGCGCGAAATCGGTATACTTATAGCCGAAGAGCTCGTCGGAGATCTCCCCGGTGAGGAGGACCCGCACGTCGGTCTGCTCATGGATGGCCTTGCACACCAGATACATGCCCATGCTGGCCCGGATGGTGGTGATGTCGTAGGTGCCCAGGGCGGCCACTACCTCGGGGAGGGCCTTGAGCACATCCTCCTTGGTGATGATCACCTCGGTGTGGTCGCTGCCGATGAAGTCGGCCACCTCCCGGGCGTATTTCAGGTCGATGGCGTCCACATCCATGCCGATGGCAAAGGTGCGGATCTTCTTGCCCAGGATCTTCGCGGCGATGGCGCACACCAGACTGGAGTCCAGACCGCCGGAGAGGAGGAAGCCCAGAGGGGCGTCCGCATCCAGCCGCTTCTCCACCCCGGCGATGAGCTTCTCCCGGATGTTCCGGCACACGGTCTCCAGGTCGTCCTTCCGGTACACGTCCACCGTGGTCAGGTCGGCGTAGCGGACAAACTCGCCGCCGGCGTAGTAGTGGCCGGGCGGGAAGGGGAACACCTCTTTGCACAGGCCGATGAGGTTCTTGGCCTCGCTGGCAAAGACGATGCCGCCGTCGTAGTCATAGCCGTAGAACAGTGGGCGGATGCCAATGGGGTCCCGGGCGGCCACCAGGGAGTCGGTCCTGCTGTCGTAGAGAATGAGGGCAAACTCCGCGTCCAGCATGGAGAACATATCCAGGCCGTACTCCCGGTACAGGGGGAGGAGCAGCTCGCAGTCGCTGCCGCTGCGGAAGGTGTAACCCCTGCCCTCCAGCTCGGTCTTGAGCTTCCGCCAGCCGTACAGCTCGCCGTTGCACACCACCATGTCCCCGTCCAGGGAGAAGGGCTGCATGCCGCTCTCGTCCAGGCCCATAATGGCCAGGCGGTGGAAGCACAGCCAGCCCGACGGGGTCTCCACCACGCTGGACATGTCCGGCCCACGGGAGAGAGTCCGGTCGAAGTAGGGGAGGATATCCTCCCTGGTTCGTGATTTTTTGGTAAAGCCCATAATTGCACACATAATAAAAATACACCTCCGGATGATTTTGCAGCTGCTTCTCCCCTTCGGCCTTCCCCCCTCTTTGTGTCAAAAAGGGGAAGAAACTCCTCCGGGTTAGGACGAATGCTGCGCTCCGCGGTGCCACCTAACTTGCCCTCACAACCTGAGGACCACTTTTCCGGCTCTGACAAGCCATTGCGATGTAACGGTCGCCCCCGGCTCCCATACTTGCTTGCGCGTTCCGTTCGCGGCTGAGGAGTGTTCTTTCCGCGGTCTCCTGCGCGGGGCTTCCACCGTCCCCCGCTCTCTGGGGCCGAGCCTCCGCGGTACTTTTCTCCCTCAATGCCTTTGTCCGTATTGGGTGTGTCAACCTTCGCAGAAATGCAAAGAGGGCGCCGCGGCTCCCTTGCCGCAGCGCCCTTGCTGTTGATGGCGCTATTATATGCGCCGTATTTTCCCATGTCAAGGGAAAACTCCAAAAAAATTGTTCTCTCAACCCTTTTTAGAGGCTTCCACAAAAAGATTGACTTCTATTTTTCTTTGCTTTGTGTCTTTGATAGATTTTGTACCTTTCGTATTTCACATTTTCTTCACTCTAATTCCTGGACCTTCATTTTCTCCATTTCCGCCTTCACCTGCTCCTCCCTCCGGCTTTTCAGCCAAATCCACCCCAGAGACAAAGTTGGGATGTTGAACACGAACAGAAATCCCGCCACCATGCCGGGGGTCAGAGGGTGTTCCGGGTCCGGAAAGTAGGTCACCGTCACCTCATCCGGAGGAGGTTCATAAGAGGATGAGGCACCAACCGGGGTCGTATAGCTCATTTTCGTGATCATGGGGGGGCCATCGTAGTGAAACATGACCACAGACATGGTGACCGTCAGAAATAATCCGTACACCAGAGCAGCCGCCGGCAGGATCAGCCCCACCCATTTGGAATTTTTCCGGCAGAGCCGTTTTTGAACGGCGATCACCGCCATCAGGGGCAGGCCTACAAAAATCAGAATGACGGGGGACAAAATCAGCAGCAGGATAAACATAGCCGTTTCCTCCTCTTTGACCTGGAATCTCCGGAAACCGAATCACTCCAGATCCTGAATGTTCATTTTGTTTAGCTCGCTCTGAAAGTCCCGGCGGTTTTTGTAGTGGAGCCAGATCCCCCCCAACACCACCGTGGGGATGTTGTTGATCAAAAAGTTTACCCCCATCAGCGCAAAGGTCTCCGCGCCAACTCCGGGATGGGACTCCTCATGGTGCTCCTCCACCACAGTACCATGCTCGTCATAGGAGACGACAGAAGTCCCCACATGGGAAAACACTCCCACACTCAGGAGCATTGCCAGGCTGAACAGCAGGCTCAGCCCCGGCAGGATCAGCCCCAGCCAGCGGTTTTTCCGTTTGCACAGCCACACCTGGAGGGCCACCACCAAGGCCACCGGAAGTAAAACCCCAATCAGTATAATCGGCAGAGCGACCACTCCAAACAGAGATGCGATTGCCATACTATCCCTCTCCCTTCGCTTTTTTATCGATCAACGGGGCTTCCAAAAAAGAGCCGCCCTCCTTTTCCGTCCCTCTGGCGGGTCGGGCGAATTTGGAGCTCCTGAGTTTCATATTTTCGTCACCCAAGGTCCTGGATGTTCATTTTCTTGATCTCGTCCTGAAAATCCCGGCGGTTCTTGTAGTGGAGCCAGATGCCACCCAGCACCACCGTGGGGATGTTGCCCACCAGGAACAGCAGAACCGCCGAGGGGAGCAGGCGCCGGAATATTTCTTCCTGAGCCTCTTGTTTCTCCTGGGCGTCGGGGTCGGGGTACTGATCCAGGATGTTCCCCTCCCCGTCATAGACGGTGGTCATGCCGTTCTCCGTGATGGTCTGCTGGATCACCTGGCCGTTCTCCTCCAGGGTCAGGGTGCCGACGCTGCCCCCCTGATTGATTAGGCCAAAGGCGCCGACGCTGAACACCAGTAGAAGACTGAACAGGAAGCTGAGCCCCGGCAGAATCAGGCCCAGCCAGCGGGTCTTCCGCCTGCACAGCCACACCTGGAGGGCCACCACCAGCGCCACCGGCAGAAGAATGGAAATTAAGGCTATCAAAAGGCCGATTATTCCAAATACAGACCACATCGCCATTTGTTATTCCTCCTTCGCTTTCTTATAGGCACTGATGAGCACCTTTGCGGTGTCGAAGTCCAGCTTCTCGTTGACGGTCAGCCGCTTGATGAGGCCGATATAGGGGTCGGCTGCAGTGTCCTCACCCAGTTTGATTTTCTGGATCAGACGGTCCAGCCGCAGCCGCACGGTGGGGTAGGTCACCCCGTACTCTCCCGCCATCTCCTTCAATGACCCGGAGGCCAGCACAAATTTTTTGATGAACACCAGGTCCTCGTCCTCCAGTCCAGCCATCCACTCAGGCACGGTCTCGATTGCCATGCAGTCACCGCCTCCTCTCTGTATCTGGAGTATACCATTTAACTTTATTAAAGTCAATCTTTAATTTTATTTTTCTTTTTGTGGGAATAAAATTTTAGCAAATCAGAAGTTTCAAAGGGAATCCCGCAGAATCTTTTGCACTCGTGCAGCTTTCGCGAGACGCAAAAAGCCCCGCATCCAATTGGATGCGGGGCTGAAATTGCTGTATGGGAGACGAACTTACTTCGCGGCCTTGGCAGCCTTGATGGCCTCGATCAGCATGGGGGTGACCTTGAACAGGTCGCCGCAGATGCCGTAGTCGGCGATCTCGAAGATAGGAGCGGTCTCGTTCTTGTTCACGGCGATGATGCACTCGGAATCCTGCATGCCAGCCTTGTGCTGGATGGCGCCGGAGATGCCCAGAGCCACATAGATTTTGGGGTGCACGGTCTTGCCGGTCTGACCGACCTGGTGGTCGGCGGACAGCCAGCCGGAGTCGATGGTGGCACGGGAGCCGCCCACGACGCCGCCGAGAACCTCAGCCAGCTCCTCGGCCAGCTTGATGCCGCCCTCCACGTCCTTGGAGATGCCGCGGCCCACGGAGACGACCACGTCGGCGCCGATCAGGTCGACCAGCTTCTTGGCGGCCTTGACGACCTCGACCACCTGGGTCTCCATATCGTCCTCAGTGAGGGAGAACTCGGGCTTGATGATCTCGCAGGCGTCGGCCTTGGCCTGATCGAAGGGGGCCTTCTTCATCACGCCGGGGCGCACGGTGGCCATGGCGGGACGGAAGCGGGGGCAGATGATGGAGGCCATCAGGTGGCCGCCGAAGGCGGGACGGGTCATCTTCAGGTCGCGGGACACGTCGTGCTTCTCGCCCAGCACGATGGCGGTGTTCAGGGCGTCGATCTTCTCGGGGGCCAGAGTGGAGGCCTCGCGCAGGAAGTCCTTGTAGATGCCCATATCCACATCCAGGTGAGTACAGTCAGCGCACAGACCGGTGTGCAGACGGGCCGCGCAGCGGGGGCCCAGGTCACGGCCGATGTTGGTGGCGCCGATGAGCATGATCTCGGGCTTGTACTCCTTGATCACGTCGCAGATGACCTTGGTGTAGCCGTCGGTGGTGTAGTGCTCCAGCAGGGGGTGGTCGCAGACGTACACGCCGTCAGCGCCGTAGCCGCCCAGCTCCTTGGCGATGCCCTCGATGTTGTGGCCCAGCAGGATGCCGTACAGCTTGGTCCCCAGCTCGTCGGCCAGCTTGCGGCCCTCGGAGATCAGCTCAAAGGAGGTGGGCATCATGCTGCCCTGGCGCTGCTCGCAGAATACCCACACGCCGCCCTTGAAGGCAGCGATATCAGCACTGTTGAAAGTAGACATATTCTTCCGTTCTCCCTTCTATCAGATCAAATGCTTGGCAGCCAGAATGCCGGCCAGCTTCTCGCAAGTCTCTTTGTCGGCGCCTTCCAGCATCATGCCGGCACCCTTCTGAGGAGGAGTGAAGGAGGTCAGAATGTTGGTGGGAGAGCCCTTCAGACCGATGGTGGCGGGGTCGATCAGGGGATCGTCCTTCAGAGCGTTGTAGTCCAGAACCTCATAGGGCTTCTCATAGCACTCGAAGATGCCGCCCACGCTCATGTAGCGGGGAGTGTTCAGCTCCTTGATGCAGGTGATCAGGCAGGGGGTGTTGACCTTGATGGTCATGTAGCCGTCCTCCAGCATCCGCTTGATGGTGAGGGTCTTGCCCTCCTTGGTGATCTCAGCGGCGTAGGAGACCTGGGGGATGCCCAGCTTCTCGGCGATCTGGGGACCCACCTGGGCGGTGTCGCCGTCGATGGCCTGACGGCCGCAGAACACCACGTCGTCCTCGTCCAGGCCGATCTTGTTGATGGCCGCGGCGATGATCTGAGAGGTAGCATAGGTATCGGAGCCGCCGAACTCACGGCCGGAGATCAGCACGGCGCGGTCCACGCCCCGGGCGATGATCTCACGCAGCATGCCCTCGGCAGGAGGGGGACCCATGGAGACGACAACCACCTCGGCGCCGGTCTGCTCCTTCAGGACCAGAGCGGCCTCGACGGCGTTCAGGTCGTCGGGGTTGGTGATAGCGGCCATGGAGGCGCGGTTCAGAGTACCATCGGGATTCACGGCCACCTTACCGGAGGTATCGGGGACCTGCTTGACACAAACAATGATTTTCATTTCCATCTGCCTCCTATCTTATTTCACACCCATGGCACGGGAGATGACCATGCGCTGGACCTCGGAAGTACCCTCGTAGATCTCGGTGATCTTGGCGTCGCGCATCATGCGCTCCACGGGGTACTCACGGGTATAGCCGTAGCCGCCGAACAGCTGCACGGCGCGGCGGG
>OOBN01000451.1_pt1 | contig 39639 bp, 37 predicted proteins | sample 1671091 | NCBI WGS metagenome assembly OOBN01 (sample SAMN06348121, study PRJEB24527) | human gut metagenome | biome: human gut; feature: ankylosing spondylitis patient; material: feces | host: Homo sapiens | place: China | collected 2015-10 | reverse complement strand
ATCATGGTTGAAATCGGTAATTATCTAGGCTTTGCTGTGACTCCTATGTCCATGACAGAGGTTTTCTCCGCATTGGAGCAGGGGGTCATTGATGGTCAGGAAAACCCGCCCTCCACCATTCGCTCTCAGGGCTGGTATGAAATTCAGGACTATTTGCTGGTCTCCAATCATGTGTTTACGAGTCTCTTCCTGTGCGTAAACAACGACTTTTATAATTCTCTGGATAGTGAACTGCAGAACATTCTGGACGAAGTTATTGATGAGACCTGCGCTCAAATTTGGGACACGGCTCAAACACAGGCCCAGGAGGATTTGGATTATATGTCCAGCGAAGGTGGCATTGAGGTTTACGAACCCTCCGATTCGTTCCGCCAGGAGATGGTGGAGGCCACGGCTCCTATGTATGATAACATGTATGAAACTGCTCCCGAAGTGGAGGAAGTTATTAACGCCATCCAAGCCATTCAGTAGGTGAATGCGAGAGGATAAAAGATGAATTTTATTCGAGCTATATTCAAATGGATTGACCGCATTACAGCATGGATTGCGGTGCTGTCCTTGGTTCTCATGTTTTTCTTTGTGTTTTTAAACGTTGTTACCCGCTATATTTTGGGAACCGGATTTGCCTGGTCCGAGGAAGGCGCACGCTATGCTATGATGGCGGTGATTATTTTGGGCGTTCTTGAGGTCACACACCAGCGCGACCACTTCGCCGTGGATCTTCTTACCAATGTTGCTCCCAAACCTGTCCGCCGCTTGATGAACATTTTTGCGGACATCATGATGTTAGTCATCATGTATGTTATGACGTTCGGGAGCTATCAAATGGTGGTCCTTAACTGGGAGAACCGAACTCCGGCCATTGGGCTGCCCTCCTGGCTTCCCTATGGACTGCTATTGTTTTCCAGCGCCATAAGCATCCTGTACCTGCTGTTGCAGCTATTGTCTGATCTGGGGCTAAATCTGGAAAAGGACCACTCCAAAGAAGGGGGCTCTGCTGAATGCTAATTTTATTTTTAGTCACTCTATTTGTGCCGCTCCTTCTAGGGGTTCCTGTAGCATTCTCCTTGGTCATCAGCGCGATTGTACTGATGGCATCTCAAGACCTGTTTTCTTCCCAGCTGATTGTTCAGCAATTCGTTGGCGGCATAAATAGCTTTTCTCTTCTAGCCGTCCCTTTCTTTATGCTAGCGGGTGAATTGATGAATAAAGGTGGCATTACCCGCCGGATTGTGGACGTGGTTTCTATCTGGGTTGGACGCTTTTGCGGCGGCCTGGGCTATGTGGCTATTATTTCCAGTATGATTTTTGCCGGCTTAAGTGGTAGTGCCATTGCGGATACAGCTGCTCTGGGCGGCGTCCTGATCCCCATGATGAGTGAACGCGGGTACGGGAAGAGCCGTGCTACTGGTATCGTCATTTCATCTGGAATCATTGCCAACATCATTCCGCCCAGCATTGGCTTTATCTTGTTTGGTGTCGTAAGTGGAGCATCCATCAGTCGGATGTTCATGGGTGGCCTTGTCCCGGGCGTTATCATTGGCTGTGCACTGATGATTACCTGGTTCTTTACTGCCCGGAAGGATGGCCTGAAAGCCGAGCCCTCTACTCTTTCCTCTTCGGAAAAATGGCACATTTTTTGGCAAGCTATTCCGGCCCTGCTGCTGCCCATCTTTATCATTTTCGGGCTGCGCGGCGGTATTTTTACCCCTACAGAAGCCGGTGCAATTGCCTGTGCGTACGCGCTGGTAGTGGGCATGTTTATCTATAAAGGATTTTCTTGGAAAGATCTTCCTGCCGTCCTCCTGGACACCGTCCGCTCCACTGGCAAAGTGCTCTTTATTGTGGGCGGATCACTGACAGTTTCCTGGATTATCACCGCCAGCAATCTCTCCAGCGAACTCGTTTCTTATTTCCACGGCCTTGTTGCCCATCCTGTTCTTCTGGTTCTCTGCTGCCAGTTGCTGTTTATTCTCTTTGGCATGGTTCTGGATATCGTCCCCATTATCATGATCCTGGTACCTGTGATGATCCCCTTAGTGAATGCTGCAGGGGTCAACCTGGAGTATTTCGGCATTCTGTCTATTATTACCATGACCTTTGGCCTCATCACGCCTCCTGTCGGCACTGTGCTTTATGTCGGCAGCGGCATCTCCAGGATTTCGATTGTTGAGGCGGTTCGAGGGGCATTCCCCTTTATGATGGTTGAGGTGGCCGTAATTATTGCGCTTTCCATCTTCCCGCAGATTGTTCTGGTCCCTCTATCTATCATTATGTAAAAGGAGGACTTATGAAGATTACAGGGCTATCTATTAATTGCATGGAATATCAGCAGGACTTCTGGATGTCCTCCGCCAGCGCCAATCAGATTTACAACAAACGCTTCTGTATCTTGGTACGAATTATGACAGATGAGGGGATCGTGGGTATCGGGGAGTCAGACTATCCAGGCGGGCCCCCTCCAGTTGTGGTCTCTGTATTGGAAAAAGAACTTGGGCCCAGCCTAATCGGGAAAAACCCCTTAGACATCCAGGCCATCTGGGATGATATGTATTACATGCACATTCAGCACAGCCGCGTAGGGATTCACATGCATGCCATCAGCGGTATTGATATTGCCCTATGGGATATTGCAGGTAAGGTTGCTGGCCTTCCTTGCTATCGTTTGTGGGGAGGGCATCACAATTTGATTCCCGCATATAGTAGCGGCGGCATGTACTACGGACTTCCTGGGGAAAATCCAGATGGGATGCTGGGAATGGAATCAGAAATGGCCTATACCAAAGAAAAGGGATTTCGGGGCTATAAAATGAAAGTAGGCAAGCCCACGTTGACGTTGCAACAGGATCTCGCCCGTGTGCAGTATGCCCGAGATTCTCTGGGGGAAGATGTGGATCTAATTGTGGATGCCAACTGCACCTGGGACCTACCGCTTGCATATAAGTACCTCCCTTACCTAGAGGAATTAGGAATTACGTTTATTGAGGAACCGTTCCAGCTTGACCACCCTTATTCTTATCAGGCTCTGTCCCAGCAGACCCGCATTCCCTTAGCTGGCTCAGAAAATGAATCTTCTATTCGCGGTTTTCAAGAGCTGATGCGTTCCGGCGTTTACTTCGTGCAACCAAACGTTTGTCGTGTGGGGGGGCCTACCGGCATGCGCCGCATCATGAATCTAATTGATCTGAACGAGCGGGTGTTTGCTCCACATTCCTGGTCGTCCATTATTTGTATGACTGCAAATATGCATTTAATGGCAACTGTGCGTAAGCATTACATGCTTGAATATGACATCAACCCCAGTGCTTTCCGAGAGGATCTCATTTTGGAGCCATATCCCTTTAAACAGGGCACTTATGAAATTCCGGATCGCCCGGGCTTCGGTCTGGAGTTGAATATGGAGACGGTAACTCGTCACACCATTTATCAAACACAGGTCTTTTAACTTTTCGGATAGAGGCGTTGTTGTTTGCACATCGTGCAAACAACAACGCCTCTATCTTCTTTGCTCCTTGCAACATCCAGAAACCGGGCCCAAGCTTTCTTTGAAAGTCAAAGGCGGCCTACACCCAAAAGAGAGTACACGGGGACTCACTCCGCCAAACGGATTGGGACTCGTATGCTGCTCCACTTCTGCAATTTTGGCCTCTGAATTTTTTGCACAGCATCGCAATTCCGATAGCAAACAAGTCCGTATTTCATTCCACCACACTTCGGCGCCGGCCGTCCAAAGTAGGCGTGGGCCTCTCAGCGCTTGGCTGCTGCCGGCAAGCCAAATGCTCCGCGCGTCCTGCAGGGAGCGGAATTTAATGACATTGGGCCAAAGCTCCCTCCCGCCTCATTGGCTTACAGGAGGCCAGTCCATTCCTCTGTGCCGTTGTCCATATCATAACTGTGAGCGTTGGTGGCCTCTATAAGTAGGCCCAATGGGTCCCTTCCACATCGGAGAACCGCCGCAGTTCATCAGTATGGCGGTCCATATACGCTGTGTCGGCGCTGCGGCCCAACATTCGGTTAACGATGGCAGTTACCTGTGCCCGGGTGATAGAATATATGGCCGGAACGTACCATCGAAAAATCCGCCGATCCAGCCGTACTGGGCGGCGCTGGTCACTTGGGTACAAAACCAGTCATCCTCGTTCGCGTCGGAGAAGAGGCTGGTTCCACCGGGCATCTCGTTGGCAAACCGTATGGCGATCACTGCGAATTGGGCCTGGGTGATATCCCGATTGGGCTGAAATGCGCCGTCGGAGTAGCCCTGTATGATGCCCAGGGATAACAGCAGAGGCGCGCCACATATCATCTGGAACATCTGTGCAACGTATCGGTGATAGACACGTTCTTTTCCAATAGTAGGTTGTAGAACATCTGCGCCGCCTGGCCCCGGGTCATCTGCCGGCCGGGGGCGAAAGAGCCGCCTGTGAATCCGTCGAGATAAACCGTATGGTCTCTGGTATTCAACCAGCTGGACACGCCGGTGTTATCAGGATCGGCGATCGGCTGAGTGGCCTTAAATACCACCTTGATGGTGTGGTTGGCCCGCACGTTCTCAAAGGTATAGTGACTGATAGCGCCTACGCTCTCGCCATCTACCAGCACATTAAAAATCCGGTAACCGTCGCCGGCCATAATGTGGAAGGCCCGGTCGCCGCCCCGGCTGACGTTGGCGCGCCCGGAGGGGGTGATGGAGCCGACTTGGCCTGTCTCGGCGGTGATGGCGCGGGATCCGCTGGTCCTATTGGGCCGCTTTTTTCTGTTCTGGCAGCTCATCCCAACCGACGGCCAGCTGCTCCGTGTCCAGCAGACGGTCGTAAGCCTGTTCCGCCAGCAGCCGCACGCCGCGGTCGATCTCTGCCTGGGTGACCAGATACAGCTTTCGCAAGCACCGGGGATTGCACTTCTCCGGCGCTACACGGGCCGCACCAGACAGACTCTGGATGTCCCCCGTCACCTGTGTCCGCCGCAGGGGCCGCCTGCTTCTGGTGACGAACACCGGCCCTGCCGTCAGCCCCTGCCGGCGGCAATAGGATAGCAGCTCTGCCTGCAGACACCTTGGCAACTGGACACGCCGCTGCTCACTGCCGGAGACAGCCGGTGTGCGTCCACTCTGCACGGCCTCCACAGTGATCTGAGGCAGTTCTCCGACGTGGGCTCCTGTCAGGGCAATTGCTTTCACCAAAAGATACGTTCTCTCCTTTTCCAGCGCCCGGGCAGCAGACAGCAGCCGCAGATATTCCGTTCGGGTCAGTTCCGACTGGGGTGCCGTTTCCGTCTCCAGCTGTCCGGTCAGCTGCAGATCCCGGCGGCCCAAGTAGTCCAGCAGGCCGTTAGCGGCGGAGATGTTTGTGTTCACTGTGGCCGGGGCATATCCCTCTGCCAGCAGAGCCTGCCGCCATGTCTCCAGAGTATTCAAGACGATTTGCTTGTCAGGCGGCAGATAGTCGTAGAATGTCTTCAGTTTTGCGGCGTAAAACCGCACGGTCTCTTCCCGGCGCCCTCGGTGATTCAGATCCTCCAAATAGGCCCGGATGCTCTCTTCACTTACCGTTACACCGATTGCTTTCAGCGGTGCTGCCGCCTTTTGACACACCGCGCCTGTTCTCTGCATTGCTCCTCCCCCTATCAACGAAATCAACATTTTGTCACAAAAAATTTCAACGGCCCCTTTTTTCTTACATAAATTGCTTTTATTATAGCACGGTTTGAAAGGAACCGCAAGGGACTCCCCCCAATTGGGACGCACAAAATCAGGCCGGGAAAAAGGATTTTTCTCGGCCCTCTTTTCTCTGCCCCAACGAGGTCTGGAGCGTGTTTTAGAAGCGGATTCTCTCCTGAAATCATGCGCTCCAGGTCTTACTTTGCCCGCGGACGTATTCAAAATGTTGATTTTGACCTACGAAACCAGCCCCAGACGTTCCAGTTGCCGGGCGTGCTCCGCTCCGGAGGTCACAAGGTAGATACGAGTGGTTTCAATGGAACTGTGGCCCAGCACATCGGCCAGCCGCACGATGTCCTTGCAGGCCCGGTAGAAAATGGTGGCGAACAAGTGCCGCAGATTGTGAGGAAACACCTTGGCAGATTCCACTCCGGCGGACTTGCACAGCCGTTTCAGCTCTGTCCAAATCTGGCGGCGGCTCAGAGAGGTTCCGTTTCTGGTGAGAAAAATCTCGCCTGAAACGGTTTTGTGTTTTCTGGCGTATTTCAGCAGTTTGCGGCAAAGCTTGCCCGGCAGCAGGATGGTGCGAATTTTTCCCTTGAGGGAGATCTCGGTCCGACCCCGCTGGGCGGCCTCCACGGTGATATACCGCACCTCGGACACCCGGATACCGGTAGCGCAGATGGCCTCCATCAACAGGGCCAGCCGCTCCTGCCCACGCGCTCTTGCCGCGGCCAGCAACCGCTCGTACTCCTGGCGGGTCAGTTCACGGCCTGCGTCGCGGAACAGGCGGCGCTGGACTTTCAAAAATTTTGCCCGGCACTCGTCCCAGCCCAGAAAATGAAACAGTCCGTTAAGTGCAGCCAGCATAGAATTAATGGTCACCGGGGCGTAGTCTTTAGAGAGCAGGTGATCCCTCCATTCGGCAGCCAGTTCCCTGGAAACTGGTCTGCCGTCCAGCCAGCCGGCAAAGGCCCTGATATCCCGGAGATACTTTTCAATGGTGCCGGGGCTCCGCTCCTCCCTCCGCAGATGTGCCGTATATGATGCGAGTTGTGCCGGGTCGATTGTCCGCTCAGGCATTTCTATAACCTCCTACAAATAATTTTCTTTATTTTATCTTGCAGGAGGCAGCTTATGCAGTACTAAGAGCCCTCCAAAGTCCATTCAAAGTCTGGTTTCATTTTTTGTTTTCTGTAGTATACGTGAACTTGTAACGGGCGGTCCGTTATGCGTTTTTTGCTGTGTGTTTTTTGAAGCAGATGGCCGGCCGATGAACGTAAAGATTTCAGATATTGCCGCTCCCCATAAAAGGCCCGGCTGATAGAGCAATTGGGATTCTGGTTGCCTCTCTGATCCGGCAGCCAATCAACTTGTAAGGGGTTTGGATGGGACGGATTGCCCTGTGTGCCTGCCGCATTTCTGGTCAGAGTGTCAGTGCGACCGGAGGCTGCTTTGCTCTGCCCGTATAGGAAAATATGGCCTATACAGACTGCGGTTTGCTGTTTGAAGCCAGTATGGCATCCGCTATGATGTCCGCCATAGTTTTAAGAATAGAAATTTTGTGGAGGAAGTGATCTGCGTCACCTGGGCAGAGCGGCAAGACGCCAAAACCGGTATTTAGCAGGATGTTCGCCCCTCCTTTCGTTGTGATCTTGTGCTTCCCATAGCCTGCCCCGGAATGATAAAAGCCGCCGTAGAGTGGACACGACCTCCGGGGGTGGGCGATTTCGGGGCTAAACACACTTGGAAAGCACGGTGTATCGGATGGAGAATTCTGCCTCAGCTTATCACCTGAAAGGCGTTGTACAGGTCCGCCTCCGCAACCGCAAAACTGTCTGATTTGCGATCAATCAAGCTGGTTTTCCCGGCTTTTGGCATCAAAAAGCTCGGACCAGATCGGGAGGCACTTCCGCCTGTCCCGAACCCCAAACTATACAGGACAAAAAACGAGGCTCAGAAGCATTTTCTGCATCTGAGCCTCCTGCTGTTTTCGGTTTCAGAACCATTTGCCGGGACTTTTTCCATGGCTTTTTCCGCCTCTTTTGGGACCGATGGTGTGGCGTGGGACTAGGTGTCCAAGGTCAATCCCACACTGAAATATCAGAGTGGCGAATGCGCGGCGTAGGTCGTGGAACCTCGCTTTCAACAGCCGCCCGCTTCAGAACCCCGTGGAACATGTGCGGGACGCTGTACAGGGAGACCGGTCCGCCGGTGTGGGAGGGGAATACCCAAGGGCTGCTGCCGCTTTTCCCTTCGGCCTTTGAAAAACGCCCAAGCGGGCGGCAGATGGCCAAATAGACACGCCTCTGCAACGGCGGAACGATGGTCCAAAACCGGTCCCGGACCGCCTGGAGAGGAACTCTGCCCCTCCCGCAAGGCGCATAGCGGCCGAAAGGCAGTCACGTGGGGCATTACCCGCGGGTGTTCTGCGGCTGTTTGGCGGAGTGCCCGCCAATTTCTGCCGGATCGGACGGATGGTGAACCGCGGGCTGCCGTCGCGTCGTCTGGCGGCCCTGGTCATCAGCTCAGCTATCTCCGTGGTGCGGAGACCGCGCTCCTCCGGCTGACGATGCGGAACACCAAGAAGTCCGATTCGTACAGCGCTTCGCAGCTGCCGGACGGTAGCACGGCAAGTACGATCACAGTTGTGCATTGAGGAACAGCGTCAGGTCATCGCGGCTTTTGCAACTGGTCCCTTTGACGTGGCTTCCCTCCTGTCGGCCTGTTTCTTCTCACAGATTCAGACGTTTGGGGCGGCGCCTGTGAACCGCCTCGTTTATACAGAATCAGGTGCCTTTGACGATTCCGAACAATAGAATCCAGAGACACATGCAAAGTGAACGCGCCTTGATTTGATGTTCTCGCCAGGAAACGGTCCTCTGTAAAAGTTTACTCTTCCGGACGCTCTCTGCTTTCCGTTGAAAATACGCGGCCCTTCCATAAGAAATTGCCTTTGGGAATGCTGAATTGAAATCATCTCTGTTCTATGCCTCTGTTCCGTTCAGCTTCCACCGGGCGCTCTCACTCTGGAGCTCCACCATGCGGCGGTAGAGGCCGCCCTGCTCCATCAGCTCCGCCGGGGTGCCCTGCTGGACCACATGGCCGTCCTCCAGCACCACGATGTGGTCGGCCCCCGCCACGGTGCGCATCCGGTGGGCTATAACCAGCACTGTCTTGCCTTGAAGCAGACGGGAGAGGGCGGTCTGGACGGCACTCTCGTTCTCCACGTCCAGGCTGGCGGTGGCCTCGTCCAGCAGCACCACCGGCGCGTCCTTCAGCAGGGCCCGGGCGATGGAGATCCGCTGCCGCTCCCCGCCGGAAAGGGTGGAGCCGTTCTCCCCGATCACCGTCTGGTAGCCCTGGGGCAGCCGACGGATGAATTCATCGCATTGGGCGGCCTTGGCGGCCTCCAGCACCTCCTCATCGGTGGCACCCCGGCGGCCCAAGCGGATGTTCTCCATCACCGTGTCCCGGAACAGCACCACATCCTGGAACACCATAGAGTAGGAGCGCAGGAGGGTCTCCGGGTCTACCGTGGACACATCCGTCCCACCTAAAAGCACCTTCCCGCTGGTGACGTCCCAGAACCGGGCAGCCAGCTTGCAGGCCGTGGACTTCCCGCCCCCGGAGGGACCAATGAGGGCGGTGACCTCCCCCTGGCGGGCGGTGAAGCTCACATCTTCCAACACCCCTGCTCCCTCCCGGTAGGCAAAGGAGACATGGTCAAAGGTGATGTCGTATCGGTCGGGGTGGAAGTTCTCTGTTCCTGTCTGCACCGGCTGTTCCAGAATAGAGCGCATCCGTTCAATTTGCAGCTTGGTGTTGAAGGTGGCGGCGATATTCTGGAGTACCACCCCCAGAGGATCATACAGCCGGGCAGCGGCGAACAGGAAGCCCAGGAAATAGAGGAAAGAGAGCTCCCCGGCCAGCAGCAGCGCCCCGCCGGTGAGCACCGTGGTGGCAAGTCCCAGGCGCAGGAATGCCTGAGCGGAGCACACAAACACGCCGGTGGCCAGCTCGGACCGGATGGAACTGCCTTCCATAGCAGATAGCCTTGCCTCCAGGTCGCCAAGATACCGCTCCTGCCGGTGGCAGGCTTTGATGTCCCGGATGGTCTCCAGCCCCTCCTGGATGCAGTCGGCCACCGCCCGCTTATTCAGGATGTTTTTCGTTCCGAAGGCGTCCTGAATCTTTTTGGAGCCCGCCGTCAGCGCCACCGCCACAGGCACCACCCACAGCACCGCCAGGGCCATGCGCCAGTCGCAGGCAAACATACACACCCCGATCACCAGCGTGGAGCCGACGGAGGCGAATAGCTGGGGCACATAGTGGGAGAACATCTGGTCCAGGCTGGAGCAGTCGGCGATCATGGTGGAGGTCAGGTCGCTGAGATCCCGGTTCCCGAAAAAGGACAGTGGAAGCTTGCGCAGCGTCTCTGCCAAGCTCACCCGGCGGTTAGCACTCTCCCGGTAGGTGGCGATGTAGAGGGAGGCGTACTGGAACCAGTGAAGGACGAACAGTAGAACCAGCACCGCCAGGGCAAAGCCCACATAGAGCCAGAACCCGTCCGTGGGACTGCCGCCGCCCTCCAGACAGCCAAGCAGGTGTTGAACTGTAAACAGGACTGCCCCGACGGGGAACATGAGAGCCAGATTGCACACAAAGCACCAAAATACGGCCTTCACCAGATCCTTTGCCCCCTTCTCACTGAGGGCGAAGATGTGCTGTAATTTCTTCGTCATACCGCTGCCTCCTTTCCAACCTTCCACTGGGCGCTGCGCTGATAGTCCGCCCACATGGCGGCGTAGACGCCGTTTTTCTCCAATAGGGCACAGTGGCTGCCCTGTTCCGCAATCTTTCCTTCGTTTAAGACGATGATGCTATCCGCGTTCTGCACCGTGGACAGCCGGTGGGCGATCATCAGCACTGTTTTGTTTCGGGTCAGCGTCTCAAAGGCCTTTTGGATTTGATGCTCATTCTCCGGGTCGGCAAAGGCGGTGGCCTCGTCCAGCACCACGATAGGAGCATCCTTCAAAATGGCCCGGGCCAAGGCGATGCGCTGCTGTTCCCCACCGGAGAGGTAAACGCCCCTGGCTCCCACCACCGTGTCCAGCCCATGGAGCAGTTTTTCCAGGATGTCATCGCACTGGGCGGCATGGGCGGCGGCAAGCACCTCCTCCCGGGAGGCATCCGGCCGGGCAGCCCGGATATTTTCCAGCAAACTCTCCTTGAACAGCCGGGTATCCTGAAACACAAAGGCCACCTGCCCCATGAGGGCAGCGCTGTCCAGCTTCCGCACGTCCGCGCCGCCCACGGTGACGCTGCCGCTGTCCACATCCCAGAACCGGGGGATCAGGCTGGCGGCGGTGGTCTTGCCCCCGCCGGAGGGTCCTACCAGGGCTACCACCTGACCCGGCCGGACAGAAAAACTCACATCCTTCAGCGCGGGCCGGTCCGTGCCGGGGTAGGTGAAGGTCACATGGTCAAAGGCCACGGCGGCATTGACCGGCCTCTTTTGGACTTTCGGCTCCTCCATGGGCTGCTGGCTCAGGATCTCGTCCAGACGGCCGATGGCCTCGTCGGCCTCCATCACCGCCTCGCTCATATACATGATGCGGTTGATCATCTGACCGCAGGCAGGAGCGAACAGGGCGTAGAAGATCAGGTTCACCAGCGCCGTCCGCACGTCCCCGCCGGAGGCGATGAGCAGCGCTGCCGGGATCAGCAGGGCGAAGGCCCCGTTGATAAAGGTGAGGAAGCAGGTCTGGCCCGTCCGGCAGCTCATGGCGTACTGGCTGGCCAGGTTGCTGTAATCCTGAATGGCGGCGTAGAAGGCCTTGAAGGAGTAGACCGTCTGCTGGAACATCTTTACCACCGGGATGCCCCGGACATACTCCACCGCCTCGCCGCTCATGCGCTCGATCTCCTGCTGGTAGCGGTGGAAGAAGCCGGCATTCTTGCCGCCCATCATCAGGCACATGGACAGCAAAGCCAGCACCATGGTGAGCAGGCACAGAAGGCCCATCCGCCAGTCAAAGAGGAACAGCACGATGATGGCGGCGATAGGCGTCACCGCCGTGGCGGCCAGGTCGGGGAGCTTGTGGGCCAGCAGGTCCTCGGTGAGCCCGGCGTTGTCGTCGATGAGCTTGCGCAGCCGCCCCGACTGATTCCCGGTAAAAAAGCCCAGGGGGAGCTTCAGCACATGGGTCATCGCGGCTCGCCGGATATTCCGGGCGGTGCGGAAGGCCGCGATGTGGGTGGACATGAGGGCGGCAAAGTATAGCAGGATGCTGCCAATGGCAAACCACACTGCCATCCAGCCAAAACGACCCAGATCCCCGGCCCCGTCCAGGCTGGGCCAGGCGGCCAGTATGCTTCTGGCCACCAGCCAGACACACAGATACGGTGCCAGCCCCAGCACCGCCGACAGGGCGGACAGGACACAGCCCAGGATCGTCAGGTTTTTGTGCCCGCCCGCATAGCCCAGGATGCGGGTCAGACTGCTTGGTTTCTTTTGCTTCAAAGTGATCCCTCCTTGTCAAAATAGTTAGTTATTGCTAACTTATATCCAAAAAAGATAGGGGTCAAGCCCCCATCAATTTCAGCCATCCGGCAGTGTAGAAATCGCGGAGTTGATCCACATCCCGCAAAGCCTGTTCCCGGGGCATATCGTGGATCACGATCTCGAAGATGCCGCTCATCATCCCGCTGGCGATGATGTGACACAGGGATTTGTCCAGCATAGGAATGTCCTTCCCCAGGCGGCGGAGCACTTCTATGTATTGGAGGGTGTATTCTACCTCCACCTCCACCATGTTGTGGACGAAGTGCTCGTAGCTGGTGCCCTCCGAGCGGGTGAGGAGCAGCTTCACCGGCTCCCGGTGGTCGCAGATATAGTCCACCATCCAATGGACACACTGACTGGACTCCAGCCCCATATGATCGGGCTGCTGCTCCTCGGGCAGCTCGGCAAAGGAAGTCTGCGCCTCCATGAACCTGCCCATGAGGGCGGCGGCGTGGGGCTCCACCAAGGCATTAAACAGGGCCTCCTTGCTGGAGAAGTAGCCGTAAAAGGCCCCGGTAGTCACTCCGGCGTTCTTTACGATCTGCCGCAGGGAGGCACCCTGAAATCCTTTATCGAGGAACTCCGCCAGCGCAGCTTCCTGGATCTTCTCCAGGGTGGCGGTGGTCTCTTCCATTGTGACAGCCTCCTTATAGCACTGTTATATAACAATGTTATAGTATAGCTGTCCGGCTCATTTGTCAAGAGGTGGAAGAAAATTTTCCCACGGCGCACGATGAAAATACCCCGGCGTACCACTGCACGCCGGGGCATTCGAGAATAAAATCGTCGCTTACGGTTTGCGCCGGAAAAGATACGCCGCGCCGAAGAGGCCCAAAAGAACACCGCCCAGGATCTGAAAACCCGTTACCGCGCTCTGCATGAGCAGCACAAAGCTCTGGGTATCCATTCCGCCGCCATTGGCCGACAGATACGCCCAGGCGTAATTGCCTCCCAAGGGCACCGCCAGCAGCACCAGCAACGCGCCGACCAAAGCACCGATTAGATAGAATATTTCCTTCTTCATATTCAGCCCTCCATTCAGTCGATGATTAAAATAAACTCATGCGGGGATCTTCCGAACTTTACAGATCCTTCACTACCTTTGTCTCTCGCCCGGCCACCGGCAGGGCGCTCATGCTGTGGAGGCTCACCCCCAGGGTGGACAGATTGTGGAGCATGGCGGAGGTGGCTGGAGGCAGAATGCCTGCCACACCAAGGCCGATGAGCACTCCGTTAAAGCCGATGACGAAGCGGTAATTGTTCTGGATGCGGTGCATCAGGGCCATGGCCAGCTGGCGTAGGCGTACCAGCTCCCACAGGCTGTCGGCAGCGATGGTGATGTCGGCGATCTCCCGGGCGATGGCCGCCCCGTCGCTGATGGCGATGCCCGCGTCCGCCTCGGAGAGGGCCGGGGAGTCGTTGATGCCGTCCCCTACCATGAGAACAGTGTGACCCTCCCGCCGGAGGGCGGCTACATAGTCCGCCTTGTCCGCCGGAAGCACTCCGGCCTGGAAATCGTCAACTCCCAGCTGTGCCGCGATGGCGGCTGCGGTGCGGGGGCTGTCCCCGGTGAGCATGACGGCGTTCCGCACACCCAGGCTCCGCAGGGCGGAAAGCACGTCCTTCGCCTCCTCCCGCAGGGGATCGGAGATACAGATCACGGCCGAAAGCACTCCTTCGATTGCGAGATAGAGTTGGGAATACTCCGGGGGCAGGGCGTCGAACTTGGCCTGTTCGCCCTCCGGGATGGTCACCTTTTCGTCCTCAAAGATGAAGTGGGCGCTGCCGATGCGCACCTGCTCCCCATCCACCGAGCTGGCGATGCCGTGGGCCACCAAATATTCCACCCTGGCGTGGCGCTCCTCGTGGGTGAGCCCCCGGCGGTGGGCCTCCTCCACCACGGCGTTGGCCATGGAGTGGGGGAAGTGCTCTTCCAGGCAGGCAGCCAGGCGGAGCATCTCCGCTTCTTCCTTCCCGTTGAAAGGGACGATCCTCGCCACCCGGGGGCAAGCGTGGGTGAGAGTGCCGGTCTTGTCAAAGACGATGGTGTCCGCCTGGGCAACCGCCTCCAGGAATTTGCCTCCCTTGACTGTGATGTGCTCCCGTCCCGCCTCCCGCATGGCGGAGAGCACCGCCAGAGGCATAGCCAGCTTCAGGGCGCAGGAAAAGTCCACCATCAGCACCGACAGGGCTCGGGTCACATTCCGGGTGAGGGCCAGGCTCAGCAGGCTCCCGGCAAAGGTATAGGGCACCAGCCGATCCGCCAAACTGGATGCCTTGGCCTCAGCGGCGGACTTCATCTGCTCTGACCGCTGGATCATCTCCACAATCTGGTCGTAGCGGCCCTGGCCGGAGGCCTGTTTCACCTCCAGGACGCACTCACCCTCTTCCACCACGGTGCCGGCATAGACCGCACCGCCGGGCCGTTTGGCCACGGGGACAGACTCGCCAGTGAGGGAGGACTGGTTGACAGTGACCTCCCCCTCTACTACCACGCCGTCCAGGGGGATAACACCCCCGGCCCGGACCACCACCCAGTCGCCGGGCTGGATCTGGCCGATGGGGGTGAGTACCTCGTCGGCCTCTGTTTTCAACCACACCCGATCCACATGGAGGGACAGGCTCTCCGCCAGGTCGGCCACAGACTTCTTCCTCGTCCAGTCCTCCAACAGCTCGCCGATCTCCAGCAGGAACATCACCATACCGGCAGTGCCGAAGTCCCGGCGGCCCACAGAGATCCCGATGGACAAGGCATCCAGCAGCTCCACCTTGATTTTCCCTCGGCTCAGGCAACGGAAACCCTTATGGAGAAAGGGCGCCATATGCCAGATTACCCGGGCAACCCGCAGCGGAGCGGGCAGGAACAGGGCGGCGGCCCCCTTCATCAGCACCTTGCCCACCAGTTTCTCCTGAAATTCCCGGTTCAGTTCCCGGATACTGTGACTGGGAAGGGTAACTGACTCCTCTGCCTTGGTCCAGGTGAAGCCGCCGATAGCGGAGAGGACGGTTTCCCGCTCCCCCGCATAAGTCACAATGACGCAGCAAGTACGCTCATGGACGACCGCCTCTTTGGTCCAGGACTGGGCCTTCAGCCAGGTCTCCAGCAGGTCTGCTTGGCGGAGGGACATATTTTTCTGCCTCAGCCGCAGGCGCATCCGGCCTCGGCTCTCGTGTACGATGGTCGCTTTCATCAAAAATCTCTCCTCATGGAAAAAGGGAGCCGCTTACCGGCTCCCTTCCGCAGTTTTTCAGGCCTCCTGGCCCTCTACCTGAGCCTCGGCTTCCTTGGTGGCCCGGGCCTCGTTGATGTCCTTGGCGGCGGCAAGAATGTCGGCGGCGTTCTCTTGGGCGGAGGTAACCGTCTCCATTACACAATCCTTCATCCGCAGGCCGGCAGCGGTGATGTGGGTATAGGCCTTCTTGGCGTCCTTGCTGGTGAGCAGCTTCACGCCGGCGGAGCCAAACAGGGCGCCGCCCACGAAGCAGGCCAGTCTGACATAGTGTTTCATCATGGGGGTTTCTTCCTTTCTGCTATGTACTTATTTGCGTTTGTAGCCTGTGATCATCACCATGACCATGCATATCACGGCACCCCAGGCCCAGAAGCGATGCTGTTTCATCAAGATATCCTCCTGTTGGAAAACAAACATATCTCTTTGCGTATTGAAGTATTATAGCAGACACCCTGTGTAACTGCATTGCCAAATCAGCCGAGTAGCTGCCTATTCAGACATTTTTTCGGTATTGGCCCGGAGTCACTCCATATTGTTGGCGGAAAGCGGCGGCAAATTGACTGACGCTGCTGTAACCCACCGCTTTTGCCACTCCTTCCAGATTTAATCCGGACGTGTTCAGCAGTTCTGCCGCCCGCTCCATCCGCCTCTGCCGCAGCCAAGTGTGAACGGGCAGACCATACAGTTGGCGGAACGCCTCCTTAAACGTGGTGGCGGAGAGACAGGCCCGGCGGCTTAGGGCAGGGATGGTGAGAGACTCATCCAGATGCGCTTCCATGTACCGACGGGTCTCCGCCAGAGACCGAACAATATTCCGATTTGGCATCGAACCCGGGATAGTATACGTCTCCTGTTCATCCTGGGTGGAGAGCAGATAGAGCAGTTCCACCGACTTCCACACGCACCAGCGCGCCTGCTCGCTTTGGGGAAGACGGTCCAAGTTGGCAAAAGCCGCCCGGCTCCAGTTGGTGGGACCCTCCACGGCGCAGCCACCCCGGCTGGCCATCCATCGCCGCACCCGGCTTGTGTCCAAGGTCAGACCGCCCAGCAGATTGCAGATAGTTTCCAGGCTCTCTCGGGCACCCCGGGCATCTACCGCCACCAGGACGCCAGCCAGAGATGAGTCCACCCGGGCATTGGTCAGCCCAGAGAGGTCAGTGAGAATCAACACCTTTCTGGCGTCAGCGGTCAGGAAGGTTCCGTCCCGCCGGGTCAAGGTCACTGATCCCCCCAGGCAGAACAGGGTCTCAAAGTGCAAGGGGTCCAGCTGGAGGGGTAATGGGTGCGGCCCCTCCTCCAGAGAGAACAGACAGGCTCGGGCGCCGGGCATCACATGGGTCCAATCACCACGGTCCGCCAGAAATTCCGCCAGCAATATTCTGCCCCCTTTCCATCTGTCTGCATCCCGGCTCTTTACCAGCTGAACAGCCCCTTCTTTTCCCAGGGCTCCTTCCGGATCTCCCCCACCTCATAGCCGGTGGCGGAAATGGCAGCACGCAGGGCATCCTCGTCCAGGTTCGTCTCTGCAATCGCCGTGGTTTCTTTTTTGCTCCGGGAGGAGGTGACTTTCTTCACTGGAAATGCTTTCCGAACCGCATCGTTTACATGGCTTTCGCACATGCCGCACATCATGCCGTCTACTTGGGCCGTGTACTTCCACATCGTCTATTCCTCCTGTCTATTCAAAAAGGTTAGATCACGCTAACTATTAGGCATGAAAAAGTGGTCGTTTTGGATGTCTCGCTTAGCCCAGTGCCACGTCCAGCGCCATCATCAGGGTGAAGCCCAGGGCGAAGGTCAGCGTTCCCACATTGGAGTGCTCCCCCTGGGACATCTCCGGGATCAGCTCCTCCACCACCACATAAAGCATGGCGCCGGCGGCGAAACTCAGCAGATAGGGCAAGGCTGGAACCACCAGCCCGGCGGCCAGGATGGTCAGCCCGGCGCCCAGGGGTTCCACCGCACCGGAGAGCACACCCCCCGCAAAGGCCCGGACCTTGCCCACCCCCTCCGCCCGCAGAGGCATGGAGATGATGGCCCCCTCGGGGAAGTTCTGGATGGCGATGCCCAGGGACAGGACCAGCGCGGCTGTCATCGTGATCTGGCCTTCTCCCGCCAGGAAACCCGCGTAGACCACCCCCACCGCCATCCCCTCTGGGATGTTGTGGAGGGTGACGGCCAGCACCATCATGGTGGAGCGCTCCAGCCGGGTGCGGGGTCCCTCTGCCTGCTGGCTCCGCTGGTGGAGGTGGGGGATCAGGTGATCCAGACCCAGCAGGAAGAGGATACCGGCCCAGAAGCCGATGACCGCTGGCAGAAAGACCCAGACGCCCGCCCCAGCGGACTGCTCCATGGCGGGGATCAGCAGGCTCCAGATGGATGCAGCCACCATAACGCCAGAGGCAAAGCCGGTGAGCCCCCGCTGCACCCGGTCCCCCAGGCCCTTCTTCAGAAAAAAGACGCAGGCGGCGCCCAGGGAGGTGCCGAGAAGCGGGACGAGTAGCCCCCACGCTACTGCCAGCTTCATTCCAACTCCCTCCTGTTCTTTGTCTGCCGGGACAAGTTTTCTTTCTGCTAATTAAGAGCAATAGTTAGTATATGCTAACTTATATGTATTGTCAAGGACCACACGAGTATTGAATCATCTTTTTCTATTCTGCCTTTATATTTTTACCACCCTATAGGAGAATTTCATTCAGGGCACAAAGCCAATTTGCCCATTTACATTGTAGATTCCATCGTATTCGTATTCTTATTGACAAAAAGAACTTTTGTTCTATACTGGACACAGGCGAAAGCCGAAACTCGCAGCTTTCCGGTGAGGTTCACACCCCTGTGAACCTCAGGCATTCATGGGCCTCGTAGGGCACCAAAACCACCCTGAACGAAGGGAACATCCATGAAGGTCTTCAGTATTTGGCGCTGTACCGGCAGCGTGGGTGTGTACCTTTCCGTAGAGAGCGGAAAGGACACGAATGGACGACTCTGTCGTTGTTCTCTACAATGGTGAGCCAGTATCGGTGCCAAAGGAGGTTGCAGAATTTCTGGATCAGGAGCGGAAACGGGAGCAGGCGCAGGACAAGCGGGACGAGAGGCATCTGAGTAGAAGTGAGTTTGAAACGGTGCTGTCCTGCCTTGGAAACACCGATCCTCCCGTGGAAGAAACTGCGATCCAGGCCCTCCAGCTTGAAACTCTGCGAAAGGCTGTCCAAAAATTGGACGCCCAGGAGCAAAACCTGATCGCCCTGCGCTATGGTCAGGAGCTGACCATGGAGGAGATCGGGAGGCTCTGCGGCATCTCGAAAATGGCGGTATCAAAGCGGCTGAGAAGGCTCCACGAAAAGCTGAGGAGCTCTGTCACATGACAGGGCTCCCCAGCTTTTTTCTGTCTCTGGGCTTGCTATTCATAAGCTCCGCTCTCGTCCATGCTGGATGGGAGCAAAATTTTTTCCAAAGATTTTCTATTTTCTGGTTTACAAACTGCTTCTGAGTGTCCTAATGGGTGAAGGACAAAGGTTCCGAATCGTAAAACCAGCTGATGGCCGCAGTTGGGATTGTCCTAAAACAAACTCAGAAAAGAAAGAAGGGCGAACATGAATCCAACCCCGTTGACCTATCTGGACGGCGAAACTCTGATAAGCACCGTCCTGCCGCCCATCCGCTTTGTCGTAGACAAACTGCTTCCCCAGGGCCTGCATATCCTGGCTGGAGCGCCGAAGGTGGGAAAATCCTGGCTGGCTCTGTGGCTCTGCCTGTGTGTTGCCAAAGGAGAGCCGGTCTGGAATTTCCCCACTCTCCGGGGCGGCGTCCTCTACCTCTGCCTGGAAGACAGCTATTCCCGCATCCAAAACCGCCTGCTGGACATCACAGACAACGCCCCAGCAGACTTGTGCTTTGCCACCGTGTCTGAGAAACTGCACAGCGGGTTGGAGGAGCAGATCGAGGGATTTCTTGGCGCACACCCAGATACTGCGCTGGTGGTCATTGACACTCTCCAGCGCATCCGGGCTGTGGGAAACGAGGCAAATCCCTACGCCAGCGACTACCGGGATCTGGGTGTACTGAAGGAATTGGCAGACCGGAACCGCATCGCCATTCTGCTGATCCACCACCTGCGGAAACTAAACGATGAAGACCCCATGAACATGATCTCCGGTACCACCGGCATCAGCGGCGCCACGGACACCAACCTGGTACTGAAGAAAGGAAAAAGGAGCGGCGGCGCCGCCACTCTCTACTGCACCGGGCGGGACATCGAGTACCAAGAGCTGGTCCTGGAGTTCGACCAAGACGCCCATGTATGGAAGCTGGTATCCAGCGGGGAATCCACAGAAGAAGAACAGGACAAAATCCTGGCTTCTCTCTCTGCTTTCCTCGCGGAGCGCCGGGAATTTACCGGCAACGCCACAGAGCTGGCAGAGGCGCTGGAGCCCTATTGCAGAGAAAAAATGCGTCCCAATGTGCTGATGAAGTACCTGCTCCGCCGCCAAGAGGAGCTGTCCCGCATGGGGATCACCCTCCAGAGCAGGCGGACTCGTGACCGACGCGAGCTGGCGTTGACACGTGCCTGTGACAGCAATGACGGCAGTGACGGGAAAAACGATACGGAGCCAGTGCCGGATTTGTTGTCACAACCGTCACAGCTGTCACGGAGCCATGCAGTTAGTTCCAACGAAAGGAGAGCGAACAAATGAACCTGTTGGAGAAAGATCTGAAATTGCTTTTGGATACCCTGGCGGATCGCTGCACGACGGAAACCATGCGCTCCGTCATGGATACGATGAAACAGTCTATGGATGACGGGGAGATTCCTCCAACGGAAACAGTGAGATCCTTCATCCAACACCCGGAACAGCCGACGGATTTGACTGCTTTTCAGCAGGCCCTTGCAATGGACAACCTGCTGGAACAGGCGGAAGTAAATTTCCGCACGCTCTGCGATCTGCTCCGCTACCACTACTGGAAACAGGCTGGAGCGGTCAGCTCCGTAGACGAGTTTCTGGAGCTGTTCCGGTAAGACGCTGAGTGGGTGCCGATAACGGGGATTCCTCCCATTCGGGAGGGCAAGCATCGCGTCCGGCTATACGCCGGCCACAGTTCCGGGACGCTGCCCCGAACCCCAGTTTTCACGGGGAGCTATCGAGGAAGGAGTCTTAATGCAGAGAGAAAAGAAAACGGAGATTATCACCCTGCGCGTGACGCCGCAGGTCAAAGAGCGCATCCGGGCCAAGGCGCGGGAGCTGAACCTGACCGTCACCGACTACCTGTGCCTCTGTGGGCTGGGCAAGAAGATCGTCCAGGTGGACGGTCTGGATCAGGTGCTGTCCGAACTGAAAGCCCAGGGGCGAAACCTGAACCAGCTCACCACCCTGGCCAACATGGGCAAGATCACCATCGTGTACGGAGACAGGCTGGCGGAGGGCTACGCCCAAATCAGCGAACAGCTCCGGCAGCTCCTGCGGGAGGTGACGTGAGATGGCTACTTTTACCGTCGTCAAGAACCGGGGCGGAGGCCGAGGCGCGTTGGGCGGTGTGCTGCGATACACCCAGCAGGACGAAAAGACACTGTGGGAAGGGCAGCGGCTGGTGTCCGGCTGGAACTGCACCGCTCAGTCCGCTCTCTCCGAGATGCGGCTCACCAAGGAGCGGTATCGGAAAACGGACGGGCGGCAGTACTACCACTTCGTCCAGTCCTTCGCGGAAACAGATGACCTGACGCCCCAGGAGGCCCACGCCATTGCTCTGGAGTTGGCCCAGCGGGAATTTCCCAGCTTTGAGGTGCTGGTGGCTACCCACATCGACACCGACCATCTGCACAGCCACCTGATCGTCAGCAGTGTCTCTTTCCAAAACGGCAAGAAACTCCATCAGAGCGCCGCCGACCTCCAGGCCCACCGGCTGGCCAGCGACGAGATCTGTGCCGCCCACGGTCTGGAGATCCTGCCACCGCCTCAAAAGCAGGTGAAACAAAAACGCATGAGTAGCCGGGAATACCGCTCCGCCGCCAAGGGCGAGAGTTGGAAGTTCCGACTGATGGACACCATCGACCAGTGCATGAAGTACGCCGAAACCAAAGATGAATTTATTTCTCTGATGGAGAGTGAGGGGTACCAGGTGCGGTGGACAGACAGCCGGAAGAACATTACCTACACAACACCCAACGGAATAAAGTGCCGGGATGACCGGCTCCACGAAATAAAATACACCAAGGAGGTCATGGGACGTGAATTCCAAATCCGGGCGGAAATTATCTCTGGAGGAATTGAAACAGCTAAACCGATCCCAGTCTCAGGTACCGCCCAAGCCTCCAGCCGAACCCGCGAGGCAGGACAGGGAGAATCTGCTGGCGGCACTCACGGCCCTGTACCGGCTGGAGAGCACCAACAGCAGCCGGCTGGAGCGCCTGGAGGCCGGTGTTTCGGCACAGGAGGCCCTGTTTCGGGCGTTGAGCCGACAGGTGGGGCAGATCCCCACCCAGTCCCAGCTGGAGGCGCTGGCGCGGGATGTAGCCCAAATGAGGGCGGAGCTGAAACAGGCTGGGAAGAAGAAAGAGCTTTCTGTTTCTCCGCCCAGTTTGGAGACGGCACTGTCCGTGCTGATCTGGCTGGCCCTGATTTTGCTGGGCACGCTGGTGGGCATGGTGGTCTTGCGGACGATCTGGTCCGGCTTGGCCGCACTCTGGAGCGCGGTGCGGACGCTGATCCCGTAAGGGATGCCACCACCACACATCAGCACGGTGACAGAAAAGCCCTCCGCAAGGAGAGAGAGAAAAAGATCGCCCTTGGCCACAAGGAGGACGATCATGAGGAAGAACCAACTTGGCAGCAGACCATGAGCTGAGGCCAACCGTTCCCTGATATGGGAAGAAAGGCGAATATGAAAAAAGATTACGAGGAGTATCGGGACACCGGCGTTCTGGGCGGCTACCACCCGGAAATGGCCGTACTGCGGGAGCAGAGCGATGGGGAGGTCATGACGATATTTCGTGATACAGAGTATCACCAGCAGGAGCAGAATATGGAGTGCCGGCGGGAGATGCTCATCCGTGGAAAGGTGTTTCATGTGACCTCTGTATTTCCCAACCAAGCCATAGCAACGCCCACGGACAAGATGCTCTCCCTCATCGACGCGGAGTTTTCCGAAAAGGGCCACAGCGCCTGATGTTTCAGTAGACTTGGGGGAGCCGGCGGGGTATACTGTTGCTGCCCCATACCGGCTTGCCCCAGGAAAAGGAGGTTACAAAATATGGCAAGCCCAAAATATAATATCCTCTATGGCCGGCTCAGTCAGGAGGACGAGCGGCAGGGGGAGTCCAACTCCATCCACAACCAAAAGCTGTTTCTGGAGAAGTACGCGGCAGACAATGGATTTGAGAACACCCTGTTCCTGTCCGACGACGGATACTCCGGCACCAACTTCGACCGGCCCGCATGGAAGAAGATCGTGGAGATGATCGAGCGCGGCGAGGTGGAGACCCTGATCGTTAAGGATCTCAGCCGCCTGGGTCGGGAGTACCTGCAGGTGGGACGGCTCATGGAGTTCTACTTCCCGGAGAAGGGCGTCCGGTTCATCGCGGTCAACGATGGTGTGGACTCCCTGGTGGAGCGCAGCAACGACTTCAACCCCATCCGGAACTGGGCCAACGAGCTCCACGCCAAGGACACCAGCAAGAAGGTGCGCGACGTCAAGAAAATGCAGGCAGAGCGCGGGGAACGTTCTGGCTCCAAGCCCCCCTACGGCTACAAGAAGAAGGATCAGGACTCCAAGGAGATCGTACCAGATGAGGTGACTGCCCCTGTAATACGGCGGATCTTTGAACTGTGTGCCGCTGGGAAAGGCCCCAACCAGATCGCCAGGATCCTGACCAGAGAGCAGATCCTGAACCCGACCAACCAGTATTACCAGGCCACGGGGAGAGCCTGCAAGCACCTGGACACGACCCGCCCATATAGCTGGTGCGGCAAGACGGTGGCCAATATCCTGGAGAACATCGTCTACCTCGGCCACACGTTCTCCCTTCAGCGAACAACGCTCTCCTACAAGAACAAAAAGCAGATCCGCAGGCCGGAGAGCGAGCAGATCCTGGTGAAGAATACCCACGCGCCGTTGATATCTCAAGAGCTGTGGGACATCGTGCGGGATGTACGGGCACACAAGCGCCGCCCGCCCAAGCACATGGAGGAGCCGAATCTATTCTCTGGTCTGGTCTACTGCTCCGACTGCGGACAGTACCTGGTGCTCTGTCGGACGGAGAAGATGCGGGAGGATCAGTACTACTTCCGGTGTTCTACCTACGGTAAGAGAGGAAAGGATGCTTGCACCCCCCACCAGATCCGGGAGGCCGACCTGAAACAGATCGTGCTGGATGACCTGCGCAGGGTGACCCACTTCGCCCGGATGAAGGAGCGGCAGTTTGCGGAGTACATCAACCAGAAGAACACAATGGAGCTACGGCGGGAGATCAACCGCGTGCAGAAGGAGCTGGACACCATGCGCCGCAGGGATGGAGAACTGAGCACTCTGTTCAAGCGGCTCTACGAGGACAACGTACTTGGGCGTGTGACAAACGAGCAGTTCCGGATGCTCTCCGCCGACTACAACGAGGAGCAGAAAGAACTGGAGTCGGCCATCCCCGCGAAGGAGGAGCAGTTAGAACGGCTGAAAGCCTCGGTCGCCCATGTGGATGCCTTCATCGAGAAGGCCAAGCAGTACACTGCCATCGATGAACTGACGCCCCAGCTGCTGCGGCTGTTCATCCAGCGCATTGAGATCGGGGAGCGGTCGAAAAAGCACTCCCGCTCCGCTGGCCAGAGCGTTCGGATCGTGTACCGGGACATCGGCGCGCTGGACACGCCCATGCGGGAGGGCGACTCCGCTCCGCACATGACAAAACAAATCACTGAAAAAGAAGGAATCATGCGGTTATTGGCATGAAAACACAGAGGCGGACGGCTTCCGCCGTCCGCCTCTGTGCCTGACAATTCACCCGGTTCAGAAAATGTACCTATGGGAACCATCAGAAAGGATGTCCTTTTGTTTTGGGCTCCGACCGCCGAAGGCGGTCTCCACCCTTCGGGATTTCCATGCTCGGAATGACAAAGCCATCCCTGCGCCAAGATTTTCGCTTTCAGCGAAAACGCTTGTACAGCGCAAAAGCGCCGCGGCCCAGAAAGACCGCTGGGTGATCTTCAAGATAGCCGATGAAAATTTAATGTATCTATATTGTCACGCTTTGCTAAAAAGAAACACCAGCCGACAGGCTGGTGTTTCTTTTTGGATACCTGTGGTTTTTAGTTTTTGATCGAAACAAATTCGTGCTGCTCCGCGCTCCGGAGGAGCGGCGGCGGGAGAAGTGTTTGGGCGTGCTTTATGGGGCGGCTGAAACGCCGCGGTTCGGAGAAACACCCTGACACAGCAGTCAGCCCGTCAAATGGGAGGAGGGCGAGACAATAAAAAATTTTGCAGCTGGATTTTTTTAACGAAATTGAAACAATCCTGTGGTATGGTATCTCTGTATTTCAGAAAAAGCGCTCAGGAGGGGGCAGGATGTTCAAGAACCCGGTGAAGAACGGACTTCGTCTTATGAGGTCGAACAGCCGCGCGATCCACCGCGCCTATGGCGCCTCCGACAGCAGAACGCTCCATCTGGCTGGGATCTCCGGTGTGGGCAATATCCTGCTGGGACTGGGCAAGATCGCATCGGGCATCCTCTCATTATCAGTCTTTGTGTGCATCAACGGGCTGTATACCCTTGGGATGGTGCTGGCACGCTACTGTGCCCTGGCGGGTGCGATCCGGACCCAGGATACCGGACAACAGTACGGCTATTACCGCCGGTCGGGGATGATCCTGATCGCCGCCAGTCTGCTGTATATCTGCTATTCCGTGTGGAGCTTCTTTCATCCCAAAGAGGTCTCCTATCACATGTATGTGGCTCTGGCCATAGCCACCTTCACCTTCGCTGAGATCGGCGTCAATTTATACGGAATGATCGCCAACCGAAAGAACCGCACCCCGCTGCTTCACGCCATCAAGACCATCAATCTGGCGGCCGCGCTCATCTCTCTGGTTCTGACGCAGTCCGCTATTCTCTCCTTTGCCGGCGGGGAAGACCATGATCCCGCCGTGAACGCGCTAATGGGGATGCTCAGCGGGACCTGCGCGGCGCTGCTGGGAGTCTTCATGCTCTGGCGCATTGGGAAGCTGCGGCGCAGGGAAACAAATGAAATGGGGGACATAAGTTATGATCCGGATACTGGTGGTGGATGACGACCCGAAGCTGAACCAGGCGGCCTGTACGTATCTCAATGACTGCGGCTATGAGGCCAAGGGCTGCCTCAGCGCGGAGGCGGCCTATGACGCTATGTACAGCCAGCTCTTTGACCTGATCATCTCAGACATTATGATGCCCGGAACAGACGGCTTTGAGTTTGCCGAGACAATCCGGGGGCTGAACAAGACCATTCCCATTCTGTTTATGTCGGCGCGGGACGACCTGCCGGCCAAACAGAAGGGATTTGATCTGGGCATTGATGACTACATGGTGAAGCCCATCGACTTCAGTGAGCTGCGGCTGCGGGTGCGGGCGCTGTTGCGCCGGGCCAATATTGAGGCCAGCCGAAAGCTGACGGTGGGCGGCCTGGTGCTGGACGCGGACGGCCTGACCGCCGCTCTGGATGGGGTGGAGATCCCCGTGACCACCCGGGAGTTCAACATCCTGTACAAACTGCTCTCCTATCCCAACCACGCCTTCTCCCGCTCCCAGCTGATGGATGAGTTCTGGGGGATCGAGAGCGGCACAGGCCTGCGGGCGGTGGACGTCTATATCACCAAGCTGCGGGACAAATTTTCTGCCTGCCCCGCCTTTGAGATCAAGACGGTGCGGGGACTGGGCTATAAGGCGGTGCTGAAATGAAGTCACGGGCGCGAAGAAGGCTGGAGTCCCGGTTTCCGCCTTCCCTGTTTGGACTTTACCTGGTGACGCTGCTTCTGATGTCCGGCATCCACATCGGGCTTGTCACCCTGATCAATGAAAATCCCCACTGGCACACCGCCGTGCAGATCCTGATCCCCACCGCCTACTGGACGCTGGTGGCGGTGGGGCTGACGCTGTTTACCCGGTACCAGATCGCAAAGACCTATGACAAGCCCATGAAGGAACTGGCCAAGGCGGCGGACAAGGTGGCCCACGGGGATTTTTCCGTCTATATCCCACCCCTCCACACCTCCAACCGCCACGACTATCTGGACCTCATGTTTCTGGATTTCAATCAAATGGTGGCGGAGCTGGGCAGCATTGAGACCATGCGCACGGATTTTATTGCCAACGTGTCCCATGAGATCAAGACGCCCCTGGCGGCCATCCAGAACTATACCCAGCTGCTCCAGCGGCCCGGCCTGTCCCCGTCGGAGCGGGATGCCTATCTGGCCGCCATCCAGGACAGCACCCGCCGGCTCTCGGAGCTGATCACCAACATTCTGAAGCTCAACAAGCTGGAGAGCCAGCAGATCACGCCCCGACGGGAGACCTACGACCTGTGCCGCCAGCTGAGCGAGTGCGCGCTGGCCTTTGAACCGGTCTGGGAGGAGAAGGGGATCGAATTTGACGCCGAGCTGGAGGACCGGGCCGTCATTCAGGCGGACGCCAGCCTCATGGAGCTGGTCTGGAACAACCTGCTGTCCAACGCCTTCAAATTTACCGAGCCGGGCGGGACGGTCACGCTGCGCCAGACCTCGGACGGGCACGCCGTTTTTGTAGCGGTATCCGACACCGGATGCGGGATATCGGAAGGGGCACAGAGACATATTTTTGACAAGTTTTATCAGGGGGATACCTCTCACGCCGCGGAGGGGAACGGCCTGGGGCTGTCCCTGGCTCTGCGCGTCCTGCAGATGATGGACGGCGAGATCTCCGTGGACAGCGAGGAGGGGAGGGGAACGACATTCACAGTGCGTCTCCCCATCCTGATGGATCGGGAAAAACAGAGTGAAGGACATGGTGCGCAATGACAGAGGAACGCAGACAGGCAGGGGCCGGCTACACCGGCTATGAATACCGTGAGATCTCAGTGCCCAGGGAGTATGTCTCCCTCTGTCTGGACAGCTACCCGTGCTTCGGCTGGGAGGAGGACCCCAACTATGAGCAGCCCGGACGCAGGGGAGCCCACGTCCGTTCCGGGGGAGCCGGTGAAAAAGATGCCGTCACGCTGTACTTCCGCCGCGTCAGGAGCATCCGCAGCAAGGTGGAGCTGACCCGGCTCCAGCGCAATTTTGACAGCTATGTCGCCGAACTGAAGGCGCTGGAGCGGGCCAAACGGACACAGGGGATGATTGCGGCGCTGACCGTGGGCATTCTCGGCACCGCCTTGATTGCCGGCTCCACCTTTGCGGCGGTGTCCACGCCGCCCAACCTATGGCTGATGATCCTCCTGGCGGTCCCCGGATTTCTGGGGTGGATTCTCCCGTACTTTCTGTACCGGGCCATGGTGCGGAGAAAAACGGTTCAGATAGAGCCGCTGATCGAGCAGACATATGATGAGATCAACGATATCTGTCAGAAAGGCAGCCGGCTGCTGCCTTGACTTTGGCGGGAACAGACGGGCGGGACACAGCGTCCCGCCTGTTTGATTTTCTGAAGAAAACTAAGCGGGGGCCAGAAAAACTTCCCGCGGTCCGAGCCCGCTTCTGTCTGCCTCCGGCGTCCGCATTTTTCACATTTCTCAAACAAAATTCAAGCAAACGGGAAACATAGACCCTGTAAACTGCACTCATCAAGCGAAAGGAGTGTTCATGATGGCAAATCCGGAACATGGCTTTGTGGGTTTTGAATATTTGGAGGTCTCCGCAAAGCGCAGCATGGAGTCCATGTATGTGGACGGTTATCGCAACTTCGGCTGGAAGTTTGAAGGCGCCTCGGCGCAGGAGGCAGGCAGCGGCGCCGTGCGGCTCAAGTTCAAGCGCGACCGCAGAATCCCAAGTAAGACGGAGCTGACCCGTCTCCAGCGGCAGTTTGAGGCCTGCGCCCTGGAGATCGAGGCGCTGGAGCGCTCCAAAACGACTGCCGCCGCCATCGCGGCGTTTACTATCGGCCTGGCGGGCAGCGCCTTTTTAGGCGGGGCGGTGTTTGCCTACTTGAACGGCCTGTTGCCACTGATGGTGATTCTGGCGGTGCCGGGCTTTCTGGGCTGGATCGCCCCCTACTTCTGCTATCAGAAGATTCAGCGGCGCAGGGCGGAGCAGATTGCGCCCATCATCGAGCAGAAAAACGACGAGATCTACTCGGTCTGCGAGCAGGGGTGCCGCCTGCTGACCGCCTGATGGGAGAAGGTGGCCGCAGGCGTACCGCGTGAACCGCGTCTCTGGTCCGGTCCCGCGTCGGCGGAAATCCGTGCGGGCGCGGTTTCTGGAAGCTGCAAATAGGGCAGGCCCGCGCCGCGCGGTCTGCCGGGAGGTGCTGTGCCAGGTGATTTGAGGGCGGCGTTTCATATTTTGCAAACAAAACTCAAATACAGGACAAACAAAGGGGCGGTACGATGTGCCCTGGTGTCAGGCGGATGCCGAAAGAATCAATGACAGAAATAGGGAGGAAATCAACATGAAAAAAAGTAATTTCACAGCCCTGGTGCTGGGAACGGTCGGCGTGGTGTTCTTTGCGCTGGGGATGTGCATGGGGCTGCTGCCCCAGTGGGGCATGTTCCGCCAGGGCGTTGTGTGCGGGGTGGTCGGGCTGGTCATCCTGCTGGCCACGGTGGCCGTCTGGCGGAAGATGGAGGGCAAGGACCCCATCCAGATCAATGCCAAGACGGTGGGCTCCGTCCTGGTCGGTGTGCTGGGCGCGCTGCTTTTTGGGGTGGGCATGTGCCTGTCCATGGTGTTTGGAAAGATGGTTCTGGGCATTGGGATCGGACTGGTGGGGATTGTGGTCCTGCTGATGCTGATTCCGCTGACCAAGGGCATCCACGAATGATGTACAGCATTTCCCCCTGCGGCAGTATGGACATGCCTCCGGGGAAGTGCGGTGGGAGGGGAAACCGTCTGGGCCCCTTGAGCGTGAAGAAAGCCGAAAGCCTTGGATTTCAAGGCCTTCGGCTTTGTTCCGTGACATGCGGTTTTTTATGGCGCTTCCGGCAGCAGAGGGGGAGAGGGCGCAGATGCTCACCGCCTTCGCCGGGGCGGCCGGGACTGGGGCTCCTGCTCCACCAGGATGATGTCCTCCCCGAAGCGGCGCACCGAGCTCCAGGGGATGTAGCGGTCCTCCTCCCGGCCCAACAGGCCGAACAGCCTCCGCCGGCCGGGGACCACCAGTGAGCGCACCTGACCGCTCTCCAGGTCCACCTCCATGTCCTCCACATATCCGAACCGGCTTCCGTCCCGCAGGCCAATTACCTCTTTCCAGCGCAGCTCCGCGATCCGCGTCTCCATGGAGCATGCCCCCTTTCTATGGCTGTTTTATGGATATGCGGGGGAGAAGCTGTCCTATACGAAAAAACGCCCCAGCGCATCGATAAAATGCGCTGGGGCAGGGTCTGCAATGTTACAGGACCTTGCTGAGGAACAGCTGGGTCCGGGGGTTCTGGGGGTGGTCGAACAGCTCGCTGGGGGAGTTCTCCTCCAGGATCTTGCCGCTGTCCATGAAGATCACCCGGCTGGCCACCTCGCGGGCGAAGCCCATCTCGTGGGTGACCACCGCCATGGTCATGCCCTCGTGGGCCAGATCACGCATCAGGTCCAGCACCTCGCCCACCATCTCAGGGTCCAGGGCGGAGGTGGGCTCGTCAAAGAGCATCACATCGGGTTCCATGGCCAGGGCCCGGACGATGGCGATGCGCTGCTTCTGGCCGCCGGAGAGCATATTGGGGTACTCCTCGGCCTTGTCCGCCAGACCGATGCGCTCCAGAAGCTTCTTAGCCTGTGCCTCCGCCTCGGCCTGGGTCTTCAGCTTCAGCTGGACCGGAGCCAGAGTGATGTTTTTCAGTACGGTCATGTGGGGGAACAGGTTGAAGTGCTGGAACACCATGCCCATCTTCCGGCGGTGGAGGTTGATGTCCACCTTTTTGTCGGTGATATCCACATCGTTGAAGTAGATATGTCCCGTGGTGGGCACCTCCAGCAGGTTCAGGCACCGGAGCAGGGTGGACTTGCCGGAGCCGGAGGGGCCGATGATGGCCACCACCTCGCCCTTTTGAATGGTGAGGGAGCAGTCGTTCAGGGCCATGACCGCCCCGTGGTTGTAGGACTTGACCACGTGCTCCACACGGATCAGATTACCGCTTGTCGCCACGGCGCATCCTCCTTTCGATTGCTTCGATTGCCTTGCTGGCGGGGAAGTTGATGCAGAAATAGATAGCAGCCACCAGCACATAGGGTCCAACAGAGATACCAGTGGTGCCGGCTACATTTTTAGCGGCCCACATAAGCTCCATCATGCTGTAGGTGGAGCAGATGGAGGACTCTTTCACCATGGTGATCACCTCGTTGGCCAGGGCGGGGAGGACGTTCTTCACGGCCTGAGGCAGCACCACCAGCTTCATGGCCTGCCACTGGGACAGACCCAGGGAGCGGGCGGCCTCGGTCTGACCGGCGTCTACCGCCAGAATGCCCGCCCGGAAGATCTCCGCCACATAGGCGGAGCTGTTCAGGGCCAGAGAGATGACAAAGGGGACGAACATGTCCAGCCGGATGAAGCCGATGGAAATGCGGGGCACTTGGATGGCGTAAAACACGCCGAAATAGATGATGGATAGCTGGACCAGCAGGGGGGTAGAGCGGAAAACTGCAATGTATGCCCCGGAGACGGCGTGGACAAACTTGTTTTTGCTCAGGCGCATGAGGGCCAGCAGCAGGGCGGGAATCACGGCCAGGAGCACCGCTACCACCGACAGGGCCAGGGTATTCAAGACGCCGTCGATGAAATACGGAGCATACTTGGGCAGAAAGGTGAAATTGACAAAGCTGGCCGGGCCCGGATCGGTAAACAGCTGAATGAAGGGTTCAAACGTGGTGGCAATCTGTTGAGCGAGATTCTCAAACATGGCGGCACTCCTTTGTGTTGTTCAGCGGGATAACATAGACCGTGGAGGGCCGGAGCGGCCGGCCCTCCACGGGAGTCACACTATGGGATCAAGACGGGGCTTAGCCCTCCAGAGCCTGGGCGCTCTGCTCCTGGGCCTCGGCGATGAAGGCGTCCATGGAGCCGTCCTCCAGCACCTTGGCGATGGTCTCGTTGATGGAGGGGAGCAGGTTGTTGGGGTCGTCCTTGGCCACCCACACCCGGTAGGGCTCCACATAGCCGCTCATATCGATGTCCACAGCGGCCAGGTCGGGGTTGGACTCCAGGTACTCGTCGGCCACGGCGCCGTCCAGCACCAGTGCGTCGCACTTGTCATAGACCAGGTTGTTCATCAGGTCGATGACGGAGGACATGAAGCTGGGAGTGGCGCCGGGCATATCGTTGGTGACAATGTCGGCCTTCGTGGTGGCCATCTGAGCGCCCACGACCTTGCCGTCGAAGTCCTCCAGAGAGGTGTACTGGTCCTCAGTGCCGGCCTTCACAATGATCTTGGGGGGGATGTCGGAGTAGTAGCCGTCGGAGTAGCCGCCGTTCTCACCGCGCTCCTCATTGTATTCCATGGCGGCGATCACCATGTCGCAGCGGCCCTGATTCAGCAGCTGGAACAGGTTGTCGAAGTCCATGTGGATCACTTCAAACTCCAGGCCCATGTCCTCGGCGATCTGGCGGCCCAGGGCCACATCCAGACCCACGATCTGGTCCTCGCCGTTCTCGTCCAGGATGTGGAACTCGAAGGGGGGGTAGTCGGCGGAGGTGCCCAGGATCAGCTTGCCCTCCTCAGCGGTGGTAATCTCACCGGCAGTGCTGGTGTCGCCGGTGGAGGCGGAGGCGTCCGCCTGGGAGGTGCTGGCGTCCGTATTGGAGCTGGAGCCGGAAGCGGAGGAGCCGCTGTCGCCGCCGCAGGCGGCCAGGCTCAGGGCCATGGTCAGGGTCAGGCCCAGCGCAAGAAGTTTTTTCGTCATTCGTTTCAATCTCCTTTACAGGCCTGGACCGGTCGCCCGGTCCAAACAGGTTGTTAAAAGTATACTCCTAAAATTTATACATCGTCAATAGATAAATATGCGAATTATTCTGTTTTGCGGAAATTTTTTTGGCGCAAATGACAGCGCGGGAGAATTTGCAGTTGAAAGTGGGAAAGAAAGGGGGTATAATCCCCACTGCAAGGTTTTTTGAAGGAGAAAAACCGGGGATGCGGCACGCGGGAGCCAGGCGGGCCGCCCCCGGATGAGAGTGGAACAAAATGAATAAAATTTTGCATAATTCAGTTTTGTATGTCAATTTGGAACAGCTGCGCCGGAACGTGCGGACCCTGCTGGGCGAGCTGGAGGGGAAGGCGCTCATCCCGGTGCTCAAGGGCAACGCCTACGGCCTGGGACTGGAGCGGATTGGCCGGGAGCTGGCCGCCTTTGACGAGATTCACACCCTGGCGGTGGCCCAGGTGTCCGAGGGAGCGGCCCTGCGGGAAGCGGGAGTGGAGAAGGACATCCTGGTGCTGGGGGGTGTGCCGGAGCGGCTGCTGGCCCCGGCGGCGGAGCTGGACCTGACCCTGCCTGTGTGGCGGCTGGGGGTGCTGCCCCAGCTGGCCCGGCTGGGACATAATCTGGGCCGGCCGGTGAAGGTCCAGGTGAAGGTGGAGACCGGCCTGCATCGGGTGGGGCTGACGCCGGGGGCGGAGCTCTCCGCCCTGCTGGAGGAGTGGCGGGCCGCCCGCCCCTGGGTGACCGTCACCGGGGCCTACAGCCACTTTGCCGACCTGGGGGACCGGGAGCGGACCGGGGAGCAGGTGCGGACCTACCTGTCCGGAGTGGAACAGATGGAGGCGGGGGGAATGGAGATCCCCTTCCGGCACATCTCCGCCAGCGCCGCCAGCGAGTATTTCCCCGAGTACCGGCTGGACGGGGTGCGCATCGGCCGGCGGCTGTACATGGACCACCCAACAGAGCCCCTGGGGACCATCGGGGAGGTTGCCTCCTGGCGCACCTGGGTGACCAACCTGCGGGAGCTGAAGGCGGGGGACGCCCTGGGCTACGGGGGGCACGTCCGGATGGAGCGGGACGGGACGGTGGCCACCATCGCTGTGGGCTACGGGGACGGCCTGAGCCCGGAGCTGGTCGGGGCCAATGGTCCGGTGCTCATCCGGGGGCGGCGGGTCCCCATGCTGGCCTGCTGCATGGACCAGACCATTGTGGACGTCACCGGCCTGGACTGCCGGGTGGACGACGAGGTGACCCTGTACGGGTACGACCGGGCGGGGAATTTTCTCTCCGCCCAGGAGGTGTCCCTCCTCATCGGGGACGACGAGGGATGCGGGCTCACCTCCCTCCTCAGCGGGCGGGTGGCCCGGGTGTACGAAGAACGGTAAAAAAACGGGCCGGAGGGTGCAACCTTCCGGCCCGTTGTTCATCTATTGAAACAGATGGTAAAATTTAAGGAAAATTCTATTGAAATTTTTACAAAAAGCGGTATGCTAGAGAGGACTGCAGCATAGGAGGAGACGAAATTGAGCGGATTGCGGAGCCTGCTGTACCGGGACACCTTTCCCCGGCTGGCGGCGGATCTTCGGGAGCAGCCGGGCAAGTGGCTGTCACGGCTGGTATTTTTGCTGGGGCCCTGGGCCTCTTTTTGGATGGTGGAGATTTTAAATGAGAACGACGTGTTCTCCGATCTCTACGCCTGGCAGGTGCTGATGAACCTGATCTGGTACTACATATGGTTCGTGGTGTGCCGTCTGGCGCTGGGCCGGCGGAGGCGGGCGGCGGCCCTGGCGGCGGCGGTGTGCTTTCTGGTGGGGCTGGTCAACCACTATGTGCTCCGGTTCCGGGGGCGCATTTTGTTTCCCGCCGATTTGACCGCCTGGCGAACGGCGGCCAATGTGGCCGACGCCTTTGATTTCTCCATCGACCTGGAGATGCAGCAGGCGCTGATCCTGCTGGCGGCCTATCTGGCCATGGTGTTCTTCTGCGTCCCCCAGAAGAGGCGGGATAAGATGCCCAACCCCCTGGGGGCCGGGCTCATTCTCTTTGTCCTAGGCTACAATTTCGCGTTTTTCTGTACCGGCGCCCTCCCGGCCCTGGGGATCTACACCCAGCAGTGGGTGACCCAGGCCAACGGCTTCCTGCTGAACTTCACCGTGGCCATGCGGTACAGCTCGGTGGACAAGCCGGAGGACTACAGCCACGACAAGGTGCTGGAGCTGATGGAGGAGTACCCCGCGGTGGAGGGGAACGGCTCCGTTACCCAGCCGGTGAATATCATCGCCATCATGAACGAGTCCTTTGCGGACATGACGATCTTTGAAAACCTGGCGGTCTCAGACGACCCAACCCCCTTCCTCCACTCCCTGGAGGAGAACACGGTGAAGGGGTGGATGTACTCCCCGGTGACCGGCGGCGGGACGGCCAGCGTGGAGTTTGAGTATCTCACCGGCTTCGCCACCATCTTCCAGCCACCCCACACGGTGGCCTATCAGCTCTACACCGAGGAGGGCATACCCTCCCTGGCCGCCCTGGCGGGCAGCCAGGGATATGAGAGCACCGCCTTTCACCCCTACCAGTCCTCCGGCTGGAACCGGCCCATTGTGTACAGCAACATGCGCTTTGACCACCAGATGTATCAGGAGGACGTGGAGGACCCCTATCTGATCCGCCACTACATCTCCGACCAGTCGGACTATGAGAAACTCTATGAGATCACCGACGGGGAGCAGGGGGATAAGACCTTCATCTTCAACGTGACCATGCAGAACCACAGCAGCTACGCCCAGGGCTGGAACAACCTGGAGAAGACCATCACCCTCCCGGACGTTCAGAAGGCGGCCGACACCACGGCGGAGCAGTACCTGTCCCTGATCCGGGCCAGCGACGACGCCCTGCGGGATCTGATTGAGCACTACAGCCAGAGCGAGGAGCCCACCATGGTAGTCTTTTTCGGCGACCACCAGCCCCCTCTGAAGAACGCCTTCTACGAGCAGCTCTACGGCAAAAAGCTGTCTGAGCGCACCACCGAAGAGGTGATGCAGCAGTACGTCACCCCTTTCTTCATCTGGACCAACTATGACATAGAGGAGCGGCAGGACGTGGTCATCAGCCCCAATTTCCTGGGGATGCTCACCGCCCAGATGGCCGGCCTGCCCCTCACCGGGTACATGAACTTCCTGTCCCAGCTCTATGAGGTGCTGCCGGTGATCACCCCGGTGGGCCTGATCTCCGCCCAGGGGGAGTTCCTCACCGAGGAGGAGTTCAATGAGGAGCAGCAGGAGTGGCTGCTCACCTATGAGACGCTGAACTACTGCGGCATGGTGGACCTGTTCGACGAGGCCCGGCCCATGTACTGCCTGGATTAAAAAACAGCCGCCCGGTTCTCCGGCGTTCTATAGGGACAATTTATGAACCTACCCATATAACTTAATATTTGTTCCTGTGGAGGGAGGCTGTGTTTCGGCACAGCCTCCCTTTTCTGCTCATGCGACCTCGTTTGGGATTTCTTCTGCCATGGACTCTGCCATACTCTGGGGCAGTTCGTCCACCAGCCCAATGTCACGGTAGTAGATGCGTACCTCCTGCGGCGCTGTGCGGGAGTATTTCTCCGCACGCTCTCCGACCTCCACCCGTTTGATGAAGATGCGCAGGATCTCAGCGGTCAGCTCCGGGATCTCCGTGTACCTCTTGGCGTTCTCAATGAACCGAGCAATATTGGAGCTGGAGTCTTTCAGTTCCTGAAGCCTTACTTCCATGGCAGGGAGCTGTTCTTGAATCTCTTTCTGCTCGGCAGTGTACTCTTGAGAGAGGAGACGATACTGCTCATCCGGTATGCGGCCAAGGACGCTGTCCTCATAGAGCCGCTTGAACAGCTTTGTCAGCTCAGTCTGGCGCTTTTGCATGGTGTCGATTTTCTTTTGAAGCACCGTGATCTCTTGCTGCGCATCCTTGCCCTGCTTCTTGCGGATATGCTCCGCAAACCGCAGCTCGTTCTGACGAGCGAAGTGCGTGACACGGCGGATGTCATCCAGCAGGATGGCACTGAGTTCCTGTTCTCTGATGTAATGCCCAGAGCAAACATCTTTGCCTTTCTTCTTGTAGGTAGAGCACATGAAGTTGTTTTTCACCGCATCCATGGTATGTGCTCGGTGTAGTACCATGGTGCCCCCGCAGTCCAGACAGTAGACCAGCCCGGAGAAGATGTTCTGCTCCTCCATCTTTGCCGGACGCCTCTTATGCTTGCGGATATCCTGTACGATCTCCCAGGTCTGTTGCGTAACGAGTGCTTCGTGCGTATTCTCAAAGCGCAGTTGCTCAGACTCGGGACGCTCAATGCGCTTCTTGTTCTTGAAGGACAGGGTGGTGGATTTCAGGTTGATGGTGTGACCCAGGTAAGTCTCATCCTCCAGAATGCCAGCGACGGTGTTGGTGGACCAGTTGTATGGCTGAGTGATGTCTACTCCGGTCAGTTCCACCCCATGCTTCTGGTAGTAGGAATATCCAGGCGTGGGAATTCTGTCTTTCTTGAGCTGCTTTGCAATCTGGGCAGGACCCTTTCCAGAAACGCAGAGGTCAAAGATGTACCGCACTACCGGAGCAGTCTCAGGATCAGGCACCATGTGTCGTTTGGGATCTGCCGGGTCCTTCATATACCCATAGCGGGGTCGGGAGGACACTCTGGCACCAGTCTCAGCCTTGAGACGAACCACAGAGCGTCCCTTCTTGCTGCAGTCTTTGGCATAGAACTCGTTCATCAGATTCCGGAAGGGCGTGAAGTCATTGGTGGACTCGTACAGGCTGTCCACGCCATCGTTGACGGCGATAAAGCGCACACCATAGCTTGGGAAGATGAGTTCCGTGTACTGACCCACCTGAAGGTACTCGCGGCCCAGTCGGGACATGTCCTTGACGATCAGCGTTTCCACTTGACCGTTTTCCATCAGCTCCATGACATGCTGCCAGCCTGGGCGGTTGAAGTTCGTTCCAGAGTAACCGTCGTCATACAGGAAGAGAGTGTTGCTGAATCCTTTCTCAGCTGCATACTTCTCCAACAGAAGTTTTTGATTCTGAATACTGTTCGAGTCATCCGTCTTATTTGTTTTCTGTGTATCCTCCTGACTCAGCCGGCCATAGAGGATAGTATATTTTTCGTTGCTTGCCATTGCTACTCCTTTCCGGGCAAGCCGATACGGTAACAACAAACATACCGTATCTCCTGCCCAATGTCTATCCTCAAATCGAACCTTTTTCTAAATCACTGTCGATGATTTGGAGCATCTGCTCCGTAGGCGTTTTTGCTTTCTCTGCGGTAGAGAAGATGGAGCGGACGAAGAATTTTCGTCCGCCCACGATCATCTCCCGACGCAGCTCCATACCACGTTCCGTTTCGTGATAGAATGTATCCCGGTAGATTGGTGTGATCATGTTTTCGTTCCGGAGACCAATTGCTCGCTCCGGAATATAACCACCCAGAATACCTGTCTCCATATACACTTCGAATTCACTTTTCATAGCGTTCCTTTCTCCCAAAACCAATTCGGGCAACAAAAAAGCAGACCGTCACATGGTCTGCTGCCAAGTTGGTTCTTCTTCGTGATCGTCCTCCTTGTGACCGAGGGCGCTTTTCTTTTGTCGTTCTTTCCGGAGGGCCTTGCTGTCTGCGTGGTAGTGCGTAGTGGTAGCGTCCATCACAGGAGCAGGCCCCTGGCCGCGCTCCAGAGCGTGTCCAAGCTGGACCACACCACCCACAGCACCAGCCCAGTCAGCGCCAGGGCCGCCAGTCCCAACAGCAGACTGGTCCATGGAATGTCCGGCAGACTCAGTCTGGGCAGCCTGATGCCGGGTAGAGAAAAACGCTTTTCGTTCCGCTTCCCAGCCTGTTCGCTCATCTGCTCCAGATGCTTCACCGCTTTCAGCAGTTCGTCCATCTGCGTCCGGGTCGGAAGCTGCGCCAGCAGTTCGCTGATCTTCTTCAGATAGCCGGTCTGTCTCTCGGTGTGGTACCCCAGTGTGTAGAGGGCGCTCTGCAGATCCTCCCACTCCGCTTTCGTGGGATGCACTTCGAGAGGCGGTGTCAGATCCTGCGCCGGAGGCTGCGTAGTCTGTACCATCTGCGCGGGACGGTTCTTTTCCAACAGCTCGTCCATAGATAATTTCTTCTCTGATTCTAAATTCATATTCCATATTCTCCTTCAGATATTTGTCACCGAACAGCAGGCGGTCTCGGCACTGCCAGCCGCTGGGTGTGGTGTAGGTGATGTTCCGTCGGGACGCCTCCCAGCGTACCTTGTAGCCCTCGCTCTCCATCAGCGCAATAAACTCCTCACGGTTAGAGGCGTGGAGCATACAGTCGTTGATGATATTCATGAGCTGCAGTTTTTTGCTCTGGCCACGGGTGGCCGTGTGATACTCGCCGATGGACATCGTCTTGCTCTTCTCTTTCCTGTTCGTGGGGTTGAACACAGGGAGAGAAAACTCCATGCAGACTTGATCGTTGCGCTGCCGCAGTTCTTGGAGCTGCTCCTTTGCGATGTGCAGTTTCTTTCCCGTGTCGAAGTTGACGGAGTTAATGAGGAAGTGGGAATGAATGTGTTCCCGGTCTGTGTGGGTGCAGACCAGAACTTCATACCCCTCATAGTACTCAGCCAGCTTCAATGCCGCTGCATGAGCGGTGACCGGGTCGACTGCCTCGCCTTTCGGGAAGCTCTGCACCATGTGATAGAACAGCACGCCGTCGGTTTTGTGATGCAGCCGCTTGGTGGTCATGAAGTCCGCGTAGACAGATTCCGGCTGGCAGTTGATGCCTGTGACCAACCGCTGCCCATCGAACTCGGTTTTCTTGTCCTGCATGGTGTACCGCATCACGGCTCCCATGCATCCGGTGGTCTGTCCTCGCTTGTAGTTGGTGAAGCTGATGATCGCCATTTTTCACCACCGCTTTCGTTCCAGAATCAACCGGACAGCGGCACAGAGTTCAGAGAATGCCTGGCGTACGCTGTCCAGATTGACTACCGTGACGCGTCCCATATGTGCCAGGGTGACGAGTTGATTCAGATTTCTGCCGATGGACTTCAGCTCTTTGAGCACTTCTTTCAGTCCATCGACGACCACAACCTGCTTTCCCAGACAGCAGGCCG
>OOBN01000445.1_pt1 | contig 40055 bp, 33 predicted proteins | sample 1671091 | NCBI WGS metagenome assembly OOBN01 (sample SAMN06348121, study PRJEB24527) | human gut metagenome | biome: human gut; feature: ankylosing spondylitis patient; material: feces | host: Homo sapiens | place: China | collected 2015-10 | reverse complement strand
TCGACACGACACCCACCGTAGCGCGGCAAGTTACGAGTACCATACGAGTCTCGCCTGAAGGCAACTTGATGATAGCGAATTTTCCTTCGCGTGCCAGAAGCTGAGCATACGAACCGGCCGAACGTGCCATCGCAGCACCCTGACCGGGGTAGAGTTCAATGTTATGTACTACGGTTCCCAGAGGTATTTCGCTCAGGAACAGAGTGTTTCCGACTTCGGGGGCTACGCCTGCGCCGCTCATGACCGTCTGGCCTACCTGAAGGCCGTTCGGAGCGAGGATATAGCTCTTCTCGCCGTCGGCGTACACCACCAGAGCGATGCGTGCCGTACGGTTCGGGTCGTACTCGATAGTCTTTACAGTTGCGGCAATACCGTCCTTCGAGCGCTTGAAGTCGACGTTACGATACATCTGCTTGTGACCTCCGCCGATATAGCGCATGGTCATCTTACCCGTATTGTTACGTCCGCCCGTGCTCTTCTTGGCACTGAGCAACGACTTTTCAGGCGTCGTGCAAGTGATCTCGTCAAAAGCGCCTATGATCTTATGTCTCGTACCGGCTGTTACCGGCTTAAACTTTCTTACTGCCATGTCTGTTAGATATTACTGTAAAAATCTATCTTGTCTCCATCCTTCAAGGTGACAACGGCCTTCTTGAAGTTGTTGGCGCGGCCCTCCAGAAGGCCCGCCTTCGTGTAGCGGCTCTTGAGCTTGCCCATGTAGTTGATGGTGTTGACATCCGTCACCACGACGTTGTACATCTGCTCCACCGCGTTGCGGATCTGCAACTTGTTAGCTCTAACGTCGACGATAAAACCGTAGCGGTTCAGTTTTTCGCCCTGAATCGTCATCTTCTCGGTCAAAATAGGCTTAATTATAATTTCCATCTCTCTTGCGTTTTTAAGCTAACATTACATTCAATACGTTCTCCGCGCCCTCGACCATTACCAGCACGTTGGCATTCATCACCTCATAGGTGTTGATGTTGGCGGCCAGAATAGGCTTTACCGAGGGAATGTTGCGGCATGACAGCTGAAGGTTTGCATTGCCTTCGGGCAGTACCAGAAGCACCTTCTTGTCGGCCACCTTCAGGGCCTTGGTCATGGCCTCGACCTGCTTGGTCTTCGGGGCCTCGAGCGACGGCGACTCGACTACCGTGATAGCGCCGGCCTGAGCCTTGTAGGTCAGGGCGCTGCGGCGTGCCAGACGCTTGAGCTTCTTGTTGAGCTTGAAGCTGTAGTCGCGGGGTACGGGACCGAATACGCGGCCGCCACCCGGGAACAGCGGTGACTTGATGCTGCCGCAACGTGCGCCGCCGGTACCCTTCTGACGCTTGAGCTTGCGCGTCGATCCGGCTACCTCGTTACGCTGCTTCGACTTGTGCGTACCCTGACGCTGATCGGCCAGATACTGCTTCACGTCGAGATAGATAGCGTGGTCATTAGCCTCCACGCCGAAGACCGCATCCGAAAGGACTACCTTGCGTCCGGTCTCTTGTCCTTGTGTGTTATAAACAGCTAATTCCATACTACTTCTCAATTGTTAAATAAGCACCTTTTGCCCCGGGAATCGAACCCTTCACCAGAATGAGGTTGTTCTCGGGAATAATCTTCAATACCTTCAGGTTAACGACCTTAACCTGATCGCCGCCCATGCGTCCGGCCAAACGCTTGCCCTTGAACACACGCGACGGATAAGACGACGCACCCAGCGAACCCGGCTTGCGCTGACGGTTGTGCTGACCGTGAGTCTGGCCGCCGACACCGCCGAAACCGTGACGCTTTACTACGCCCTGAAAGCCTTTACCCTTCGAGATCCCCGTAACGTCTACCCAGTCCTCCTCCGAGAACATGTCGACCGTGAGAGTATCACCGAGGTTCACTTCGGGCATACCCTTGAACTCAGCCATCTTGCGCTTGGGGGTGGTGCCGGCCTTCTTGAAGTGACCTAACAAACTGTTGCTGGTGTGTTTTTCACTTTTGTCGTCATAGGCAACCTGGACGGCCTCATACGAATCCTTCTCGACCGTCTTAATTTGCGTAACTACACACGGACCAGCCTCAATGACAGTGCATGGTATGTTCTTACCCTCGGCACTGTAAACGGAAGTCATTCCGATCTTCTTTCCAATTAGTCCTGACATTTTTCTGTCGAATTACGTTTGTTGAATAAAGTGATTTGTCTTCTTGAGTCTATATTTTCGTTCGTAAATATCTCCTCGCGGAAAACGCACGTCGGCGGGGCGTCGCCTTTTGCCGCGCCCCGCACGTGCCTGTCGTTATCAAACCTTGATCTCGACCTCCACTCCCGAAGGAAGCTCCAGCTTCATCAGCGCGTCGATGGTCTTGGGCGTTGACGAGTAGATGTCGATGATACGCTTGAAGGTGCAGAACTGGAACTGCTCACGCGCCTTCTTGTTGACGAAGGTCGAGCGGTTGACCGTAAAAATCTGCTTCTTCGTGGGCAGGGGCACCGGACCGCTTACCATGGCGTCCGTTGACTTCACCGTCTTCACGATCTTCTCGGCCGACTTGTCAACCAAGTTGTGGTCGAAAGACTTGAGTTTGATTCTAATTTTCTGGTTCATATTTTAACTCGTTATTATTCTAAATCCTTACGCTTTCCGCTCTTCTCGATGATCTCCTTGGCGAGGTTTGCGGGAACCTCCTCGAAGTGCGAGAACTCCATCGACGACGTAGCGCGTCCCGACGAGATCGTACGCAGCACGGTCACGTAGCCGAACATCTCCGACAGCGGCACCATAGCCTTAACGACGCGGGCCGTACCCTTCGACTCCATGCCCTGAATCTGGCCGCGGCGCTTGTTCAGGTCGCCGATGATGTCACCCATGTTCTCCTCGGGCGTAACAACCTCGACTGACATGATGGGCTCCATGATAACCGAACCGGCCTTGGGAGCGGCCTGACGGAAACCGTTGCGGGCGCAGATCTCGAATGAGAGCTGATCCGAATCCACAGGGTGGAACGAACCGTCCTTGAGCGTAACCTTCATCGAATCGATCGAGTAGCCTGCGAGGGCGCCGTTGGCCATAGCCGACTCGAAGCCCTTCTGCACGGCGGGAATGAACTCCTTGGGGATATTTCCGCCCTTGACCTCGTCCACGAAGGTGAGACCCGGCTTGCCGTCCTCGGCGGGGCCGATCTCGAAGATGATGTCGGCGAACTTACCGCGGCCACCGGTCTGCTTCTTGAATACCTCACGGTGCTGAACCGTCTTGGTAAGAGCCTCCTTGTAGTTAACCTGCGGTGCACCCTGATTGATCTCCACACCGAACTCGCGGCGCAGACGGTCGACGATGATGTCGAGGTGAAGCTCACCCATACCGCTGATGATCGTCTGACCCGTCTCCTCGTCGGTACGTACCGTGAAGGTAGGATCCTCCTCTGCCAGCTTGGCCAGAGCGATGCCCAGCTTGTCGAGATCCTTCTGGGTCTTGGGCTCAACGGCCAGACCGATCACAGGCTCGGGGAAGGTCATCTGCTCGAGTACCAGAGGTGCGTTCTCGGCCGTAAGCGTATCACCCGTACGGATCTCCTTGAAGCCGACGGCGGCGCAGATATCACCTGCCTCGACTCTCTCCAGAGGGTTCTGCTTGTTGGCGTGCATCTGATACAGACGGCTGATACGCTCGCGCTTGCCGCTGCGTGCGTTCAGCACGTATGAACCGGCGTCCAGTGCGCCCGAATATACACGGACAAATGCCAGACGGCCTACGAAGGGATCGGTTGCGATCTTGAATGCCAGTCCGCAGAAGGGATCGTCTATGGTAGCGTGGCGAACCTCCTTCTCCTCGGTTTTGGGGTTGATACCCTCGACGGGGGGTACGTCCAGCGGCGAAGGCAGGAACGCGATGATCGAGTCGAGCAGCTTCTGCACACCCTTGTTGTGGAACGACGAACCGCAGAGCATGGGCACGAGCGTCATGTTGATCGTAGCCTTGCGGATTGCGGCGATAAGCTCGTCGGCGGTGATCGAATCGGGGTCCTCGAAGAACTTCTCCATCAGGGCCTCGTCCGTAGCGGCAACCTCCTCGATGAGCTTCGAACGCCACTCGGCGGCCTCGGCCTTCATGTTGTCGGGGATCTCCTTCAGCACGAAGTTGTCGCGGACGGTCTTGTCGTCGAAGTAGTAGATCGCATTATTATATATAAGGTCTATCAAGCCCTCGAACTTGTCCTCCGAACCGATGGGCAGCACTACCGGCAGCGCCGTAGCGCCGAAGTGCTCCTTGATCTGGGCGCATACCGACAGGAAGTCGGCGCCCGTACGGTCCATCTTGTTCACGTAGCCGATACGGGGTACGTGGTATTTGTCGGCCTGACGCCATACCGTCTCCGACTGGGGCTCGACACCGCCCACAGCGCAGAACGTGGCAACGGCGCCGTCAAGTACGCGCAACGAACGCTCCACCTCGACCGTGAAGTCGACGTGTCCCGGAGTATCGATCAGGTTGATCTGATACTGCTTGTCCTTATAGTGCCAGAATGCGGTGGTTGCAGCCGACGTGATGGTGATACCACGCTCCTGCTCCTGAACCATCCAGTCCATCGTGGCGCCGCCCTCGTGAACCTCACCGATCTTGTGGGTCTTACCCGTGTAGAAGAGGATACGCTCCGAGGTGGTCGTCTTACCGGCATCGATGTGCGCCATGATACCGATGTTACGAGTATAGTTAAGATCTCTTGCCATTTAACGTTACCTTTATTAGAATCTGAAATGCGCGAATGCCTTGTTCGCCTCAGCCATGCGGTGCATCTCCTCCTTACGCTTGTAGGCGGCACCCTGCTGATTGTAGGCATCGACTATCTCTGCTGCGAGTTTCTCGGCCATAGACTTACCGGCGCGCTTGCGTGAGTAAAGGACAAGGTTTTTCATGGAAATCGAAATCTTGCGCTCCGGTCTAACCTCCATAGGAACCTGGAAGGTCGCACCTCCGATACGCTTCGACTTTACTTCGACTTGGGGTGTGATATTCTCAAGAGCCTGTTTCCAGATTTCCAGCGGAGACTTATCAGCATCCTTCATCTTCTTGCTCACCAGCTCCAGACTGTCGTAGAAGATGGTGTAAGCAATACTCTTCTTTCCATCCAGCATAAGGTTGTTCACGAAACGAGTCACCTCGACATCGTTGAACTTGGGATCTGGAAGTAGAATTCGCTTTCTTGGCTTAGCTTTTCTCATTTTATTTCTTGTAGTTAATACGATTGACTATGGGAGTTTATTTCTTTCCGGGGGCTGCCTTTCCTGCCTTCGGGCGCTTTGCTCCGTACTTCGAGCGGCGCTGACGGCGTCCGTCCACACCTGCCGAGTCGAGGGCTCCGCGAACCAAGTGATAACGTACACCCGGCAGGTCCTTTACACGACCGCCGCGTACCAATACGATTGAGTGCTCCTGCAGGTTGTGGCCCTCGCCCGGGATGTAGGCGTTAACCTCCTTGCCGTTGGTCAATCTTACACGCGCCACCTTACGCATAGCCGAGTTAGGCTTCTTCGGGGTCGTAGTGTACACACGCGTACATACGCCGCGACGCTGGGGACACGCTGCGAGTGCCGGAGACTTACTCTTGTCCTCCAGACTTACTCGACCGTTTCTTACTAACTGTTGAATAGTTGGCATTGTAAAACTTTTTGTCCTTTAATGTTAATTAATCAATTCCGTTTCCAAAAACGTCCAAAACGGATTGCAAAGGTAAGCAATTTTTTTTAATAACACTACTTGACTCAATCTTTTTTCGGCTTTTTCCAGCATTTTACGCCTAAAGCGATTCTTTTTGCTTATACATTTCTACAAACTATAATGTTTTATTTATACATATATCGGAAACAGGGTATTTTTCAACGCATTAAAACTCCTTGTCGCGGCGCCCGCCGTCTGCCTCCCGCCATCATACGCCAGCTTCTCCGGCTGCCGCGCCGTCCGGAGCGGTACGGCAGCCGCACGGCATGGCAAACACGCTAATTGACCGGACTTTATCCCTGCCAAACCGCGATACGGCGCCTTCACTGGCAGGATGCTTACGGAAGCAAACCATAAAAAAGTTATACTGACACACGGTAAATTGCTATTTTTTCGTCTCGAAATTTTGTTCTCGAGCTTACATTTTCCTATATTTGCATTCAGCGCCCCTCAGGGAGTGCCCGAACGTCCTGCCGCCCCAACCTCGGCATGACGTTTGCCGATGCCGCCGCAGGCGGCCACCGAAACATATTCGCACCTGAAGAGCCTGATGAAAAAGAACCTGCTCCGCATACTGATGCCGGCACTCATTGTCGGCATGGCCTTGATGTCTGCCCTGACCGTCCACGCTTCGGCACGGTACGGCTTTTTCATTTCCCTACATCTGCAGCAGGGCATTGCAAACGCATCGGCCCAACCCGCAAACCGTATCAACGCATACCATACCAATACGACCGATATTCCCGCCGCTCTGCTTGTACGCATGTCGCGCCACATCGCGTCCGGACGCATCGGTCCCGAAGCAGCGACACACATACGGGCCGCAGCAGACGTCCGCGCCGGCATTCGTGCCGGAGCCGGTGCCGGCGCCGATATGCGGATCAAGGCCGCCGACGTACAGCACTCGCGCCCCGACCGCTCGGTAGACCGCAATCTGGAGGATTTCGTCGCCACGCTCAGCGGGATAGAGCTCGTGCTGCTGGTTCTGGCCATAGTGCTGCCCGTATCCGTAATCACACCGCTGCTGGCCGTGCTTCTGTTCGGCCGCCGCTGCGACCGCTGCGGGCGCCTGCACGCAATGCGCGACACGGCGCACAACCGCCACGACGACGGCGCCGTCACCAAGAACGGGCGGCGCATATACAGATATGTCGTCACCCGCACCTGCCGCCATTGCGGCCATACCGACTCCCACGAACAGGCCCGCAACTGACACGTCCGACATACCCCATACGGACACACACCCGCCAATCACAATACATAACATATAAACCCGCTACGCCCGACGGCCGCTTCGCGCATAGGCCGTCTGCTTCGGACAACGCGTCGGCATGCACGCCGTATCTTACGCCGAGCAGATCCGGCATTTGCGCCCGCAAGCGTCCCGCGCGGCGGCCAAAGTGCGCATAGAGCCGTGGCGCAAGGTCGATTTTCGGGTTTTAAGGTGCAAAAAAGGGGTTTTTTGCATATCTTTGCTCCTCGGTTGAATATATATCAAAACAGCAATATACACAATGGACTACAATTTCAAGCAGATCGAATCCAAGTGGCGGCAGCGCTGGGTGGAGCGGCGTACCTATCACGTCGAGATCGACCCCAACCGCCCCAAGTATTATGTCCTCGACATGTTCCCCTACCCGTCGGGTGCGGGACTGCATGTGGGACACCCGCTGGGATACATTGCATCGGACATATACGCACGCTACAAGCGTCTGTGCGGATACAACGTGCTGCACCCGATGGGATACGACGCCTTCGGTCTGCCGGCCGAGCAGTACGCCATACAGACGGGGCAGCACCCCGCCGTCACAACCGAGCAGAACATTGCCCGCTACCGCGAGCAGCTGGACAAGATCGGATTCTCGTTCGACTGGGACCGTGAGGTGCGCACGTGCGACCCCGCATACTATAAATGGACGCAGTGGGCCTTCCTTAAGATGTACGCCCACTACTATGACCGCCGCGCGCAGAAGGCCATGCCCATAAGCGCACTCGAGGAGCACTTCGCCGCGCACGGCACCGAGGGCGTCGACGCCGCCTGCACCACCGACATGGAGTTCACGGCCGAGCAGTGGGCCTCGTGGGACGAGCCCCGCCGCGAGCAGGTGCTGCAGAACTACCGTCTGGCCTACCGCGCCGACACGATGGTCAACTGGTGCCCCAAGTTGGGAACGGTGCTGGCCAACGACGAGGTGAAGGACGGTCTGTCGGTACGCGGAGGTTACCCCGTCGAGCAGAAGCGCATGAAGCAGTGGTCGCTGCGTGTGACGGCATACGCCCAGCGGCTGCTTGACGGTCTGGATACGCTCGAGTGGAGCGAGTCGCTCAAGGAGATCCAGCGCAACTGGATCGGGCGTTCGGTCGGCGCGCAGGTCTTCTTCGACATCAAGGACTCGGACCGCAAGCTCGAGATCTTCACCACGCGCCCCGACACCATCTTCGGTGTGACGTTCATGGTCATCGCGCCCGAGCACGAGTGGGTTTCGGAGCTTACGACACCCGAAAACCGCGCCGCCGTCGAGGAGTACATCGAGCAGACGAAGAAGCGTTCGGAGCGTGAGCGTATAGCCGAGACGCGCCGCGTGAGCGGCGTGGCCACGGGCTCGTACGCCATAAACCCCTTCACGGGCAAGCAGATCCCGATCTACATATCGGACTACGTGCTGGCGGGATACGGTACGGGGGCCATCATGGCCGTGCCGGCACACGACTCGCGCGACTACGCCTTCGCACGACACTTCGGGCTGGAGATCATCCCCGTGGTCGAGGGCGGCGACATCGAGAAGGAGTCGTACGACGCCAAGAGCGGCCGCATGATCAACTCGGGATTCCTCACGGGCATGGATGTCAAGGAGGCGATACCCGCCATGTTCGACGAAATCGAACGCCGCCATCTGGGCAAGCGTCTTGTGAATTACCGCCTGCGTGACGCCATCTTCTCGCGCCAGCGTTACTGGGGCGAGCCATTCCCCATATACTACAAGGGCGACACGGCATATCCCCTGCCGGAGGACAAACTGCCTCTGGAACTGCCCCCGATCGAAAACTTCGGCCCAACGGAGCAGGGCGAACCGCCCTTGGCACGTGTGAAGGGCTGGACTACGGAGGAGGGATATCCGCTCGAGCTATCCACGATGCCGGGATTTGCCGGATCGTCGGCATACTACCTGCGGTACATGGACCCGCACAACGACAAGGCCCTCGTATCAAAGCAGGCGGACGAGTACTGGCGCAGCGTCGACCTCTACGTCGGGGGTATCGAGCACGCCACGGGACACCTTATGTACTCGCGTTTCTGGAACATGTTCCTCTATGATCTGGGATACGTGTGCGAGAAGGAGCCCTTCAAGAAGCTCGTCAACCAAGGCATGATACAGGGACGCTCGAACTTCGTCTACCGCATCGTCGGCACCAACAAGTTCGTCTCGCTGGGGCTGCGCTCGCAGTACCAGACGCAGGAGATACACGTCGACGTGAACATCGTCCGCAACGACCAGCTCGACCTTGAGGCCTTCCGCCGCTGGCGCCCCGAATTCGCCGATGCGGAGTTCATCCTCGAGGACGGGAAGTATATCTGCGGCTGGGCCATCGAGAAGATGTCCAAGTCGATGTACAACGTCGTCAACCCCGACAACATAGTCGAGAACTACGGCGCCGACACGCTCCGCATGTATGAGATGTTCCTCGGCCCCATCGAGCAGTCGAAGCCGTGGGATACGAACGGCATAGACGGCGTACACAAGTTCCTGCGCAAGTTCTGGCGTCTCTACTTCGACCGCGACGGAGAGCTCGCCCTTACGGACGAGAAGCCTACGGCCGCCGAGATGAAGACCCTGCACAAGACAATCAAGAAGGTGCGCGAGGATATCGAGAACTTCTCGTTCAACACCTCCGTATCGGCATTCATGATATGCCTCAACGAGCTGGGTCAGTGCCGCAAGCGCGCCGTGCTCGAACCGCTGGCCGTACTTATCGCACCCTTCGCGCCGCATTTGGCCGAGGAGCTCTGGGAGACGATGGGTCACGAAGGGTCGGTATTCGACGCCTCGTACCCCACCTTCGACGAGAAGCATCTAGAGGAGAGCGCATTCGAATATCCCGTCATGGTAAACGGCAAGCTGCGCTTCAAGCAGGAGTATCCCCTCTCGGCCACGGCCGCACAGATCGAAGCCTCGATCGTCAAGGCCGAGGCCGCACAGAAGTGGCTTGCGGGCAAGACTCCCAAGAAGGTGATCGTCGTGCCGGGCAAGATCATCAATCTGGTAATATAGGATCTGGAAATACAGAATGTAGTGTAACAGAAGAAAACCTCCGGACATGAAACTTGCAGTCATGCTGGCCATCGCGGCCGCCGCGGCGATAAGCGCCTCGGCGCAGGAGCCGCTCGAGGTCAAGCTGTGGGACAACGCCACGGCCCCGCACTCGAACGCCATCACACAGGCCGAACAGACAGGCGAGGGCAAACGCATCTCGCACACCACCGAGGCCGTACTCTACATCTACCGCCCCGCCGAGGGGCAGGCCACGGGACAGACCGTAGTGGTATGTCCGGGCGGAGGTTACTGGCTCGTGGCGATGAGCCACGAGGGCGATGACGTGGGCCGTTGGTTCGCCCAGCACGGCATCACGGCCGCCGTACTCAAGTACCGCATGCCGAACGGCCATCCCGAGGTGCCGACGGAGGATGCACTCGAGGCCCTGCGATACATGCGCGAGAAGTATCCGCACAAACAGGAGACACAGCAGGTGGGGATCATGGGATTCTCGGCCGGAGGGCATCTGGCCGCCGCAACGGGCGTAGGGGCACTCGCCAAATACCTACATGCGCAGAGCGATCCGCGTCCCGACTTCATGCTTCTGTTCTACCCCGTCATAACGTCGGGGGAGAAGAGCCACCGCGGCTCCTTCGACAACCTTCTCGGGGCCGACCGCACCGAGGAGCAGAGCCTCGAATGGTCTGTCGAACGCCTTGTCGACAAGGCTACCCCTCCAGCGCTATTCATCCTCTCGGACGATGACGGAGGCGTGCCGCCGCAGAACTCGACCATGATGTACAACGCCATGAAGCAGGCCGGAATACCCGCCTCGCTCTATATCCTGCCCGAGGGCGGACACGGATGGGGCATCAAGGAGTCGTTCCGTTACCGGGAGCTATGGCAGAGCCTTACGCTCGACTGGCTCGCCCGCATCGCGCCCGAAAAATAACGGGCAGCGTTTTCTCCGCAGGGACAAACGTCCGACACGAAAGAGACACGCCGTGCGATGCCGCAACGACACGCACGGCGTGACTGTTTTACCTTTGCGCCCGAGGCCGAAACCGGCAATATAGCGAACACATATACATATTATCCATCCATACTACCCGATGAAACTATTTGCTCCGATTCTCATTCTTGCGGCATTTGCCGCTGCGGCCTGCGACAACCGCCCCCATGCGGCGGCAGGCAAACCAAAGTATCTGTGGTTCGACGCCACGGCCAACTTCGAACGTTTTGCCGTGCGCGACTCCGTCGACTTATATCTCGACAAGGCGTGCCGCGCGGGATTCAACCGCATCGTGGTCGATGTGCGTCCCGTCGAGGGCGACGTGCTCTACAACAGCGACCTGCTCCCCCGACTCAAAACCATCGACGGCACTACCGTCGACCGCGACTGGGACTATCTACGCTACTTCATCGACGCCGCCCACAGCCGCGGCATGAAGGTTACGGCCAGCGTCACGGTCTTCGCCGCAGGTTCTCCCCCGCGCCATCAGGGCCCCGTATATGACGACCCCGAGACCTTTGCCGGCCGCACATGTATCGAATACACGCCGCAGGGTATGGTCGACATACGCGACCAGAGCGACAAGGTGGCGGCATTCCTCAACCCCGCCATGCCCGAGAACCGCGACTATGCCATCGCATTTATCGGCGAGCTGACCGAGCGGTACGACATAGACGGTCTCTCGCTCGACTACTGTCGCTATCCCGATATGTACGGAGACTTTTCGGACTTCTCGCGCCGCGACTTCGAACACCACATAGGCCGCAAGGTCGACACGTGGCCGCAGGATATATTCTCATTCGACACCTCGGGGGCCGTCGTCCCCGGCCCGCTCTATCACCGGTGGTGGAGCTACCGCGCCGGCGTCATCAGCAGCTTCATCGCCGCCGCAGCCGATACCGTACACGCCCTGCGCCCCGACACCGAACTCAGCTATTGGGCCGCATCGTGGATAAACGGTCTATACGGCACGGCGCAGAACTGGGCCAGCGCTTCATTCCCGCTGCACAAGGAGCCGTACACATACGAGTGGTGCGACGAGGAGTATGACCGTGCGGGATTCGCCGCACACCTCGACAGCTTCATGCTCGGCGCATACCTCGACCGCATATACGGTCCCGACGACCCCGAATCCATCGAGTTCGCCACGGCACGCGCGCGCCGCGCCATCATGGGCGACTGCCGTCTCTACGGAACGATTTACGCCCCGCTGCACAAAACCAACATCGCGGATGCCGTCTATGTATGTCTGCGCGACACCGAGGGACTTATGGTCTTCGATATATGTCAGGTCATAGAGTTCGACCTCTGGGACGACATACGCAGCGGCATCCTCCGCGCCGAACCCGACATTGCGGCCTCGATACCGGAGGCTCCCGCCCGCAACTGACCCCGCCCCACGCGATATGAAACATTGAAGACACCGCCAAACCGACCTAAACTGACATATAATGAAACAGACTATCACCATTGCGCGCATGGCAGCGCTTCTGGCCGCCGTCGTGCTTGCGGCGACACTCCCCGCAGCGGCCCGCAGTACGGAGAAGAATCCCTCAAAACAGAAGACAGACCTTACACAACCGCACCGTTACGTCAATCCGACCGGTGATGCCTTCCCCGTCATGGCGTGGTACTCGCTTCTGGGGGATCAGGTCACGCCCGACCGTTACCGTGAGATGGCCGCGGCGGGCATCAACCTCTCCTTCTCGCACTTCTCGACGGCCGACGAGGTGGCGGAGGCATTCGACGCCTGCCGCGGCACCGGCGTCAAGCTGCTCATAATGTGCGGGGAGATGGCATCCGACCCCGAGGCGACCGTACGCCGCTTCCGCCGCGAGAAGGACAATGCGGGGTACTTCCTGCGTGACGAGCCTATCTGCGACGCCTTCGGCGAGCTGGCCGCGTGGGCACGCCGCATACGCTCCGAGGACGACAGCCGCATGCTATATCTCAACCTGCTGCCGAACTACGTCTCGCCCCGCGACCTGCATGCCGACTCCTATGCCGACTACGTACGCCGCTTCATCGACGAGGTGGGGCTCGGACTCGTATCCTTCGACCACTATCCCGTCACCTTCGACGGCCTGCGACCCGAGTTCTACGCCAACCTCGAGGACATTGCGGCCGAGTCGCGCCGCGCCGGCGTCCCCTTCTGGGCCTTTGCCCTTGCCACGGCGCACGACCCATATCCAGCGGCTACGCGCGCATCCCTCCGCCTGCAGGTATTCAGCAATTTGGCATACGGGGCGCAGGGAATACAATACTTCACCTACACCTCGCCCGGCACCGAGGTGTGGAACTTCCATAACGCCCCCATCGACCATGAGGGTCTGCGCACCGAGGTCTACGACCTGCTGCGCGAGATCAACGGCTGCATACACGCCCTTGAGGATGTCTTCCTCGGCGCCCGCACGCTGTGGGTAGGGCATACGGGCAGCACAATCCCCAAAGGTACCCGTCCACCCGGGCAGCTGCCGCCGCAGATACGCCGCGTGGAGGCTGACGGTCAGGGAGTTCTGGTATCGCTGCTGCAAAACGGCGGCAAGCGATATCTGATGATCGTCAACCGCGACCTTGGCCGTGAGCAGCGCGTCACCGTCGAGACTGCGGACGGCGTACGCAGAGTCATGTCAGACGGCAGCCGCATCGACGTCTCGCGCTACGCCCAGACTCTGGCCGTCGAGGCGGGCGACATGCTCCTGTTCGAATTGCCGGATTGACAATACGGGCCGCAAAACGACATGGAAAGAGAGATAATTAATTCATTGTTATTTTTATAACAATCAAAAAAAGTATTATATTTGCATCCGAAACACGAACGTATTAAAACATAAACGTTATGGCTTACTTAACAACCGAAAAACTGACCATCATCGGCGCTGCCGGCATGATCGGGTCGAATATGGCGCAGACGGCTCTCATGATGAAGCTCACGCCTAACATTTGTCTTTACGATCCCTTCGCACCTGCCCTCGAGGGCGTGGCCGAGGAGCTCTTCCACTGCGGTTTCGAAGGAGCCGCCATAACCTATACCTCTGATATCAAGGAGGCCCTCACCGATGCCAAGTACATCGTATCGTCGGGCGGCGCCGCACGTAAGGCCGGCATGACCCGCGAGGACCTGCTCAAGGGCAACGCTGCCATCGCCGAGGAGCTCGGTAAGAATATCCGCACCTACTGCCCCGACGTCAAGCACGTGGTCATCATCTTCAACCCCGCCGACATCACGGGTCTGATCACCCTCATCTACTCGGGTCTGAAGCCTTCGCAGCTGACCACCCTCGCCGCGCTCGACAGCACGCGTCTGCGCAGCGAGCTGGCCAAGTATTTCCACATATCTCCCGACGAGGTTTGCAACAGCCGTACATACGGCGGCCACGGCGAGCAGATGGCCGTATTCGCATCTACCACGACCGTTCAGGGCAAGCCCCTCACCGAGCTTATCGGCACCAAGATCTCGCAGGAGGATTGGGACGCTCTGCGTCAGCGCGTAATTCAGGGCGGCAAGCACATCATCGACCTGCGCGGCCGTTCGTCATTCCAGAGCCCCGCTTACGTATCGATCGAGATGATCGCCGCAGCCATGGGCGGCCCCGCATTCCGCTGGCCCGCCGGCGTCTACGTTTCGACGCCCGAGTTCGACCACATCATGATGGCCATGGAGACCTCGATCACCCGCGACGGCGTAAGCTACAAGGTCGTAGAGGGTCTGCCCGAGGAGCACGCCGCTCTGAAGAAGAGCTACGAGCACCTCTGCGCACTGCGTGACGAGGTTATCGAGATGGGTGTACTTCCTCCCATCGCCGAGTGGAACAAGATCAACCCCAACCTCAAGTAACAGGAGGTCTCGCGACAACTCTCCGCAGCCGCGTCAATCGCGCGCAGGCTCGGAAGAGATCCGAAAACAAGAGCGGCGTACCGTCAGGGTACGCCGCTCCTTTTTTGTATCCTTCATATCAACCCGACGGCCGCCATCAATACTCGACGGCCGTCCACTCCTATCGATTCATCGGCCGCGCCCGAAACCCGACGGCCGCCATTATCATCGATTCAACGGACGCGCAGATACCCGCTATTCGCGCGCCACGTCATATTCGCCCGCGCCGCCGTGGAATTCATTATTCTCGATCACGTCGTTCACGACACGCTCGAAGAGGAAACGATGGGTATTCCAGTGCATCTGGGGATAGTCCTTGTTCTGGCGCACAACATTGCGGCGGAATACAAGGCCGTCGACCGAGCGGGCGTAGAGTATCGGCATGTCGAACGTGTCGAACTCGTTATCCTCGATAACGATGCCGCTGTGGAAATACTTCTCCTGCAACAGCAGCTCCGGAACCTCGGGATAGATCGAGATCACGGCATTCGTAAACTGGTACATGCTTGTCAGCGCGTCGATGAAGCGGTTGCCGCGGATCGTAACGTCGCGGCACGCGCCCGTCTCATACCATCCGTTGCAGTCGCCGCAGAGCAGAATGGCCGTACCCGACGTATGGTCGAAGAGGTTGTTCTCCACGACGGTGCGGCGCGGCGTGCTGAACAGCGCCCCGCGTGCGCGGTTGTTGCGTATGACGTTGTCGGCAAAGAGCACCTCGGGCGTCCACTCCAGATTCTCGATGCCGAAGTCGTCACCGCGGCCTATGGCCTCGTCCAGAGGTTTCTCGAAAGTTATGCGGAAACGCTTCACACCCTTGTCCACGGGAGCGTCGACAGCCTCGATAGAGGTGATGACGTTGGTGCCCTCCATGATCTCCATACGGCGCGAGGCGATGAACTGCACCTCGTCACCGGCATGTCCCCAGACGAAACCGTAGCTCTGGCCGTGCATGTAGTCGGCCGTCAGCGTATGGTCGTTCTCGCGGCCGCTGACCTTGAGATAGGTGCCGTGGACGTTGATCGCATCGTCCATCATACCCTCATACAGGCCGCCGCGCGAGACGATACGTCCCTTGCAGCCCGAGAAGTGCGTAGCGTCGGCCTGCGTGGTGAAGTAACGGGGATCCTCCTCGCCGCGCAGCGCCACCGAGAAGCCGTCGAGCGTGATCCCGTCGCACACCTGAGCCAGAAGGCCCATACCCTCGGCATAGTGTACCGTCACGTTCTCCAGACGGGCATCGGTGTCGCGATAGAGGAATATGCCGGGAGCGGGGCGTCCGTAGCCGCGGAACGCTACGACCGTGCCCTCGACCAGAGCCTCGTTGCGCCACGGCGCGAGGATCGTGCGCGGTGCGACCTCCGTTACGCCGCGCGTGCCCAGAGAGATGTCACCCGAATTATACAACACATGCCGTGTATCGCCCTCGAAGGCTATGCCCCACGCGGGGACATGCTCCCAGCCCTCGCCCTTGGCGACAAACATGCTGTCGCGTATCTCATACTCGACCCACGGCGCCACCTCGTAGGTGATCATACCCGCCTCGGGGTCGTTCTTCACAACACGCACCTGACTTATGTGGGGGTTGGCGAAGTCGATGCTCAGATTACGCACCGTGCAGTCGCTGCAGTCGACCACGGCCACGGGAAGCATCCGCCCGTGGAAGATCAGCTCGGCACCCTGACCGTCGAAGGTGACGTTGTGCATATCCTCCAGAACGATACCTACCGACTTCGGGTTCGGCTGGTCGTGGTTCGAGATGTAATATTCGCGGCTTATGGCGCCGTCGGGATGGAAGTCGTAACGGCCCGCCGGCAGCGTGATGCGTATGTTGCGGCCGCGGCTCGACGCCTTGATCTCCTTAAGCGCCTCCTTCATCAGCGGCGCCGAATTCTCGCCGCTGTCGGGACGCAGACCGTAATCCGCAAGATCGTATGTCGTGGTACAGGACACGGCCGCCAGCGTCACCAGCATGGCCAGAAGTAGACGGGGTTTCATTTTCTTCGGGTCGGTTTTATGGGTTATCTACGTTATATCTCTATAAAGGTACGCATAAACTCCCGAAGAGAGAAACACCGCGTTGCTTTTTACGCAAAAAAAGAGTAACTTCACATCGCACGCGGTCAGCTACTGCCAACTGCATATCACCGTCCAAACCCAACACCCGATGACCAAACATATTGACCCGAAGCAGATTACACCATTACGAAGGCCCTTCGTCTCAGTTATTATCAGTCTCGCCACCCTCTTCACGGCAACAGCCGCGGCAGCGCCCCGAAGCACGGGGAATATCACCGCCGAGACTGCCGACACGATGCCACGCCACCGTCTGCACAACGACCTTTACCGCGTGCGCATATCGACCGACAACGGACGGCGACGCATCAAGGTACACGGCGCTCTGGTCTCCGACATCACCCGCCGCGACCGCAACAACATCGACACCACGGGTGCCGCACGCACGTTGATGGGCTTTGCGATGTTCACCGACGACTTCACCTCGCCTGTAACCGTACGCGTAAGGCGTCGTGGCCAACCATTCGACAGCGTCGAAGTGCGGCCCGCGGCATACGCCATACCTACGCGCCGCATATCGCGCCGCACGGTAGAGTTCACCTTGGAGAGGCCCACGCAGAAGGTATCCGTGGAGTTTGACGGTGACCGCGCCCGCAACCTCTTCGTACTTCCCGACCTGCCCGATACGGCGGCGCCGCGCGCCTCATCGCCCGACACGCTCTACTTCGGCAAGGGGGAGCACCACGCAGGACTTATCACTCTGCGCTCGGGGCAGACACTCTACATAGACGAAGGGGCCGTCGTCTACGGCACCGTCCGCTCGTACGACACCCGCGACATCACGATCGCCGGGCGGGGCATACTGTGCGGGTCGTATGCGCCGCACCACTTGGATACACGCCGCGTGATGGTCGATCTGGTCGGGTGCCGCAACGTCACGATATCGGGTATCCTGCTGCGCGACTCGCCCAGCTGGACGCTCTGCATACAGCGTTCGGAGAGTGTACGCATAGAGAATGTAAAACAGATATGCTGGATGCGCAACTCCGACGGCGTGGACCTGTGCAACTCGCGAGGTGTCGTCATGGAGGGGTGCTTCATGCGCAACTACGACGACAACATATCGCTCAAGAACGAGCCGTGGAACGTCGGCGACACACGCGACATCACCATACGTGAGTGCGTCCTCTGGGCCGACTGCGCACATAACTTCCTCGTCGGGCCCGAGTCCGATCCGCGCTTCCGCACCGACAACGTCGAGTTTGCGGACTGCATCCTCCTCGAGGGGCGCGAAACCCTATATCCATACAAGGGAGCCATGGCGATGATGATATCCGACGAGGGGCGCTTTTCGGACATACGCATACGCCGCATCACGGTCGACGATCCGCGCGGCGCCTCGCTCTTCTCGTTCGACTACTGCAAGTTCAATACGCGCGGCCGCGAGGCGCGGGACATCCTCATTGAGGATATACGTTACAACGGCCCACAGCCTCCGCGCAGTCTGCTGCACGGTCTGGACGACAAACACCCCATCGACGGCATCACATTCCGCAACGTCACGATAAACGGCGTACGCCTCACCGAACAGAATTTCAGCGACTACTTCGACATGAACGAACACGTACGCCGACTGAACGTCGAGTGACGTCCGCGGTCATGGCTCTGACATACGCGCAATAACAGAATGCATCATATACAGATTGGCCGCCGTCAAAACCGCACCGAGAAGCCCCCACAGAACCAAATTCCATATCGGGAAAAGTCCTGCAACAGCCATAACCGCAACAACACAATAAGGCAAAGAAACCAATGATGTCACAAGTCCGGGGACATATCCGCCAACAGCAAAAGCCTGTACGCAATGCACTACCACATGCAGGGCATATGCCGCCACACAGCACCACCATGCGACAAAGCCTCCCCCACACAAAGCCACTGCCGTACACACAACTACGATCATGGTCTCTTCCGCAACGGCAACAATAAAAGGAAGCGTACGTACGCGAGACAACACGGCCAAAAGAGATTGCATGCGTGGGAAACGCTTCTGGAGAGTTGTAGCATGACACGTCATCCAACGTCTCACAACAAGGACCTCCTCAATTTCATGCAGAAGAAAAACTGCGACAAACAATGCCACAAACAATTCGGTCAAAACCATAATATCTCATCTTCTCTAAACCTCGGAGTTGGAGAATCTGCATAAGGATAATAGTTATTCTTATTACAACCGTACTCCTTAAGCGACACAATCCGTTCATCCGAATTCCATTCTACGACCGAAACCCCATCGAACTCCTGCACAATACCATCGCTCATTTCACAGCGAAAATTCCACTCGACGACAGTCGTGCTTCCATGATGAAAGAAGCGTCCGATATTCCATCTCACCACACGTCCTCGCGTATTCCATTCACGAAACCAATACTCAATCTGTGACACGCCTTTATAAAACGGGCCCCAACTCTCTACATATAATGCATCTGTAGCAAAAATGCGCCTTATACCACGATCCTCACCCGCAAGCCACATCCCGAACCATTCCCGCAACCGTGCTTCACGTTCTGCCGAATACAAAACATCATCACTTATCATACAATACAACAGATTCATTCTACTATAAAAAACTTCCATTCTCACTGCGGCGTCAGCCGCAGCGTCACGAATCCCGTCGGCGGCACCTTCACCGTCAACACCGTACGGCCGCTGCGGCGCGTCGTCGGGATACTCTCCAAGGGGGTGCCGTCAAGACGCGTGGACTGCACCCCGGCAACCCCGAATCCGAGGCTCACACGGCTCTCGGCCTCCGCATCCGAGGGATTGAACAGACGCAGCTCCACATCCCCGCCGCGGCGTCGCGCCGACGAGAGGGAGCATCCGCCGCCAACCTCAACATACGAATGGCCCGCCCCGGCATAACTCTCGGCAGCGCGTACGTACAGAGGCTCGGCATGCTCGCGGCATGCGTTCCACACCTCCGCCGCATCCCATCCCCCGTCATGCGGAAGCAGCGCATAACGTATCTCCGTCGCGCCTTCAAGCGGATAGTCGCATCCCCAGAGTCCCTTGCCCGAATATTGCACCGTCAGCGACAACGGCACCCCGTCGCCGTGGGCATAAGAGGTCGTGTGGTCGCTCATAAGCGTCAGCCCCGCGCCGTCGTCGCCCGTCACGTCGACCCAGTCGAGTATGATATTGTGTTTGTGGGCGTCCCATGTCTCGAAGAAGGTATCATCCAAGCGGCTGCGGCAGATGCCGTAGGGAACGTTCTTGCGCAGCGTCTGCCGCCCACGCACCGAGGGAAACATCAACAGCAGCTTGTAGCGGTCGTTCTTGAAGGCGCGGCGGTTCTCCGTGGCCGAGCCGCTGTCGGCATACTCGCCGATGCCGCGGTTGCCGCGCCACGATATGCGAAGCGTACAGTCGATAACCCTGTCGCCGCGGCGCAGCGTCACGCTCTGGCGGAAGGGTTCGCCCGCAACGGCGCCCGTAACGGCCACACGCACCGTCAGCGGCGTCAGCTCTTCGATCTCGACATGCGCCGCCTGCTCCTCGGACGAGGCGAAGCGTCCCTCGTCGTAGAAGTATCCGCGCAGGGTGTTGAACCCCCACCGCGAGCTGCGATCCACAATCTCGCGGCCCGAGAGCTTATCCACAAGGCTCGCAACGGCACCGCCGTGCAGCGTATCGATAACCATACGGTATATGTCGCTCTCAACTACGAAGCCCTCGGCCGAGCCATAGGCCGCACACGACGGCTCCGTGCAGCGCTGCCGTCCCGCCTCAAGGCGGTAGCGGGCCACACCGAAAGCTGGCGTACTGGCCTCGAATACCAACACCGGGCCTCCATCCCCATTCACCAACGTACAGGGCACATCGCCGCCGCGGCTGTCGACCAGACGTATATTTTTTTGACCTGCCGCCGCCACATCACAAGGAATATCCACACGCACAACCCCACGCCGCGGCCGCGCCGAGGTATTGACCACGTCGAACTCCGTCGTCGATGCCGCACGCCCCAACAGATCGAGACACAGGCTGTCCGTCAGGCTGCACCACCCGTCTACCTTCTCAGCCCACGTCCGCCCCTCGCTCACGACATTATAAGGTACGATCCAGCAGTCGTGATGCTGAGCGAGCATAAGCGGCCGCCACAGCGACGCCATACGTAACGAATCGGTACTTTCACCGCCGCCGAGCCATCGCAGCAGATCGGCCTTCTCGGCCTGCACGGCGCGATTCTCCGCATCGCGCACGCGCTGCGCAACGCGTTGCAGCACCTGACTGCCCCACATGAGGTTTACCTCGATATCCTCCTGCGTAAGGTGCCACGCGCCATCCGTACGGCCGTCCCATACATGCTCGAAATATTCGCTCCACGTGACATAACGCGAGCCGCCGGCCGTCGCCGCCCCCGTACCGATCCAAGGGCCGTTGCGCCACCCCGCATCCTGAAAGCACATGCCCGCAGGGAAACGCACACCGTCGCGACGGCACGCATCGATATACTCTTCGGAGTTGTTCCACGCCGTAGTCTGCCACGTCGAGCCCTCGACGAAATCCTCGCACCCGTATCGCGGCAAGGCTGTGATCGTATCCCCCGAGGGCCCCACCCACGACACCACGCCGCGTCCGTGTCCCCGTACATATCCGCCCCAGCAGGTGTCGGGGCACTTCAGCACGGCATAGCGGAAGCCGAAACCGCGCAGCAGCGCCGGCAGGCAATCCGTAAAACAGGGTTCCTCCGACGAGTAGCATTGCACCACGGCATCGGGGAAGTGCTCACGCAGTTTGGCCATGCCGTACTCGAAGTGGCGGACGATCGACTCGCCGTGTATGTTGAAGCAGTAAGGCTGTCCGTAGGCGGGATTGACGAACTCGACGCGCCGCGTCGCGGCCGCGGCCCGCAGGCGCGCATAATCCCAGGGCGTATGCAACCGCACAGAGTCCCATGTCTCGGGTTCGATCTCGAGATTGATCCTCCACTCGGGATGTTTGGCCAGTTCGTCGGCGAAGAAGCCCGTACACCACAGGGGATAATGGCCGTAGATGCCGCCGTGGTAGCCGTCGGCAAAGGATGGCTGCTGTGCCCGTGCCGCAGGCGAAACGCCCGCAGCGGCCAATATCGGCAGCAGCGCCCTAAGAAATTGTATAAACAGAGGTTTCATATTCGGAGCGGCGGGGCACACAGTACGTGTGCCCGCATTGCCACCCCAAAAATACGCAAAGCGGCGCACGCAGACAAGTCGCCGGGCGGATCTTTTTACCCGCGCACGGCCGCCGACGTCGTCAATGGCCCTTGTCGGGACGTATCAGCGCCGCAATCCACAGCAGGATAACGGCACCCGCGACCGAGGTAAGGATGCTGCCTATCGTCCCGACGGCGATGATGCCGAACCACGAGAAGATCCAGCCGCCCAGAAGGCCGCCGATAAGTCCCACGATGAGATTGACCAGAAGTCCGGCGCCGCCGCCACGTACGATCATGTTTGCGATCCAGCCCGACAGCAGGCCGATCAGCAGATACCAAAGGAAAAACATAGGCACAAAATTTTACATGCAAACACTTCTTCGCGGCCACATCCGACCCTTCGTGCCGGCATGGCCGCTTCGATATCCGTATCCATGCAAAAACAGTACCTCCATATCCCCACACACAAAAAGAGTCCGGAACCCGACCTCGGATTCCGGACTCCGCCGCGCTGACACGCCGACGTTACTCGTTGATTATATCCACCACGCGCTGCATATCGCGGTTGGCCTCGACCTCAACCTTCGTATTGCCCGTCTCGCCGTCGGGAATGAGGATAATGGCACCCTTGTCATACTCCGAAGCGTCCATCTTGAAGCAGAGGACATTGCTCAGGATGCCGCGGCCATTGTCTCCGCGCGCGTCATGGCGCAGCTCGTAGAGGCCGTAGCCCGCCTTGTATTCGGGGTGCGTCTTGTCCTCGATACGGTAGAGCGTGAACTTATGCTCCGTCCGCCCGTCCGAATAGTACTGGACCATAAGGTTGATGTATCCGCCCCCAAGTTCGCAAACCTGAACCGTCAGGGCATCCTCTCCGGCCGCAGAGGTGTCGCCGTCGGCCGGCATGTCCGTTATCTTCTCCGAAACGGGCAGCATCATCCAGCCCAGATCGAAACCCGAAACATATTCATCCGACACGGCCTTCGACGAGCCCAGAATACGCGCATAGACACGCTCCTTGTTGAGCAGCGGGCGGTTCATAGCGCTGTTGATGGTCTCCATCGAGGTCAGGCAGAGATATTTTTTGCCGTCGTCATCGACAAAATAGCAGGTATAGGGGTCCAACACCCGCGCCGTAAAGAGTTTCTCATAGATGAAGGTGGTCTCGTTACCCTTGGTGCACGAGCCCAACATAACGGTCGCCGCCACCAGCAGGCAAAGGGAAAAAAGCTGTCTTTTCATATTTCGGTCTGTTTATCTATATTCACATTCAATCCTCATACGTCACAAACGGTTAATCCGCCCGATTTGGTATGACACCCCGCGACGTATGACGCGACAAATATAACAAATCAAAACTCTTTTCAACAATCAATCCGCCCAAAACCGACCTTTCAGACGACTGCAGCCTCGAAAAACCTGATCTTTCGATTTGCATCTGCCCCCGTCTTTTCGTATATTTGTCCCCAACATCCGTTGCAGAGGCTCCGTCGAGCGCTGCTTCCTACATTTAACACATTTACTACCCATTCAAGACAATGTCAGAACTCAACTTCGAGAAACAGCTTAAACGCATGGAGCGTGACGGCGTCATCACGCGTGCCCAATTTCTTCAGTTGATGGCCGTAGCCGGCGCCTTCGTCATGCTCGGCACCGACAAGGCATACGCCGCCAAGAGCAACGCCCGCGGACGCATAGTCATCATCGGCGGCGGCGCAGCGGGGATAAGCATGGCAGCACGCCTCAAGCGCCTGCTCAAGAACCCCGACATAACCATCATCGACCCCAGCGACCGTCAGTACTACCAGCCCGGATTCACCCTTATTGCCGGAGGTGTATACGGCGCCGACGATGTCTGGAAACCGCAGGATGAGTGCATGCCCGACGATGTCAAGTGGATCAAGGACACGGTAACGCTCGTACACCCCGCCCAGAACCGCGTCGAGACCCTTCGCAGCGGCATCCTCGATTACGATTATCTTGTGCTTGCGCCCGGCATACAGATCAACTGGGACAAGGTCGAGGGCATCTCGCTCGACACACTCGGCGCGGGCAACGCCCACAGCATATACGACCACCGCGGCGCGCAGCTCACATGGCCTGCGATGAAGGAGTTCGCCGAGAAGGGCGGCCGCGGCATCTTCTGCGACACCTACACCAAGCACAAGTGCGGCGGCGCTCCCAAGAAGATATGCCTGCTCTCGTGGGACAACGCTCGCAAGAACGGCACCACCGACCGTCTCGACATGACATACTACACGGCCGAGACGCAGCTCTACGACGTGCCCTACTTCACCACCCGACTCGAGGAGATCTACCGCGAGCGCAACATCCCCGTCGAGACCGAAGTGCGCCTCAAGGGTATCGACACCCACGCCAAGCGCGCCTACTTCGAGCGTATAACCACCGTCGACGGGCAGAAGACCTCGACCCCTTTCACCGAGGATTACGACTTCATGCACTTCATGGCGCCGCAGTCGGCCCCCGACTTCGTGCGCGAGTCGGGCCTGAGCTGGACCGAGGGCAAACTCGCCGCCGACGGCTGGGCCATGGTCGACCAGCAGACCCTCATCCACAAGACATACCCCAACATCATCTCGCTGGGCGACTGCGCCGGCATACCCACGAGCAAGACCTCGGCCGCCGTGCGCAAGCAGGTGCCCATAGCCGTCGAGAACCTCATAGCCACGATGGAGGGACGCCGCCCCGAGGCCATATACGACGGATATGCCGCATGCCCCATAGTCACCGACTACGGACATGTGCTGCTGTGCGAATTCGACTACGACAAGAACCCCAAGATCTCGTTCCCCTTCTCGCTCTTCGACATGTCGAAGGAGCAGTGGGTGGCATGGATACTCAAGGTATATATCCTCAAGCCATTCTACTTCCACATGATGCTCAAGGGCCGCGACTTCTGATCCCGGAGCGAAGTCATAAAAGCAGATCCGCCGCACACGCGAAATACGTGTACGGCGGATCTGCTTTTCATGCGTACCGCAGCGGCTGCGCTACATACATAACAGAGCGGCGGAGCCTTTCAGACTCCGCCGCTCTATACTGCAAAGGACTTGTCACACCCCGCCCCGAATATCAAAGCTCGCTCTCCTTCAGGCGCTCGGCGTTCTCGGCAACGATAAGGTGGTCGATGCAGTCCTGTATGTCGCCGTCCATGAAGGCCGAGAGGTTATAGATCGTATAGTTTATGCGGTGGTCGGTAATACGTCCCTGAGGATAGTTGTAGGTGCGGATCTTGGCCGAACGGTCGCCCGTCGAGACCATGGTCTTGCGCTTCGAGGCAATCTCGTCAAGATACTTCGAGTACTCGAGGTTGAAGACGCGCGTACGCAGCTCCGCAAAGGCCTTGTCGAAGTTCTTCAACTGCGACTTCTGATCCTGACACTGCACGACGATACCCGTCGGTATGTGGGTCAGTCGTATGGCCGAGTAGGTCGTGTTGACCGACTGTCCGCCCGGACCCGAGGCACAGAATATATCCTTGCGTATATCGTTCATCGAGATCTCGACGTCGAACTCCTCGGCTTCGGGCAGCACCGCTACCGATGCCGCCGAGGTGTGGACACGGCCCTGAGTCTCGGTCTGGGGCACACGCTGCACGCGGTGAACACCCGACTCGTACTTGAGCGTGCCGTAGACGTTCTGTCCCGTCACCTTCATCACGACCTCCTTGTATCCGCCCGCGGCACCCTCCGAGAAGGAGGTTATCTCGTACTTCCAACCCTTCGACTCGATATACTTGGTGTACATGCGCAACAGGTCGCCCGCAAACAGCGCAGCCTCGTCACCGCCCGTGCCGCCGCGGATCTCCATGATGGCATTCTTCTCGTCCTGCGGGTCCTTCGGTATGAGCAGCAGCTTGATCTGCTCCTCCATCTTGGCAATGGCGGGCTCCAGCTCCGCAATCTCGCCGCGCGCCATCTCGCGCATCTCGTCGTCCTTGTCGTTCACCAGCACATCCTTCGCCTCGGCCAGATTGGCCAGCGCCGTGCGGTAACGCTCCGAAGTCTCGATGATGGGCTCCAGCTCCTTGTACTCCTTGTTCAGCTGGACGAACTGCTTGACGTCGGCTATAACCTCGGGGTCGGTGAGCTTCTGTCCCATCTCCTCGTATTTGAGCTTGAGGCCGTCGAGGCGCGTAAGTATCGAATTTTCTGCCATAAGCGGGTAATTTCTACAGTTTCGGATTTTGCACCGCAAATTTACACATAAAATTCGAGAAAACATAACCTTCGGCCACGCCACACCTCTCCACTCGCTACCGTACAGTTATCCTCGCGGCAACTTACAGTTTTCCACATCCGCCCGCACCACGCACGCAAAGCACAAAAAGGGGTGCGGCTCGGCCGTCCCCTCTTGGGTATATGTTGAATGCTTATGGTATTTTTGGTATCGAGGCCGCACCCGCAACGGCTATATGCCGGCGTAGGGCTGCTCGGCCAAACGTGCCTGCTCGATCTCCTCACGCGCACGCGACATCTCCTTATTGGTCCTATCCATCTCGCACTGGGTCTTCTTCATCTCGCGCTTAATGCGGCGGTCATTGTCGCCCGATTGTTGTATATCCTCCTGAGCCGCAGCGATCTGACGCTGCGCATCGGCTATGTTGGTCTGTATGCTCTGCCGCATCCGGGCAGCCTGCTGCTGGGCATCCCTGCGCGCTTCGAAAGCTGTCTGCTGGGCATCCTTCTTGGCCTTGTAGGCCTCATCCATAGCCTGTTTCTTGGCCTCGTATGCCGCCTGATGTATGCCGCTCTTGGCATCCGCAAGCTCCTCACGGGTATATTGCTTCCCCTCTGCATCCTGCAACCGCTTCTGCTGCATACTCTCCGCCGCCTGCATGCGGTTCTCGCGCATCGACTCTATCGCATCCATACGGCCCTGCTGCCACGAATCTATCGCCTCCATACGGTCCTGACGCCAGCGCTCAACATCCTGCTGCTGCTTCTGAATATATGCTGTCTGCTTACCGGCACGCACCGCACGCCATGCGTCGAGTTTTTCCTTTATCGCCTTCCACTCGTCGCTCTGAAAGTAGGCGTCGTCGCCGCTCGAAGCCGCCTGCCCGGCATGCTTCCACGCCTCGCGCCATTCGTCGCTGTTGAAGTATTCGCCTATCTTCTCCAGCTCCTTGCTGTTCTCAATCCAGTCGTCGCTGCTGAAATAGTCACCCATCTCCTTCAGCTTCGCCTGCGCCTTCCGCCACTCGTCGCTCTCGAAGAACTCCTTCAGCCGCTCGCGCTCCTCGGGCGAGAGCGAATCGCCCCAGTTGTCGCTGATGATCACGCGCCCGTCCTCGGTGCGGATCGCGCCGAGCGTCGGACGGCCGTCACTGACGATGTTGTTGTTTATAATGAGCGTACCGTCGCCGAGGCGTATCGTGTCACTGGTCATGTTGTTTTTACGGAATTCCTTCCACTCGTCGCTGTTGAAATACTCCTCCAGCTTCTTGCTCGACTCCTCTATCTCCTGCATCTTCTGCTTCCACTCGTCGCTCTCGAAGTATTCGCCCATCTTCTCCAGCTCCTTCGTCTTGGCCTTCCACTCCTCGCTGTTGAAATACTCCTCCAGCTTCTTGCTCGACTCCTCTATCTCCTGTATCTTACGCTTCCAATCGTCGCTGTTGAAGTATTCGTCCATATTCTCCAGCTTCTTGACATTGGCCTTCCACTCGTCGCTGTTGAAGTACTCCTCCAGCTTCTTGCTCGACTCCTCTATCTCCTGTATCTTCTGCTTCCACTCGTCGCTCTCGAAGTACTTCCTTATGCGTTCGCGCTCCTGCTCCGAAAGCGAATCCCAATTGCGGGTCTTGGGCATCTCGCCGCGGCGGACCGTATCGCCCGCAACGACCACGGCATCATCGCCCGCGCCGCGCGGCATCCCGATACGGCTCCCGGCCGCAGACTCAATATCGGATGCAATTTGCGTCTCCGACAGCTGATTTTCCGAAAATTCTTTTGTAACTTTGTCCTCCGGACGGACATAGACTGTCTCGGCAAAGGCTCCGAGCGCAAGGCCCGCAAGCGGCAGCAGCAGAAGGGCGCGCGCCCGTGTCCGCCGCGACGATTTTTCACGTAACATCATGGTAATACGGTTTTTAAGTTTACTGTGATTAAAGCTGTTGGCTATTGAGTACCACCTCCCGCCGACAGCTTTCCTTATTAATAGCAACTGGTAGCTTCGGGCATCCACGCCGCTGGCAATGACGGCGGCGTCGGCCTCGTATTCGTGTATGGCCCGCAGGTCGCGGCGCAAAAGCCACATCGCGGGGTTGAACCACTGCACCGCACCCGCAAGGTCGACCAGCAGCAGGTCCAGCGAGTGGTGCAGACGTACGTGCGCACGTTCGTGTGCAAGGATTGCCGCGCCGTTCTCCCGAAGGTCCCGTTCCGAGATCACGATATTGCGGCACCAGCTTATGGGCGCGACATTCTCATCCATGCGCACGAGCGTCGTGCCGTCATCGAGCCGCTCGCAGCGGCCGCGACGCATAAGTCTGTGCAGCCCGACGATCGAGCGCACCGTAACAAATATAACGGCCGCAACCCCGGCCAGATATATCACGATTCCAATCTGCCGCCACGGTATCTCCACACCGCGCGACGTCTCTACGGCCTCCGAGACAGAGGGCTGTACGGCCGCCACACTCTCCGCAGATGTGTGATCCGACAATATATCCTCTTCTGTCAGTGGCGCAACCATCACTTCGGGCTCGGGCATAACCGTCTCTTCGGATTCGGGCGCAACCGTATCTTCGGGCAGGGGCGTCGCCGACGCGGCCATCACGCGGGCGGCAGAGAGCGAACCCTCGGCCGGAGCATCCGTTGGAGTATCTGCCGCAGGCGTAACGATATCGGCATACGCTGGGTATGGATATTCGTCGGAGGTTGAGACCGTCTCCCGGGCGGGGAGCGTGCGCTGTACGGTTATCACGCACAACGGCAGCACGAACGATACGGCCGTCGCCGCCAACACAAGCGCGCGGTTGAAGGCGTGGAAGGTCTCACGGCTCAGCAGCAGCTTGAAAAACAGATAGAAGACCGCGATGCAGGCACCCGTCCTCAGGCTGTATGTAAGAAATTCCGACATCATCTCATCCGTTGTTTTGATTCTCTATGCGGTCGATCAGCTCGCGCAGATCCGCTACCGAGAGGCGCTCCTCCTCGACCAGAGCCGAGACGGCACCCAGACTCGAATGTTTGAAATAACGGTCTATGACGCTGCCCAGAGTGCGGCGCGAGAAGGCCTGCTCGTCCACGAGCGGATAGTATTGGTAGGTGTTGCCGAAGGATTTGTGCCCGACATAACCCTTGGCCTCAAGTCCCCGCACCATCGTCGAGATAGTATTGAAATGGGGCTTCGGCTCGGGCGCCAGATCAACAAGCTCGCGGACAAACAGAGGCCCGTGGCTCCAGAAGCATCGCATCAGCTCCTCTTCGCGGCGTGTGAGTTTTTCCATCGTTCGATCCTTTTTATATTTACACCTTATATTTGCACCGTGATTATCAACTGCTTGCTTTCCCCCCATCAAGGGATCGTCTGCCCCCCGTCATGGGATCGTTTGCACCCTCGCTGCCGGCAGTTTCACGGCTTGCACACCACAAAGATAACTAAAAAATATTCACGAGCAACTATTTTATCTAGTTTTATAACTAAAAAATTTAGTTCATATAATGGAACGAGTAATAGCGCCATATCGATGCGGATATACAAACATCTGGCAAACAAAGGTTTGAGTTCAGCCAGAGGCCAAAGAGACGCCCTTGAACCCCAACCGTAAAAAAGCATGCGGGCAGTCCCGAAGAATCTGCCCGCACCATATATGCGCCGCGGCCGTCAGTTATTGACGCGATAGGCCTTCTGCACGCCCTTGATCTTCATGATGGAGTGTATCAGCGTATCTACGACACCCGTGCCCGGCACCTCGACACTGATCGTACCCTGCGCCGTGCCGTCACCACGCGAGATGAAGTTTATCGAACGGATATTGAGTTTAAAATCGCGGCTCACGGTCTCGGTAATCATATTTGCCAGACCCGTCGTATCCTGTGCCACGATGGCTATCGTCACGCGGAATGCGCCGTCGGCGTCGCTGCGCCACCGCGCCTCCATCACACGGTAGGGATAACGCTCACGCAGCCGCTGCGCATTGGGGCAGTCGGCACGGTGTATCGTGATGCCCGAAGCTATGGTCACGAATCCGAATATCGCATCGCCCTTGATCGGGTTGCAGCACTTGGCCAGCTTGTACTCTATGTTTCCTATACGCTCGTCGATCACAAGCGCGTCGCTCGAACGCGGCGGCGTCTGCTGCGCCTCGCTCTTCTTGATCTCGGCCTTGCGCTCCTCGACCTCAGCCGCCACGGCGCGCCGCTCCTCGTCGGCACGGCCCGAGACCCAGCGTGTCAGGATATCCTTTATGGTCTGAAGGTCGAGCTTCTGCGTGCCGATCATCGACTGCACCTCGCGGCCCGTGCGCACCTTGAGCTGACGCCCCAGATAGGCCACAGCCTCGTCGATCGTGACACCGATCTTCCAGTTCTTGAGCTTGCGCTCCAGCTCCTCACGCCCCATGCGCGCATACTTCATCTGCTCCTCACGCAGGTAGGACTTGATGCGCGAGCGCGCCTTCGACGTGACGCAGACATTGAGCCAGTCGGCCTTCGGCGTCTGGTTCTTCTGCGTCAGGACCTCGACGATATCGCCGTTATGCAGCACGTCGCGTATCGACGCGGCGCGGTTGTTCACCTTGGCGCCCGTACATGTACACCCCAGACTGGTATGTATGTCGAATGCGAAGTCCAACACCGTCGCCCCCTCGGGCAGCTTGCGTATGTCGCCGTTGGGCGTGAAGATGAAGATCTCGCCCGAGGCGGGCTTGGCCTCGAAACGCTGCGTCAGCGAGTGCGTCGTCTCCTCCAGCACCTCACGCAGACGGCTCAACCATGCCTCGCTCGTCTGCCCGCCCTGATTGACTCCCTTGTAGCGCCAGTGTGCCGCGATACCGCGCTCGGCCACGGCATCCATACGCTCCGTGCGGATCTGGATCTCGACCCAGCGGCCGCCTCCCGCTGACACGGTCGTATGCAGGGACTCGTATCCGTTCGACTTGGGAATGGTGATCCAGTCGCGCATACGCTCGGGGTTGGGCGTATAGCAGTCGCTCACGATCGAGTAGACCGTCCAGCAGAGCTGCTTCTCCATCTCGCGCTCGCAGTCGATGATGATACGCAGCGCGAAGATGTCGTAGACACCCTCGAACGGAACCTTCTGCTTGTGCATCTTCGCCCAGATCGAATAGATCGACTTGGTGCGGCTCTTGATGTGATAACGGATGCCCTGACGGTCGATCTTCGCGACGATAGGCTCCAGAAACCGCGCAATGAATGTCTGGCGCTCGCTCTCGGTCTCCTCCAACCGACGGCAGATATATTCATATTCCGCGGGTTCGAGCCACTTGAGCGCCTGATCCTCCAACTCGCTCTTCAGATTATATAGACCAAGTTTGTGCGCTATCTGGGCATAGAGGTTCATGCTCTCCCAGCTCTTCTTGCGCCGCTTCTCGGGCGGGAACATCTCCAGACTGCGCATAACCTCCAGACGGTCCGCCAGCTTGATCAGAATGACACGCGGATCCTCCGAGTAGGAGACGATCATGTCGCGGAAGTCGCTCGCCTGCTCCTTCGAGACCTTGAGCTTGATGTTCGATATGTTATAAAGCCCGACGATTATGCCCAGCACCTGCTCGCCGAACTCCTCGCGTATCGTACGCGAAAGCTCCGGCACCGTCTCGGGCTGCTCGCGGTTGGCCACACGTATAACATCGTGCAGCAGCGCCGCCACGGTCGAGTTGCGGCCCAACCCCACCTCCTTGGCTACGATCATGGCCACCGCAGCGGCATGATCCATCATCGGGGTACCGTCATAACGCCTGTATCCCGCCATACGCTCGTCGGCAAAGACAAGCGCCTTATCCACCAACGCCTGCGTCACGGGCGAGAAGGTGTCGCGGACGAACCGCCGCAAGGCGTCGTATTTCTGCAAAGCATCCATATCAACTCTTGTTTACGGGTTTACGAACTATATATATATGGTCGGCCGGCAACGCATAGAGCGTACGCTCGGCCGCGGAAAATTCTGCCACATAGTCGCGGTCCTCGACCTCGAAGCCCGCCTCCGCAAGACGCGAGGCGTAATCACGGCCATAGACGCGACGATGGTCGTACTGCCCGAACAGACGCGTACGCTCCTCGCGGTCCGTCACCGTGTCGTCCTCGAAGGTCTCCGCGCGCGAAAGATCCACCGGCGAGAGGATAATGCCCCAACCGCCGCCGCGCATGACGCGGAAGATCTCACGCAGCGCACGCCGGTCATCCTCGACATGTTCCAGAATGTGGTTGCATATCACCACGTCGAACGACCCGTCCGCCAGAGGCATCTGCTGTATGTCGAAGTGCATGTCGGCAAGCGGGCTCTCAAGGTCGGCCGTGACATAACGTTCCGGCACGTCCGAATAGAGCCTGCGCAGGCGCCGCATTAGAGCCACCTCGGGCGCAGCGTGCAGCAACCGCGGACGATCCGTCCCAAGCGACGTCTCGCGCTCCAAGTAGAGCCACAGCAGACGGTGGCGTTCGAGCGACAGGCACCGCGGGCAGAGAGCATCCTCACGCGGGGTGACATATCCGTAAGGGAGGAAACGGCGGCGGCGCGCCCCGCAGAGCGGGCACTCGCGTCCGCGTCCCAGATAGAATATCCCCAGCAGCGGCACAGCCCATCCCGCCGCACGCTGCAGCAGCGTGCGCGGAAATACGTTGAGTATAAGTTTTATCAATCGCTTCATAATCTACTGCCGCCGGACTTCAATCCTTTTTACCGTCCGAATCCTTACTCTCCTCCTTCGACAGCACTCCCTGAACCGCCGTCTCGGCATCGTACAGACGCCCCTTGCAGAAGGCTATCAGTTCGGTTGCACGCGCTACCTGCTGTGCAAGTTCGTCCACGCCGATCTGCTCGCTGCGCAGACGCGTCAATATATCTTCGATACCGGCCACCGCCTCGGCATAGGTCAGTTTTCCGGCAGCACTCTTCTTTGCCATATTTTTCAAAACAGCGTTTTCCAAATTATACGATCCGCACCCGCGGCCACAGTCAATCGCGCCCAGCGTCCTTTGCGCCGGCATGGCACCCCGTAACCCGCACATCGAGCTCACCTTCGTACAGCTCCACATGCAGGCTTTCGCCCGCCGTCACCTGCGCTGCCTGCGTCAGCACATCCGCGCCGCGGCGCACAACTGCAAAGCCCATACGCATGATATGACGCGGGTTGCGGCCCTCGACGACGCTTTCGGCAACGGCAAGACGCTGCCGCTCGGACTCGATACGCCGCTGCACCGCCGCCGCAAGCTGTTCGCGAAGCAAGTCCATACGCGCACGTCCCGCCGCAACAACAGCAGCAGCCCCGTGCGCCACATCCGCCGCCAGACGCTCCAGATGCAGAGCCTCGGCACGCGTACGCGCCTCGGTCATCTCGCGCAGCCGCCGCGCCGACTCATCGAGCCACGTCTCGCTGCGCGCCATACGCTCCGTAAGCCACGCCGCCACCGCCGTCGGGGTCTTAAGCGCCGTATGTGCCACCATGTCGGCCACACTCGTATCCTTGTCGTGACCGATACCCGTAATGACGGGCAGCGGGAACTGCGCCACATAGGAGCAGAGACGGTACGAATTGAAACAACTCAAATCGCTTGCCGAGCCGCCCCCGCGGATCAGAGCCACGGCATCGAACTCCTCCGCCCGTTCGGCCACGGCACACAGTGCCGCCACGATCGAATCCTCGGCCGCGGCACCCTGCACCACGGCATCGAACAGAGTCACGACAAAGGCATAGCAACCCCCACGCAGTTCGTTGCAGAAGTCGCGGTAACCAGCCGCCGCCGCGCTCGACACAACGGCTATGCGCTGCACCAGCAACGGCATCGCCGTCTCGCGGTTCATGTCCCACACGCCGTCGGCCTGCAGCCGCAGAATCGTCTGCCGACGCTCGCGCTCCACCTCCCCGAGCGTATAGGAGGCATCCAGATCGACGATCTGCAGCGTCAGCCCGTAGAGTTCGTGGTACGAGACCAGCACCCGCGCCAGAATCTTCATCCCCGCCTCCAGACGGCTGCCCGTCTCGGCCTCGAAGTAGGATGAGATCATCGCATACTGCGACCGCCATATCACCGCACGCGCCTGCGCCCGCGGCACGGCCTCCGAGCCGCGCCGACGTACCGAAGCCGACGGCTCGGCCTTCTCGACAAGCTCCATGTAGCAGTGGCCCGAGTAGTTCACCTTCACTTCGGCGATCTCGGCCGCAACCCACACGGGCATGGGCAGGGCCGTCTCCAAGGCCGACTTGATGCGCCGCTGCAACTCGCTCAGGGATATGTAACTCTCGCCCGACATATCAAAAAAAGGATGCCCCCGGCGGAATAAAACGCGCTCCGCCGAAAGCTCCACTACAAAGATACGAAATGTTAACGAAAAAATTATCTCCGCGGCGCCACACTTCACCCCTATTCATAGGAGCCCGCGGCGCCTCACCGCAGACAAATCGGGCACATGCACGTCTGCGCCGGCACTACGCATACCGACCCAACGCGTCACATACACCCACGCACCGCATCAGATTGCGATCTCGCGCTCACGCGGCAGCGTACGTCCCTCGGGAAGGGTTATGCGCAGCACATGGTCCGTAGCCACACCCTCGCCCTCCTTCAGTGCGGGCTGCCAGCGCGGGGCCTCCTCCATGGCCTTCAGCACACGGCGGCAGAGCCGTTTGTCGGTCGCCTCCAGCACGTCGCGCACCGTAACGCTGCCGTCGGCCTCCACGCGGAAGGCGATGATGACACGCGCCACGGGGTCGCTCTCGGCATCCCACTTGACCATACGCCCCACATAGCGGCTGTAACCCGTCTGCTCGCCCCCGACCTCGAAACGCGGCGGCGTATCGTAACGCAGCACTATGACAACCACCCCGTTATTGGCCGCCTCGCCATACTCGGCGATGGTATGCTCGTCGGCCGGAAGCAGCGTATTCGAAACGATGTCCGAGGGGTCGATATCTTTCACCTGCTCCTCGCTCATCGGCTCGCCGTTGACGATATATAGCGGCGCCTGCGTGTTCTGCGCACGCGACGGCGCCGACAACAACAGCAGCAATGACACGGCGGCGAACCTTAAGGTCGCGGGAAACACGCCCCACATGCCGCACAAAACAGATATTTTACGCAATATGTACATCAAAGTTTGAACTTATAATCTATGCCGAACACATGGCACAACTCCTTGCGCAGCGACCACTCCTTCATCGCGCCGCCCCCCTTGTAGCGGGCACGGTAGTCGCGGTTGAAGTGGACCTTATAGTAGAAGTCGAGGCTGTTGTGGCGGTTTATCTTATACTTGGCGCCCAAGCCCAGACGCACGCGGTTGATATAGTTGTCGCGGTAGAAGGCATCGGTCTTATAGTCGCTCACGGGTCCCGGGGCGTTGAGCGTCGTGTAGAGCTCGGCAAAGACGTAGGGCTTCCAGTGCGAGCGGCGTATGTCGTATGCCGCCTTCAGACGCGAACGCAGCGTGATGAAGGGGTCGGGCTTCTCGTAGCGGTTGGTCGAGTCGCTGCGGAACTGGAACCGCACCCTCTCGCGCAGCGACAGCTCGAAACGGCCCACCTCCCACGTGCCCGTCACGTTGACGTTAAGGCGGTGCTTGATGCCCCAGCCGTCCTCCAGATCGTTGTCGTTGACGAAGACATACTCCACACCCGCCTTGAGGTACTTCAGCGGCTCGTACTCCACGCCCAGACCCGAGAGGATCTTGTCCACCGAACCCAGATTGTTCTTCAGACGCGCCTCCTCGCTCCATTGAAGCGCGAATTTCGTGCCGAGAGGTATCTCGAGTGCGGCGCTGAAACGCGCCTGAACGTCATTTACGGAGGTCTCGCTCAGAGGCAGACTCTGTGCATGGAGCGTCAGACCGGCCGCCACGGCGGCAATGGTGACAAGAAGTCGTGACAGGTGTCTCATGGGTAATCAGGTTAGGTTTCCAATACAAATTTATGGAATTAATTCTGTAAAGAAGTTGAAACGGGCAGAAAATCCACGCTCCGCAACGACATTTCAAGCGCAAAAGGGGCATTTTGTCGTATATTTGCATCCACACGGCCGCCACAGACGGCCGACCGTGCAATAAAACAACCCTCAGAAAACCGTTACAGCAATGCTCAGCAGACATAGAGCCGCGACAGCGCTGCTCGCTCTCTTCACACTTATCTTTACTCTCCCCGCAGCAGCCGGCAACGGCATTCCCGTTGCAAGCCATCCGGACAACTCGACAGGCACGCAGGCACAAGAATCACGTGCGGCCGCGCCCCAGACACGGCCGGAGACCACGCGCCGGGCCGAGCAGACGGCAATAGAGACCGACATGCCGGAGGTGCCGTTCACCTTCGCCATATCCCTCGGACCCAACTTCAACACCGGCGGCAGCCAGAGCGCCGAGTGGTTCGGGTCGCGCCCCGCCACCGCCATGCAGATGGACATAATGATGAATCTGGCGATAGTACGCCGACTGAGCCTCTATCTCGACCTCGGCATAACCTTCTTCGAGATCCGGCAGCAGAGTGCGGACAAAGACCCCGTCGCCGCCATCATCGGGGAGCTCTTCTCCCCCGTCAGCAGCATGAAGCCTTCGGCCGCCGCAGGATTGGCATACACCATCTCCGTCGAGCGGTGGCGTATCATCCCGCGTGCGGGCATAGGCGTCATCTCCATGGGCTCATACCACAAATCCTCAACCGTGGGCGACACCACAAAACGTCTCGACAAGGATATCTCGCCCATGTTCGTCAATGCGGGCGTAAGCGCCGGATACCGTCTCTCGCGCCTCTGCACGCTCTTCCTCGACGCCTCGTACCGCTGCCCCGTACAGCGCGCAACGGCCACCTACACCCTCACACGGCCCGACACCCCCGCAGAGACCCTCGACGCCACGTCACGCTCATGGGGCAACGACCTCACGCTCTCGCTGGGAGTGAAGTTCCATGTCGGCGCAAGGCGCAAATAACCTTACAGGCAACCCGACCCGCGTCCAAGGGGTCAGCTGCCGCGATAGGTCGAGTAACCGTACGGCGAGAGTGTTATGGGGACATGGTAGTGGCTCGAGTCGCGTATCTCGAAGACCACCTCCACGAAGGGATAGAACGTATCCTGTTTCCGCGCCTCGAAATATGGCCCCACATAGTATGTCAGCTTGTATATTCCGCGGAGGTCATCCCCCTCGGCGGCCGGAAGCATCTCCCTGACACGCCCCTGCGAATCGGTGGTGTGCTCCTCAAGCCGCTCCCACTGCCCCGCACCGTCCATACGCCACAGCGCAATACGCACGCCTGCGGCCGGACGGCCCGAGTCGATATCGAGGATATGGCTCGAAAGCCTGTACTGCCGCGGCTCCGCGGAAGCCTTAGACTCGGACTGCAACAACTCGGATTGCGGCCGCCGCATCTGCGCGCAACGGCCATGAACAGCCGCGGCCGAGATGAGCGTCGCGGCCGCAAGCAATACTGCAATGGTGATCTTTTTCATGGATTTCAGGTGTTTTCGGTGTTTTCTATATTTTAATCATTCCGGGGTGTCTTATCGACACGGTCGGGTCGGCGCACCGGCTTACAGGCCCGCCCCAAAAAATAATGAAAATACGCACCGCGCAACCGATCCATGCCCAAAGGCGACCTTTTTGTCGCCACATCACACATATCGGATGCCATCTGCAATCGGGATACCGACCCTCACCGCCGCAGATACCCACCGCGCGTCCGTCACTCCGAGACGTACATGCTGAAGAAGCGCCATATCTCGCTCCCCGTATCCATCACATCCGCAGACCATGAGTGTCCTCCGCCATGGATCTCGTAGAGCCACACCTCACACCCTGCCGTGCCGCCCCTGTATCTGTGGGCCGTGACGCGCACGCCGCTTTTGCCCGTCGGGAGCTCCTCTGTCTCCACATACGTACATCTGTCGGCGGCAGCCCAATAGCCCACCGCAAGCGGTACGGCGATATATGCGCCCCAGCCCCCTTCGTTGCGGGGGTCGCCGCACCACAGCGAGGTTTTGTCCTCCGTGCCGTGCAGCTCCATGAGGGGTATGGGCTTCGAAGCCTCCAGATCATGGTACATCCACTCCAGCGTAAGCCCAGCGATGGGGGCCACCGCCGCAAATACGTCCGGCCGCCGATAAGCCATCAGATAGCACATCTCCCCGCCGTTGGAGTGGCCCGTGCAGAATACGTTACGGGCATCGAGCCCGTACTCCCCGACCAGATAGCCGGCAAGGCTGCAGATGAAATCCACATCGTCGGTCTGCAGCCCATCCTGAAATGGATAGCCTACGTTCCAGCAGCTCTTTCCGCGGGCATCCGCCGCCCCTTGCGGGAAGCAGGCCGCAAATCCGTACCGGCGTGCCGCCGCCAGAATACCGAAACTCTCGGGCGAGGCCGTGCCGCCGTAACCGTGCAGCATAATCACAAGCGGCCGCCCCGCGGCAAGGCTGTCGGGAACATAAAGTCTGTAGCTGCGCTCCATGCCGCCATGACGGAATACGAGAAGCGAATCGGGCTCCACACCGCGGCCCGAGGCCGACAGGACGGTCAGAACGAGAGCCCATAAGGTCAGCAGTAAGGTTCTTGTCTTTGTCATAATTTCAGGAAATCAGGTTTTTCTATATTATAGTTTCTCGGTTTCTCTGGTTTGCGGGTTTGCGAGTTTGGATGCCGACTGCCGTAGACTGCCTGCACGGGACAAAAAAGCGACAGCCTGTCCAGTCCGCTCCGAAAAAGCCCCATCTTCAGATGGTCGATAGGCAGATAGGGATATCTCTATTTCTCAACTGCCTTTGCATTGGAGAGGTATAAATGAATGTATAATATCCGTTCTCGCAATATTATTATTAATTACACAAACCGGAATCTCGTCCTACAATCCACTCATGTCGATTTTGAGGTAGATCATGTCTTTCAATTGCTTCCCTGCCTCAAAAATCGGATGGTCATAATTATCCGTAAAGAAGTTGGGAATACGGTGTGAATATACAAATCCGCAACTCCTGTAGAAGGATATGGTTACAGGCGAGTCTCCGGTTCCGACAAGCATCGTATGATATCGGGCTTTGTAATGTCCCAGAAGAAAGAATATCAATTTTTTCCCATATCCCTTGCGCTGGCTCTGCGGATAGACTGCAATGCTTTTTATCTCGCAGATACCTTCGCCCTCTTCCGTCACAACGCATGAAGCCTTTACCTCATTGTCATCTGCCAGAACAAACATATCGCCACGCTCCAAATAGCGATCAATCATGGACTCCTGCTCGTCGGCAAGGAGCAGGAGATCCATATATTGCTTTTTATTGCAAACGACAGGATATATGTTTATCATATTCTGTTTTTATATAAATGACCCGATCCGCAATGTACACTCTATCCGTTTGAGCCATAAAATTAGACAACTATAACCTATCCGACAAAACATAGAATGGATTTTATGGTTCTGCACTAAAAATAATTTTATCTGAACCGTTTTCCGTATAGACTTACACAACACTTCAATGATTAGATACTTCAATAGGACTGTCAGCGATTTTAATTCTTTTTGGAGCGGGAAAAGGATGTAAATCAGGCATTCGCCAGACTTGCACTATACAGGGAGAGGGATCGGCCCGATTACATCCGCCTTTTCCCCGTCCGCTCGCCGCGCAGGCCCTTGCAACACCGCGCAAAAGCCACGTCGGTCTTCGTCCGACGCACTTTTTCATATATGCCCCTGCGGAAACAAAGTTCCCGAAGAACTCCAACAGGGAGAGGGATTAGCCGGATTTCATCCGCCTTTTCCCTTTCCGCTCGCCGCGGAGGCCCTTGCAACACCGCGCAAAAGCCACGTCGGTCTTCGTCCGACGCACTTTTT
>OOBN01000438.1_pt1 | contig 40465 bp, 38 predicted proteins | sample 1671091 | NCBI WGS metagenome assembly OOBN01 (sample SAMN06348121, study PRJEB24527) | human gut metagenome | biome: human gut; feature: ankylosing spondylitis patient; material: feces | host: Homo sapiens | place: China | collected 2015-10 | reverse complement strand
GGCGACCACCGAGATCTACACTCTTTCCCTACACGACGCTCTTCCGATCTATATACGAACTTCAAGACAAAAGTATTTTTGGGGGAAATGGTTCACATCTATTATTGGAGCAGGTCTCGTAGTAGGTATTCCATTATTTTTAGATTTAATGATTAATGCGCTCGTTTCACCGACCTGTTTGCCATTAGTTACATCATTGGCAACACCTATGTGGCAAGGGGATTTCTTTTCAAAAATTTATTTTACGGAACCCTGGATTCATTCTATTATTTGTTTAGTAACTAACTTTATGTGGGGGTGCACAATTGCAACCATCACATTTGCAGCTAGCTACTACTTCCGCAAAATAAGTTTATGTGTCCTGTTGCCTCAAATTCTTTTTGTTTTAATTGACTTTATTATAGAGGAAACTGCTGTTCCTTCAACTCAAAGGAAGTTAACCTTATCCCCTCTCCAACTCTTGCATGGATCAACCCTTGATTCAAATCCAGAAGATCTAGTATTTGGTATGATATTTGCGATATTAGGAATCTCCTTAATTATAGCTTGGAAGAAGGGACGCCGTGATGAAGTTCTTTAGGATAGTTTTACATGATATAACAGAAGGAACTCTTCGCAGGCCATATTTTATATTTGTTCCTTTAATAACTTTTTTTATATGCCAAAGGGCATTTTATACTTTTTCAGAGCATGGCGTTGCTACTATTGGAGACTATTTCATTTTTTGTATGGCGGGAATTGAGCCCTTCCAGTTTGGAATGGGGGAACAATTTCGATTCCCAATACAATGGATCATCTTATTGGGGGGAATGCTTTACACATCGCTTAACTATCCACGGCAAGATATTGGTACTTATGGACAGCAAATGCTTATACGAATGGACAGCCGAATGACTTGGTGGTTATCTAAGTGGACTTGGCTGTTTTTGAATGCATTAATACTCTTTCTAACCTATATTGTGACAATTGTATTGTTTTCTATTTATAAAGGAGTCCCTTTTGCTCTTGCTTCTTCACCAGATATGACGGATCTTTTATATACTAACTATTGGGATTATATTTCCATAAGTCTGTCTGGAAATGAAGTAAAACTGATTTCCATTATACTCCCATTTTTAGTGTTATTTAGTTTATCTGCGCTTCAACTGTTACTCACGCTAATCATTTCCCCAATGTTTTCATTCTTTTTAATATTATCTGTATTAATCGTTTCTGCATTTGCCACTTCTCCGCTTCTAATAGGAAACTATGCAATGTCACAGAGAAGTACATTGATGATAAAAAATGGTGTAAATCCCTGTCAAGGAATTTGGATATTAGTGATTGCCATTCTTATAATTTTTATAGTAGGAGCTGTTATATTTAAACGCACTGATATTCTTCCAGTAGAGAATGAATAGGGGGCTAAATTATGAATCTGAGTTGTGAGTCTGTAACTAAAAAAATACGAAATTCTACCGTTATAGACAATATTTCATTCCAATGGAACGGTAGCAATGTATATGGCCTTTGTGGCAGTAACGGATCAGGTAAAACTATGTTGCTGAGAATAATTAGCGGCTTGATCTTTCCCACTTCTGGATGTATTAAAATCAATGGAAAAATACTTGGAAAGGATTTGGAATTTCCACCCAGCATGGGAATGTTGTTGGAGAATCCATCCTTTTTGAATCCATATACCGGGAAAAAGAATCTTGAGTTAATAGCTTCGTTGAATGGAGGGAAAAAAGATGATGTAAGGAAAGCAATATTAGCTGTGGGTTTATCTCCGGACGATTCTAGAAAGTATAAAAAATATTCCTTAGGAATGAAGCAGCGTTTAGGTATTGCTGCAGCAATAATGGAAAATCCAGAGATTTTAATTTTAGACGAGCCTACCAATGCATTAGATGAAGAAGGAATCCGTGTATTGATAGAAATAATTAAAGATATGAAAGAAAAAGGAAGTCTGATAGTAATAGCGTCGCACGACCGAATTTTCCTTAATACAATATCCGACTATATATACACAATTAAGCAAGGCAAATTTATTGACATTATGTGTAATACAGGAGGAGCAAAGTAATGAAACGTATTAGATTTCTAGTTCCCGCTGTATTATTAATTATTGCTATTTCCCTTTGGGCTATACAATACAATAATATTAACAGATACTTTAATAATACATACCCCTTGGCGCTCAAGTGCTACGAAGCAGGTGATGTAGTTCCATTTGAAGACAATGTTTTAGCTGGCAATGAACTAAATGGATACAAAATCGAAGTAAATCGTACACAAATAATGGAAACAAGCCGTTTTTTAGAAATACATAATATTTCAAATCATAAATTTGAAAATTTGCCTGAAAAAGTGTGCGATGTTGAACTGACCATATACAATGAAAATAGTGATGCAGAGGGGATATATCTCCCGGATTTAGTATTACACGGCGTAGATTACCAAACAGATTTAATGAATATTTTAAACTCTGAGATGGGTGGTGCGCTAGGCGTTAGCGTTCCTAAGGGCTATGAATATACTGTACATATAGTTTATAATTTGAGAAAAATGCACTTTGCTACAAAAACATGGGAAAATATGGATAATTATAGCTTGTTTATTAAAGTAACGGATTATCCGAGCCGTATTGATATAAAACTAACAGATATTGAGTACTTATAAAATCACATTATACAATAGGATTTCTTCCATATCTATAATAGAGCATTGTCATATTTATAATGTTCCAATTGAAGTGAAACTTTCGGATTCAGCCCATTCTCTTTGTTGAAGATAGTAAACAACTAAAAAACAACCTAAGATTGTGCCCCGAAGCCGCTTGATGCGCTGACTTCCTATGTGCCGCTTGATGAAACTTCCCCACTGAACTGGTGAGGAGGCGCAGCAGCATGTGCCCAGCGAGATCAAGCGGTTCTTTTTATGCCCATCCGGTTCTCAGGCAGAGCTGGGTGGGCGTTTTTTACGTCTGGCCGATACAGAAACATTTATCAAAAAAGTTTTTTAATCCGGACATGAGCTGTCCGCTTTAACCTGTATGATTTGGCCATGGAGGTGAAAGGGGGTGAGAGTGTGAGGAACAACGATCGTCGGCAGCAGATCATCGATCTGCTGTGCCAGCGGCGGAGCGATACCGTTCAGAATCTGGCATCAGAACTTGGCGTCAGTGAACGGACCATCCGCCGTGACATTGAAGAACTCACACTCACTTACCCTCTTGAGACAGTCCGCGGTCGATACGGCGGCGGGGTCAGGATGGCCGACTGGTATTTTCAGGACTGGCCCAGGCTGTCCCCAAAGCAGACGGCCCTGCTCAAGCGGTTGGCCGTCGGACTGCACGGAGAGGACCTGGACGAGATGAACCAAATCCTGGCTCGTTTCGCTTTCTGAAGGAGCGTCCACCGCTCCACGACACCTTGAAAAGTTCATATCAGCAGTACGGAGAACCACCTGAACAGTCGAGCATCATGCAGCGCGCGCCATGACACCCAGGGCAGATGCCCCGGGCCGAGCGAGAACGCCACCTGCATGGGGCGCTATGGTACGCGCTTTTGCAATGACGCTGTTTGGGTACACAATGAGACACCTCGCTTGGTCTGCACGTAAGACAGGCGGCGCTGCCCCGGAGTTGAAAGCAGTAGAGACTCCGGGTAAAAGCCCGTGCGGTTTCTGGCCGGAAGCCGATCCGTACTGTTCCCCATCGTCGGGGGGCGAGCTGCAAATACGGCGATATCGGACATAAAATCACTTACAAAATATAAGGAGATCTTACCAATGATCAATTATGATAACAGGCAGGTCGCACATCATGAGATCGACCATATCTTTCAGGACCTCTTTCCAAGCCATGGCATGACGGCCCGGCCCAGCCAGATCGAGTTGAGCCATAAGATGCTGGATGCCATGAATCAAGGCAAGATTGCTTTAAGTGACGCGAGCACGGGGATCGGTAAGACCTACGCCTATCTGGTGGCTGGTGTTTCTTTTTCTCGTGCGTTGAGCCGGGAGAACATTTCTTTCCAGCCTATTCTCATCTCCACCTCCAGCATTGCCCTGCAAACAGCGGTGAAGGAGGAATACATCCCCTTTCTCTCTTCTGTCTTAATGGAGGACAAGCTGATCCATGCCCCAATCCGGGCAGTTATTCGAAAAGGAAAAAGCCATTACGTTTGCGATGACCGCCTGATGCGCCGCCTGCGGCAAGTTGACCTGGAACGAAAAAATCCGTTGGCCGCCCAGGCCCTTCTCTCCCTGCGGGATCATTTGGACGCAGACCAAGCCCCCCATCTCAGCCAGTATGACCGAAACCGAGTATGTGTCCCCACCGTGTGTGATTGCCACAGGGACGGATGCCGGTACCTCTGCTATATGGAAGCTTGCAACTCCGACCGCTATCTGTTTCAGATCTGCAACCATAATCTGCTGTTGGCCGATGCCATTCATCGGGGCAGCGGCCACCGGCCTATCCTGCCGGACGCTTGCGCTTGGGTCATCGATGAGGCACACAAGCTGCCTGAGACTGCCCGGCAGATGTTTGGCGTAACGCTGGCCGCAAAGGACATCCGTACTCTGATCCGCGCCCTGCGGGCAGAGCGGTATCTGCTGGCATCAGAATCCCTGGCTGCGATGGCAGCGGCGCTCCTGAACATCATGTCTATGCCCCCTGATGGCGACCGCCCTTTCTCGGACTATATCCGACACATGATCGGACCGGCCCGAACCTTGGTTACCATCCAGAAACAGATCGGCGGAGTGCTGACACCGACCACCCGAAAGGAATTGGATCGGATATCCTCCACAGTCCACCTGTTTCTGGAGGATCGCTCCGATCTGGTATTCTACACTGCGGAGGATGACGATGGCGGCACATTGCTGTGCGCCTCCATCTCCAACCTGACCGCCCAGCTCCGCGCAACACTCTGGGCTCAGCCCCAGCCTATCCTCATCACCTCCGCTACCCTGGCGATTGGCAAGGATTTTTCTCGTTTCAAAGAGGAGGCCGGTCTTACCCGCGATCCCAGAACAGAGGAGTCCGTCTCTCCCTCTCCGTATGATTACCGCAAGAACTGCCTGCTCTATATTCCCGCCATGCCGCCCAGGCACCACGATGCAGATTACTTTGACAAGCTGGCCAGTGAAATCCGGGATCTGTTGATCGCTGCCCATGGTCACGCACTAGTGCTTTTCACCTCCTATGCCGCCATGTCGGCGGTGAAGGAGCGCCTGAAACACCAGCCTCTCCCGTTCTCCCTGTTTACCATGGGACGCAATGCCTCCCACACCATGGCTCAATTCAAGGCCGCTCCCGGAAGTGTGCTGCTTGCCACCGGCGCTGCATGGGAGGGCTTTGACTTTCCTGGAGACTGCGTCTCTTTGTTGGTCATCCCCAGGCTGCCGTTCCAGTATCCGGACGCTTTGCAAGAAAAAAAGCGCGAAGCATACCCAGACCTTCGCTCTTTTATCCGGGCCGTGGCTGTGCCGGAGATGCAGATCAAACTAAAGCAGGGATTTGGGCGTGCCATCCGTATGGAGAGCGACACCTGCGTCATCGCCATTCTGGATGAGCGGTCCGCGAAGGGCAGCCGCTACTTCAAGGACACCTGCTCTGCTTTGCCCCAAATGCCTATGACCAACAGCCTCTATGAGGTGGCACGGTTTATCCGGCGGGTCAAAGACAACGGCTATTTTGAAGAGGCAGCATAATGGAGATACGCAATGAACTGCGATACCGCCTGGCTGTGGCCCTTTGGGAACAGATGGCGGCAGACGGCTTGCTGACGATAGAGGAACTGACCAGGGCCAAACAGCTGTCGGCGGAGCGGTACCGGCCCAGAACTGTTTGGGAATAGTGCTGGACATTCCCGCAGAGGTGTGATATGGTTTCGTTGCCAAAAAAGATGGAAGGAGGCGAATCAGAAATGGCTGAAGTACAAGTGATCCCACCCAAGGCAGCGAGACCAGACACCCTGCGGGTAGCAGCCTACTGCCGGGTCAGTTCCGACTCGACAGACCAACTCCACTCCTACGCCGCCCAGATCCGGGCCTATACCCAGGCAATCAACGCCCACGATGGTTGGGAACTGGTGGACATCTACGCGGATGAGGGCCTGACCGGCACCCAGATGGATAAGCGGGAGGACTTCAACCGCCTGATGGCAGACTGCCGGAAGGGCAAGATTGATAAGATCGTGGTCAAGTCCATCTCCCGATTTGCCCGCAACACCCGTGACTGCCTCGCCTCCCTGCGGGAACTTTCCTCACTGGGTGTGACCGTCAAATTTGAAAAAGAGAATATCGACACCGGAACGCTCACCTCAGAACTGATGGTGAGCGTTTCTGCTTCTCTGGCCCAGGAGGAATCCATCTCCATCTCCAAAAACCAGCGCATGAGCTATCAGCGCCGCATGGAGCGCGGAGAGTTTATTACCTGCAAAGCACCCTTCGGATATAGACTTGTCAATAGGAAAGAAATGGAAATCATCCCGGAGGAAGCCCACTACGTCAAATGGATCTTCAATACATACCTTAATGGAGCCAGCACGGAATGGATCGCAGACCAGATGACAAAAACGGGGCTTTTAACTTCAGATGGAGGACATCGCTGGTATATTTCCACCATCGCATATCTGCTGACCAATGAGAAATATATGGGTGATACCCTCTGCCAAAAGACATTCGCAAGCGCATTCCCCTTCACCAAGCAAATGAACTGTGGTGAGCGGGATCAATATTATGTAGAGCATAGCCATCCAGCCATCATCTCAAAGGATATCTTTGAAAAAGCCCAGGCACTTCTACAACGCAAGGGGCAGCGGATAGACCTGCAACGGGAACGTACCCCGCTTTCAAAAAAGATGACCTGTGGGCTCTGTGGCAGTACATTAGTCCGGCGGATCTCAAAAGCTGGATATGTCTCCTGGGTGTGCCGCAAGCATGACAGAAAGGCCGCCGACTGCCCCAATGGACGGATCAGTGAGGACAGCATCCATACGGCATTCCTTCGGATGTATCACAAACTCCGTACCCATGACGGCATCGTGCTGAGTCCCATACTGAAGCAGATGGATGCCCTGTCAGACGCCATACACCGTGATGACCCGGCCATGCTGGCAGTCAATACCGCCATCGCCGCGGCATCCGAGCAGAGTTACCACCTCACCAAACTGCACTCAGCAGGGCTTCTGGACATGGCTGCTTTATCTGCAAAGCAGACGGAACTCAACGCCAAGCTGACAGAACTACGCCGGGAACGGCGAAAGTTACTGTGTAACGAGGATATTGATGAGCAGGTCGATGTGATCCGCCTGACGATCGATGCCATCCGAAGCGGGCCAGATACCCTGTCCAGCTTGGATGAGGCCCTGTTCACCAAGTTGGTGGAACGAATCGTTGTAGTGTCTCAGGACAGCATTTGGTTCCAATTACATGGCGGGCTTGAATTCCAAGAAATACTGGAGGCATAAACAATGGCAAACCGAAAAATATTGTACGGTTATCAGATCACACACGGAGAGCTGGTCATTCGGGCGGAAGAACAGCTCATAGTTCACAAGGTGTTTATCACCTATCTGACCGGGTTATCCTATCAGGCGCTGGCAGACCAACTGAATGCGGACAATATCCCCTTCGCCCAGGAGTCTCCGCTCTGGAACAAGCACAAAATCAAACGGATGTTGGAAAATCCCCGCTATACCGGAACTGACAGATACCCGCCCATCATCGACCAGGACACCTTCCGGCAAGTGCAGGAAAAGATAGCAGAAAAGACAAAAGGGCAGCTTCCGCACCGAACAAAGGCGGATCGTCTGTGGCCAAAGCTGCACAGCGGATGCTGTCAGGCCCGCCTGTTCCGGATTGGCGGGCCAGGCGGTCACAGCGGGCAAATCCGCCTGAGATGTTCCGCATGCGGAAACGCATTTACGATTGGAAAGGAGGAACTGCTTGCGCAGGCAGCACGGCAGCTTGCAGTGCATGAAAAGCCCACATGTAAGCCTTACGCGCCCTCTGCGGAGGCCATTCGTCTGGCCAACGCCATTGACCGGGCGTTGGAACAGCATGGAGATGGAAAGGAGGCTCTATCCTGCATCCTGCAAGGGGCATCCGCCCGATACGCTTGCTGTGATGATGGTGTAACTGCGGATGAAAGTCAACTGCAGACCAACCAAATCAATTGGGATCGCTTCGAACGAACGGTCTCCCACATGATAATCGAAATGGATGGCACAGTAACCATGCACTTCTAAGTCGATCACCGGAGGAAACATATCATGGAACAGACAGCTATGGAACGTACCGTGCGCCACATTCCCTCATCGAGGACTAAAGCAGCAGGCGCAGAAAAGAGACTTCATGGCAGGCAGCGGGTGGCAGCCTACTGCCGGGTCAGCACCGACAGCGAGGAGCAGATCAACAGCTACACCGCCCAGAAAGCCTACTACACCCAGAAAATTGAGGAATCCCCGGATTGGGAACTGGCCGGGATCTTCGCGGACGAGGGGATCACCGGGACCAGTATGAAGAAGCGAAAAGAATTCAACCGGATGATCACCGCCTGCAAGCGGGGCGGGATCGACCTCATCCTGACAAAATCCCTCTCCCGTTTCGCACGAAATACAGTGGACTGCCTGGAGACTGTACGGATGCTGAAGGCCAGGGGGATCGGGGTCATCTTCGAAAAGGAAAATATCAATACGCTGACAGAGTCCAGCGAGTTCCTCATCACCCTGTTCAGCGGCTTTGCCCAGGCCGAGAGCGAATCCCTCAGCTCCAATATCCAGCTGGGCATCCGTATGGCAATGAAAGAAGGAAAGGTCAACTTCCACTACAGATCCATGCTGGGCTACCAAAGAGGAGCGGACGGTAAGCCGGAGATCGTACCGGAGGAGGCCGAGGTGGTGCGGCGAATCTACCGCCGGTACCTGGAGGGCTGCAGTGAGGGCCAGATCCAGAGAGAACTTACCCAGGATGGGATCGCCACCGCAAAGGGTGTCAGGGCATGGTCCCATCAGATTGTGCATAACATCCTCACCAACGAAAAGTATGCGGGGGATGCCCTGCTGCAAAAGACCTTCACCACAGACTGCATCAGCAAGAAGGTCAAGAAGAATACCGGCGAGTTGCCGCAGTATTACATCAAGGACAACCACCCTGCTATCATCCCGCGGGACATCTACCAGCGGGTACAGGAGGAGATGGCACGGCGGACCAGCAAGCGAAAGATTCTGCAGAAAAGCGGAAAAACAGAACAGGGCAAGTATTCCGCCAAGTATGCGCTCAGTGAGCGGCTGGTCTGTGGGGAGTGTGGTTCCCCCTATAAGCGGTGTACCTGGGCCAGAAACGGCGTCAAACGGATCGTCTGGCGGTGCGTCTCCCGGCTGGAGTTTGGGAAAAAATACTGCCATGAGTCGCCTTCCGTAGAGGAGTACAAACTGCATGCCGCTATTCTCACGATGCTCAACCGGGTAGTCGAAGCAAGCAATGGCCTGCAGGAAGAACTTGCAGAAACGCTCCGAATGGTATGTGTCCCAGGAGGAGATGGCGACGACCTGTTGGACTTGGAACACGAACTGGAAGTACTGACCGCACGGCAGAATACACTGTTGGATCAGGCTCTGGCCAATATGAATGACCTGACGATAACGGAGCAACTCAAAGCCCTGCTGGAAGAAAAGCAGCACCTGCAGACACAGATTGATGCAGTGAAGAAGGAGGCAGCCAACAGAATCAACGAGGACTCACGTATGGCAGAGCTAACGGCTTACCTGGAGGAACACCTCAGTGGCTTCCAACGGTATGATGACGGGATGGTTCGGCAGTTGGTTGAGCAGATCACTGTAGTCAACGCGAAATCGATTCGAATCAAATTCCGATACAGCAATGTAGAAATCGAGCAGACTGTGTGCTGAAACGGAAACAACGACAAAGGGCTGTGCTGATGCACAGCTCTTTCTTCTTTCTTAGTAATCGGTTTTGTCAGTATGAGGTGAAAATATCTTAAAAAATATAGAAAGTTACAAAATTTAATTGGCATATATAATAGATATAACTTGACAGGGAAACCAATATTAGGTATACTGGCTTTAGCGCTCTAAGCTAAAGAGTGCTAAAGCCAGAGGAATCCTTCTTTTTTGTAAGACGTATAGTCATTTTTATATTCAAGGGATACTTACGCTGTATTCCCAAAACGACCTAAATAGAATGTTGCTTTGACATTCAATACCGGCTCAGCAATCATGCTTTGAAAGGAAGCAGTATGGAACTACATAATATTGGTATCGCACTATCTGGTGGGGGTATCCGGGCTACGATTTTTCACCTTGGACTTTTTAAGTGGCTGGCCGAGAACGGATTGCTGGAAGAAGTAAAACGTGTTTCCTCAGTTTCTGGTGCCAGCCTTTGTGTTGGATTGATTTATGCACATAATGACTTGGCGTGGCCATCGAGCAAGACATTCCTTTCCGCCGTCCTGCCATCGATTGAAAGAGTTATATTGACCAATGACATACAAATATCTGCCGTGCTGCAACTCATTCGTTCTCCATATTACTGGAACAAAAAGCCCAACATTATTGCGAAACAGTTGGAGCACCAGTGGGGTATTCACGGGTCTTTAGCCGATCTCTCTGGGGATGTTGCCTGGTATACTAACTGTACTACTTATGAAACAGGAAAGCGCTTCCGGTTTTGCAAGGAAGATATGGGCGATTATACAATTGGGTACGTGAAGCATCCTGATATTCCTCTATCCCATGTCATGGCCGCATCGGCCGGGTTTCCCGTTTTGATTGGCCCCTATTGCCTGTCTACAAGTGGATATAAGTGGGGGCCCTCCAAATATTCCGGTGCGGATTATTCTGCCCCCGATAAAATTATCCACTTATGGGATGGCGGCGTTTACGACAATTTGGGGCTGGAGTCAATATTTACGCCAAAAAACACAGGTAAATTGAAAGACGGTTTAGATTACATGATTGTCAGCAACGCCTCTGCGTCAATTGGTCCTTATCGACGTCATGCAGGCTTCACCTTTTCTAATTTGAAACGTTTGTTGGATATTTCTATGGACCAAGTCACATCCTTGAGGAGCCGCATGGTGATGGATTTCATTATACGGACCAAGCAGGGAATGTACTTGAAAATAGGAAACAGCGCAGAAAAGATTACTTCGGACAGCAAATGCCCTGATGACTTGAGAACGCATTTATTGCAGGAATGCCTGTCTACCTTGGATTCAGAAAAAGCTATGAATTATAAAACAACCCTCCAGAAACCCAAAGAATCCGATTACAGCCTATTGCTGCGTCATGGATACGAAGTGGCAAACTGCACTTATCTTTGCTATCAAAAATAGTCTTAGGACAAGAATATCTATTGTAAGAAAGGAGTTATTATGGGCCAGACAATTACATTTTTTCCAGAAGGCAACGCAGAATGCGTCCTCCTCGAATTAAACAACGGAAAACGGATGCTGATGGACTATGCCAATATGCATAGTAGCGATTCAAGATATACAGATTTGACAGAATCACTGAAGAACGTCGATACGTTTGATGTCGTGATGTTTACCCATCCGCACGATGACCATGTCAAGGGGGCGGCGGACTTTTTCTATTTTAACCATGCGATAAAATATCGAACGGGTGAGCGAGCCAAAATCAAGGAACTGTGGATATCCGCTGCATTCTTTTTGGACGTCAACCCATGCGAGGATGCGCGGGTCATTCGGCAGGAGGCGCGATACCGGCTTAAAGAATGCGGCGGGAAAGGGGTAAAAATCTTCGCCGCCCCAGGCTCCCTTACCTCGTGGCTGGAGAAGAATGAATTATCGACCAACGAAAATGACCATCCAATTATCCATGCCGGGACCTTACTGGATAGTTCACAGCATGACTTGGGTGACGAGATTTCTATCTTTGTCCATGCCCCGTTTTCTGAAGATGCCGAGAATGCGGATAATCGAAATGACCCATCCATCGTAATCCAGATTGCGCTTGAAAACACAACCCAAACCACAAATATGTTCATTACTGGGGATACTCCACATACTGTGCTCGACAAGATTGTGGAGCGGTCCGAATCTTCGGGAAATACCGATTATTTAAAGTGGGACCTATATGATATACCGCACCACTGCAGCTATACAGGACTTTCTGATGAAAAGGGAGAAGACATAACAGAACCTTCGGAAGACATTAAACGCTTGCTTCAGGAATATGGCCAGGAGAACGCATTTCTTGTGGCGTCGTGCCGCGCATTTTCTGATGTTGGGGACGGTGATGCGCAGCCGCCCCATGTCCAGGCAAAAAAGGCATATAGGAAATACTGCAAAAATGCCGACGGCTCTAGCAAGATTTTGCTTATAACATCGGAGTATGGCGGGAAAACGAATCCAAAACCCTTGCGTTTCAAAATTGATTGTACGGGCATACGGGAAGACACGGGGTTCAATGCCGCATTCATTCATACTCCTGCGCCGCGGGCAGGGGGTTAACAATGGGAGACTTTTTCAATCTGACAATGGAGGTGAAGACGCTCGTGGAAGAACACGAGCGTTTTCGCGCTTCTCTAAACGCCATAAGAAGTCATGACGATACGGATTCCCGATGCGATGAACTTGAACTTGATTTTGAAGTGGTTGGTTTGCCCCAGCATCGATTGATCCCTGTTCGGAATATCGAACCGATAACAATCTATATCAGTAATGCAGAGCCCCTTCCTATTGTCACTGTTAGGGATGATTTCCCGATCGTTCCCCACCTAAATGTCCATGAGGATAACGTCCGGAAATCTTTGTGTTACTCAGATTTGGGTTATCATGAAATACGGCATAAGCTGAATGGGCGTTTCTTGTTGACGTGCATTGAAAACTGGTTCCGAAAAACCTCCATGAATCAGCTTCATCGTCCGGACCAACCGCTAGAGCCATTTTTCCCGTATGCAAATAACGTCATTGTTTGGAACGGACAGTTGGGGAAACCTTATTTTGACAAGTACATTGTAGAGGAGCGTGAATTTGGAAAGCTGATGTATCAATCCGGTGATGGGAATTACTTCGCGGTATTTTCTCTATATGTCCCTCCGGATTTTTCAAACTTGATACATAATATGCCCCAAACAATGTTTGAGTTGCTCCATTCATTCAAAAACCGTGATACAATTCGAGCTTGGTTGACAGATCTTTTTTCTATCGTACAACATCCGCAAATTTATTATAGATATTTTAGGCAAGAGAGGAACACACTGCTTGCTTGTAAAGTCTTGATAAACATTGCTATTCCCAAACAACGGATCAAAGAGGCTGAGATTGAAACCTTTGATTTGAGGTCTTTTGTTATTGACAATTCCTTAAAAGATATACTGACTGATTATGGATTTTGCTTAAACGGAAGTAAAATAGAAGTCAGTAAACATCCGGGTGGAAATGGTGCCAATATTGCCATTACTCCGTTTAATGTTCACCTGACACAATCAAAGCGCAAATGCAGGTGTGCCAACCTAGTTGATGAAGCTGACGGTGAAAAACATTTTTCGCTTGTTGGCGCGGGGGCAATTGGATCGCATATCCTCAACAATTGTTTGCGGTCCGGGTATGGTAAATGGACAATTATTGATCATGATTATTTCTGGCCTCATAATATCGCCCGGCACGTGTTAACAAGCAACGATATCGGCTATTCAAAAGTAAAGTCATTGGAAAAAGTTGCGAACCACATCCAATCTGATTCTGACCTCGTTGCTATTGCATCAGATGTTTTTGGCAAAGACAACTCTGTAAGCATGGCATTTGGCCAATCAGATATCATATTGGATGCATCGGCGTCCATTGCCGTTGAACGCCATCTTGCACTGGATGTTCAATCCGATGCCCGAAGAATTTCTTGTTTCTTGAATCCGCAAGGAACAGCAACAATCATGCTGATTGAAGGCTCCGATAGGTCGGCCCGGTTGGATCTGCTGGAAATGCAGTATTATCGGGAACTGCTAAAGGATGAAAAATATTCAGATCACATGTCATTACCGGAAACCATGATATACTCCGGGACGTGCCGCAGTATTTCAAGTCGAATATCACAGGATAATATTTCTCTAAGCGCGGCATTATGTTGCAAAGCAATAAAATTGCACACAAACAATGCTGATGGGGAAATAATTATATGGACCCACGCCACTGATTCTGTAGAAAAAGAGTCTTTCATGGCAGACAAATGGATTACATGCGAATATGATGGTTGGAAAGTAGAGTTGTCACTATCGTTGCTTGGCGAAATGCAGGCCGATCGAGAAAAAGCCTTACCTAACGAAACTGGTGGTGTCCTTATTGGAGCGTATGATATTTCAAGAAAGCGCATTTATGTTGTTTCCCAAGTGAGAGCACCAGAGGATAGCATCTCCTCCCCAACTTCTTTTATCAGAGGCTGCGTCAATCTGCCCGAGCGTCTTAAATATATTTATGAGACTACTTTGGATAATCTTACTTACATTGGCGAGTGGCACTCCCACCCCAGTGCCAATACTCAAAGAAGTAAGGATGATGTAAAGTTGCACAAAGCAATTGTCGACTATAATCGTGAAAATTGCCTTCCAGGTTGTATGATGATTCTCGGCACCAATAGATTTAGCATCTATATAGACGAATGATCGGACTGATAACCGAATTCGCGGAGACATTTAGAGCTGTTTTTCTGGGCTGCTCCATCTGCACCCCGTATAATCTTTGAAGCCCATTGTGGTGCAACATCTACAAGTTTACATCTTTTTTGGCAACAAAAGACAAAGCAGAAGGCAACTGCGAAAGCAGTTGCCTTCTGCTTTTACTTTCAGCATCCCAAATGTCGACCGCCCTGCGGACCGGTCAAGCGGTTTTGTCTCTGTATATTCATTTTATGACTCGCGTTTCAAAATATTGATTTTTACCGACCCTTCTAAACAGCAATAGCCTGAGTGCATGATCCAAGCGAGTGGAGTGTTTGAATTTATCAATAGCAAGGCGGGAGCACCGTTATAGATGTTCCCGCCTTGTACGTTGAGATCTGTCTCCCAGCAGTATTCCTCCACTGATTATACTCCAGCTCGCTGTTCCTCCGAGCCCCCAACCCCATCGGTTACACATCACCGTAACCGGGCCTTTGAGATGCGCTTCAATACGCAACACACCAAAATTCCACAAATATCTCCAAATTATGATTCCATGTCCTCAATTACATCCCAATCAAACATTGCATCAAAATCTCTAAAACACGCATGGCAAATCCAATGGTAGTTGTCCTCTGTTGTATATCCCTCATGCCTGTCTCCATCTGCATCAGAAAATTTTCCCCAGCAAAATTCACAGTGATCATGATCCCATTTTAGGGATCGTGTCCTCCAGTTTCAATGAAATAGAGTTTTTCCTTTCAAATAGCATCCTTGATTTCTCAATCTCCAGTCATTTTTTTGGATCATATGAGTATCACCGGCTCAAATCATTTATTGTAACTGATTATACCCCTCGTAAAGCAACATATCAAGCTCATACATAATATCATCGTAAAGACACCGTCCAGTCGCTTCACAGGACTACGGAACTTTTTCGCTGAACGCGAAAACAAAAAGGACATCCAAAAGGAAGCTACTCATAAAACAGTATCAACAACCAACTGAAACAAGGTAGCTGCCATACGGATTGCAACAAAAAGAGCATGTATCGTTTTAATAACGATACATGCTCTTTTTATTAAATTGCTTTCCTTCATTATGCTGGGCATGGTATAATACAAATATAACACTATTTAAAAGGGGGAGTGATTATGGTTGTTCGTGCTTTTATAAATAAAGAAACATTAAAATATTTAAGAGAACATATCGGAATCACGCTTCCATATATTGAGAAAATTACTAAATACAATGAAAAGAAATATTTACAGTGGGAAGATGTAAACTCTTGTGATTTCCCAACTTGTTTGCAAGCAAAAAAAATTGCAAAATGTTTTCGTATACCATTTGCAGGTTTATACATGAATGCAAAGGATATCAAACTACAGCATATTCCTAAAATGTATAACATGCGAACCATTCGAGGAAATGAAAGTTTCGATGACAGTTCTTTAAATCTGGCTATTATGGATTTACTTTACTCACGTGAATTACTAATAAGCACAAAAAATGAATTGCAAGAATCTTTATCGACTTTTTCGTTTTCAATTGTTGGTACCGATGTAAAGCAATGGGCTGACTCAATAAGAGAAATATTCAAATTAGAGTTAAAAGATCAATACATGTTACCAAGTAAAAGAAAATTTTACTTATACATAAGAAACAAAATAGAGAAACAAGGAGTGTTTATACAGGGATTTTCCGGTGTTGATACTGAAATTGCACGTGGTGTAGCCATCTACAACGACTTATATCCGATTATTGGTATAAATAATGATGATAGATATCCCGCAAAAACATTTTCAATTATTCATGAACTTGTACATATTTTTAAGCGTCAGTCCACAATGTGTAATGATATGGTAACTTCTTTTTCTGCACAACAAGAAGAAGTGTTTTGTAACGCTGTTGCAGGAGAAGTTTTAGTGCCAGAGCAAGCGATTAAAACTTTGGTTAGAAATCACAAAATAAAAGATTTTACGGAAGATAACATTGCTTCTTTAGCAGATGTTTTTTGTGTCAGTAAAGAAGTAATCTCACGGAGGCTGTTAGACATCGGCAAAATTAGTCAAACCGAATACGATACATTTATTTTGGAATTCAAACGAACATTTGATTTGGAAAAGGAAATAGAAAGAGAGAAAAGAAAAGCTAGTGGGAATAACGGCTTCCGCAATATTACTAGAGAAACCATTGATAAGACAAGTGGTAGTTTATTCCAAACTTTATACCGCGGATATGGAGAAGGACTAGTTGACAGACAAGACATTGCAAGATATTTGAGAATAGACCAAAAGCATATCTCCAATATTTTGAGGGAGGTATCGCAATGGAGCAATTAAACTTGTTTGATTATCAATCTCCGTATAAATACATAATAGATACCTGTGCTATTCTGTCACAAAAAGAAGATAGACAGTACCGTAGAAGGATTTATGAAAAATTATGGAAAAACATTGACAACTTGGTAAAGGAAAATGTAATTGTCACATGTTCAGAGATATTTGAGGAGATAAGTGATGAACCAATACAAAAGTGGCTAAAGGACTGTAATTGTACGATTCTCCAAATAGATGAATTAATCCAAAAGAATGTAACAACAGTTGTAACATCAAATCCCCAATTGATTGACTTTAAACAATTAAAGTCGTCAGGTGATGCGTTTTTAATTGCTACTGCTATGAAATATTCTCTAACAGTTATTACTGAAGAAAATAAAGATTCAAGCAAAAAAATCCCTTATGTATGTAAAAATCTTGGCGTTCCATGTGTTAATATTCTCGAATTATGCGAACTTGAGCAATGGACATTTTAGTTAAAGTATCCTCCGCCGTTGACGGACATATTGAAGAAAGCAAGATGTCAAAAACTTCTTGCCCGCTTTTTCTGTGCGGCGTGGAACAATAGAACAACATTTTTGTGCTTCCGAGGGATATTATATTGCCCACTTCACTTCTGCCCTCTGTAAGCCGCATAAATCAAGGCTTTTTGCCCGTCTAAATATCCACGCTGGCATAGCGAATTGTTACGCAGTAGACCGCCATTTTTGACAGAAAAATATAAAGTCCCCATTTTCTTTGTTTCACGCCTACAAAGCCGTATTATACAAGACTTTCTCACTACCTATTGCGTAACATATCATTGTGAGTTGAGGGCGCAAGCGGTTTATCCGTTTGCGCCCTCTTAACTGCCCAACAGCAAAGGCGGAAAAAGCCGTCAAGGACGCGAAGCGCGAAGTTTATCCTTGACGGCTTTTTCTGGCTTTGCTACTCGTCATCTGTCAAAGCGGAACTTGGGTAAGGCTTCCATTAAGCATGCTTTGAGGTAGTCTTGAATATCGTCGTTAATACTTCCTTGAAAGTAGGACAGATATTTGATATAGCCGGTATAGGTTTGAATGACGGTGTTCACCGCTTCCGGCTCCCCTGCGGCTGCTTTTACAATCGTTTCATAGGGCAGCAAATTGTACTTCCTATTCTTCATTTTCTAACGCCTCCATTTCTTTTCGTATTAAGCGTAATGCACTTTTCCGTCTGCGGAAGATTGTACTTCTGCAAACGCCAAACATTTCTCCGATTTCCTCGTCGCTGTAACCGAGATAGTACCACAAAAACAGCACTTCCCGCCGCTTTTTCGGCAGACGTGAAAACGCGACTGCTAACTGTTCGCTCTCCACAATGACCGTTTTCCCGCAAATGGTAAAAGCGGTGGGCACATCGTATTTCACGAAATACTCGTCTGTTGTAATAACCGGCTCAAAATCAAACTCACAAAGATAGTCAAGGGACACTTCAAACTGCTGCTTTTTCCGTATTTTCTTGTAAGCGCCCAACGCCGCATGATAAAGCACAATCTTACAAAAGGCATTGAAAGTACGCTCGATATGCTCCCGGTACTGCTCACTATTTCTCATACTTTTCACCCCCTTTCTTCCCAAACAGGGGACAAAACAGCAAACGCCCATGCAGTATAAAACCGCATGGGCGTTGGAAGTAGGAATTATAAGAGGTAATTATATGACTTGCGTGTTCATACTCATAGGCGCAAAATCCCGTATAGGTGCAAGGGCTTTTTTTGACCGTAGGTTATGAGAAATTGCAATCAACATATTTATACCCCCAAACAAAATAGCAGAGCCGATAACCGCATTTTTGATCTGCGTGTTATCGGCTCTGCGTCTGTGCGTCTGGCTCTTTTCAATATTTACTTGAATTGATCGATATGACCTGACTGGATTGCCGCAAGATTACAAGCAATTTTTTCTTCCGTCCAATCCCACCAGCGCGTTGTCAATAACGCCGAGATTGTTTCATCGGAAAAGCGTTTTCGGATAGGTTTGGCTGGAACGCCGCCCACAATGGTATAAGGCGGGACATCTTTTGTTACAACAGCCCTTGTGCCAATAATAGCACCGTCCCCTATGGTAACTCCGGCAAAAATTACAGCCTCATATCCAATCCAAACATCGCTTCCAATAACAATATCACCTTTGTTATCCCATGCTTCGGTTATATGACTAACATCAAGCCCCCATTCCTCAAAGAAAATAGGAAATGGATAAGTTGCAAGAGAAGTCATGCTGTGGTTGGCACTGTTAAACAAGAAACGAGCACCGCAAGCGATGGAGCAAAATTTGCCGATAATTAACCTGTCATGGTTAATAGGATAATGGTAAAGAACGTTGTTCTTTTGAAAATCAACAGGATCATTTACAAAATCGTTATACATAGTATAATCACCCACAATAATGCTGGGGTCGGTAATAACATTTTTCAAATATACAGTTTCCTGGTCTTTTGACCGAGGATATATTTTTTGTTTGTCCATCATAATTTGTTGTCCTCCTTAAAAATCAAGTTATTCAACCGAATAACAGATAGTTGTGTATTTTTGACGTTTACTAAAGTTTCCTGTTTGCATTTTGGGCAATACAGCGGAAAATTGATAAGTTCAGTATCTTGACGCACTTTAAGTCTGGTCTTATTTCCACATACAGGGCATAGCAGCCATACCATTTGCTTCATCAAAGACTTCCTCCCTTGTGGCTTGTTTGAATGAGTGTTTTGCGTTCCCACTTTCTGCTTACAAAATAAAGTAGACCTACAATAGCAGGAAGTACTGGAGAAATTGCCTGCCCATAATAAATGCCGGCGAAACCCATATTAAGCGCAAAAGCCAAGAGCCAACTTGCAGGCAGACGCACGATAACCGCGTCCAGCAAGGCGTTAATCATAGCAATATTTGCCGCGCCTACACCAATGGCAAAGGAATCCAGGGTATACATGGCGGCATAAATTAGACTATTGACGCTGCAACAGATACGCAGATAGTAAACTCCATCGTTCAACACCTCCGGGTTGGTGCTGCCGAAAAATAAAATCAATGGTTCAGCAAAAAGCTGTACGCCTATTACGACAACGAGTGTTACGGAAACATTCATCACTAAACTGATTTTCACTACCTTTCGGGCACGGTCGATTTGTCCAGCCCCCATACACTGGCCTACCATTGCCGTTACTGCCTGTCCAATAGCCCAGCAGGGCATACCAGCAAAGGTGTTAATCTGCAACCCCACATTAGAGGCAGCAGATACGGCGGTGCCAAACTGATTGAGCATACCCGCCACAAGCAGATAGGCGGTATTGACTACAACCATTTGGATTGCTGTGGGCAGACCGACTTTTACAATGGCGGCTAACTTATCCCATCGGAGCGTAAACTTTCTGTGATTTTCCATAGAGAAAAATATTTTGTGCCGCTTCAAATAGAATAGCGAAATCACAAAGGAAATCCCTTGCGCGGTGATTGTTGCGTAAGCTGCTCCCGCTGTTCCCATTCCAAAAGGGACCACCAAAATAATATCTAAAACAACATTGATAATGGTAGCAATTCCCACAAAATAGAGTGGAGATTTAGAATCCCCCAGGCCCTTTAATACAGAGCAAACCGCATTATATCCAAAGACGAATACAGTCCCGCAGCAAATTATTTTCATATAGTCGCAAGCGTCTTGATATGCGTCTGCGGGAACGTTTAATATTTTGAAAAGTGGTTGATAGGTTGCCAAGCTAACAATCGTTACGAACAAGGAAGAAACCAGCGAGAGTAGAGCCAACATCTGAAAAGACTCCGACTGTCCCTTTTTATCATTTGCTCCTTTGTATTGAGCAATCAATACGGCTCCGCCCATCGTCATACCAATACAAATTGAGTTGATGATGTAACAGAGTTTAGAAGCGTTACCAATGGCCGCAAGTCCCGTATCACCTACAATCTGTCCGACCACAAGCATATCTACCACATTATAAAAAGATTGCAGTATATTTGCTAAAAGCAACGGGAAAGCGAAAATGGCCAGCTTTTTTGGCACACTTCCCGTCAACAAGCTATGTTCTTCTGTCATTTTGTTTCCCTCCAAAAAGAAAAGGGCACACAATACCGTGCGCCCTTTGCGTAATCATTCAAAAATGAGCATAACAAAAGGCCACAAACAAAACATTGTCTGTGGCCTAAACAGTCAATTATCTATTGTCAATCTCAAAAAAGGGTATAAAAACCAAAGACAGTACTATATCTGTCTTGGCCTTTCCGATTTAGAGATCAACTTTCCGAAAAGGCTCCGCACAATGTTTCGTGGTATAAACTTGTGTGGAGCCGAAATCAATGCAAAACTTCCCGAACAACATCGTACCAACCCTTTCTTTGTATTTTATTTATTATACAACTTTGATTGAGAGTTGTCAATTTGCAAGAGCGATTATAGACGAAAAAGTGGCTACAATTTTTTGCGTCTAAAATCAAAGAAAAGAGCAACAAAAGCCGGTTGCCGAACGGGATATTGAGTGAGAGAACACAAAAGGGTTTGGGAAACTCCCAACAAGCCAAAATCGCAAATGGGTACTCATTTGCTGTGCTTGCTCCCTACTTAAAACAACGGAAAGGACGGGAAAGGAATGGAAGGTCAACGAAAAATCAAAGACGGGCAAATCGTGGTAAAAAATCCGCTGTATCAAGAATTGCCGACACACGAAATCACAATGCAGTCCGGCAGGACGCTCTATCGTTTTACGGGAAGTTACGATGGAAGCCGAAGCTTGCCCCACAAAGTTTTACGGCTTATGGCAGGGTCGCCTATTGATGAAAAAGACAAGGAGCGTTAAAATGGGTACAAGCAATCCTGTATTGGCAGACTGCCCACCGATGAAAGGAGCAGAAAATATGTTAAGGCAGTCTGACAAGATTACCGCCCTTTATTGCCGCTTATCCCGCGACGATGAATTGTCGGGCGACAGCAACAGCATTGTAAATCATGATGTAATGTATAGAGGGTGGATTACACCAAAAAACATTACATCATGACTGGCGGCTCATTTGTGGCGAATGAAAAGACAGTTATGATAAAGGAGGGATGCCCTCAAACCTACCGTAACTGTCAACCACATTCTCACGAAAGGAGCCTTGTATGGAACTGACTTACACCCAATGCGGCGACTATCTCATTCCCAACCTTGTGTTAGCAGACACCAAAGAGTACCATATCGGGAAATATGGCCGGATGCGCCGTGCCTACTTAAAAGAACATCGGCCCATTCTGTATACCGATCTCATTGTCACTGAAAAGCTGCTTCCCCACTTGGAGGAAATCGACATCGCCTGCCGGGAGCGGCTGGAAATCATTGAAAAATCCATGATGCAGCAAGAGGGCGTCACAGAAGCCCTGAAAGCTGCCGACCAGATGGCATGGGTGCGCTCCATGAACTCCATCCACAACAGAGCCGAGGAAATTGTCCTGGCTGAGCTGGTCTACTGTTGAGGGAGGGAACACCATGATTTTAGAAGCCATGTATAATGGAGAGTTTTATCCCTGTGAAACAGTCGTACCCACGTCCCCGGAATACCACAAGGCGATCCAAACCTGTGCAGCGTTGATGGAGCAGTTATCCCAGCGGCTCAGCAAAGAGGACTATGCGCTGGTGGAGGAACTCCGGGCGCAGAACGCTATCGCCCAATGCGAGGAAAGTGAGAGCCATTTCAAGTATGGCTTTTCGGCAGGGCTGATCGTCCATCAGGAAGCCTATGAACAGCTGCAAAACAAGAAATAAGCGATGGCCCAAAAAGCCCACGCAGCCGGAAAGAGAACCGGAAGCGTGGGTTTTCTGTGTATATGGTTATTCTGTCAGATCATCCGAAGTTTCCGCAACCAGCCTGTCAAAGTCGCTCTGATAGCTTCTGTCCTGCAATACCCGGAACTTTTCAAACTCTTTCTCGGCAAAGGCTTTGGCAATAGCGGCGGTCACCTTGCCCTTATCATGCAGAATATCTTCCTCGTTGAACTGTAAAAATGCGTCAAGCCGCTTGACCCAATCGGCCATATACATGACATTTCCCCGGCGGGCCTGCCGTTCCGCATAGTCCAGATACATGGTGACGATCTCGTTCAGGTTTCGCATTTCCGTTTCGTTCAGATAGTTTTTGGCGACGGTGACATCCGATTTACGGATGCGGCCTTTGGGGGCGTTTTTCCATGTGGTCAGCCCCATGTTGGGCTTGGTGCTGTCGGCACGGTCGTATACGATCTCGGCGGCGGTATGATGGGTGACCGCATAGTGGAGCTTGTTCTGCACCGTGGCAAAAAACTCCTTTGTGATGGGGCTTTCCACATCGTAGTCGGCGCTGCACTGAGAATAGATGTCCGTGATTTTCTGGTAAAATCTTCTCTCGCTGGCCCGGATGTCCCGGATACGCTCCAGCTGTTCCTCAAAATAATCCTTGCCGAAAAAGTTCTCCGGCTCCCGCAGCCGTGCGTCATCCATCACATAACCTTTGATGATGAACTCTTTCAACACCCGGTTCGCCCAAATGCGGAACATGGTCGCCTTTTTGGAGTTCACACGATACCCCACAGCGATAATGGCGTCCAAATTGTAATAGTTGGTCTGATACCGTTTCCCGTCCGCCGCAGTTGTTTCCATTTTGGAAACAACTGAATCCTCGTTCAGTTCTCCAGATTCAAAAATGTTTTTCAGATGCTTGGAAATAGCCGCTTTCTGCACCTCGAACAGTTCTGCCATTTTTGCCTGTGTCAGCCAGAGGTTTTCCTGAAAGAGCAGGATTTCCACCCGCACTTCTCCGTTTTCGGTCTTGTAAAAGAGGATTTCTCTGGTTTCATACGGGGTCAGTCCCTGTTCCTCGCTCATTCTTCGTCACCTCCATGGTTTGGTAAACTTTTGATTACTTCCTGTAATTCATTGATAAAACGGCAGGTATGAAATCCATCGCATACCGCATGGTGTACCTGAATAGATAACGGAATCCAATATTTTCCGTTTTCTTCATAGTATCGTCCAAACGTAAAAATGGGAAGCAGATAGCCATATCCCTTTTGTAAATTCAGATTAAATCCTTCAAAGGTCGTCCATGGAATCATGGAGACCGGGAAAGTATTCACAGGCGGATTTGGCTTTGCCATCATGCCCTTGTTTTCACCGTATTGCTGCATATCCTTTTCATACTGCTTGCAGAACTCCGTATAATCACCGATATACTTGGTCCAGATATTTGAAAACATCTCCGTGTCCTTATGGAAAATTGTATAGCACGGCATCATTTCACTAAATATCCCGATTTGCCCTTCATCGTCCACAGCCATACGGAATTCTTCGTGCCGGTTAACTACTGTTGAAACGGCATACAAAAGGGTGGGATACAATTTTGCTTTACCGGTTTTAATCGTAGTAATATCCAGCTTTACGGTCATGCTATATGTGCAAGGCACAGATTCAAAATAATGCGTAAAGTACGCTTTTCTTTTCCATCTTTTCAGATCAATCAAACGAAATTCCATAATTTTCTCCTAATCATACATATCCAAATAGCCGTTGCAGATGATTTATATGTTGTTGTTCTTTCCCCGGCTCTTGTAGACATTATACTGGTTCTTGCACCGTGGGCTGCAAAAGGCGGCATTGGACCGGCTGCCCAGGAACACCTTCTGGCAGTGCTTGCACAGGCGCAGGGGCTGGTCACCGTCTACCAGCATGAAGCTGAACATCATCTGGATGCCCAGCAGCAGCGAATGGAAATCCCAATAGATGGTGGGCTTATCCAACAGCTCAATGTGGTAGCTGGGGGCAATCCCGCCGAACGCAGCCATGGCCTTGCGATACAGCCCCCGTGCGTCCTCGTCAATGGAATCATAGTCATTGTAGTACAAAATGGCGGTGGTCAGTGTAAAGGCCCAATCTTTGAACTGCTGGGCAACCCAGTCGTAGGGTTCCGCATATTCCCGCTGGAAGCTCATGTTCTTCGCCATCGGCTCGTCCATGAAGGTCATGGTCAGGGCAACCATCGTCCGGTCACCGGACACATTCCATGTGGATTCAATGCCTTTCTTCACCAAATCCAGCTGATCAAAGGGATAAAACAGGGACAGATATTTGTCCGTCGCCATGGATTCTTCCTTAATAAAGTGGTTTTTCGGTAGGTACACCGCCTCATAGTCCATAAAAGACGGCGTGGTGGGCAGGGCGGTCATCAGCCCCAGCAGGCCGTACCGGGTGACAAACTCCATCACTGCCTTTTCCACTTCTGCTTCCGGCTTGCGTCCCATCATCAACATCCCTACATTCAGGGCATCCAGCACAATGTTGGGGACCTCTTTCAGCGGATTGTAGACATCCGGCTTTGCACTCTTGCCGGGGGTGATGTACCGCTTGCCATCTTCCGCTGTTTTCAGCTCGTAGTGATCGTACCGCACCCAATGGGAACGGGACTGTTCAAACAAATTTTTCATCATACACGCCCTTTCTCCTTAATCGTCCCAATTATCAGGGGCGGTTTTTCTTTTTTCTGCGCTTGGTCTTGTTTTCCCGCCGGATCACGGCGTCCTTGCCCTGTTTTCTTGCGATTTTCGAGTATTCCTCCAAAAATTGGCGTTCCCGCAAGGTCAGGCTGCCGCCATGCTCCTGCTTGCCGCACAGATGGTCATACATCTGGCGCTGCAATTTCTTGTGGATGGTTTTCCGCAGTTTGCGAATGTTGCGGTCAGACTGCCCACGAACAGCGGCAAGCCGGGTGGTGCTGTACAGCCGCAAAGAGAGGAAATACAGGACTTCCTTATGTTCCTCGCTTAATTCCTCCACCATGCGGGATATAAAGGCGTCAGCGGTCAGGTTGTGCATCTCATAGGGGCAGTCAAACAGGATGTCCAGAAAGTTCCCGGCCATCAGCTGCCGGTATGCGGGATTGTTCATCCAGCGGGGAATGAGCTTGGGTTCCGGCACCGCCTGATATTCCAGCGGCACATCCCCACGAAGGTTTTCGTGGTCTCGTTCCCGGCGCTCCCGGTTCCGGTCCAGCTTGTTCCATTCCTCCACCACGGCCCGGAAATCCTTCTCCGTGCGTGCTGCTTCCTCCAGCCGCCGCACAGCTTCCGCTCGAATCTCCCGTTTCAGCCGCTTTTCGTTGACCGGGGCGGCTTCTTCTTCCTCGTCCTCCAGCTCCGCTTCATAGTCGATGGGATGCTCGTCCTGCTCCAGCTCACTTTCCAGCTCGGCCAGACGTTCTTCCGCAAGCGCCTGTTCCAGCGTTTCCTCCGTTGCACCAGCGCCTGTCTCATCGTCCCATCCGGTGAAGCCACCCTCGGTATCCAGAAGCTCGTCATCAGACAGATACGCCATGACCCCACCTCTTTTCAAAAAAATATTTTGCGATTTTTCAAAAATGGTTCCGTTTTGCACCCCGGATTTCTCCTATTAGTGAAAGAGTAATCTAAAAACAAGTTACTTGGGTTACATTCGCTCATTCACACAGGAGAAAGGGGGCTTTCGCCATGTTCAGGCTTGACACAAAAAAGTAACATAATCGCAGGTTACAAACATCGGAACTATAACAACAGTATACACCGGATGCGCCGAAAGCGCAAGAAAGAGAGGTTCTATGGCAGATAAAAACGCCGTGTTTCTGACCCGGCACATTGGCAAGACCACCTATAAAGTTCGTGTCTACCTCAGCGAAACCGCCGAGGAAACGATGGAAGATAAAATTCTGCGGCTGATCCGCAACGACGGGCTGGCAAATCAGCCGGAATGTGGTATAATGGAACTGCCACAAATGAGCCGTCCGTCTGAAAGGAGCGCCTGATATGGCAAACAGACAGACGGAAGAAAAAATCACTGCGCTCTATGAGCGCCTGTCCCGTGACGATGACCTCACGGGCGACTCGAACTCCATTCTGAACCAGAAACGTTATCTCGAAAGCTATGCAGCACAGCGGGGCTACACCAATATCGTCCACTACACAGACGATGGGTGGTCCGGCGGCAACTTTGACCGTCCCGCATGGAAGCGCCTTGTGGCGGACATTGAGGCGGGCAAGGTGGCCCATCTGCTGTGTAAGGACCTAAGTCGGATCGGCAGAAACTACCTGCAAACCGGCTTTTACACCGAGGTAATGTTCCGGCAGAATGGGGTTCATTTTGTTGCTGTCGCCAATAACATTGACAGCGAGGAACAGGACAGCGGCGAGTTTGCACCCTTTCTCAATATCATGAACGAATGGTATCTGCGTGACCAGTCCAAAAAGGTTTCGGCAGCATACCGTGTCAAGGGCAAGGCGGGCAAGCCCACCACCAACAACGCCATCTATGGCTACAAAAAAGACCCGGAGGACAAGGACCACTGGCTGGTGGACGAGGAAGCTGCCACTGTGGTGCGGCGAATTTTCCGGCTTGCGGTGGAGGGACACGGCCCCTATGAGATTTCCAAAATGCTCACAGCCGAGAAGGTGGAGTGCCCCGCCTATTATCTGGCCCGCAACGGCAGGGGCAGCCGGAAGAATACCGTGGACACCAGCCGCCCCTATGACTGGTACGGCTTTACGGTCAGCTCCATGTTGGAGAAACCGGAATATATGGGGCATACCGTGAATTTCCGTTCCTCCAAAAAGTCCTACCGGGATAAGCGGGTAAAAAATGACCCGTCCGACTGGCTGATTTTTGAGAATACCCACGAGGCCATTGTTGACCCGGAAACCTGGCAGCTGGCCCAGCAGGTGAAGCGGACGGTGCGCCGGACAGATACCACTGGCGTCGCCAATCCCCTGACCGGCCTTGTGTTCTGTGCCGACTGCGGAGCAAAGATGTATAACCACCGGGGCAAACACACACGGGCAGATGGCAAGGAGTACAGAAACGACACCTATAACTGTTCCACCTACTGCTTGACCATCGAACGAGAAACCCAGATGTGTTTTTCCCACAGCGTCAGCACCAAGGCTCTGAACGCCCTGATTCTGGAAACCATCCGCACTACCGCCAGCTATGCCATCCAGAACAGGGAGGAATTTATTCAGAAGGTTCGCAGCATTTCACAGGTTCGCCAGCAGGAAGCAGCCAAGGAGCTGAAACGCAAGGTCGCCAAGGAGCGCAGGCGCAGCGCCGAGCTGGACGTGCTGATTAAAAAGCTGTATGAAACCTATGCCATGGGCAAGTTGGAGGAAAAACGGTTCGAGCTGCTGTGTGCCGAATATGAGAAGGAACAGGCCGAGCTGGAACAGCTGCTTGCCTCCGAGCAGGCGCAGCTGAACCAGTTCCATGAGGACACGGACCGTGCCAGTCACTTTCTGGCGCTGGCACAGAAATATACAGATTTCACCGAGCTGACCGCCCCTATGATCCATGAATTTGTGGAGAAGATTCTGGTCCATGCCCCGGACAGAAGCACCGGGGAACGGGTTCAGGAAATCGAGATTTACCTGAACTTTATCGGGAAATTTGAAGTGCCCATGCCCGAACCCACCGAGGAAGAACTGGCTGCGGAGGAAAAGCGCCGCCAGAAGCGCATCCGTGACCATGAAAAATATCTGCGCCAGAAGGAGCGCAAACAGAAGATTGCCGAAGGGCTGATCGTTCCGGGTGAACCGTACCAGCTGGTGTGCCAGTGCTGCGGAGAGTCGTTCCAGTCTATCCGCCCCAACGCTAAATTCTGCAAACCCGCCTGCCGGGAGAAGTTCTACCGGCAGGAAAAGCGGAAAGCCAAAGAAACGGAAGCATCACAAACTGCATAAGGATTGCGGCCTGCCCAAATAAACCGGGCAGGCCGCATTTTTTATGCCCTGAAACGGAGGGATTTTTTATGACACTCTTTGAACTGGTAAAACAGAATATTTGTGTGCCCGATGCGGCTGAACACTATGGGCTGCAAGTCAGCCGAAACGGGATGTGCAGCTGTCCGTTCCATGAGGACCGGCACCCCAGCATGAAGCTGAACGAGCGTTATTTTTACTGTTTCGGCTGCGGAGCCACCGGCGATGTGATCGACCTTGTGGCGAAGCTGTTTGACCTGAGCAGCTACGAGGCAGCACAGAAGCTGGCCCAGGATTTTGGGATTGGCCCGGACAAGCCGCCTGCGGCAGCTGCCCTGCCCAAACCGGAGCGTCCCCTGCTGAAAGCATACCGGCAGGAGCAAGTGCGCTGCCTGCGGGTATTGTGCGATTATCTGCATCTTCTGGAACGCTGGAAGGTGCAGCACACACCCAAGACACCGGAAGATGTTCTGGATGACCGGTTTGTGGAAGCCTGCCAGATGCTGGACTATGTGGAGTATCTGGCAGATTTGCTCATTGCCGCCGAGCTGGAACAACGGGTAAAAATCGTAGAAATGCTGAACAAGGATGGTCTGATCGCCGGTTTGGAGGAACGGCTGGACAGGCTGAAAAAGGAGGACGATGCCCATGAAAAACAAAGCGCAGCTTGACGGGATGCCCGTCTGGTTTGATGGAAAAAGCATCAACGAAGCCCTGTTTTGTGAGGAGTTCTTGCAGACGCACAAGATCATCTTCACAAACGGGGCTTTTTTCACGCCCGAAGGCCGTGTGACAGACGAACTGCCCCTGCGGGGAGAGATTTTTGAGGAGCTGAAATGCTGTGCGGTCAGCAACATTCCCCGCAAAATCAGCAACATTGTGGAGCTGATGAAGCTGGCGGCGCTGGTGGAGGATTTTCCCCCGGAGCCGGACCGGATTCACCTTTCCAACGGGACGCTTTTTCTGGATGGAACCTTTGCGGAGGGAAAGCCGGAAAACGTCCGCAACCGTTTCCCCGTGGCCTACAACCCCAACGCCCCAAAGCCTGTTCTCTGGCTGCAATTTCTGGATGGTCTGCTCTACCCGGAGGATATTCCCACCTTGCAGGAATATATCGGCTACTGCCTGATCCCCAGCAATAAGGGACAGCGGATGATGGTGATTAAGGGCAGCGGCGGCGAAGGAAAGTCGCAGATCGGCGCTGTGCTGGGAACTTTGTTCGGTTCCAACATGAAGGACGGCAGCATCGGGAAAATATCCGAGAACCGGTTTGCCCGTGCTGATCTGGAGCATATCCTCCTGTGCGTGGATGACGATATGCGGATGGAGGCTCTGCGCCAGACCAACTATGTAAAATCCATCGTCACCGCCCAGGGCAAAATGGATTTGGAGCGCAAGGGCAAGCAGAGCTATCAGGGATGGATGTGCGCCCGGCTGCTGGCTTTCTCCAACGGAGATTTGCAGGCGCTGTTTGACCGGAGCGACGGATTTTACCGCCGTCAGCTGGTGCTGACCACAAAAGAAAAACCGGCTGGCCGTGTGGATGATCCCGACCTGGCCGAGAAGATGAAAGCCGAGGTGGAGGGTATTCTGCTGTGGGCTTTTGAGGGATTGCAGCGGCTGGCCGCCAACAACTTCAAGTTCACCGAAAGTGACCGCACCAGAGAAAACCGGGAGGCAGTCAAACGGGACAACAACAATGTCTATGATTTTCTGGATTCTGACGGGTATGTTCGCCTGAAAGCGGATCTATCTGCCAGCTCCAAAGAACTGTACGAAGCATACCAGATTTACTGCACCGAGAACAACCTGCCTGCCCTGAAACCACGCAGCTTCAGCGAAGCTCTGATCGCCTGCCAGAGCCGCTACAATCTGGAATACTGCAACAATGTGACCAACGCAGCCGGACGGCGGGTGCGTGGTTTTCTGGGGGTTGAAGTATTGGTGAGAAATCATATATCAGTGTTTTCCGGCGATTCGATGCGTACGTACGTACCGGAAGATGTGCCGGAGGAATGGCGGCGCTGAATCGTGTACGTACGTACGCTTTGATTGACAGTTGTTCTCCCTTTTATAGCAATTCAGCGGTTGTATATCAAAAATCGCTGGCAAAATCGGAGGGGTAAATCAAGGCAAGTGGGAATCGAAAAGTATTTGACGGTTGGAAGAAATCATTTTGCGAAACCGTGCTTCTCACCCCGGTGAACCGAGTGCATGGAACCATGGGAAAATGCACGGTTTCAAACCAAGTCACACGGAACGGGAAAGTCGGAAGGTGCGACCTATGGACGGGACATCACACCGGCAATTCTGAACGGATTTATTGATAAGAGAATTTTTCACGACACAGCGAAGCGGCTATGCCAGAGGGCGTACCGGCTTCGCTTTTTTATCAAGTAAATTTAGGAGGATTTTTGATGATGACGGTACGCAACGAAATTAAGGCACAGATCGTCCGGGCGGGATACACCATGCAGGAGCTGGTTGACCGGCTTCATGAGGAATACGGCTGGTCGGACAGTGTTTCCAACCTGTCCGCCAAGCTCCAGCGAGAATCTATTCGCTATAAAGAGGTCGTGGAGCTGGCCGATGTGCTGGGCTATGACCTGATCTGGCAGAAACGGAGGTAAACCTATGACAAGTGAAGAAAAGAAACTGTTACAGGCAAAGCACCGCTTGGAGGAAGCCCAGGCACGGGACCGGGTGAAGGCACGAAAAGCCCGGACAAGGCGGCTCATTCAGGAGGGCGCTGTGCTGGAAAAAGTGCTGCCGGAAGTACAGGCGGTAGGGCTTGATAATCTGGAAGAATACCTGCGGCGAAAGCTGGCAGCGCACGATTGAAAATGGCTGGGAGGTCTCCGGGAAACCGGGGGCCTTCCTCTTTTTCATCCCGAAGGGCGCACTTACTCACCACCTGCTAAAGCAGGCGGTGGTAGCCCTCCCGTTGGTCGGGCACGTGCGCTCTCCGAGAGGGATTGCGACTCCTGCGGGAGCCGCTGGACAAGGCTGCATTTCTGCCAAACTGCCAGCCTTGCCCATGCAGTCGGCGCAGGGGTTTTCGTTTTGGAATCCCCTGTTCATGGGGTGGTATATTGCCACCCCATCCCGCCGCCTGCCTGCGTCAACCTGCCACCGGCAGCTTGACACAGATACAGGGGTGGAACGATTCGCTCCACCCCTGCTGGTGGTACGTCGCATTTCACGACGTACCTGTTGTAATCGAGTACGGAAGAAGGGCTGCTGCGTTTCACAGTAGCCCTTCGGAAAGGACGATAGACAATGGCGATTTATCATTTGGAGGCCAAAATAGTCAGCCGTGGAGCTGGACGCTCCGCCGTAGCTGCTGCGGCCTATCTGAGCTGTTCCCGGATGCTCAACGAGTATGACGGGGTGCAGCACGACTACACCCGCAAACAGGGCCTTGGGTGGCGGCAGGTTTTTCTGCCAGCCACCGCCCCCGCAGAGTGGCAGGATCGAGAAATCCTGTGGAACGCTGTGGAGGAAACCGAAACCGCAAAGGACAGTCGCCTTGCCCGTGAATTTGTGGCGGCGCTGCCCATAGAGTTAAGCCGGGAGGAACAGATTCAGCTCCTGCAAGATTTCATCAAGGAGCAGTTTGTGGCAGACGGAATGTGCGCTGATGCTGCTATCCATGACCCGTATCCCCCCGGACACAATCCCCATGCCCATATCCTGCTGACAGTGCGCCCGCTGGATGAAAAGGGAAAATGGCAGTACAAGACCGAGAAAGAATATCTCTGCGTCAAAGACGGCGAAGAACAGGGCTTTACCGCCGCTGAGTTCAAACAGGCACAGGCCGACGGCTGGGAGAAACAGTACCAGTACAAAGTGGGCAAAAAGAAGGTGTATATGGCCCCGTCCGCAGCGCAGGCGCAGGGCTATGAACGGGTATCCAAATATCCTAAAAGCACCAAATATGGCAGGCAAAATCCCATCACGGAACACTGGAACAGCGACGAGCAGCTTGTTTTGTGGCGGGCTGCATGGGCGGATGTGGCAAACCGCCATCTGGAGCGCACCGGGCACGAAGAACGCATCGACCACCGCAGCCATGCCGAGCGTGCTCTGCTGGAGCGGCCCACGGTCCATGAGGGTGTGGTTGCCAGAGCCATGGAGAAAAAGGGCATTATCTCTGACCGGTGCGAACTAAACCGGCAGATCAAGGCGGACAATGCCCTGCTCCGGGAGCTGAGAGGACAGGTCAAAAAGCTGGCGCAGGCAGTTAAAAATACCATCCCGGCGCTCGCCGAGACCATGGAGAATCTGCGAAAAAATTTGCTTCTGTTCTGCTATCAGCTGGGGTATCTCCGCAAGGGCAAGGAACGCCTGAATGCTTCGCTGAATACGCTGCGCCCTGCCCTCACACAGTACAATCAGCTTGCAAAGGACATTCGGGATAAGACGAAGGAGCGCCGCAGTCTGCTTTCCGAGAAAAAGGCGCTCTCTGCGGTTCATGTATTCTGGCACCGGGAACTGGCGGCTAAGATTGCGGCACTGACAGAGGATTTGGAGGAACTGCGTTCGGAGAAAAATCTGCTTCTGGCGTCGCTGGCATATTCCGAGGAAGATGCCGCCGATAAATTTCCCAAAGACATCGCCGCCATGGAGCAGAGCCTGAAACGGCTGGAAGAACAGGAACAGAAATATTCCGCCGAGTTGGACGCTGCCCTGAACGAGTATGCCGGGCTTCGGGAGCAGGCCCAGGGCTTCGACCCAGTGCAGCTGTATGAAGCAAGACAGGCCATCCGCCCCGGCAAAGAACAGGAAGCGGAGAACCAGGCACAGCAGGTTTACGTTGAGAAGTACAGCCCACTTCTGATGTTTGACAGTAAAAAGGCGGTGTCCCGGATGCTGGACGAGGATGCAGAGCGGCTGGCCGTGCGGAGAATGGTGCGCCAGACGCAGAAGGAGCAGCAGATTTCCAACAAGGGAAAGCGCAAGAATCAAGGACGAGATGTGAGATAAAAAGCTCTTTCTATCTCTGTCAAATGCGCTTGCGCAGCTCCGTCCAACTGGTTGCAGTCTCCAGCTCCACACCTGCGTCCAGTGCTTTGAAATGCTCCTTGCCGCAGTGGATTTTTAGCTGCTCACTGGTTTTCAGGTGCATAAAGCTGGTGTCACCCTTGGTTTCCAGGACGAAGTACAGCTTTTCCTCACCGTTCTTATTCAGATACACAGCCCAGTCGGGGTTGTACGTGCCAATGGGGGTTTCAATTTTGAAGCGGCTGGGAATCTTGAAGAACATCTTCACATCCGGGTCGTTGTCCAGGGCCACCGCCACCGGCTTCTCTACCGTGGAGCTGTCGTAAACCACATAGTCATAGACGCTGTGTTCCACCTTTACGGCGTTTCGATCCAGGTTAGCAAGCAACTCCGTGGTGTCGAAGATTTCCTGCACATAATATTCCTGGCCATCCAGCTTCACATAACGGATACCGTCGATAGCCAAGGCGTGGCGGTGGCTGCGGATTAGCTCTACGGCTTGCTCCAGAAATGCCTCCGGATTGTTGAGGAAATCGCCACACCGTCCGCTCTCTACCAGAATCCGATTGACGGTAGCCGGGGTCAACAGCGTTTCATCGCTGATGGCGGTGATGATGTCCGGCAGGGCCTGATAATCGTTGGCAATCTCCATCGTCCGCATTTCCCGTTCCATGTGGCTGATCCCGGACTGCTGGATGTGAATATCGGCAGTCTGGGACACCAGACGGGTTTTGGGGATATGGGGCATTTCCTGAAAGGCTTTGACGCAGTTCTTCACCAGCTGCTCTGTGTCAATGCTCACCCGGTAGGCGGTTTTCTGCTTGATCTTGCTCCACAGCTCCAGGAACTCCGGGGAGAGCATGACCTGTTTGTTGAGCCGTACCACCACATCACGGGAGGCATCCCGCACCGGGGGCTTCCGGTCGGCATTGGCGATAATCTGCTCAAAACGCTCTCTGGCAGCTTCATATTTTTTCGGCAGGTCAAGGGTTCCGTTCTTCAAAGCGTTCTTCATGGTATCCTTGACCTTACCGGTGCTGGTGATATACCCCTTCTGCTCAAAATGCTCCAGCAGCTCCGTAGCTTCCTCGTGGGTGACGGTATGTTCCTCTACGGTAGTGATTGTACTGGTGATTCCAATAATTGCCTCTGCTGCCTGTTCAGCGGTCGCACCGTTTTTAATTTGGCGCATGACTTCCGTTACGGGGCTGGGCGGTTCGGTGATTTTCCCTGATTCCAATTCCGCTGTAATTTTTTCTTCCGCTGCCGTCATTTCGGGGTCGGCCATCCATTTGTCAATGGAGCCGTCGTCCATCCAGGTTTTTACCAGCTCGTGGGCCTCTTCTCTGTCAATCGTATGCTCACGGGTAACTTCTTCCTGATAGGTCATCCCAGCAAACAAACTGAGCTGGAGTACACCAAACTTGACGCCAGTTTCGTCCTCGATCTCTTTCTGGAGGGTGGAAGCAAACTCGGAAAAGCTCTCGTTGGCCATGACGTGAAGGACATTGATATTCTTGTCCTCGATGCGTTCACCGTCCTGGTTCACGCACAGGCGCAGGCCACGGCCCACCTTCTGGCGGCAGGTAAAGGTGGACTTCTGCTCGATCAGGGTGCAGACCTGAAACACGTTGGGGTTGTCCCAGCCTTCCCGCAGCGCCGAGTGGGAGAAAATAAACCGCAGCGGACACTCAAAGCTGAGAAGCCACTCCTTGTCCCGCATGATGGTGTTGTAGGTGTCATCGTCGGCCTGGGTGTCGCCCTTGGTGTCCTTCAGGCGTCCTTTCTTGTCCTGAGAGAAGTAGCCGTTATGTACCTTGCTCACATCTGTGGTGAATCGCTCTCGGAGGAGCGCATACTTGGGCTTTGCGATCAGCTCCTGATAGCACTCCTCAAACATAGTGGCGTAGATGCCGGGTGTGCCGTCCTCGTGGCGGTACTTGTCCACCTTATCGATGAAGAACAGGGACAGTACCTTGATCCCCTTGTCCAGATACCGCAGCTCTTTGTCAAGGTGGGTTTCGATGGTGCGCCGGATTTGCGCCTTCTTGACGATGTTCTCGTCCACGTCTCCAATGGCCTTGCCCAGCTTGACCTCCTGGGTATTGCCAAACTCGATATGTTCAAAATCGGGAGTGCAGTCAATTCCGGTAACGGTGTAGCCTTCGTACAGTTCCCGCCCGCCGGACAGCAGGAATAAATCGTCGCCCGGCTTGACAGTCATGGCCTTGCGGGTCACGGCTCCGGTCTTGCCCTTCACATCCAGTTCCACTCTGGCCTTAAAGCCCTTGTCGTTGCTGACGGAAAGCAGCCGCACATAGGCTTGATTGAAGCCACCGGCAACCTGATTGGAGGATACGGCGATCTGCTTGACCAGCCCCATCTGGTAGGCGTCTACCGGAGTCAGGCGGTAAAGCAGATTGATTTTTTCTCGGTGGGTGGCGGAGTACCGCAGCACACACAGGGGATTGAGCGTGGCAATGGCTTCCTTGGCCTTGGGGGTGTTGTCCACGCTCTGGGGTTCATCGATGATAACGATAGGGTGTGTGTTCTGAATAAAGCCCATAGCCGTTTCACCGTTGAGCCGATCCTGCGCTTGATTGATGATGTTCTCCGCTTTCTTGAAAGCGTCGATGTTAATAATCATCACTTCGATATTGGAACTGGTGGCAAATTGCCGCACGTCGGACAGCTTGGCAGAGTTGTAGATGAAGTACCGGCATGGCACGTTGTCGTATTGCAGGCCGAAATGCTCCTGCGTGACCTGAAAGGATTTGTAGACGCCCTCCCGGATGGCCACCGACGGCACCACGATAACAAACTTGGTGAATCCGTACTTGCGGTTCAGCTCAAAGATGGTCTTGGTGTAGACGTAGGTCTTGCCGGTGCCAGTTTCCATCTCAATACAGAACTGGCAGCCTTCCGCTGTGGGGGTCAGGGGCAGGTTATTCCGCTTCTGGACGGTGTGCATATTGGCGGTCAATGTTTCCTGGTCAATGTAGAGAGCATTGCCCTGGCCCAGCTCATTTAAGAAATTGGTCTGGGCTTCCTCCATGACGGAGAAGGTGCTCCGTGTTTTCTCCTGGCCGGCAAACAAATCCACCACAGCGTTGACTGCATCCATTTGGAAGGCTTGATTCTTGAATTTCAGTTTCATGCCTGTTCACCTCTTAAATAACCGCAGGAACAGGGTATAGTTCCATAAGAGATTATCTGCTTCAATGGAGTGCTGAATATTGATAATCTCATATTTGATTCCAACAATATTTTTGCTGTCCATGTAGAGCTTGAGATTTTTATAGCTCTGCACAACATCAAGTTGATTTAGTATCCCATTGTCAAGCACCTGATCTATTTTTGAAGTTAAGTTCCGATATATGTCTTGATTTCCTGTTTCACAATACAGGGCTGCTCGTTCGTAGGCGGTTTTTAGTGCTAATAGTGCATCTTTGCGTATGTCAATCTGCATTTTTCGCACACCAACAATAATTACTTCGTATATCGTAAAGCAAAAAGCAATCCGCTCAATCCAAAGCCACAAAGTATTACCGCTGGAGATAGGGGAAATGAATGTAGAAAGACAAGCAAGTAAAAATGGAATACCAATGTATTCGATTGTTCCAAGTAAGCAATGTACAATGGTTTTTGTGATTACATGAAACCATTTTAGAGTGTTATTCATATCTTTCTCACACCAGTTTCAGCTCAATCCCATGATCCCGCAGGATATAGTAGGCATTAGCCATAGCGGTATCGTCAGCAAAGCTGTCACGGGAGATGATGATTTTTGCCGGGGCATATTCGGTCATCTGCTCCACGTCCTCGGGCTGCACATCCTCGGCCAGACAGACCAGCAGCAGGCAGTCATCGCCCACGCCATAGACAGTCTTGTTATTGATGGAGAACGGTGTCACGGAGTAGGTCAGCGGCACACCCAGTTTGAGCATGATTTCATAAATCATATCCAGGTCGGTGCGCTCCGGCTTCACCCGATGAATCATGCTGTTCATCCGCCGATACAGCAGGTCGAGCTGCTCGTCCTCAATGGGGGTGGCGTCCCAGGTTTCCAGATTGGAGGTGTCCAGCTTGAAAACACGGAAGCCCACATCCAGTTTTGCTGCCATTTCTTTTTTTGCATTGATTACCTCTGGACTTTCTTCCCACTCCGCATAAGCAAATCCTTCAAGTGAATCATGCTGATCTTGATGGCGTTTCATTGCACGAACAAACAAACCGGAACTTTCAAGCGCATCTTTTAGCATTTTACCAGCCCGCCGGATTCGCTCCTTACCGATCTCGCAGATATTCTTGTACCCGGTCTTGTATGCCTCGCTCTTTTCGTCGCACAGTTCGGGAAGCTGTACCAGAATAAAGCGCCGATTTCCACCGTCCTCAGCGTTGAGCTGCATCACTGCATGGGCGGTAGTAGCAGAACCGGAGAAGAAGTCAAGGATGATGTCATCCGTGTTAGACACTTGGGAAACTAATTGCTTAATAACCTCGACTGGCTTTGGAAAATCAAATAAATACTTATTAAACAATCCTCCAATTTCCTTGGTTGCAGTATTTGTATAAACGCCAGTGCTGAAAACAGATGAAAAACCAGGAAGATTGTCTGACAGCTCGTTCAAAAATGATTTTTTGCGCGGCCGCCCATCTGGGTTGTCGGGCCAAATAATCCTGCCCTCTTGAATGAGCCGATTCATGGTATTTCGATCATATCGCCAGCCTTTTTCGGGGCATCCGTAGTTTCTTCCATCTGCCGGATTGATTAAATCATAGTGCAAATTTGGACGAGCATCGGCAGTAGCAAGTCCTACCAAGACGAAGAGGATGAAGAGGATGAGGAGGCAGATTGCCTTGAATATATTGACAATACTGATAAGATAATATATCTTTACTACCAAGACGATAAATGCGTCGGAAAAGTTAAACTGCGAAAAAATTGGAACCGGTACGCTTATATAGAAGATATCGCCGTATGTAAGGATTTCAGGGGGCAAGGCATAGGCAGCGCGCTTATCAATATATCTATAGAATGGGCAAAGCATAAAAACTTGCATGGACTAATGCTTGAAACCCAGGACAATAACCTTATAGCTTGTAAATTCTATCATAATTGTGGTTTCAAAATCGGCTCCGTCGATACTATGTTATACGCCAACTTTGAAAACAACTTTGAAAAAGCTGTTTTCTGGTATTTAAGGTTTTAGAATGCAAGGAATAGTGAATTGGAGTTCGTCTTGTTATAATTAGCTTCTTGGGGTATCTTTAAATACTGTAGAAAAGAGGAAGGAAATAATAAATGGCTAAAATGAGAATATCACCGGAATTGAAAAAACTGATCGAAAAATACCGCTGCGTAAAAGATACGGAAGGAATGTCTCCTGCTAAGGTATATAAGCTGGTGGGAGAAAATGAAAACCTATATTTAAAAATGACGGACAGCCGGTATAAAGGGACCACCTATGATGTGGAACGGGAAAAGGACATGATGCTATGGCTGGAAGGAAAGCTGCCTGTTCCAAAGGTCCTGCACTTTGAACGGCATGATGGCTGGAGCAATCTGCTCATGAGTGAGGCCGATGGCGTCCTTTGCTCGGAAGAGTATGAAGATGAACAAAGCCCTGAAAAGATTATCGAGCTGTATGCGGAGTGCATCAGGCTCTTTCACTCCATCGACATATCGGATTGTCCCTATACGAATAGCTTAGACAGCCGCTTAGCCGAATTGGATTACTTACTGAATAACGATCTGTCCGATGTGGATTGCGAAAACTGGGAAGAAGACACTCCATTTAAAGATCCGCGCGAGCTGTATGATTTTTTAAAGACGGAAAAGCCCGAAGAGGAACTTGTCTTTTCCCACGGCGACCTGGGAGACAGCAACATCTTTGTGAAAGATGGCAAAGTAAGTGGCTTTATTGATCTTGGGAGAAGCGGCAGGGCGGACAAGTGGTATGACATTGCCTTCTGCGTCCGGTCGATCAGGGAGGATATCGGGGAAGAACAGTATGTCGAGCTATTTTTTGACTTACTGGGGATCAAGCCTGATTGGGAGAAAATAAAATATTATATTTTACTGGATGAATTGTTTTAGTACCTAGATTTAGATGTCTAAAAAGCTTTAACTACAAGCTTTTTAGACATCTAATCTTTTCTGAAGTACATCCGCAACTGTCCATACTCTGATGTTTTATATCTTTTCTAAAAGTTCGCTAGATAGAGTTCTATATTAGAGATGTAAAGAGTTTTGGTGAAGAGGTTTGTGAGTATGGCTTTTATAACCAGGCGTTGCTGTGTGGTATAATATTCCAATCGACTTGATAAATTTAGACCCTAATGAAGTCATGGAAATTGTTGTTTTTAATGGTAATAGCGGAAATACAACACACATTGAAGATAAAGAGCAAATTCAGCATATTATTGATAACTTGAATGATGTTGAGGTAAAAAGGTCAAGGCTATCTGCTGGATATTCTGGGTATAGTTTCAAAGTAACTATTTATCTATCTGATGGAAACGAAGCAGGTGATTGGAATAATTTTATTATCAATTCAGATGATACAATTAGAAAAGACCCCTTTTTCTATTCTGTAATAAAAGGAAAAATTGATTACAACTATATAGAGAATATCGTAGAATAATGCACATTTGCCCATTTATCGAACAGTACACAGCAAAACTTAATACCCCACCCACAAGGGACAGCCGAGAAAATCGACTGTCCTTTTTCTATGCCGACAGGCA
>OOBN01000415.1_pt1 | contig 41808 bp, 41 predicted proteins | sample 1671091 | NCBI WGS metagenome assembly OOBN01 (sample SAMN06348121, study PRJEB24527) | human gut metagenome | biome: human gut; feature: ankylosing spondylitis patient; material: feces | host: Homo sapiens | place: China | collected 2015-10 | reverse complement strand
GGGACGCCGCAGAGGCGAACTTCGTTCGCCAATGACGGCTTTCCCCCGGTCCCCCATTACGGAGGTCACCCCTTGGGTTGGGCAGAACATTTCCGGCGCGCAAAATCAGGAGTGCTTGGGCGCGGTTCCTTCCGGGCCACTGGGCCCTGGGTTTGTGGAAAATTAGAGCGAGTGCGGCTCCGTTTCTGCGCCTGAGTTTGCCGAACCAACGCTCCGATTCCGTTTCCGCCGTAGGGACGACACACTGGACCGCCCGAAAACGGCCCGATGAGGGCATCGGGCCCTACGAAAAAAACGCAGCGATTCCCCGTATCCGCCGTTTCCCTGAGCCGCACTTGAGCCCGCCGCAACAAAGGCGCTGTCAAAGAGGGGAGTGCCAAGCTCTCGGCCACCACCAAATAAGCGGCAGCGAAAGACGAGGGGGAGGCGTTCGACTGAATCACCCGCGCCTTTGCGTCGACGGAAAAGCCCGCCTAACCTGTAAGACGGCGCGCCGAGTCGTCGCGCCCTACACGGGTTGGAAACCTGCCCCCTCATCCGTCTGGCCTAGCGGCCAGCCACCTTTCCCTATCCCCTCTGTCGCTTCGCGACATCTCCCCTTGACAAGGGGAGTCGGCCCCCAGGGGGAAGGCTTTTGCGGGGGAAGGCTTACGGGCGGCTGATAGCCGCCCCTACAGAGAAAACAGCGTTGAAATACCCCACCTTCATAAAATCTTAAGGGGTTCTTAATTGATTTTCCCAGGCCCTCGTCATATACTCAGTGTACTAATACAGTTCATACAGATATCAGATATGAGCGGAAAGGAGGAAGCGCATGCTGAATCTGGACTACCGGGACGCCCGGCCCATCTATGAGCAGGTGCGGGACGGCCTGCGCCGCCTGATGGTCACCGGAGCCATTCAGGAGGGGGAGAAGCTGCCCTCGGTGCGGTCCCTGGCCAGCCGCCTGGCCATCAACCCCAACACCATTCAGCGGGCCTACGAGTCCCTGGAGGCGGAGGGCTACCTGTACTCCGTGCCGGGGAAGGGCTCCTTCGCCGCCCCCCACACAGGGGTGGACCAGGGGCGGAAGGAGGAGCTGCTGGGCCGCTTTGACGCGGTGGCGGCGGAGCTGCTGTTCCTGGGCGTGGGAGGAGAGACGCTGGTGGAGCGGGTGCACCGGCTGGAAGGAGGAGAAACGGCGTGATCCAAGTCAACAACGTGGTAAAAACCTTTGACGGGTTCCGGGCCCTGGACGGCCTGACCATGTCGGTGGAGGGGGGCTCCATTTACGGCCTGGTGGGCCCCAACGGAGCGGGCAAGTCCACCATCCTGCGGCATATCATGGGGGTGTACCGGCCCGACTCGGGCTCCATTCTGGTGGACGGCCAGCCGGTGTATGAAAATCCGGCGGTAAAGGGCCGCATGGCCTGGATCCCCGACGACCTCTACTACTTTCTGTCCGCCTCCACCCGGGACATGATGCGGTTCTACCGGGGGCTGTATCCCCAGTTTGACGACAAGCGGTACCAGGCCCTGCGGGACGCCTTCCCCGCCGTGGACGAGGCGCAGCCCATCCGGAGGCTGTCCAAGGGCATGCAGAAGCAGTCCGCCTTCTGGCTGTCCCTGTGCTGCATGCCGGACATCATGGTGCTGGATGAGCCGGTGGACGGCCTGGACCCGGTGATGCGGCGGCAGGTGTGGTCCCTGCTCATGGGGGACGTGGCCCAGCGGGGGACCACCGTGCTGGTGTCCTCCCACAACCTGCGGGAGCTGGAGGACGTGTGCGACCACGTGGGCATCCTGTCCCACGGCAAGGTCCTGCTGGAGCGCTCTCTCACCGACCTACAGGACAACATCCTGAAATTGCAGGTGGCCTTCCGGGACGGGGAGCTGCCCAGGCTGCCGGAGGAGCTGAACGTGCTCCACGTGATCCAGGTGGGCCGGGTGCACACCCTCATCGTCCGGGGCAGCCCGGAGGAGATCAAGAGCCGGGTGGCCGCCCTGGACCCCCTGTTTCTGGAGGCCCTGCCCCTGTCGTTGGAGGAGATCTTTATTTATGAGCTGGGAGGTGAGGACTATGCGGTCCGGGACATCGTTCTTTAACGGCACCCTGTACCGGAAGGCGTTTTTCCGGTTCTGGCCCATCTGGGCCCTCTACGGAACCATGTGGCTGCTGATCCTGCCCCTGCGGTTCCTGACCGAAGCCATGCGGGGCAGCGTCCGCTCCGATCTGACGGACACGGAGTATCTGCTCCAGATGGCCAAGGACATTCCGGATATGCTGTCCTTCGGCTTGCTCACCGCCCTGGTCGCCGGGGTGGTATGCGCCATGGCGGTGTTCTCCTACCTGTACTCCAGCCGCTCCGCCTGCATGATGCACGCCCTGCCGGCCCGGCGGGAGGCTCTGTTTGTCTCCCACTACCTGGCCGGGCTGTCCTTCCTGCTGCTGCCCCACCTGGCGGTGTACGCCCTGACGGTGGCGGTGGAGGCCGCCCTGGGCTGTCTGGAGCTGGTGCCCCTCACCACATGGCTGCTGACCCAGAGCGGCGTATGTCTGTTCTTCTACTCCTTCGCCGTGTTCTGCGCCATGTTCACCGGCAATCTGGTGGCCCTGCCCGTGTTCTACGGCATTTTGAACTTCCTGGCCACCATCCTCGTACGGCTGGTGGAGACGGTGTGCAGCACCTTTCTGTACGGGTTTGAGCAGTTCCCCTCCCAGGTCTGGGACGCCCGCGCCTGGCTGACCCCGGTGCGGAACCTGACCACAGCAGTCTCCCCGGAGTACCAGGCGTCCCCCGGGGGCGGCTTCACCTCCATCCTCACCGGCGGAATCCAGTCCCCGGAAACGGTGGCCGTCTACGCGGCGGCCGGGGTGGTGCTGGCCGCGGCCGCCCTGCTGGTGTACCGCACCCGGCACATCGAGTCCGCCGGGGACGTGGTGGCGGTCAAGCTGGTCCGCCCCGTGTTCAAGTACGGCTTTGCCTTCTGCACCGGCCTCACCGGCGGCATGGCCACCTGCTCCGTTCTGCTGCTCACCGGCAGCCTGAGCCTGACGGTCTGGGTGCTCGTCTGGAGCCTTATCGGATATTTTGCCGCGGAAATGCTGCTGAAGAAGTCCTTCCGGGTCCTGAAGGCCTGGAAGGGGAGCGTGGCCATGGGCGCGGTGATGCTGCTGCTGTGCCTCAGCGTCAGCCTGGACTGGTACGGCTTTGAAAACCGGGTGCCCGCCGCCGACCAGGTGGAGTCGGTGGAGCTCTGGGGCCTGAACGGAGCCCCCGTCGACGACGCCGGCAGCAAGCTGACCTTCACCGACCCGAAGGATGTGGCCCTGGCCATCCAGCTCCACCAGCTGGCCATTCAGGCAGAGCCTGAGGCAAATGGAGAATCGTCGGGAGACTGCTATACCCACCTGTATTTCACCTATACCCTCAGCGACGGCCGCACGTTTGAGCGGGCCTACACCGGCCTGCCCCTCTTTGAGTCCGACCTGGAGCAGGAGGGCACCCTCACCTGGACAGCAAATCAGATTCTCTCCGACCGGGACAACGCGGCGCAGATGTACGGCTTTGACCAGATCGAGAAGGGCCGGGTGGTGGACGCCTACCTGGATATGGTCTGGAACACCCAGACCCAGAGCTATGAGACGGTGTACATCGACGGCTCCGCTCAGGAGCTGTACGACGCGGTGAAGCAGGACTTCGCCGAGGGCACCATCGGAGTGCGCTATCTGCTGGAGGACAGCCAGGAGCGGTGTGACAACACCTGCGTCACCGACCTGTACTTCGCGTTCATGTCCCAGACTTCGGACGACCCGTCCCAGCCGGAGGACGTCCCCTCCAGTTACGAGTGGCATATCACCCTCACCCCCAACGCCTCCCACACCCTGGCCCTGCTCCGGGAGCTGGGAGCTCTGGACGACACCCACGTCGCCCCCACCTATGGGGAATACCTGTCGGATACGGAGACCACCTATGACGGCTACCGCAATCCGGACGGGAGCATCCCCGAGGACCTTCTCTATGACGCCCCCGACACCCGGACGGTATCCTGAAAAACACAGCCGGCCCCGGACCGCAATGAAGTGGTCCGGGACCGGTTTTCGTTTTATTTCCGCTTGATCCGTCTCCACGCCCCGCCCGCGGCGTTTCCCGCCAGGGCCGGGAGGGCGAACAGCAGGCTGTGGAACAGGGCAGTATGGTTGTAGGCGATCAGGGCGACCGGGACATAGAGGAGGGCCCCCGCCAGGGGGAACAGGGGGCAGAAGCCCTCCCTCCGCCCCAGGGAGAAGCCGGAGCAGAACCCCGCCGCCGGCAGCACTGCAAAGGGGAACAGCAGGCCGGAAAAGACGGGCACATCCACCACAAAGGTCCCGTCCACCCACCGGGCCAGCAGGGGGGCCGCCACGCAGATAAGCCCCAGCAGAGGCAGATAGGGCAGCGTCTCCCGCCATTTCAAGGGGCTGGGCCCCGGGGAGAGGCCCAGGCGGCGGCGCAGGTCGGCCACCTCCCAGTACCAGCCCACATACCGCCCCAGCCACACCAGCAGATACAGCAGGGCCAGAATGCCCAGCCAGCCCGCCAGATAGTCCGGGCGCTTCACCTGGAAGCACAGCCGCAGCAGGAGCAGCACCTCCAGGGCGGTGAGGGCGAAGTGGGCCAGGGACCGGACCACCAGCGCGGGGCCGTCCCCGGCAAAGGGGAGGGCCGCCGTCCCCACCGTGCCCCCCAGGGCGGCGCACAGGGCCAGAAGCACAACTCCCGCTCCCCCCTGCCCCAGGGTCTGGACCAGGGGCTGTCCCGCCCCGCCCTCTCCCAGCAGGGCCCCCCACAGGGCCGCCCCCAGCAGCAGGCCGGCCAGCCCCCCCAGGGCGGCCAGCAGCACCCCCGTTCTTCTCTCGTTCACAGGGACCCCTCCTCTCCCAACAGCGCCTGTTTGATGCGCTTCACATACCGCCGGGACACATAGCACACCGCCGCCCCGTCCCCCAGGGTCATACGGATGGTCCCCGTGAGGGACAGGTCCAGGGCCGTGATCTTCCGGCTGTTCACCAGCTCCGAGTGGGACACCCGGAGGAAGCCCCGGCGGCCCAGCCGCTCCTCCAGCTCATACAGCCGCAGGCGGACGGCATAGACCCCGGCCTCGGTCTGGGCGGACACCCCCTTGCCGTCGGTGTAGAAGCGGTAGACCTCCCCCGGCTCCAGCAGCACCGCCCGCTCCCCCTGGAAGGCGGGCACCGGCCCCAGAAACACCCCGGACAGGCGCTGAACCAGCTCTTGCAGCTCCGGGGTGTCCGCCCCGGCGTAAATCACCGCCCGGGGCTCCTTCCGCCCGGGCTCCAGTCGGATCTCCACCTCCACGGCGCTCCCTCCCCTCCCGATCTTCTTGGCCCCAGTATACCCGCCTTTCCCGTCTCCGTCCACACTTTGGGGACAGCCGGTCGTTTTCCCCGCCTACTCGGCGGCCCCCCGTCCGGGCAAAGGACACACCCGCCGGCCGGAAACCGCTCCATCCAAAGTGGTTTTCTTGATACAATATAACAAGCAGGCGGCCCAGCCGCCTGCTTCCTTTACCTCCGCACGATATTTTCTGAGATCTCCCCCAGGGCCTGGGCGGCCTCCATGTCAAACCGCTGGCTCCGGGCCAGATCGGCCAGGGAGATGATGCCCACCAGCTTTCCCTCCTCCACCACCGGCAGGCGGCGGACCTGCTGCTGAGCCATCAGGCGGGTGGCGGCCCGGCAGTCCTCGTGGGGGGAGACGGAGGCGCACCCCCGGGTCATAATGTCCCGCACCAGGGTCTGGGCCGGGTCCTCCTCCGCCGCCACGCACCGCAGGACGATGTCCCGGTCGGTGACCATTCCCCGCAGCCGGCGGTCCTCCCCGCACACAGGCAGGGAACCCACGTTGTGGCGACTGAGCAGCCGGGCGGCCAGAGCGGCGGAGGCGGTGGGCTCGATGGTGACCACGCTGGGGTTCATCAGGTCTTTGATTTCCATAAAAAGCGCATCCTTTCCCAATGTTGTGTCGGTACGCTCATTATACCCAGCGGGCGGAAAAACATACCAGCGGGGCCGCCCACGGCATCTTAACTAATTTTTAATGTTTCACCCCTGGAATTCAGTTGCTTTTTGACGGGAAAACAGGTATACTTGTCCCGTTTACAATGCGCGCTCACGCGCGGCAAAGGAGAATGTCACTTGAAACGAAATTCTGACGCAGCGGCCCGGGCCCCCAGGGGCAGGCTGGGCAATGTCCTGCTGAACCTCCTGATTACCCTGATTGCGGGGGCGGTCTACTTCTATGTGGCCATCCCGGCCATCAACCTTCAGTCCGGGGAGTTTTACAGCTTTGTGTTTATGCTGTGCATGATCTACCTGCTGTGCGCCCTGGTGACCTCCGGGTTCCGGGGAAAAAAGGGCGAGAAGCCCTTCCAGCGGGGACAGCTGAAGGAATATCTCACCTTTATCAAGCAGCAGTGCCTGCCGGTTGGCATCCTGCTCATCGCCATGGTCGTTGTGATCATAGTGGGCCAGATCGTCTCCATGCCCATCTTCCGGGCGGGGGCCTACCGGGACCTGCTCACCGTGGAGAACGGGGAGTTCACCCAGGACATCAGTCAGATCTCCTTCAATGAGATCCCCACTCTGGACCGGGACTCCGCCAACTACCTGGGGGACCGGCAGATGGGCACCCTCAGCGACATGGTCAGTCAGTTTGACTACTCCAACAGCTCCACCCAGATCAACTACCAGGGCCGGCCCGTGCGGGTGGCCCCCATCGCCTACGCCGACCTGATCAAGTGGTTCACCAACCGGGGCGAGGGTCTGCCCGCCTATGTGGTGGTGGACATGGTCACCCAGGAGGCCCAGGTGGTCCGCCTCCCTGAGGGGCAGGGGATGAAGTACTCCTTCTCCGAGCCCCTGAATCGGAACATTCTGCGCCACCTGCGGTTCCAGTACCCCACGTTCATGTTCTCCACCCCCCGGTTTGAGATCGACGAGGAGGGCAATCCCTGGTGGATCGCCCCCAAGGTGGTCAAAACCATCGGATTGTTCGGGGGCACCGACATCGACGGGGCTGTGCTGTGCAACGCCATCACCGGGGAGAGCCAGTACTACGCCAAGGATGAGATTCCCACCTGGGTGGACAATGTGTACACCCCTGAGCTCATCATGCAGCAGTACGACTACCACGGCACCCTGATCAACGGCTTCATCAACTCCGTTCTGGGCCAGCGGGACGTGACCATCACCACTCAGGGCTACAATTACATCGCCCTGAATGACGATGTGTATGTGTACACCGGCATCACCTCCGCCAACGCGGACCAATCCAACCTGGGCTTCCTGCTGTCCAACCAGCGCACCAAGGAGACCAAGTATTACGACGCCCCCGGCGCCACCGAGTATGCCGCCATGGACTCCGCCCAGGGTGTGGTCCAGGACCTGGGCTATATTGCCACCTTCCCCCTGCTGCTGAACATCGCGGACCAGCCCACCTACTTCATCCCCCTGAAGGACCAGGCCAACCTGGTGAAGATGTACGCCATGGTCAACGTGGCCCAGTACCAGATTGTGGCCACCGGGGCCACCGTCTCCCAGTGTGAGCAGGAGTATATCCAGCTCCTGTCAGAGAGCGGAGTCACCGAGACGGAAGATCTGCCCCAGACCGAGGCGTCCGGCACGGTGGCAGAGATCCGCTCGGCGGTGCTGGAGGGGAACACCTACTACTTCGTCCGCCTGGAGGGGGAGGAGGTCTTCTACGCCCTGTCCGCCGCGGACAACACCACGGCCGTGATCCTCAACGCGGGGGATCGGGTGACCATCACCCACGCCGCCAGCCAGGAGGAGGCCTCCATTCTGGACGGCTATACCCTCACGGTGGAGGGGCGGGCCCAGGCCCAGGTCACTCTGCCGGAGCCGGATGCGGCCGCCGGGGATCTAACCGGGGAGGCCGGCGAGGTCCCTGCGGCGTGATGCGCCGCCGGAAGGGCGAGACAGACATGCTCCCTTGTCCCCCGCCCCTGGAGCCGCCGTCTAAAAGAATTTTTAATCTTTTCCAGAGGGCAATTTCATTTCCTTTCCGGAGGAAGTATGGTATACTTGTTATGTATGGCTGGAGAATTTCCGGCTCACCAGAGAAAAAGGCGGGATTTTTTTGAATCACACATTTGACGCCCTGGTTGTGGGCGCGGGCTTCGCCGGGGCGGTCACCGCCCGGGAGCTGGCGGAGCGGGGAAACCTGCGGGTGCTGGTGCTGGAGCGCCGGGACCACATCGGCGGCAACGCCTATGACTGCCTGGACCAGGCGGGGGTGCTTATCCACCAGTACGGCCCCCACATCTTCCACACCAACAACAAGCGGGTGTTCGACTACCTCTCCCGCTTCACCCAGTGGCGGGACTACCAGCACCGGGTCATCGCCAACATCCCCGACGAGAAGACCGGCGGGCGGATGACCTATCCGGTCCCCTTCAACCTCACCTCCCTGGAGACGGCCTTCGGCCAGTCGGAGGGGCGGCGGCTGGGGGACAAGCTGCTGGAGGCCTATGGCCCGGAGCGGAAGGTCACCATTCTGGAGCTGCGCCAGAACGCCGATCCAGAGATCGCCGCCCTGGCGGACTATGTGTATGAGCACGTGTTCGTCCACTACACCATGAAGCAGTGGGGCCAGACCCCCGAGGAGATCGACCCCAACACCACCGCCCGGGTGCCCGTGTTCCTGTCCCGGGACGACCGGTACTTCCAGGACGCCTATCAGGGCATGCCCCTGGAGGGCTACACCCCCCTGTTTGAGAAGCTCCTGGACCACCCCAATATCACCGTGGAGCTGGGGACAGACGCCCTGAAGCGGCTGGACCTGTCCGGGGAGCAGCTCCGGGTGGACGGGGAGACGTTTGACGGTCCGGTGATCTACACCGGACAGGCGGACGAGCTGTTTGGCTTCCAGTTCGGCCCCCTCCCCTACCGCACATTGGACTTCCGGTTCGAGGCCCTGCCTCAGGATGACTTTCAGGGCTACGGCACGGTAAATTACACGGTGGACGAGAACTATACCCGCATCACTGAGTTCAAGCACATGACCGGCCAGGTGAAGCCGGGGGTGACCACCATCGTGAAGGAGTACTCCCGCTCCTACACCGGCGCCCCGGAGGAGACCCCCTACTACGCCATCATCAACCCGGAGAACAACGCCCTGTATGCCCGGTATCAGGAGGCGGCGGGCCGCTTCCCCAACCTCCGCCTGCTGGGCCGGCTGGCCGAGTACAAGTACTACAACATGGATGCCATTGTGGCCCGGGCATTGGAGCTGTCCGATCAGCTGTTAGAAACCCTGTAGGGGCGGATACCATCCGCCCGGCTCTTTCCCTTTGGTACGCGGGCGGATGATATCGCCCCTACAAAAAGGGCTAGGCCTTGTTTGAAGATTGGAAATGTGCCCGCCGTTTGGGTATTTTGATATTTTTCAAACAATGCCTAAGCCGGAACAAGAATCAAAACGGAGAAAAAGAGTATGGACAAATTGATTACCTTCGCCGTCCCCTGTTACAACTCGGCGGCCTACATGGAGCACTGTGTGGACACCCTGCTCCAGGGGGGCGACGACATTGAGATCATCCTGGTGGACGACGGCTCCACCAAGGACGACACCCCCGCCATCTGCGACCGGTACGCGGAGCAGTATCCGGACATCGTCCGGGCCATCCACCAGCCCAACGGCGGCCACGGGGAGGGGGTCAACCAGGGCCTCCGCAACGCCCGGGGGATCTACTACAAGGTGGTGGACTCCGACGACTGGGTGGATGTGCCCTCCCTCCGCAAGGCCCTGGACAAGCTGCGCCAGTTTGTCCGGGACAGCAAGGCGGTGGACATGCTCATCTGCAACTACGTGTATGAGCATGTGGAGGACAACACCCAGCGGGTGATGCACTACCGGAACGTATTCCCCCGGAACCGGGTGTTCGGCTGGGAGCAGATCGGCCGGTTCCGCCCCTCCCAGTACCTGCTCATGCACTCGGTGATCTACCGCACCCAGCTTTTAAGGGACTGCGGCCTGGAGCTGCCCAAGCACACCTTCTATGTGGACAACATCTTCGTCTACCAGCCCCTGCCCTGGGTGAAGAATATGTACTACCTGGATGTGGACCTGTACCGCTACTTCATCGGCCGGGCGGACCAGAGCGTCAACGAGAAGGTGATGGTCACCCGGGTGGACCAGCAGCTGCGGGTCACCTACCAGATGATCGACTCCCACGACCTGCGGAAGGTGGCTGCGGAGCACAAAAAGCTGGCCCGGTACATGTTCAACTACCTGGCCATGATGATGGCCATCTCCTCCATCTTCCTCACCATCGCCAACACCCCCGAGGCCCTGGGCAAAAAGACCCAGCTGTGGGAGTATCTGCGCACGGTGGACGCGGGGATCTATCACAAGATGAAGTACCGGGCGGTGTCCGCTTTCACCAACTTCCCCGGCTACCAGGGGCGGAAGCTGTCGGTGCGCCTCTACCGGCTGGTGCGGAAAATCTACAAATTCAATTAGTGGATCAAAGCGCCTGCGGCAGCCGCTGCGGGTGCTTTTTTATAAAATCATAACCTTTCCCCTGGGGGAAGGTTGAAGATTCAAAACTTTTTCTTGACCTTCCGCCTTCTGGACGGAGTATGCTCCTCTCCGAAAGGAGTGAGGCGAAATGCCGGAAAGCTGGAATGTGTCCTATGCCGCAATGGCTGTCATGGCACTGGTGGGCCAGTTTACGGTGGTGTTTCCCCTGGGGCTGGGGCTGGTGTTTTGGAGAAGATGCGGCGGCCGCTGGCGGTTCTTTCTGCTGGGCTGCGTGATCTTCCCCCTGTTTGCCCTGACCCTGGAGGGGGGCGTCAACCGGGCGGTCCTGTACGGCCCCATAGGGGACACCATCACGGGAAACCTGTGGCTGTACGCCCTGTTCGGCGGGGCCATGGCCGGGATCTTTGAGGAGTGCGGCCGCTGGGCCGCCTTCCGCCTGACCAGGCGCTGGAGCCGTGGGCCGGAGGACGCCCTCATGTACGGAGCGGGCCACGGCGGCATCGAGGCCGCCCTGCTGGCGGGGAGCATGATGCTCAACAACCTGCTGGTCTCCATGGCCCTGAACCAGGATGGACTGGCGGGGGTGGAGGCCCTGATGGGCACAGGCCCCCTGTCCGACGCTCAGATCGCGACCCTGGTTCCCCTGGTCACCGCCCCGGCGGGGATGTATCTGTGGAGCGGCTTTGAGCGGGTGGTGGCCATCGCCATCCACCTGTCCCTTTCGGTGCTGGTATACGCGGCGGTGCGGAACCGGTCGTGGAAGGGGCTTGTGCTGGCTATCCTGCTCCACGCAGGGGTGGACGCCTGTGCCATTTTGACCTCCGCCTGGCTTCCCATCGCGGGGGTGGAGCTGGCGGCCCTGATCTGGGCCGCGGGCCTGGTCCTGCTGGCCCGCCGGACCTATGCCTCTCTGCGGCTTCCAGAGCAAAAAATCCCGGAAATCACTTGACTTTCCCCCAGGTGGAAGGTCTATCCTATCCACAAGAGGAGGATGCTTCGGTGAAGATCAACGAGGTGGAGGCCCAGGTGGGCATCACCAAGAAGAACATTCGGTTTTACGAGGATCAGGGGCTCTTAAAGCCCCACCGGAACAGTCAGAACGGCTATCGGGAGTACGGCCCTCGGGAGGTGGAGCAGCTCAAGCAGATCAAGCTGCTGCGGAAGCTGGGGGTCCCTATTGAGGAGATCCGGCAGATGCAGTCCGGGGCCCACACGGTGGGGGACGGCATGCGCCGCCACCTCATCAGCCTGGAGCGGGAGCGGCGGAACCTGGAGCACTCCATGGAGCTGTGCCGCACCCTGAAGGACCGGGAACAGCAGCTGGACGACCTGGAGACCGATGAACTGCTCTCCCAGATGGAGGTCATGGAGCGGGAGGGCACCACCTTCCTCAACCGCCAGCGGGAGGACACCAAGCGGGTGCGGTATGTGGCTCCGGCTGTGGTCACCGTGCTGACGGTGCTGCTCATGGCCGGGCTCATCGCCCTGATGCTCTATGGCTTCGCCTTGGAGGAGGACCCGGTCCCCATGCCTCTGGTGGTGGTCCTGGTGGCCATTCCCGGCGTGGTCATCTTCGGGGTGCTGCTGGCCGTGGCCCAGCGGTTCCGGGAGATTGAGAAAGGAGAGGCGGACGATGCCAAACAGTACTGATCCCAAGCGCCCCAGCCGGATCACGCCGGTGTTCGTGGCCGTCTGCGTGATCGCGGTGGTATTCCTGATCGTGGGCAGCATACTGCTGGCCTTTTTGGCGATGGGAGGCGCCAACGCCTTTGCTCTGGGCTTCGTGGCCCTCTATGTCCTGGCGGGAGCGGCGGTGATCGGCGGCGTGATTGCCGCCACCATCCAGCGCCTGCACGAGATCAGCGGAGGGGAGGAAGAGGATGCCAAGCGATATTGAACAAAGACGCCGCCGCCAAAAGCGAGAGGCCGTCCAGGGGGTGCTGCTGTTTGCCGCCCTGCGCCTCGCCGGGGTCATTGTCTTGCTGTGGAGCATCTCCCTGGTCCCGGAATTTCCGTGGCTTCAGGCCGTCTTGGGAATCCTGACCCTGGTCATCGGCGCTCCGGTTCTTTTTATCTGGCCCACCTTGAAACAGCGCTTCCAAGAAATTGAAGGAGGAGAATTCGATGCTGCTGCTAAATATTGAGTACGTCCCCGGAAAAGAGATCGAGGCCCTGGGTCTGGTAAAGGGCACCGTGGTCCAGTCCAAGAACTTCGGCAAGGACTTTATGGCGGGCATGAAAACCCTGGTGGGCGGGGAGATCACCGGCTACACCGAGATGCTCATTGAGGCCCGGCAGATCGCCACCAAGCGCATGGTGGACGAGGCGGAGGCCCTGGGGGCGGACGCGGTCATCAACGTCCGCTACGGCTCGGCCTCGGTGATGCAGGGGGCCGCCGAAGTCATCGCCTACGGAACCGCAGTGCGGTACAAGTGACTCAGTTCCCACCCGCTCCCTGCTCTCTGAAGCGGGTGGGAACCGCACCTCGGGCCGGGCGGCAATCACGCCGCCTCTGTCATTTCCACCGTTGACAGACAGCCCGGAACCGGATAAAATGATACGGTACCCATCCGCCTGCACCATAGGCCGGATACCCATATACCCCCGTAGCTCAGTTGTATAGAGCGACCGCCTCCTAAGCGGTAGGCCACCAGTTAGAGTCTGGTCGGGGGTGCCAAAAGGAGGGCATCTGCATAGCAGATGCCCTCCCTCTCTATTCTGCGGCAGCGGCGTGCCGGATGGCCGCCATGGAGAATAAGCATGTTTTGTCCTCCAGCTTTTCCCTTCTCTATCACAACGGCGGAATTTCTCATGGAACGCCTTCCCCCGGCACCGGCTGGAGGAACACGGCCGGTGATATCTCCCCCGCAGGACCGCGGAACACACCTTCCTCCGCTTCCGCTCCTTCCGCCAGGCTCAGGCTTGACAGATACAGGAATCTCCAATCATTTTGTCCAGCAACAGCTTGCCTCAATAAACCGGCTCCGTACATGTACAGGGCCGGTTTTCATATTGTCAAAACGCCCCCTCAGCCGTCACTGTCACAGCCAGGGCCCGCAGCCGGTCCAGCGCCGCCCCGATGTCCCCCTGGATGCAGATGGCGCGGCTCCGGATCTCCCCGGGGGCGCAGGCCGCCTCCCGGTTGATGCAGGCGTAGACCGCCTTTGGGTCCCGCTGGGTCATCTTCCAGAAGGGATATTTGATGATGACCGGGGTGTTGCCCCCTACCCCCAGCTCCAGATAGAGCACCCGCTTCCCCTGGCAGCGGCGGAGGAAGGCCTCATAGCGCCGGGCGGCGGCGTGCCAGCCCTCGTCCTCCACAAAGGTGTCGTCTGCGCGCAGGTTCATGGTCATGGGCCGGCCGCAGACGGGGCAGTAGGGCACCAGCCCGGCGGGCACCCGCATGTCCCTCTGCTCCTCCAGCATCCGGCGCACCGTCTCCTGGTTGTCGTAGGTCTTGGCGTGGCAGGGCTTGGAACACTGCCACATGCCGTAGTCCCCCTGGGTGTAGAAGATGCGGCTCTTGTCAAAGCCCGCCCGCTGGAACTGATGGTCCACATTGGTGGTGAGCACGAAGTAGTCCTTCTCCCCCACCAGGTCCAGCAGGTCCCGGTACACCGGCTTGGGCGGGTCCACATACCGGTTGTACCAGATGTGCCGGCTCCACCAGGCCCAGTACTCCTCCAGGCTGTCAAATGGGAAGAAGCCCCCGGAGTACATATCCGGGATGCCGTATTTCTTCTGAAAATCCCCGAAGTAGCGCTCAAACCGCTCCTCGGAGTAGGTGAGGCCGGCCGAGGCGGACAGCCCCGCTCCCGCCCCCACCACCACGGCCTCCGCCCGATCAAGGGCCTGTCTCAGCTCCCCGATCCGGTCCCAGGAGGCCGCGGTAGATTTCTGCGTCAAGATCCTTGAAAACATTGAAGATCACCCTTCGGATGGAAGTCTTTTGGCGGAGGCACTCCCTGACGGTGTCCACCGCAATCTGGGCGGCCTCCCGGTTGGGGAAGTGGAACTCCCCGGTGGAGATACAGCAGAAGGCCACGCTGTGCAGGCCGCGCTCCGCCGCCAGCTCCAGGCAGGCGTGGTAGCAGGAGGCCAGCTCCTCCCGGTCCCGCTGGGTCACCCGCCCCCGGACGATGGGCCCCACCGTGTGGAGCACGTGCCGGGCCGGGAGGTTATAGCCCCCGGTAAGCTTGGCCCGGCCGTTGGGCTCCGGGCGGCCCTGGGCCTCCATGAGGCGGAAGCACTCGTCCCGGAGCTGGAGGCCCGCCGCCGAGTGGATGGCGTTGTCGATGCACCCGTGGCAGGGGTGGAAGCACCCCAGCAGGGCGGAGTTGGCCGCGTTGACGATGGCGTCCGCCCGCAGCCGGGTGATGTCCCCCTGCCAGAGGACCAGGCGTGGGTCGGCCTGGGTGGGGACCAGGGTCTCCCCGTCCACCACCCCCTTCTCCGCCGTCTCGGCGGAGAGGAGGGTGTCCTGTTCCGCCAGAAAGTCCGGGTCCAGGGGCATGGGAGGCCGCAGGTTCATCAGGCTGCGCAGGAGCCGCCGCTGCTCCCCCTCCTCCCTGGGGAACCGCTCTCCCTGGGACCGGTACTCGGGCATCTCCGCCAGCAGGGCCCCGTTGAGGGCCTGGAGCTGTTCCAGCCGGCTCATGGCGCTCCCCCCTCTCCCAGCTTCTCCACCGCCTGCACCGGACAGATGCGGAAGCAGTTCCCACAGTGGAGGCATCGGCTCTCGTCGATCACCCGGGGGATCTCCCCGCTGATGCAGCCGGAGGGGCACACGCTGCGGCACCCCTGACAACCGATGCACTTCTCCCCCCGGATGCGGTAGCCGGCCTCATGGACGGCCGCCCCGCCGAAGGAGAACCGCTGCCGGAAGGGAGGCTGCTGGGATAGGTGAAATACTCCCCTTCCCCCTGGTAGATCTGAAATACCTCCAGGGCCTCACGGCTGCGCTGGGTGGGGTAGATCCTGGCCATATAGGGATTGCGCTCAAAGATTTCCTCCAGCCGCTCTCTCCCGATGTTTTTCACCGCGCCCCGCAGGGAGATGGCCACAGAGGACAGGGTGTCCCGCCCCTTCATCCCGGTGAGGGCCGCGAAGGGGCGGGCGGTGAGCCGCTCGTAGAAGGACTTGCCCCGGGCGGTGAGGAAATAGAGGCCGCCCTCGTCAGAGAGCATCAGGTCAATGACGCAGGTCTGAGGGAGCCCCTGCTCATCCAGGGTGGCAAAGACCACCGAGTGGATGTCGGCTTGCAGAGTGTGAAGAATGTCTTGGGTTGTCATGTTCACTCATCTCCGAAGGATTTTCACAGGGCGCGGGGCGCTCCGGAGGGGATCATCCCTTCGAAGCGCCCGGTTGGGGCGTGGTTACAGGCTGTACTCCTGGGGCGGGTTGCCGGAGAAGTCGGCGATCACCCCGTGGGCGCCAGCCAGATAGAACACCTCAAAGATGGGGTTGTCGGCGGTTTGGTACTGGCCCTTCACAATGGGGTTCTGCATGCACATCTCCTTGACCGCCATATTGTTCTCAAACACGGCCTTTCCGCTGAGCCGAATCCAGGCGTAGGTGGGGCTGGACACGGAGATCTCAACGTCGGGGTTGGCCTGCATGTCCTTGTAGACCTCCTTGGTGCTGTTGGTGCAGAACCACAGCTTGCCGTCTTTCTCCCCGGCGAACATGAAGGGGCGGCACTTGGCCTTGCCGTCCCGGCCCACGGTGGCCAGGTACTGGACCGGATTCTCATTCAAAAATTTCACGACTTCGTTCATGATAAACTGCCTCCTAAGGTTTTTGCAAAAAGGTGGATTGCCTTTTGTTGCCCAAATTGTAGCGCGGTTTTCCCCTTTTGAACAGTACGCACAATCTTGTGGCATAGTTACCATTTGGTAACGATATCCCTTAAAACTTGCCGTTCCGGTTCTGCCAGGTGGAGGGGTCGGCGATGGTCTCCATCACGTCCCAGTGCTCGGCGATCTTGCCGTTCTCCACCCGCCACAGGTCGTAGTAACTGGTAGGCGCGCCGCCGTAGGTGCCCTCGCTCACCGCCAGGACGTAGTTCCCCTGGGCCAGCACCATGTGGGTCTCGTCGTAAATCATCTGGATGCCCTGCTGGGCCAGGGCGGACAGGGCGGCGTTCAGGCCGGATACGCCGTCGGCGATGGCGGTGTTGTGCTGGAGATAGGTGTCGCCGTCAAAGTAATCGGCCGTCTTTTCAGGGTTGTTGCCCTGCATCACGTCGTAGAGGAAGTTCTTCACCAGCTGCCGGTTCTCCTCAGTCTTGTCCAGGTCGGTGATCTCCATGGCACCGTCGATCTGAGTGCGGCCGGAGGGGTTGGGCTGGTCCGCCAGCGCGGCCAGGTTGTCCCAGTGCTCCGCGATCTCCCCGTCCTCGTCAAAGCGGAAGATGTCAAAGGCCACCTGTTCCCCCGCTCCGGCGAAGTTGTAGACGGTCTGGAGGAACACATAGTCCCCGTCCTCAAAGGCCCGGATGTTGTTCACCGTGGTCTTGACCGGAGCGGAGGCCAGGTACTCCACCGAGCCCAGGAAGGCAGCCTCCCCGGTGCCGTAGGCCAGGTTGTGCTGGATGTAGTTCTCGTCCAGCAGGCGGGCGGCGGTCTCGGTGTCGCCGGTGGCGAAGGTGCGGATGAGGGCGGTGGCTTTTTCAATGTTGGTCATGGCAGGTTCCTCCTTGTCGGTGTCGGTGTTGGTGTTGGGATTGGATTTGGTCTGCTCCGTCCCTGGAATGGTCAGCTGCTGCCCCACATAAATCAGGTTGGGGTCCCGGATGGCATTTTGGTTGGCCTCATAGATCCGGTTCCACTGGGTGCCGCTGCCCAGCTGCTCCTTGGCGATCTTCCACAGGGAGTCGCCTTTCTGCACGGTGTACGAAGCCGCCCCGGCCGGAAGGGCCATGGACAGAGACAGGGCGGCGGCCAGGGTGAGCGCCCCTGCTCTCTTTGTGTGTTTCATGCTGTGATGCTCCTTTTTGTGACGTCCCGGCGGGGATCTCCCGCCCTTGTGACTGCATCATAGCGCACCCAAACGCCTTTGAAAAGTACGCACAATCTTGTGGTATAGGCACCCAGACGTAACTTTTGGACGGTTACCAGCAGGGAACTTTTGCGCCGCCCAAGGCTTTGCGGGCCCGGGCGGCGCAGAAAAATTTTTTGAGATGCCTGAGACAGCTCAGCGCCTTGACGCGGTAAGGGAGCTTAGGATATAATCAAGCCATACATCCCAATCAGAACCTATGGACCAAGGAGGGACTCAAATGTCAACTGCGGCCAAAGAACTCCCCGCCTGCCCGGTGGAGACCACCCTCACCCTCATCAGCGACAAGTGGAAGGTGCTGATCCTCCGGGACCTGATGCCGGGGACCAAGCGGTTCGGCGAATTGAAGAAGTCCATCGGAACCGTGAGCCAGAAGGTGCTCACCGCCCAGCTGCGGCAGATGGAGGAGAGCGGCCTGCTCACACGGAAGGTGTACCCCGAGGTCCCGCCCCGGGTGGAGTACACCCTGACCGAGCTGGGCTACAGCCTGAAGCCCATTCTGGACGCCATGTGGAACTGGGGGGAGGCCTACAAGGCCCGCAGCGGGCAGGACCACGCCTGAGCCCGCCCCAGAGGCAGGACGCCCCATCCCGCCCGAGTCTATATCCAAGAAACACATACCAGCCAGCACAAGGGAGGTAACCCCATGGCCCAGCAGCATACCATTCAGGTGATCGCCCACATCCGCAGCGACTTCCACACCAAGTTCGGCATTCCCCGGCAGAGCGGCCTGGTGGACGCCCTGCGGGCCACCGTGGTCTTTGAGCCGGAGTACCGCAATCCAGACGCCCTGCGGGGGCTGGAGGGGTTCAGCCACATCTGGCTGATCTGGCAGTTCTCCCAGGCGGTGCGGGAGGACTGGTCCCCCACGGTGCGGCCCCCGCGCCTGGGGGGCAACACCCGCATGGGGGTGTTTGCCACCCGCTCCCCCTTCCGGCCCAACCCCATCGGCCTGTCCTGCGTGGCCCTGGAGGGGATTCAGCGCCACCCGGAGTACGGCCCGGTGCTGCTGGTGCGGGGGGCCGACCTGATGGACGGCACCCCCATCTATGACATCAAGCCCTATCTCCCCTATGCCGACTGCCGCCCGGAGGCGGCGGGGGGCTTTGCCAGCCAGCCCAAGGAGCCCACCCTCCAGGTGGAGATTGCCCCGGAGCTTCTGGCCCAGGTGCCCGAGGAGCTGCGGGAGGCCCTGCTGGGGGTGCTGGCCCAGGACCCCCGCCCCCAGTACCAGCACCGGCCGGACCGGGTCTACGGCCTGGAGTTCGGCCCCCTGGAGGTGAAGTTCACCGTGGAGGGGGAGCTTCTAACGGTGCGCCAGGTCCAGAACAGGCGGCGCGGATAGCCGCCGGAGGAGAGGGAAGCCGCGCTCCATCCCTCCCATCGCGGCGGGCGCCGCTCTCTCCTACTTCCCCGCCCAGACTCAGGCGGGGCCTGTTCCTCAGAGGTATTTTCACAGACTCTTTTCACATATGAAGAGGCCGTCCGCGCTGCGGACGGCCTCTTTTCGCCCGCTCCTTGGGCGGACATGGCCTGATTACTCTTTGACCCCCAAATTTTCTCCCCGCTCCGGCGGGGTGTCCAGGTCCTCCAGCTCCCGGAGGGAGCCCGCCTGAACCTTGACGCAGGCCGGCCCCAGCTCCCGCAGGATGGGCCGCCCCCCCTGGTCCCCGGTGAGAGCGCACAGCTTTGGGAGCAGCGTCCCGGAGAAAAAGGTGGGACTGCCCACCCGCTCCCCAAAGGCAGCGGTGCCCCCCGGCACACCGGGCCGGGCCGCGTCCACCAGCCGCAGGAGGGTATCCGCCTCCAGCCAGGGCTGATCGGCCACGGCGAAAAAGAGGAAGTCCTCCCCGCTTACCGGCGGCAGGGCATCCAGGGCGGCCCGGATGGTGTGGGAGATGCCCCCCGCGCTTTGGGGGCTGTCCACCGCCCGCACCCCGGCCGTTTGGGCGGCCTCCAGGATCTGGGGATAGCGGGAGACCACCGTGAGGTCGCACTGGGGCCGCAGCTCCACGGCCCGACACAGGGTCTCCAGGCCGTAGGAAAACAGGGGCCGCCCCTCCAGGGGGTAGAGCAGCTTGTTGCCGCCGAACCGGCGGCCGCTCCCCGCCGCCAGGTAGATGAGGTGCTTAGCCACGGTTCTTCATGCCCATCAGCACCTTCTCCGGGGTGATGGGCAGCTCCCGGTGCCACACGCCGGTGGCCCGGAAGACCGCCTGGGCGATGGCGGGCGAGGGGGTATTGATGACGATCTCCCCGATGGACTTGGCCCCAAAGGGGCCGGAGGGCTCATAGCTGGGGGCGAACTCCACCTTCAGGTGGCCCATGTCCAGGCGGGTGGGGATCTTGTACTGGAGGAAGGAGTTCTCCAGCAGGCGGCCCTTTTCGTTGTAGGTGACGTCCTCAAACAGGGCCATGCCGATGCCCTGGACGATGCCGCCCTCGGTCTGGACCCGGGCCAGGTTGGGGTTGATGGGGGTGCCGCAGTCCACCACCGCCGCGTAGTCCAGCACCTCCACCGAGCCGGTCTCCTTGTCCACCTCCACCTCGGCCATGCCCACCATAAAGGGCGGGGGCGAGACCGGAGGGGTGTGGGAGCTGGTGGCCTGGACGGCGATGGGGTTGCCGCACATGGATTTGGTGGCAATCTCAGACAGGGTGACCTCTCCCCTGCCGTCCAGCCGGCGCACCCGGTCCCCGGCGAACTCCAGCTCTCCGGCGGGGCAGTCCAGCATCTGGGCGGCAATGGCGCAGATCTGCTCCTTCAGCTGGGTGCAGGCCTGCTCCACCGCCTTTCCGGTGACGTAGGTGGTGGAGGAGGCGTAGGAGCCCGAGTCGTAGGGGGATGCGTCCGAGTCCGCCCCGAAGACTGCGATGTTGTCCACGCTGCACTCCAGGCACTCGGCGGCAATCTGGGCCAGGATGGTGTCGCACCCGGTTCCCATGTCCGCCGCGCCGATGGACAGGTTATAGAACCCCTCGTCGCTGAGCTTGATGGTGGCCGAGCCCACGTCCACCCCGGAGATGCCGGAGCCCTGCATGGCCATGGCCACGCCGGCGGCCCGCACCTTCCCGTTGCCCATGTCCCGGACGGGGAACTTCTCCTCCCAGCCGAAGAGCTCCTTGCACCGCTCCATGCACTTGTCCAGGGCGCAGGCGCTGGCGGGCTCGTTGTAGTAGGCGGGCATGATCTGCCCCTCCCGGACCATGTTCTTCTCCCGGAGGGCCACCGGGTCCATGCCCAGCCGGTCGGCCAGCTCGTTCACCGCCGACTCCACGGCGAAGATGCCCTGGGTGGCCCCGTAGCCCCGGTAGGCCCCGGCGGACTGCCGGTTGGTGTACACCACGTCATAGGCGAAGCGGAATGCCTCCAGGTTCCCGGTGTACAGGGGGATGGACTTGTGTCCGGACAGGCCTACAGTGGTGGGGCCGTGCTCCCCGTAGGCCCCCGTGTTGGACAGGGTGTACACGTCCAGGGCCCGGATGACGCCATCCCGGGTGGCCCCCAGGCGCACATGGACCTCCATCTCGTGGCGGGGGGAGGCGGCGATCTGGCTCTCCTCCCGGGAGTAGATCATCTTGGCGGGGCGGCCGGTCTTCCAGGTGACCAGGGCGGGGTAGACCTCGGCCACCACCGTCTGCTTGGCTCCGAAGCCGCCGCCGATGCGGGGCTTCTCCACGTGGATCTTGGACTTGGGGATGTCCAGGGCGTTGGCCAGAATGCGCCGCACGTGGAAGACGATCTGGGTGGAGGATACCACGTGGAGGCGGCCGTAGGGGTCCATCTCCGTGTAGGTGCGGAAGGTCTCCATCATGGCCTGGTTGCAGGCCTTGGTGTGGTACACCCGGTCCACCACACAGGGGCAGTCGGCCAGAACCTGGTCCACATCGCCGTCGGAGCAGGTCTCGCTGGCGCACAGGTTGCGGTGGTTGTCCGCCCCCACGGGGCACAGAGAGCGCCAGCTGTCCTCGGGGTGGACGAGGATGGGACCGTCCAGGGCCTCATGGGGGTCCAGGACGGCCTCCAGCACCTGGTAGCGCACCCGGATCAGCTTCAGGGCCCGGTCCACCGCCTGCTCGGTCTCTCCGGCCACGATGGCCGCCGCGTCCCCCACAAAGCGCACCCGCTGGTCCAGGATCAGCCGGTCGTAGGGGGAGGGCTCCGGGTAGGTCTGCCCCGCCATGGTGAACCGCTTCTGGGGCACATCCCGGTAGGTAAAGATGGCCGCGATGCCGGGGACCTTCATGGCGGCGCTGGTGTCGATCTCCTCAATGAGGGCGTGGGCGTGGGGGCTGCGCAGCACCTTGACCACCAGGCAGTCCCTGGGGGTCACGTCGTCCACATAGGCCGGCTTGCCCAGCAGAAGGGCCATGGCGTCCTTCTTGCGCACCGGCTGGCCCACACTTTGGTATGTCTTCCCTTCCATGTCGTCCCTCCTCATCCCTGTCTCTTTTGGTCCAGGTAGGCCCGGATGCCCCGCAGCTGCCCCTCGTATCCGGAGCAGCGGCACAGGTTGCCCGCCAGATAGGCTCGGATCTCGTCGTCGGTGGGGTCGGGGTTCTCCCGCAGCAGGGCCACCGTGTTCATCACAAAACCCGGGTTGCAGAAGCCGCACTGCTCCGCCCCCTGGTCGGCGATGAAGGCGGCGAAGCCGGCCGCCTCCTCCTGAAGGCCCTCCAGGGTGTGAACGGCATGGCCGTCCGCCCGGGCGGCCAGCACCGAGCAGGACAGGACGGGCTTTCCGTCCATCAGCACCGTGCACAGCCCGCAGTTGGCCGTCTCACACCCCCGCTTTACGCTCAGGCAGCCCTGGCTCCGGAGAAAATCCAGCAGCAGGGTGTCCGCCTGGACCGAGGCGGTCACCGCCCGGCCGTTCAAGGTCAGTTTGATCTCCATTGTTTACTCCCCCTCCATGGCCAGCAGGCCCCGGCGGACCAGCACCTGGCAGATCTCTTGGCGGTATTGGGCGCTGCCCCGGAGGTTGCTTCCGAACCGGAAGCGCCCCGCCGCCTCCCGGGCAAAGGCCCGGGCCCCCTCCGGGGTGATCCCCCCAGCCAGAAGTCCCTGCCCGTCCTCAAAGGGCTCCGCCCGCCCGGGCCGGGCCCCCACGGCGCACAGCGTCCGCCCCTCCCGCCGGGACAGGGCGCAGGTGAGGACGGGGAAGTCGGTGGCGGTGTTCCGCTGGGACAGATAGACCGCCCGCCGCTCCCCCTTGGGGATGATCACGTGGGTGAGGATGTCCCGCTGCCGGGGGGCGGCGGCGAAGTCCGCCAGGGACTGCTCCCCCCCGTGGTAGAGGACCACCCGGGCCTCCAGGGCCAGCAGCAGGGTGAGCACGTCGGAGAAGCCGAAGCGGCCGAAGACGCTCCCCCCCACCGTGGCCAGGTTCCGGAACTGCACCCCCACGATGTGGCGCACGCTCTCGGCCATGGCCCCCTGGGTCAGCCGGTCCAGGCCGGGGTGGAGCTCCAGCTGCCGCAGGGTCACCATGGCCCCCAGCCGGTACTCGGAGCCGGTCTCCTCAATCTGGTCCAGCCCCAGACCGGACAGGTCGATGGCGGTGTCCACGCGGTTTCGCTGCATCTTCAGCCAAAGCATGCCGCCCAGAACCACATTGTTTTTCTTCTGACAGAGCGCGTAGGCCTCCTCCAGGCTCTCGGCTCTGACGTAATTTTGGATCGTCAGCACAGCATTTCCTCCCTGCTTGTCGCTTGTCTCAATCGTTTTATTCAGTTCTGCCCCCTACTCCATGGCGCAGAAGAGCCGCCCGCTCTCCCGGTCCTGCCGGACCTGGAGCCCCGGATAGAGGCGGCCCAGGGCGCTCTGCACCGCATGGAGCCCGGTCTCCCCGGGGCGCAGCTCCCCAACCAGCTGCCCCTCCTCCAGCAGCAGCAGGCGGCCGCACCAGCGCAGGGCCAGCGCCGGGTCGTGGAGCACCACCAGGGCGCACCGCTCCCCGCCCGCCAGAAGGCCGGTCAGGGTGCGGAAAAATTGGTGGGTGTTGGGAAAGTCCAGGGCGCTGTTGGGCTCGTCCAGCAGCAGCACCGGGGTCCCCTGCACCGCCACCCGGGCCAGCTGGACCAGCTGCCGCTGGCCTTGGCTGAGGGCGGCGCAGTCCCGGTACAAAAGGCCCTCGATGCCGAACTGCTCCGCCGCCCGGCGCACCAGCTCCCGGGTCTGACTGCCCGGCGGGCGCAGCGGACCCTCCCAGGGGTAGCGGCCCAGCTCCAGCACCTCCTCCACCCGCAGGCCGGGAGAGGACGGGGTGTGCTGGGGCAGCAGGGCCATCCGCCGGGCCCGCTGCCGTGGGGAGAGGGCGGCGCAGTCCTCCCCCTGGACCAGGACCTGTCCCTGACGCCGCCGGAGGCCGAAGGTCAGCCCCCGGAGCAGCGTGGACTTTCCGCTGCCGTTCCGGCCCAGAATGCCCACCAGCTCCCCGCCGGCCACCGAGAAGGAAAGGTCCCGGACCACAAAATCGGTATATCCGGCCCACAGGCCCCGCACCTCAAGCATCGTCCCCATAGGTCCCCTCCTTTCGCCGCCACAGCAGGGCGGCCAGCACCGGCACCGCCAGCAGCACAGTAAAAATACTCAGGGGGAGGGTGTAGACCCGGGCGGGCAGGTCGGCGCACAGCAGCACCGCGCCCCCCACCAGGCCGCACAGGGGCAGGTAGGGCCCGCCCTGCCGGCCCAGCAGCAGCCGGGCAATGTGGGGGGCGATCAGCCCCACAAAGGCCACCGCCCCCAGAACGGACACCACCGCCGCCACCATCAGGGTGGTGAGGGTCAGCAGCACCCCCCGCCAGAACACCGGGTCCAGCCCCAGGCTCCGGGCCTGCTCGTCCCCCAGGGAGAGCATCAGAATGGGGCGGCGCAGCAGGAGCAGGGCGGCGGTGCACAGGACCACCGCCGCCGCCGGGAGGGGCAGCTTGTCCGCCGTCATGGCGGAGAGACTGCCCATGGTCCACACCTCAATGGCGGCCAGCTCCCGCTCCGGGTCGGCCATCACCTTCAGGGTCATGAGCCCCGCCTCCGCCAGGGAGGAGACGATGACCCCCGCCAGGATGTAGCTGCCGGTGCGCTCCAGCCGGGCCGCCCCCACCAGAAGGAGCACCAGGGCCAGGGCGGCCATCCCCATGAGGAAGGAGCCCCCCATGATCTCCAGCCGGGTCCCGGCCCCCAGCACGATGGCGCAGGCCGCCCCCAGGGAGGCCCCCGAGGCCACCCCGGTCAGGTCAGGGGAGGCCAGCGGGTTGCGGAACACCGTCTGGTACACGCCTCCCGCCAACCCCAGGGCCCAGCCCGCCAGCAACCCCATGCACATCCTGGGGAACCGCAGCTGCCAGAACACCTGAGCCTCCAGGGTCCCCTCCATTCCCCCGGTGAGGATGGAACCGATCTGAGACAGAGAGAGGGGAAAGCTGCCCACAAAGAGGGAAACGGTCCCCAGCCCCCCCACCAGGAGGAGGCAGGCCGCGGCGGCGGCCCAGTCCCGTCCATGCTTCTTCATGGCGCTTTCCCCTTTCTCACAAAGACAGGACCTCACTTGGTGATGAGCGAGGCATCCACTGAAAAGCCGTAGAAGGTCTGATAGAAGTCCTGGGCGTCGGCCGTGAACTCCTCAAAGGAATATACGTCGGGGTGGAGGACGCTGGTCATCCACATGGTGCCCAAAATGCCGGAGGGCACAGGGGAGTCCCACTCCTCGATGCCGCCGGGCATCTGATAGACCGCGCCGTCCTGCACCGCGGGCAGGGCGGAGAGCTGGGGGTCCTCCGCCACGTCCTGGACGGTATACTCCGCCCCGGCGGGGAGCACAATGACCTGGGGCGCCATGGCCAGCACGTCCTCATAGGAGACCTCCGTCCAGTAGTCCCCCTCCAGGCTGTCCCCGGCGTTGACGCCGCCGGCCTGCCGGATGAGGGTGCTCTGGTACATGGAGGCGGGGGCGGTGGCCAGGAAAGCGGAGTTGCTGCCCATGTAGACCACAGGGGCCTCGGTGTCCTGGGTCAGTTCCGCCATCCGGTCCAGCTGTTCCTGATAGTAGCTGGTGAGGGCCTCGGCCCGGTCCTCCAGCCCAAGGGCGGTCCCCATGAGCTGGAGCATCTCCACCAGGGCCTCATGGCTCTCGGGGTTGACCACCAGCACGGGGATGCCCAGCTGGGCGAGGGTGTCGGCGTAGTCCGCCAGGGCCTGGGGCATGATGACCAGCTCGGGCTCCAGAGCGGCGGTGGCCTCCACGTCCAGCTCCTTCATGGTGCCCACCTGGGGCTTCTCCAGCAGCTCAGGGGCGGCCATCTGGTAGATGGGGCGGGTGTCCGCCTTCTTCTCCAGGCCCGCCACCCGGTCCTCCGCCCCCAGGGCGATGGCAGCGTAGGTAGAGATATAGTAGCAGCTGACAATGGACTGGGCCGGCCCCTCCAGGACCACCTCCCGGCCCGCCTGGTCGGTGAGGACGATCTGGCCCTCCGCCTGGCTGGCGCTCTCCGCGGGGGCGCCGCCCGAGGCGGAGACGCTGCCGGACGCAGAGCTGCCCGCTCCGCCGGAGCAGGCGGCGCAGCCCAGCGCCAGGGACAGGGCCAGAGCCAGAGCGGCAATTCGTTTCCATGTTCTGTGTTTCAAGCGTTTCACTCCTTCTGGTTGGTTCTGACATGCAGAGTACAGGACATTCTATCCTGCCCCGCATCATTTGTCAAAGATTTTCCACAGGCCTGTGTTTACTCCCTGGCCGCCGGATACTCGCTGCACAGCAGGCGGTAGGGGGGCTCGTCCTCCTCGATGGTTGGGAAGCGGCCCAACTGCTCATAAAAGCGGTTGTCCGTGTTGTCGTCGTTGCACTGGCTCACCTCGCCCAGCAGCACCGGACCGGAACCGGGCTCCACGGTAAAGTCGTGGTAGAGGTAGGGAGAGATGGTGATGCTCTCCCCCGGGGTCAGCCGCACCTGGGTCCCAGCAGGGACCACCATCTCCCGGCCGTCCACATGGACATGGACCTCCCGCTCCCGGTCCAAATCCTCGTCGGGGGTGGAGTGATATACCCGGATGAGCACGTTCCCGCCGCCCCGGTTGATGATGTCCTCCATCTTGGACCAGTGGAAGTGCATGGGGGAATACTGCCCCTCCTTGATATAGAGGAGCTTTTCCGCATAAGTCTTGGTGTACTGGTCCAGCTTCAGATTCCCGTTGCGGAGGGTGATAAGGGAGAACCCCATCTTGTCAAAATCCCCCATGCCATAGTCGGTAATGTCCCACCCCAGCATGTTGTCCCGGATCTCGTCGTAGTCGTGCCCCTTCTCTGCCCACTCCTCCGGCGCGAATCCACAGAAGGGGGGCAGGGCAAAGCGGTACTCCCGCACCATCTGCTCCATCTCTCTCAGAGCGGCGTTGATCTCACTGCGCTTCATAAAAATAACCTCCTTGCAGAGCTCCGGCTTTCCCCTTGATTTTACCATAAAGGACCGTCTTCCACAATTCAGAACTGTATCGGTCCGCAAAATCAAAAAAGGACACAACTCATGGTCGTGTCCTTTTTACGGCGGGTCGCTGCATATTTTCAAATTCCCAAATCTGGATAAGCACTACAATCTAGATATTTCAAATTTTCGATTCGTCATCTTGACATCTCGCCCAACGGCCCTTCTGGGCCGCGCCGCTTTTGCGGCGTTCGAGCGTTTTGCCGCAGGCAAATCCTCGGCGGACTGCGCCCGCAGGCGCGTTTCGGAGCGCAACCGCCGCGAAGCGGCGGCACTTGGCGCGGAGATGGGCGGCTTTGCCGCCCTGAGCATTAAAACACCGAAGGGGGTAGCCGCCTTTGGGCGGCGGAACCCAAAACGAAAGGACATCCTTTCGGATGTCCTTTCGTTTTGGTGGACGATACAGGGCTCGGACCTGTGACCTCTCCCGCACATTAAAGGGAGCTTGGAGTTTTTTTCAGCTATTTTTCAGCGCTTTATGGCCTTATCTGCTCCAATCTGTTTGCTTTCTGTCACTCTTTACGCGCAAGGTTTCCGCCTGTTCCGCCGCTCTCTGTGGCAGGTTATGTTGTCACACCGTTGGGAGAGTTGACTTCCACGATTTGACCGTTTGCACAAATGTGGTGAGATTACGGTTTTCTTAGCCGTAGCGGTACTTAGTCAGCTCGTTTTTTCGCAAGTTACCGTGAAAACGCTTTTGCGATGGTGTTCACAATAATATGGCAACAGAAAAAGAACTTCGCGTCTGTAAGATTTTCAGTCAGCCGTTCTCTCATTCGCAGCGTTCGCCTTAGGTAGCTACAAGACTTTTCAGCGATCTTCCAAGAGGCTGCTGTCACAGAAACATCCGTATGATTCTAATCTTTGTACTCCTGAACCATTTCCTCCCGGCCAAAGCACATAAACAAAATCAACAAATTGGGGAGCTGTTATCGTGATATTTGATAGGCTTCATGTCACTGGCTGCCATCAAAGGAAACCAGGGGCCTCGATCCTTTCCAGGAAATGACAAGGCTCAGAACGGCAAGCTGGCCAGGATATGCTCCGCCCGGGAGCAGCGATTAGAAAACCGGCTGAGCAGTTCCGCTAGCGCACCTTCCATCAGAATGGGGTGCCCCACCGCCTCCAGCATGGGCAAATCGTTGTAGTTGTCCCCGAAGGCCATCACATCCGACTGCGGGACGTCCAGGGCGGCACACAGCTGCCGGATGCCCGTCCCCTTGTCTGCCAGGGTAAAATCCAGCCGGGCCTGCCCCGCGACGGCCACTCGGAACTGCGTCCGCCACCTTGGGGCCAGCAGAGGCTCCACCGCCGCCGCGCCGTCCCGGCAATAGGCGGAGACCTTGACGATGGCCTCAGGCGTCTCCTCGGGGGCAGACAAGAGGGCGACATTGTTGCCCACAAAGTCCCGCATCAGGGAAACGACGTCGCTTTGCTTGGGACACAGATAGCTGGTATTGGCACCAGAGATCAGCACCTCGCACCGGGGCAGCGCCAGGATGTCCCGGCACAGGGCGAGGGCCTGCTCCCGCGCCATCTCCGTTTTGCTTAGGATCGGGCCGGGATCACCCGGGCCAAAGACCACCGCGCCGTTTTCACAGAGGCAACTCAACTGGCCGGCCACCGGAGCGAACAGGCGGCGCAGGCTGCTGTACTGCCGGCCGCTGGCGGGACAGAAATACACCCCAAGCCGGGACAGGCGGCGGATCTGGGTGAAGACGGCGGGAGCAATGGCGGTGCTCCCGTCCAGCAGGGTTCCGTCAATGTCACAGACCAGGCGGGTCACAGACCTTCCTCCTTCCCGGGACCGGGAAACAAGTCTAAAAGCTGGCCAAACCGCTCCAGGTCGTAATCCCCAGCCCGGTGTGCCGCCGAATCCCCGATGGCGACGGTGACCATTCCGGCGGCCCGGCCCGCCTGGATGCCGGCCACCGCGTCGTCCACGGCGGCGCAGCGCTCCGGGGGGAGACCCAGCATCTGGGCGGCGGTCAGGAAGATTTCTGGGTCGGGCTTGGAGCGGGTGATGTGGTTCCCGTCCGCCGCCGCGTCCAGATAGGTCCTCAGGCCGGTGCGGGCCAAAATCAGCCCGGCGTTTTTGCTGCCCGAGGCTAGGGCCAGGCGGCAGCCCCGCCGACGCAGCTCCTCCAGGGTGGGGGGCACGTCCTCCGGCACGTCGGCGGGGGAGAGGGCCTCTAGCATGGCTCGGTAGGCTTCATTTTTCTCCTGGGCAAAGCGCTCCTTCTCCTCCTGGGAGTAGGCGCGGCCGGCGTGCTCCAGCACGATCTCCAGGCTTTGCATCCGGGAGACTCCCCGGCAGCGGTCCCCCTGTTCCCGGCTGAAGGGGACACCCAGCCGGTCGGCCAGCCCCTTCCAGGCCAGATAGTGCAGCTCGTCGGTGTGGATCAGCACGCCGTCCAAATCAAAACAAATTCCCTGTATCATGGCGTATGTACTCCTTTTGTTCACGGACAGGTATCCTGGTATTCGGAGGGGGAGATCCCCACCACTTTTTTGAAGGTGGCGGAGAAGTAGGTCACATCCTTATAGCCCACCAGCTCGGCCACCTCGTAGACCTTCCGGCGGCAGTCCCGCAGCAGCTCCATGGACTTATGGATGCGGTACCGGGTCAGGTAGTTCAGGAGGGTGTAGTCAGTCTCCTTCTTGAACATGTGGCTCAGGTGCCCCTCGCTGATGCCCAGGCTCTGGGCGATGCTCCCCACGGTGATGCCCGGGTCGTTGTAGTGGGCACCGATGTAGTCCATGGCCTCCAGGACGTACTTGCTCTTGTCCCCCTTTTTCAGGCCGGGAATGCCGTGGACCGGCTCGCTGGTCTGCATGCGGCTCTGGAGATTCCGCACCGCCTGTTCCAGCTCCCCGTCGTGGAAGGGCTTCAGGAGGAAGTCCACCGCCCCCAGCCGCAGGGCGCTCTGGGCGTAAGTGAAGCTGTCATAGGCGGTGAGGATGATGACGTACACCGGGTTGCCCGCCTCCCGCAGGCGGCGGAGCATCTCAATGCCGTCCATCCGGGGCATCTTCAGATCGGTGATGATGAGGGAGGGGGAGAGGCGCTCCACGGCGTCCAGGGCCTCCTCGCCGTTGGAGGCCTCCCCCACCACGACGCAGTCCAGGGCGGCCCAGTCCACCGCCAGGACAATGCCCTTGCGGATGAGCTCCTCGTCCTCCACAACCAGAACCTTCAGCATGACGATGCATCCTCCTTATAGCGCAGGGGCAGGGTGGCGGTGACCATGGTGCCCGTGCCGTCCGGCCGGTTTTCCAGGCAGAGCCCGAACTGCTCCCCGTAGTGTTTGCGCAGAATTGTGTCCACATTGTATAGGCCCAGATGGCCCCGGGTCTCCTCCTGGTCCCGGCAGGCGTAGGGGCCCTCCAGCTCCGGGGGCAGGCCCACGCCGTTGTCCAAGACGGTGAGCCGCAGCACCGCCCCCTCCCGCCGGGCCCGCACCTCAACGGCACCGTCCGGCTGGCCGGACAGCCCGTGGAGCAGGGCGTTCTCCACGATAGGCTGGAGCATCATCTTGGGGACCAGGGCCTCCTCCAGTTCCGGCGGGATGTCCAGCACAAAGGCGAAGGAGCCGGACAGGCGGATGCGCTGGATCTCCACATAGCGCGCCACAATCTCCGTCTCCCGGCGGAGGGGGACAAACTCCTCCGGCGAGATGCAGAAGCGCAGGATATCTGCCAAATTGGTGGACATGTCCGCCACCTGGGGCACATGGTGGATCTTGCTGATCCACTTCATGGTGTCCAGGGTGTTGCAGAGGAAGTGGGGGTTGAGCTGGGCCTGAAGCATGCGGATCTGGGCCTCGTTCCGCTCCCGCTGGTTCTCCAGCAGCTGCTCTTGGTTGCGCTTCAGGGCCACCAGCATGTCGTTGAAGCGGTCGGCCAGCTGACCCAGCTCGTCGTTGTGCTCGTGGGGGACGTACACGTCCAGATTGTTGTGGGCCACTTCGCGGATGGCCTTGTGGAGGCGCTGGATGGGCTGAAACAGCTGGCGGCTCAGGGCCAGGCTCAGCACCACCGCCAGGGCCAGACAGACCAGGGCGCTGGACAGGCTGATGGTGTACAGGATGTTCATGGTCCCCCGGTCAAAGACCTGGGGCTGGCGGAGAATCACGTACAGGCCGGTGGCCTCGTCCTGGACCACGGGATAGGAGAATTCCTCCCCCGCGCCGCTGAGGGGCTCCCCGTCCAGCAGCCGCCGGCGCAGGTCGTCCGCCAGGGAATCGGCCAGGGCGGGCTGGGAGCAGTAGACCGCCCGCCAGTAGGGACTCAACAGCAGCAGGTCGCAGCTGTCCCCCACCGCCCCGTCCAGCAGCCGGTGCAGGTCAGACTGGTAGAAGCTGACCAGCAGAAATCCCAGGGCCGCGCCGTCCGGGCCGGCCAGGGGGGCGGCCCCCACCAGCACCGGCGAGTTGGAGGTCCCGGGGGCCTCGGGGGCCACAAAGGTCAGGGCCGCCCGTTCCCGGGCCTGGTACAGCACCCCCCACTGGGGGGACAGGCTCCGTCCGGCGGCGCTGCGGGTGGAGCAGTACCAGTTCCCCTGGCTGTCGTACAGATCCAGGCGGGCCAGGGTCTGGGCGGACTGGACATCCTCCAGGAACAGGCGGTAGACCTCTCCCTGGGAGGGGCTGCCCTGGAGGAGGGCCTGGGAGAGCACCCCGTCCCGCTCCAGGGCGGCCGCGGCGGAGGAAAAGGACCGGCAGGCCTGGTCCAGGGTCTGGCCCACGCTGTCCAGATAGCCGTCCGCCTCCCCCTGGGCCCGGTCCTCCATCCGCAGGCGGAAGATCTGCAGCAGCAGGGCGGAGCACAGCAGCAGGGGGATCAGGGAGGCGGCCAGCAAGGCGGCGAACAGCCGGTTGCGGAAGGAGGCGGACAGCAGTCGTCTCATGGCTCCTCCTCCCCGCCCTGGTAGAAGGCCCAGGACATTAAGATGGCGTCGTGGTTTTCACTGGCCCAGGCCAGGTCGTAATCCACCAGAACCACCTCGGAGAGGTCGGGCAGGGCGGGATTGGTCCCCACATCCCCCCGCACCGGGCGGCGGTACTGCTCCGACAGCAACTGCTGCACCTCATAGCTGACTGTGAAATCCAAAAACCGTTTGGCGTTGTCCGGGTGGGCCGCCCCCCGGATCAGGGCGCTGCCATCTGGAACCGCGCTGGTCCCATCCTGGGGATAGACCACGGCGATGCTGTCCCCGGCCGTCACCCGTTTCCAGGCGCTCTCCTCCAGGGTGACCCCCACCCAGCAGCTCCCGTCAGACACTGCGGCGAGGATGTCCCCCGAGCTGTCCAGCTCCCGGCCCTCCAACTGGCGGGCAAACTGCCGCAGAGTCTCGTCCCGGTCCCCACCCACCGCTTGGAGCAGAGTGACCAGGCCGGTGAAGCAGGAGCCGGACACACCGGGGTCGGTGAAAGCGATCTTGCCCTGAAATTCCGGCTGGAGCAGGTCCGCCCAGTCGGCTACCTCTCCGGGGGAGAGGAGCTTGGTGTTGTAGATGAGCACCACCGGCAGGGCGGAGAAGGGGGTCCACAGCCCGTCCTCTGAGCGGTACCGCTCTAAAATATCCTCCTGCCCGGCACACAGGTAGGGGTCGAAGCAGTCCTGATAGACCTCCAGGCTGTCCACTCCGCCCCCAAACATCACATCCGCCGCCGGGTCCTCCGCCTCCTGGGCAATGCGCTCCAGCAGTTCATTGGTTCCGCCGGTGACCACATCGACCCAGATTCCAGTCCGCTCCTCAAACTCCCGGACAATGGGCCACCACACCTCCTCCTTGTGGGAGGTATAGACCACCAGGCGGTCCCGCTCCTCCGGCGCGAAGGGGGATGGGCCGGAGTCCCCGCCCCCCGCTCCGCAGCCGGAGAGCAGCACCCCCGCAGCCAGCCCCAGCGCCAGCCCGCGTATCTTTTTCATATATTCCACTCCTCCGCCGGCAGTTCCTCTTCCGTTTTGCCCAATTATAGCACATTTTCTTTTCTCTTTTCATTGTGTTTGACGAAAAAAGCAGAGAACAACAAAAAAGCGCAGATTTGTCCCCTACTCTTTTGCCGGAAAGCCAGATACAATAAATTTACCAGCGGACCTCCTGTCCGCAGACTCTATTTTATGCAGAATACCGAAGGAGGAACCATTATGAAACGCGCACTTGCACTGCTGCTCTCCGCTTCCCTTACCCTGTCCCTGGCCGCCTGCGGCGGCGGTGGGGGCGGAACCTCCCAGTCTGGGAGCTCCGGAACCACCTCTTCCGACGGCGCCGGAGAGCTGACGGCCACCCAGCAGATCATCCAGGAGGCCCAGGGCATGACTCTGGAGGAGCTGGCCCAAAAGGCCATTGAGGAGTCCAACGGCCAGAAGTTCTACGGCGTGGGCAACTCCAGCCGGGGCGCCACCGCCCTCCCCCTGTTTGTGGAGTATCTGCAGTCCATCGACCCCAGCTATACCCTGGAGTTTGAGTGGCAGCAGCCCAAGAACAACAAGATTTTTGACCAGCTCACCTCTGATTCCCTGAAGGACACCGGCACCTTTGCCATGACCCTCATTCAGGACGGCAACCAGATCGAGTCCAAGATGGTCCAGACCGGCATCCTGGACACCTTCATCCCCAAGGACTGGGCGGAGGCCAACGGCACCACCCCCGAGGAGTACGAGGGCTATCTGCCCCTGCAGACCCTGAACAAGGTGTTTATGTACAACAACACCGGCTCCAAGACCTTTGACAACTGCTGGGACTTCGTGGGGGAGGACGCCCACGGCCTGTACATGGACATCGACTCCGAGCTGGTGGGCAAGAACTTCCTGTACATGCTCACCCAGGACACCTACGCCGGCTGGCTGAAAGAGGCCTTTGACGCCCTGTCCGCCGAGGAGCAGGCCTACTTCCAGCCTACCATCGACGAGATGGAGTCCGAGGCCGAGAGCCTGGGCCTGGGTGAGAACGGCAAGTACGCCCTGGCCTGGATCAAGCTGTGGGTTGGCAGCTACAACGCCCAGACTGACGATGGCCCCATCTGCAACACCCTGGTGGACCAGTCCGCCACCGACCAGTTCGGCCTGCTGGTGTACTCCAAGCTGCGCTCGGTGGAGGAGTCCGCCACCGTGTCCAAGAACAACATCACCGTGGCCGCCTATAACGACGGCTACACCGGCATCGGCGGCTTCGGCTACTGCCACTACCTGTTCGTCACCGACAACAGCCCCCTGCCCTGGACCGCCTGCGCCTTCATCGCCTACATGACCTGCACCGCCGACGGCTTCTCCGCCTGGGGCAAGGACATCGGCGGCTACTCCTCCAACCCCCTGGTGGCCGAGGAAAATGAGGAGATCTATCACCATCAGACCGGCGGCATGGCTGAGGATGGCACCACCGTGGAGTTCGCGGCCCTCAACGACCACGGCTATGACTGGTGGACCACCGACGGCCAGCTGGTGCTGGAGGACCCGGAGTACTGCGCCTCCGTGGCCTTCACAGTGGGCAGCTGGATTGAGATGCTGGACCGCTACACGGCCGGCTGAGTTGCCGCGCACGCTGCATTCTCGGCGCCCTTGGAGCCCCCGGTGTCCAAGGGCGCCCCTCCATTTCAGCCCCTCTGCCCTGACCTCTGGCAGAAAGGAGAGATTTTATGGCTTCAACCCCCCTCCAGGTAAGCACATCTGTTGTGCGGCGCAATAAGATCAAGACCTTTTTCTCCAAGCCCTACAACGTGATCCTGGTTCTGATGGGCCTTGTCCTTACGGTCACCACAGTGGCCCCCATTGTGGCTATCGTGGAGGATACCTTCAAAATCCACCCGGGCACCATCGACGCCCACCTCACCGGACAGGTTTCCGGCTATACCCTGGTGAACTACATCGACTTGTTTACCAGCAGCTTGGCCCGGACCAACCTGTGGGAGCCCCTGTGGAACACCGTCCTGCTGGCGGTGGGCACCTGTGTGGTGTCCATTCTGTTCGGCGGTCTGTTCGCCTTCCTGATCACCCGGACCAATCTGGCCTGGCGGAAGTATTTGAGCTCCATTTTCATTTTCCCCTACATCATGCCCCAGTGGACCCTGGCCGTGGTGTGGCAGCACATGTTCAATTCCAATGCTGTGACGGGAACTTCCAACGGTCTTCTGGCTGCCACGCTCGGCATTGAGATGCCCGCCTGGTGGTGCCTGGGGCTGTTCCCCAGCGTGGTGGTGCTGGGTCTCCACTACGCCCCCTTCGCCTATATCCTGATCGGCGGCATTTTCCGGAATATGGACGCGAATCTGGAGGAGGCAGCCACCATCCTGGACACTCCAAAGTGGAAGATTATGTTCCGGGTGACCCTCCCCATGGTGAAGCCCGCCATTTTGTCCACCATTCTGCTGGTGTTCGGCAGCTCCATGGGCAGCTACCCGGTGCCCCACTATCTGAATCTGACCACTCTGGCCACCAAATACGTGTCCATGAACTCCAAATACACCGGCGAGGCCAGCATCCTGGCCATCATCATGATGATCTTCGGCGTGGCCATCATGCTCCTCAACCAGCTGAGCCTCCAGAGCCGAAAGAACTACACCACCGTCACCGGCAAGTCCGGGCAGATCTCCAAGATCAACCTGGGCCGGGTGGGCAAATACATCATCGCCCTGGTGCTGGTGGTAGTCACCTTCTTCACCAGCATCTTCCCCATCGTCTCCTTTGCCTTTGAGACCTTCCTCCCCAACCCCGGGGACTACTCCTTCCTGTACACCGGGGACACGGACAACCTGACCACCAAGTGGTGGGTCACCGACGAGAACATCACCGAAAACGGCATGTACGGCCAGAAGGGCATTCTCCACAACGACACTATCTGGCGGGCCTTCAAGGGGACCATCTGGGTGTCCGTGTGCTGTTCCCTGCTGGCGGGCACCATCGGCACCATGATCGGCTACGCCGTGTCCAAAAACCGACGAAGCAAGCTGGCCAACTATGTAAACTCAGTGGCTTTTCTGCCCTACCTGATGCCCTCCATTGCCGTGGGCGTGGCCTTTTTTATCCTGTTCTCCAACCAATATATCAATCTGTTCAACACCTACACCCTGCTGATCATTGTGGGCACCATCAAGTACATCCCCTTTGCCAGCCGAAGCTCTCTGAATTCCATGCTCCAGCTGTCCGGGGAGATCGAGGAGTCCGCCATGATCCTGAACATCCCCTGGGTCAAGCGCATGACCCGCATCATCATTCCCATTCAGAAGTCCTCCATTATCAGCGGCTATCTGCTCCCCTTTATGACCTGCCTGCGGGAGCTGTCCCTGTTCATGCTGCTTTGCACTCAGGGTTTTATCCTGGCCACCACCCTGGACTACTTCGACGAGATGGGTCTGTACGCCTTCTCCAGCGGCATCAATCTGATTTTGATTATCACCATCCTGGTGTGCAACACCCTGGTGAACAAGATCACCGGGGCCAGCCTGGACAAGGGAATAGGAGGTTAAACTATGCCAGAGATTCGATTGGAACATGTGACCAAGCGGTGGGGAAAATTTTACGCGGTGGACGACCTGAGCATGGTCATCCAGGACAACGCCTTTGTCACCCTGCTGGGTCCCTCCGGCTGCGGCAAGACCACTACCCTGCGGATGATCGCCGGACTGGAGACTCCAACCAGCGGCCGCATTACCATCGGCGACAAGGTTGTTTTTGACAGCGCCCTGGGGATTAACATTCCAGCCAGCAAGCGAAAAGTGGGCTTTTTGTTTCAGAACTATGCCCTCTGGCCCAACATGACGGTCTATGACAACATCGCCTTTGGTCTGAGCAATCTCAAGGAGCCCATGCCCAAGGTGGACTTTGAGGCAAAGAATGCCGCCCGCCTGGCGGAAATTTTGAAAAAGCCCGACGACGTGGTGAAGGTCCTGGAGGAGTGCCGGGACAAAAACGGCAAGCTGGATGAGAAGAAGGCCCATCTGAAGCTCATTGACGCCTTCACCATCTCCCTGTTTACCGCAAAAAAACTCTTTGCCTACCATGTGGAGAGCGGCAAGGATCTGTCCGGCGAAATTACCGCCCTTCAGGCCAAAGCGGAGGGGGCCCGAAAGAGCGCCCAGGCCGGCGGCGGGGAGCTGAATGAGAACTTCGAGCTGGTGAAAAACGGCCAGGTGGTCACCGAGGTCCGGAAGATGACCAAGGAGGAGATCGACCTGACGGTGCGCCGGGTATCCCGCATCGTAAAGATTGGCATGTTTATGGACCGCTACCCCGCAGAACTGTCCGGCGGCCAGCAGCAGCGGGTGGCCATTGCCCGCACCCTAGCCCCCGAGCCCTCGGTGCTCTTTATGGACGAACCCTTGAGCAACCTGGACGCCAAGCTGCGCCTGGAGATGCGCTATGAGCTGCAGCGCCTCCACCTGGAGACCGGTTCCACCTTCGTCTACGTCACCCACGACCAGATGGAGGCCATGACCCTGGCCACCCAGATCTGCCTCATTGACAACGGGGTGCTCCAACAGTACGACGCCCCCCTCACCGTATACCACCAGCCCAGCAACTTGTTTGTGGCCGACTTTGTGGGCAACCCCTCCATCAACTTCGTGGAGGCCAGTGGGGAGCAGCAGGAGGACGGGTCTGTGGCCCTCACCCTCTTCCGGAACCGCCGGGCCAGATTCCGCCCGGCCCGGCCGCTGGACCTGAAGAGCTGGTTCCAGGCGCGGGACCGGGAGGCCCAGGAGCGGGCGGAGCTTCGCCGGAAGCAGGCCGCCGACAAAAATTACGTGGAGAAGGGCAACAAGGACGAGGTGTTCCGCTACCACATCGCCAAGGTGGTGGAGGAGGACGACTCTCTTCAGGAGGAGCCCGTGCTCACCAATCAGGACCTGGTGCTGGGGGTGCGGCCGGAGTTTTTGGACATCGAGGACTCCGGCAGCCTGGACGGGGAGATCTACGGCGCCATGCCTACCGGCATGGAGTCCACCATCAAGGTGCGGGTGGATGACTTCCTCCTCACCGGCGTGGTGTTCGGGAGCACCCTGTTTTCCCTGGGGGCCAAGGTGCGCCTGAACATCTCCAGCGACAATATCATGCTCTTTGACCGGCAGAGCGGCCGGTGCATCACCCAGGGCAGCCTGGAATTCCTCCAAGTGTGAGGACCGGATGGGAACCACTCAGATAAAGCCTGACCCTCCGGGCGAATGGCACAGTCCGCCTATTCTCTTCGAAGCAGGATGAAATCATGAGGAAAGACCTATATCACAAATTTCGAGTTTTAGGATATTCTATGTACACTTTGTTTCTGCAATTGTATTGACAAAGAATACCCGGCGGGGCACTGCCCCGCCGGTATATTTTATAGCTCTGTCAGTTTCCTGGCGGCCTCCTGCATTTGCCGCAAATCAGTCTTGATGTAGAAATTGAGAGTCGTACTTGTGTTGACGTGGCCTAAAATCTGTTGAACACTCTGAATATCGGCCCCGTTGCCTAAAAGCAGGGTGGCGCAGCTGTGCCGCAGGTCGTGGGGAGAGAGGTCGGGCAGATCATGGGTTTTCATAAACCGCTTGACACGGCGGGTCACAGCGTTGGGGTCCCTGGCCTTGAAAATACCCCGCCTCGCCGGAAAAAATGAAGCTGTCTGCGAGGACAGCGCCGGGATTTTCCCGTTTTCGCCGGGCCTTTAACATCAGGCGCATAACAAGGTACTTTACATAATGGAAATGACCAGGACGCATGCAGCGGTCTTGGGTGTCCCCATTTTAGGCCGGTACACTCCCCAGCACGAAGCGGACGAAGTCTGTTTTTGTGCGGTCAACCTCCTGGTCCTTAGTGCGCTCCGGGTCGTATAGGTTTTTCTCGTACGCCGCTCTGGCCTCCTCCCAGTCCGCTGCCGCACGCTGAACCGCTTTTCCCGGACGTACCTTAGAGAGGTTTTCGGGAACTTTCCAGGTCATGGCACGGCAAATCTGTCTGCCGTTTTCGACTCTGCCTATTTCCCTGCGGGGCTTCACGGTCAAGCGGGTCATTGCCCCCCAGGACGTCACCACTCCCGAGGACGAGACACGCATCCGGACATGCGTCCAGGAGGTAGATCAGCTCTGGGCTGATATGCAGGCGTAAGCGGGAAGGATCAGCCATGAACCACTGGCCTGCCTACATAGAAGTGGATCTGAACCAGGTCCGGCATAACGTGAAGGAGATCCGCCGCCGCATCGGGCCGGAGGTCACCCTGATGCTGGTGGTCAAAGTGGACGCCTATGGCCACGGGGCCCCCGCCGTGGCCCGGGCGGTCCTGGAGGCCGGGGCAGAGCAGCTGGGTGTGGCCTGTGTGGACGAGGCCGCCGCCCTGCGGGTGGCTGGGATCACCTGCCCCATCCTGATCGTGGAGCTGGCCTTTCCCAAGGCTAGTGTTGAAATTAAGCCCCCCGCGTCCGAAAATGCGATGCTGTTAACAATGAATATGGCAGCAGATCAGGCCGCCTAAATGATAACAGTTGGATAATTGTGCGCCGTACCACTGGCTATTTCTGTTTTCTGTGGTATGTTGTGTCGTTAGAAAGGAGGCGACACACATGCGAGACACTCCGGAAAATCTGTACCTTGGAAAGATCACCCCCAACGAACAAGACGTCACACCTGGCTCGGTTCTGGCAGACGCTATGGACCGTGCGGAACAGTGCGAGGAGAAGCTCACCGCCCGGCTGGAGGGGGAGGAGAAAACCCTGCTGCTCCGGCTCCTCAATGCGGAAAATGAGATCAGCAGCACCATGGCTCTGGAGAACTTCATCCTGGGTTTCCGGCTGGGGATGAGAACCGCTATGGAGTCCCTGGACGAGGACGACGGTAGCCTGACGATGTATCGGGAGGAGAGATGAGCTCATGGGAAAGAGGCGTCCATCCGATGACGGCATGGTGCGGAAACGGGAAGACGGCCGCTGGGAGGGCCGAATCGTAGTAGGTCACGATGAAAAAGGGCTCCCCAAAACAAAAAACGTACTGGCAAAGACCAAATCAGAGTGCAGCGCAAAGCTGAATGCATTGAAGGCCAGCCTTCAGGGGCCTAGTGAACCTAAACAGAGAAAGCCGAACGCAGACATGACCTTTGGGGCCTGGCTGGACCGCTGGTATCAGAGGGAGTGCAAGCCGCACATTCGTCCCAAGACCCAGGCGGACTATGAAAACCGCATCTACCAGCATGTCATCCCGGAGCTGGGGGCCATCCCCCTGGCCAAACTGACCGCGGCGGACCTCCAGCAGTTCTACAACCGGCTGAAGGAGGGAGGCCGGCTCCTGCGGGTGGATCAATACGGCCCCGGCCTATCCGTCCGCATGGTAAAGAGCTGTCATGTGACCTGCCGGATGGCGCTGGATCAGGCGGTGGCCCAGGGACTGATTTTGAAAAATCCGGCTCTCTCCTGCAAAGCGCCGCCTGTCACCCGCCCCAAAGAGATGCAGGTGCTGACGGGAGAGGAGGTCCAGCGTCTGCTGATCCAGGCCAAGGAGGACGGCTGCTTCGAACTGCTCCTGCTGGAGTTGACTACCGGCCTGCGCCGGGGCGAGATCCTGGCCCTCCGGTGGGATGATCTGGATTTCCGGACTGGCACCCTGCGAGTAGAGCGGCAGGTTCAGCGCATCCAGGGGAAGCTGGCGGTCTCCCAGCCCAAGACCCGTGCCTCCTGTCGGAGCATTCTCCTGCCCGCCCCCCGTCTTGGAGATCCTGGCACAGTACCGGCAGAGCGTCAGTTCCCACTGGATGTTCCCATCCCCGAAGAAAGAGGACTCCCCTCTGGACCCCGCCGCGGTGCGGAAGAAGCTGTCCGCCGTACTGAAGCGGGCGGGCTGCCCCGCCGCCCGCTTCCACGATCTGCGGCACACCTTTGCCACCAGCGCCCTGGAGCATGGGATGGATATAAAAACTCTATCCACGGTCATCGGCCATGTGTCCAGTGCCACCACGCTGAACGTGTACGCCCATATCACCGACGAAATGCGGCAGAAGGCGGCAGACAATATCGATCGGGCCATCACCGGGACAGAGCCGCCGCAAGAAAAGGAACTGAAACCGCCCGGCAGGACTGCCTTTCAGCCGGTCAAGGGCAAGTACCGCAAACCGGGCACCGGGTGTATCTCTCAGATCAACGATCACCTGTGGGGGGGGCGCTACTCCCAAAAGATCAACGGGAGGCGCATGGCCCGGAACGTGTACGCGAAAACAGAGGCCGAGTGTGAGGCGAAGTTGGCCGAACTGATCCGGGAGATGAAGGCGGAGATCGCCGCCGGGAAAGAACGGAAAAAACGGACGGCACTGGCAGGTTGACCAGGGCGATCCGGCGTAATACACATATGGACCTCCGGAGGCAGAACACCTCCGGAGGCCCATTTTTTCTCTGTCTGTGGCTGAAACTGTGGTCAAAAACGCCTCCCGTCTTTTGCCGACGGCACGTCTACCGGCGCAGAGGGGAGGCATTTTCTGTTTTTTGACTGTCTGCATGGTAACTCTGAGGGCGGGATTAAGCAAGCCTTTTCTGCGCTGTCCACGCCTCAGAAATTGGGGGACTGAAAACAATAGAAATTCTTCCAAACCACTTAATCCCCATGCTCACCCTCCGCTATCCATACCGCAGCAGGACGGACAGCCAGCAGGTCAGCAGAAGCGGGAGCGCGCAGAGGAGATACCCAAGAAACTTGAGAAATTTCATGGCCGTCGGACCATCTGCGCCAGGATCGGCGCCAGCTCCTTGATCCTGATTTCCGTGGTATTGACGCACAAATC
>OOBN01000414.1_pt1 | contig 42091 bp, 32 predicted proteins | sample 1671091 | NCBI WGS metagenome assembly OOBN01 (sample SAMN06348121, study PRJEB24527) | human gut metagenome | biome: human gut; feature: ankylosing spondylitis patient; material: feces | host: Homo sapiens | place: China | collected 2015-10 | reverse complement strand
CCGGAATATTTCACGGCATTTATCCGGCAAAAGCGACACCGCTTCTTCTATCAGATGATGAAGTTCCTGCAACTCCAATTCCGAATCATAGTTTTGCACAATCTCCATACCCTCCATTTCTTCCAGATAAACCGGAATCTTCTTGTCCCGGATATAGGTAAAAGACTTATTGCGTGCCGCCTGGAACAAATAGGCTTTCAAGGTCAGTTTTATCTCAAAGTTCTGCCGGTTTTCCCATATATAGGTAAAAATATCCAGAACCAAGTCTTGCGATTTTTCCCGGTCATGGATGTAATAAGTAATAAAACGTTCCAAAGAATCCGCATACTGATAAAACAAATGCCGAAAAGCGATCTGATCTCCTTGTTTAATCAATTTCAGCAATAATATGTCATCACTATTCGTATTCATCCGGATTCCGACGTTCTTTTTTATTTTCAATTCGGGTACAAATATACGAAGCTTATTTAATCTTTTTCACGGAAAACAAAAAATTTACCTACATTTGCAATGTCTGGAGAGACTGTATAAGGAATATTTCAGAAGTGCCTTTTTTCTGTTAAAGTCGCCAATTTTTTAACAACACGCAAGGCACAGGTGACCTGCTATATCAAGTGGGTTGCTTGTTCGTGCGTGTACAGGGGTTTGGCGACACCTAACAGGAAAAAGAACAGCAGCCCACTTCTTTTTTAACAATTATGCCTTTTCCGGCTGTTTGAAAGGCCACAATAAATATATGACAATAATGTCCGCCCAACAAAAAGAAGATCGTTTATTCGAAAACATCTACCTTTCCTACTTTCCAAAAATGAAACGCTTTGCACAAGAATATGTGATATCGGAACAAGATGCGGAAAATATCGTGCAAGACATGTTCGCGGAACTTTGGGAAAAACGAGAAATGTTTACTTGTCAAACAATCCGGATCGCTTATCTGTTCACCATCATCAAGAACAAATGCCTCAACCACCTGCGACATAAAACGATTGCCCTGGAAACCATCAACAATATGCAAGAAGAATATAACATGACCCTTCGTATGAATTTAGATTCTTTAGAAGCCTTCGAGCAACATATTTTCTCCGACCAAGATATTGAAGATTTAATTAACCGGGCCTTAGACAGCCTGCCGACCAAATGCAAGGAAATCTTTATCATGAACAAACTGGAAGGGAAAAAGCAAGAACAGATCGCCACCGAACTAAACCTCTCAACCAACACGGTCAGAAATCAAATCAGCATCGCCTATAAAAAGCTTAGGAACGAACTAAAGGACTATCTTCCTTTATGGCTTTTCCTTTTTCATTGCACATAGAATCGCGGAGATGTTTACGAGTGACAGTCTGGGGACGAGACGATGAATCCGAAATCCAACGTAAAAAAATGATTTTCTTTTGGTACATTTTTCCGGAGTAAGTGTTTACAGCATGTAACATTTCATTCGCATGGAAAGACAAATCGAAAAATATTTTCAAGAAGAACTGAATGCAGACGAAAGACTGGATTTCTTAAAACAGGTTGAATCTGATAACGAATTGAAAAAACAATTCATCAAATTCAAAAATACATACGCACTATTATCATTTTCCGATGCCGCCTGCGGGAAAAAGACTACTCGAGACAGCTACACCCAGTTCTTGTGTAAAATGAGAGCGAAACACATACGACAGATTTCATTCTACCTATTCAAATATGCAGCTATCATCACTTTACTCATTATATTCGCTTATCAGGCCGGCGTGAACCAGCATTCCGAAATTTTACAGGAGAATATCGAAAACAAACTGCACGTACCTGCCGGACAGCGCATCAAACTGACACTTCAGGATGGAACTACTGTATGGCTGAACTCCCACACAACTCTCACCTATCCTGCCATTTTTGACAAAAAAGAACGAAGAGTCGCCATAGACGGAGAAGCATTCTTTATTGTAGCTCAAGACAAACACAAACCGTTCATCGTCTCATCGCAAGGCATAGAAACGAAAGTATTGGGCACACAATTCAACATTTGCAGCTACCGAAAAAACAACGATGTGAGAACCAGCCTGATAGAAGGTTCGCTCCAAATCTATTTTACAGGGAAAGAAAATGAAAGTATCATATTGAGCCCCAACGAGCAAATAAGCATAAAAAACGGAACCATAAAGGTGGACACGATTTCTCATCATGACTATTTTTTATGGAAAGAAGGAATTTACAGTTTTAAAGACGAGTTGCTTGTTGATATACTGAACAAATTGCAACTCTATTATGATGTCCGGATAATCATAAGAAACCCGTCCATCAATCAAGAGAAATATACCGGAAAATTCCGACAACGAGACAGCATCGACGATATTCTCAGAATGTTACAAAAAATACACAAATTCAAGATACAAAAGGATGAAGAAAACAATATCATTACACTTAGTTAATCGAATGTTTAATATCTAAAAAAAATGCCTATGGAAACACATCTGTAAAAACAATGATTGATATCGGAAACATCCGTTATCAACAGACAAGCCTTTATCTACAAAATTCATTTAGTATTCACTTTATTACTTAGAAAAGATATGAAAATGAAAACTTTGTTACCGTCCTTCATGCTTTTCGCCTGTACTTTTCAGACGATAGCGCTTAATTCGGAAACACAAAACACAATCATAAAACTGGAACAGAGCGTGATATCAGTCGGCCAGTTGATCACTCAAATTGAAAATCAAACCGATTATCTGGTCGTTTTCAAAAGTCGTGAAGTAGACATAGAACGTTACATTACTGTCCAAAACACATCCGGGAAAATGATATCCTATCTTGAAGAAGCTTTCAAAGATACTGATATCACCTACGAATTCGACAACCGGTACATCCTCCTGTTGAAAAAGAACGATAAGGGCAGGACATCTCTTATCGGCCAACAAAGCCGGACCATCACAGGTACAGTAACCGACAACAACGGAGAACCCGTCATTGGTGCGAACGTGATCATAAAAGGGACTTCTATCGGAACAGTCACGGATATCAATGGGAAATACACCTTGGAAGTTCCACCAAAAGCCATCTTGCAAATTTCTTACATCGGCTACCTGACAAAAGAAATCGTTATCGATAACAACAAAACGGCCGACGTCATACTGATCGAAGACACCCAAAAGATCGATGAAGTGGTAGTTGTCGGATACGGTACGCAAAAGAAAGGGGAAGTGGCCAGTTCCATTTCCACAATCAAATCCGATAATTTCGTAAAAACACCGACTACGGATGCCGCACAACTGATCAAAGGGAAAGTTCCTGGCCTAAGTATCATTACGCCGGATGCCAACCCGACTTCCACCTCGCAGATCGCCTTACGTGGAATCACCACCTTGAAAGCCAGCTCCAGCCCTTTGGTGCTCATCGACGGGATACCCGGCGACCTGAACTCCGTCTCACCCGATGACATCGAACAGATCGACGTCCTGAAAGACGGTTCCGCCGCCGCGATCTACGGAACCAGAGGAACAAACGGCGTCATATTGATTACCACCAAGAATGCCAATGGAGAAATGCCTACGGAAGTAGATGTCAATGCTTATCTTTCCACCCAGCAAATCACAAAGACCTTGCCGTTCATGAAAGCAGACGAATATCGCCGACGCGTACAGGAAGGATGGCCGGGAGCCCAAGACGACGGTGCATCAACCGACTGGCTGGACGAAGTGACCCGTACACCGTTCACACAGATTTACAACATCAGCCTGCGCGGTGGCAGCCGTACGACCAATTATGTGGCCAGCTTCGAATACCGTGGTCTGAACGGCCTGATCAAACGTACAAACAACCAGATGTTCTACCCGCGTGTAGAAATCACTCATCGCATGTTCAATAACAAATTGAAACTGAACGCAAGCCTGAGCGGTTACAAACAAACCTATTTTTCCGGTTCCGATGGTGGGGGCTACAACAGCGAAGTATATAGAAACGCTTTGATATACAATCCGACCACTCCTGTGTACGACAAAAACGGCAATTATTCGGAAAGCACTAAAAACGAATACTTCAACCCTGTATCCCTCCTGAACGAAGTGGAAGGAGAAAACCAAGCAACCAACCTGCGCATGTTCGCCAATATCACTTATACACCAATCGAAGGATTAGATATCAAATATCTGTTTTCTTCCAATACCTATAACCAAGTCAGAGGATATTACGAGACCCAGCAACACAAATCCACTTGGAAAGACGGCAAAAACGGATATGCTTCCCGTGGTTCCACGCGCTCAAATGAAGATTTGTCGGAACTGACCGTACAATGGAGGAAAACCATTTTTGAAGACCATTCGTTTACACTCTTAGGAGGATATAGTTGGCAAAAGACGCATTACCAGAATTTTTACATGCAGAATTTCAATTTTCCCTCCAATGACTATACCTATAATAATATGGGCACAGGGCAGGCACTGAAAGACGGACGCGGAACGGAATACTCGACGGCCAATGAAAGCAAACTGATCGGTTACTTCGGCCGTCTGAACTACAGCTATAAAGGGAAATATATGTTTGCAGCCAGTCTCCGTCACGAAGGTTCCACCAAATTCGGAGCCGATCACAAATGGGGCAACTTCCCATCTGTTTCTGCTGCATGGAACATCAAAGGAGAACAGTTCCTGGAAGACACCGATGTCTTGTCCATCTTGAAACTACGTGCCGGATATGGTGTCACGGGAACGGTTCCAAGTGATCCGTATATGTCACTGAACACGCTGAACTTCGGAACTTATGTTTATTATAACAATCAATGGATCAAAACCATCAGACCGGATTCAAATGCGAACCCCGAATTGAGATGGGAAAAGAAAAAAGAGATCAACATCGGTGTCGACTTCGGTTTTTGGGAAGATCGCATCACAGGTAATATCGATTACTACAATCGCAAAACAGAAGATTTGTTATGGGACTATGACGTGCCATCTCCTCCTTACCTGTTCTCCCGTATGGTAGCAAACGCCGGATCGATGCGCAACCAAGGAATAGAAGCCGGTATCACGGTCATCCCTGTCCAAACAAAAGATTTCCAATGGACGACATCCATGAATTACTCGACAAACAAAAACGAACTTTTGTCACTTTCCAACGATCAGTTTGTCTCCAGCGGTTACTCGGATCAAGGTTCTACGGGAGAACCCTTACAAACGACAACCCACCGCATTCAGGAAGGACAACCGATTGGTAATTTCTGGGGATACAAAAGTATCGATATCGATGAGAACGGACACTGGATCATAGAAGGAGCCGACGGCAGTCCGAAACCGATATCCCAACTACAACCGACAGACAAACAGATCATCGGGAACGGCCTGCCTAAACATTACTTGAACTGGAACAACACCCTAAATTGGAAAAACTTCGATTTCAACATGACCATGCGCGGTGCTTTCGGTTTCGACATCCTGAACATGCCACGCCTGCAATATGAATCGCCGGTCATGTTGTCAAGAGGGAACGTGCTGAATGCGGCATTCGATACGAAATACGGGAAAGTTCCTTTAGCGGCCGACCAAGAATTACAATATGTCAGCTATTATATCGAAAAAGGCAATTATTGGAAAATCGACAACGTGACCTTAGGATATACATTCAAATTCAATTCTTGGATAAAACGCTTGAGAATCTATGGCACGATTTCCAACCTCGCCACTATCACAGGCTACTCCGGCATTGATCCGGAAGTAAGCATAAGCGGCTTGGCACCAGGAGTCGACAATAAGAACCGTTATCCTTCTACACGGACTTACACATTAGGAATATCTGTCAAATTTTAATCGTAACGTAATTATCATGAATACTTATACAAAATTTTTTTTAGCGTTATGTTGTTCCGGAACAATCGTTTCCTGTAGCAATGACTTGGATGAAAAAGTATATTCCAAAATAACCGAACAAACCTACAATTACACAGTCGACGATTTCTCACCATCTATTGCCAGCGTATATAGCCAACTCAGAAGTTTCCCCAGTCATGGAGGATATTTCACGACACAAGAGGTCAGTGCCGACGCCATCGTCATGCCCCCTAACGCTTCCGGCTGGGATGATGGCGGAGTCTATCGACGTATGCACTACCAAACATGGAACTCCGAACAAGGACACGTCTCAGAAATATGGTCCAACTTCTATCAAGGCGCCTTATTATGCAACAAAGTGATAGAACAAATAGAAAACGGTATTTTACCGGCATCTTCCGAAGCGGACAAAACAATGGGATTAGCGGAATTACGGGCCATGAGAGCCTATTATTATTGGCAAATCTGCGACAATTTCGGAGACGCTCCGTTAGTCACGACAACCACGATGGAACTACCCTCCAAAAGTAACCGTAAAGAGATCTTCGACTTCATAGTAAAAGAACTGAAAGAAATCATCCCTTCTTTAAGTGAAGAACAAGGCGGAAATTTTTACGGACGGATGAACAAATGGGCGGCAAAGACGCTGTTGGCAAACATATACCTGAATGCCAAGGTATATACAGGCGAAGAACACTGGGACGACTGTATCCAACAGTGTGACGACATCATAAACAGCAACAGGTTCGCATTGTCCGACAACTACAAAGCCCCCTTCCGTTCTACAGGCGTGGAAACATCCAAAGAGGTCATTTTCACCATCCCGTTCGATGCAAATATCGCCGGGGGTAATTCGATCCACATGTTTTCCTGGCACGGGGAACTGAAAAAGAAATACGAAACCGAAGCGACTCCTTGGGGATGCGGTTCAGCTATGGGGGTCACTCAATTCATCGACACGTATGATCCCGAAGATTCCCGTCTGGCCGATAGCTGGCTGATGGGCGAACAACGAGCTGCAGACGGAAGTCCTCTATACGGGACATACGACAAAATGGGAGAACCGCTTGTCTATACGAAAGATCTTCCGGACGGGAATTACACCAGTGAGATGGAAGGTTTTCGCATGAACAAATTCGAAATCGTAAAAGGCGAGCAATCCTCATCCGAAACGGATGTGCCTCTGTTCCGATACGCAGAAGTACTCCTGATGAAAGCGGAATGCTTATTGCGTTCGGGAAAACCAGGAGCCGGCCTCTTGGTCACGGAAGTCCGCAAACGGGCATTCAAAGACAATCCCGAATTAGCGATAGTAACCGATGCACAGTTACAAGAAAACAGTTCATATCAATATGGCTATGTGGAACACTACACCGTTACAGACAAAGGGAACACGGACCTCATCCGATTCGGTAGAATGTATGACGAACTGGGTTGGGAATTCGCATGGGAAATGCACCGCAGACGAGACGCCATCCGATTCGGTGTTTACACGAAAAAAAGCTGGCTCTCGCATAAACCACAAGGTGATTACCGATCCGTCTTCCCGATACCCGAAAAAGTTTTGACCTCCAATCCCAACTTGGAACAAAACCCCCATTATAAATAACAAACGTAATCAACTTACAAACCTCGCAGGGAAGCAAGCTTCCCTGCAAATAAAAAATGTCCTTATGAACAAACTTGTAATCCTTCTCCTATACTTTCTTCTCACAGTCACGGCTTTTCCATATACAACCACAGGGCAGGTCCTTGATCCCGCCATGATAGGCTCGTATATCGACCGGTTCAACATGCAAGACAAGGAATTGTATGTGCAACATATTTCAAACGGACAGGCAAAAGAATTCTTATCCGGCAATATACCGCTATTCGAATGTCCGGACAAAAACATAGAGGAAATCTATTATTTCCGCTGGTGGACTTTCCGGAAACATTTGAAAAAGACACCGGACGGGTTCATCGTAACCGAATTCCTTCCGGATGTCCCGTGGGCCGGAAAGCACAACGGCATCTGTTGCCCTGCCTGGTTCCACTTTCGGGAAGGCAGGTGGCTGAAGTATTCCGGTTTCCTCAAAGACTATGCGTACTATTGGCTGAAGGGAGGAGGTGACACGCATTCCTACAGTTTTCCCGTTGCCCATGCAATCTACCAATATTGTCAGATCACGGGGAATTATCAATTGCTGAAAGAGTTATATCCGGAACTTTTACAAAACTATTCAGAGTGGAAGAAAAAAAAATTCATAGCTGAAAAAGGATTGTTCTGGCAAAAAGACGGAGAAGACGGCATGGAAATTTCGATCGGCGGACACGGTTTTCGGGTAACCATCAACTCATATATGGCAGCCGAAGCCGCCACCTTATCCAAAATTGCACATTGGAAAAACGACAACCAAGCACAAGCACTCGAAACCGAAGCCTGCCGGATCAAAGAAAACATGTTCAAATATTTATGGGACCCCAAAGCGGAATTTCTAAAAGTACTGTCTGTTGAAAAAAACGCTTCTTTAAAAGACGTACGCGAACTACACGGATATACGCCTTGGGCATTCGACCTGGCTTCCGCGGACTATGCCGTCGCCTGGAAATTCCTGATGAACACACGACATTTTTTCGCTCCTTACGGGCCAACAACTGCCGAACAATGCCATCCTCAATTCAAAGTTGCTTACGAAGGACATGAATGCCAGTGGAACGGTCCTTCTTGGCCATACGCGACCTCGATGACATTGGTCGGATTGGCTAATTTGTTAAATAATCAAACGCAATCTTTTGTAGATTCACGAGATTTCATAACTTTATTCTCGATTTATGCACGAAGCCTGTATAAGAAAGACGCGAATGGCATACTAACACCATGGATTGACGAAAACCTGAATCCTTTTACTGGCGATTGGATATCCAGGACAATGTTGTCAACACGTCACCAAAAACCCGAAGAACGCGGAAAAGATTATAATCATTCTTTATTCTGCGACCTCGTCATCAACGGGTTAATCGGAATCCGGCCAAGTGAAGAAGAGGAACTCGATGTCAACCCGTTGATACCGGAAGGATATTGGGATTACTTTTGCCTGGACAATCTGACTTATCGTGGCAAAACAATATGCGTGCTTTATGATAAGACAGGTGATAAATATAAACGAGGAGCCGGACTGTCGATTTTCATCAACGGGACAAAGACAGCCACCTCTCCTACTTTGACAAAAATAAGTTGCAAATTATAACATTAAATTTTAAAACCATGAAACAGTATTTTGTACTACTCTTTGCCTGTATGGCACTATGGGGATGCGGCGGACAAGACCAAATAGAAACCCCGCCTTTGAAAATAATCGACCAGATAGACTTCTCGCACGTGCACATCCGGGACAACTTCTGGTCGCCACGTCTCGCCAAGCACACATCGGCTACACTCCCTGTCTGTATCGACCAAATAGAGAACCAAACCGGAAGAATGCAAAATTTTGAAAATGCAGCCAGAGGGACAGGGAAGCATTCCGGTATCTTCTTCGACGATTCGGACGTATATAAAGCGTTGGAAGGTATCGCCTACAGCCTGATCAACAACCCGGACCCCGAACTGGAAAAGAAAGCGGACGAATGGATCGACAAGATCGCGGCAGCCCAACAACCGGACGGATATATCAATACATTCTACACACTGACCGGACAAGACAAACGTTGGAACAACATGGACAAGCACGAGATGTATTGTGCCGGCCACATGATGGAAGCCGCCGTCGCCTATTACCAGGCAACCGGAAAACGGAAACTGCTCGATGTGAGCATCCGTATGGCAGACCACATGATGGAACTGTTCGGTCCCGGCAAGCGCCATTGGGTGCCGGGACATGAGGAGATCGAATTGGCTTTGGTGAAAATATACCGGACAACCGGTCAGGAAAAATATCTCGACTTCGCCAACTGGCTGCTCGAAGAACGCGGACACGGACACGGGAGCATGGGTGGCGAAGGGAAATGGGACCCAGCCTACTACCAGGATGTTATCCCGGTAAGAGAACTGACCGACATTTCGGGGCATGCCGTCCGTTGCATGTACCTGTACTGCGGGATGGCCGATGTGGCAGCCTTGAAAAAAGACACCGCTTATGTCGAGGCTTTGAACCGCCTCTGGGACGACGTAGTACTACGTAACATGTACGTGACCGGCGGGATCGGCTCTTCACGGCACAACGAAGGCTTTACCGAAGACTATGACCTGCCGAACCTCGATGCCTACTGCGAGACATGCGCTTCCGTCGGGATGGTCTACTGGAACCAACGCATGAACCAGTTCACAGGCGATTCGAAATACATAGACGTACTGGAACGTTCCATGTACAACGGTGCGCTAGCTGGCGTCTCACTGGCTGGAGACCGCTTCTTCTACGTCAATCCGCTGGAATCGAACGGAGACCATCACCGCCAGGCCTGGTACGGGTGCGCCTGCTGTCCGAGCCAGATCTCGCGCTTCCTGCCTTCCATCGGGAACTATATCTATGGGACATCGGACAAGGCCTTGTGGGTAAACCTCTTCATCGGAAACACCACCGAAGTCACGATCGACGGGAAAAAGGTCGTCATGAAACAAGAAACGGACTACCCTTGGGACGGGCTGGTCAAGCTGACCGTCACCTCCGAACAACCGCTCGGCAAGGAGTTGCGCATCCGTATCCCCGGATGGTGCAAGTCATACACCCTGTCGGTCAACGGGAACAAAGTCGACAGTACGACCGACAAGGGATATACCGTCATCAAGGAATGGAAAACCGGCGACTTGATCGTGCTCAACATGGACATGCCGGTCGAAAAAGTATCAGCCGACCCGCGCGTGCGGCAAAACACGGGCAAGCGCGCCCTGCAACGCGGACCGCTGGTCTACTGCCTCGAAGAGACGGACAACGCGAAAGACTTTGCCGACCTCGCACTGACGCCCACCTCCTCATTCGAGGTCAAAGACGAACCGGACAACCTGGGTGGCATCCGCTCAATCAAAGCCATATCGAATGGACAAACACTACATTTCATTCCTTACTATGCCTGGGACAACCGCAAAGCAGGCAAGATGAAAGTATGGATCGATTATCAAGAATAACATAACATCATCCTATCACCATGAACAAATTGAAAAAAATTTTCCTGACAGCAGTCGCCACCCTCACGGTGGCGACTGTCTCGGCCGCCGGCGAAGAACCCGCAGCCGAAAGTTACCGGAACAACCGACACCCGCTCTTGCAAAAAGACTACATCCAACTGCCTCTCGGAACCATCCGCGCCGAAGGGTGGATGCACGACCAACTGACCCGTATGCGCGACGGAATGACCGGCCACTTGGATAAGGTCTACACGAAAGTAATGGGTCCCCGAAACGGATGGCTCGGCGGTGACGGTGACGTGTGGGAACGGGGTCCGTACTGGATCGACGGACTTCTGCCGTTGGCTTATCTCCTGAACGACCAAGCCCTGATCGAAAAGGTACAACCTTGGATCGAATGGACCTTGGCATCACAAAAGCCCAACGGCTACTTCGGCCCCGATACCGACCGCGACTACGAACCCGGTCTGCAACGCAACAACGCGCAAGACTGGTGGCCCAAAATGGTCATGCTGAAAGTCATGCAACAATACTACACGGCTACGCAGGACCGGCGCGTGATCGACTTCATGACCCGATATTTCCGATACCAACTGGACGAACTGCCCAAAAACCCGTTAGGCAAATGGACCTTCTGGGGCGAACAGCGCGGAGGGGATAACCTGATGGTCGTCTATTGGCTGTACAACATCACCGGCGACAAATTCCTGTTGGATTTAGGCGAGTTAATCCATAAACAGACGTTCAACTGGACAGATATCTTTTTAAATCAAAATCATCTCAGACGCCAACACAGCCTGCACTGTGTGAACCTCGCACAAGGTTTCAAGGAACCGATCGTTTATTACCAGCAAGGCAAAGACTCCAAGCAAATCCAAGCCACCCGCCAAGCGGTCAACGACATCCGTCACACCATCGGATTGCCTACCGGCCTTTGGGGAGGAGACGAACTGCTGCGCTTCGGCAAACCGACGACAGGCTCAGAGCTCTGTACCGCCGTAGAGATGATGTACTCACTGGAAACGATACTGGAGGTCACAGGGGACATGCAATGGGCCGACTACCTGGAGCGCGTGGCATACAACGCCTTGCCCACTCAAGTGACCGACGACTACTCCGCCCGCCAGTATTACCAGCAGACCAACCAGATCGCCGTCACCCGCGAGTGGAGGGAGTTCTCCACCCCGCACGACGACACCGACCTGCTTTTCGGCGAGCTGACCGGCTATCCCTGTTGCACGTCCAATCTTCACCAAGGCTGGCCCAAATTCGTCCAGAACCTCTGGTACGCGACTGCCGACAACGGACTCGCCTCCCTGCTCTTCGCCCCCTCGCAAGTAACGGCACGAGTGGCAGGAGGAATCGAGGTGAACCTGAAAGAGGAAACGGCCTATCCTTTCGAGGAGACAGTACGCTACCATGTTTCGTTTACGGACAAGAAAGTGAAAAAGGTCTTCTTCCCCTTCCACCTGCGCATACCGGGCTGGTGCAAGCAACCGGTGGTCAAGCTCAACGGCAAACCGCTGACGGTCGATGCCTATCCCGGAACCGTCACACGTATCAACCGGGAATGGAAAGAGGGCGATATCCTATCCCTCGAACTGCCGATGGAGGTGACCGTCAGCCGCTGGTATGAAAACAGCGCTGTTGTCGAACGGGGACCGCTGGTCTATGCCCTGAAGATGAACGAGAAATGGGAAAAGAAAGCGTTTGAAAGCGATAAGTCCGACGTGTACGGCAAATGGTATTACGAGGTGACGTCTGACAGTCCCTGGAACTACGCCCTGCCGGCCCGTTCCTTCTCGCCCGACCGGATCAAGGATGCTTTCACGGTAGAAAAATCAGACATTACCACCCCCTATCCATGGAATGTCGAGAACGCCCCCATACGCATCAAAACGAAGGCAATGCGACTGAACGGCTGGACGCAAGTCAGAGGCTCGGCAGGTCCGGTACCCTACTACACGCAGCAAGGCAAAGACTTTGGCGACGAGGAGACGATCGAACTGATCCCTTACGGATGCACGACCCTCCGGATTACGGAATTTCCGGTAAGATGATCCGGCTCTCCATCCCGCCCCACGTCCGTCCGGACAGGGCGGGACGGATCGTACCGAAAGTCCCCTACGTTTGCCGCATTGAACTATTTACGACGCCAAGTTACTACCACCCATAAACCGAATTTGTACCTCGATATTGAGTGTTTTGCAAAATTCCTTTACATTTGTACTTTACAAAAAAAACACTCGCAGGGCATGAGAACATTCCTTATCATTCTACTGGGCACGCTTTCGCTCCTCCTCCCCCGGTCCGGCTGGTCGCACGACCTTTATTTCCGCCACTATACCAACAAACAGGGATTGTCGCACAACACGGTTTATTGTGCCCTACAGGATAAAAAAGGATTCATGTGGTTCGGGACGGACGACGGATTGAACCGTTTCGACGGACATCAGTTCCGGATATACCGCTACAACTCGTACGAGCCGGAAAGTCTGCCGAACGACAGGATCATCAGCCTTTTCGAAGATTCGACCGGTAGGATATGGGTCTGCACCTATTCCCACACCTGCTATTACGACTATCAAACAGATGCTTTCCATCCCCTGACCTTTTCCGACAGCAACAACGCCCCAGAATATTTCCAACAAATCAGAGAAGATAAAAAAGGGAATTTGTGGCTGATGAGCTACAACCGGATCGCCCGCTATGCCCTTTCAGGCGAAAGCAGTCCGCATTTCTACCCCGAAGGGGAGCAGATAAGCATGATAGACATCACGATGAACGAAGAGAGCGAGCCGATCCTCGCCGGACGCAGCGACCTGTTTTTCTACAAACCGGAGGCAGACAAATTCGCCCGTATCCCGATACTGACTGAAAAGGAAAAAGAAAATCCGATCAACCTCACCAAGCTTTGCCTCGTGCCGGATTGGGGAATACTGGTCGGGACAGACCGGGCAGGACTCAAGTTTTACGACCGGCACAACCGGAAAACGGAAACAGTCATCCCAGATATACAGGTTCGCGACATCAAGCAGTGTAGTGAGAATACGTACTGGATCGCATCCGAGTCCGGTGTCTACATCCTGAATATGGCAGACCGGAGCATCACGCACCTGCAAAAATCGTTGACAAACGAATATACGATCTCCGACAATGCAGCCTATTCGATCACAAAAGACCGTGAAGGAGGGATATGGGTTACCACCTTTTTCGGAGGAATCAACTACCTGCCCAAAGAATATGTCCCGTTTAAATATTTTATCGGAGGGAAAACCCATCCGGGAATGCCGGGAAATGCCGTACGTGAAATCTGTCCGGACCGATACGGCAACCTCTGGTTAGGAACGGAAGATAACGGGATCAACCGCTATAACCCGACTACCGGCAAGATCACGAACTTCTCCCGTACCAACCCAGTCCACCCGCTTTCGGCAACCAATATCCACGGCCTGCTTGCCGACGGCAGCCGGTTGTGGGTAGGGACATTCAACACCGGAATCGACCTTCTGGACATCCCTTCCGGGAAAATCATCAAACGATATACCCGGAACAATACCGACAACCTGCTTCCGGCAGACTTCATACTCTGCTTTTGCAAACTCTCCGAAGACGAAATCCTGATCGGGACCTCCGAAGGGCTTGTCCTCTTCCATAAAAAAGAAGAATGTTTCACCCCTTGGAAAACAGAGATTAAGTCGATGGTACGTCAAATCTACAAAGACAGCAAAGGGGATATCTGGGTTGCGACCACCTCCGGCGCTTATCGCTATTCTAAAACTGACAAGAAGTTAGCGCACTATACATCCAACCGCGAGCGGTCACAGACCATCGGCGACAACAACGTGACATCCATATTCGAAGATTCGAAAAAACGGATTTGGGTGGCAACGACCTATGGTTTCTCCCTCTACAACGAGATATCGGATTCATTCAACCGCATCACGGTTGAAAACGGACTGCCCAGCAATATCGTACACCGTATTTTAGAAGACGACGAACATCTTTTCTGGATTGCAACGGCCAACGGGCTGGTTCGTTTTAACCCGGAAACATATGTGATGAAGACTTTCTCGTACACGGATGGCTTGCCCGAAACGCAATTCAACTATTGTTCTGCCTACAAGATGCCGGATGGGACCATGTATATGGGAACGATAAACGGAATGATCGCCTTTAATCCGCGCGATTTCAAAGAGGATGTTTATTCACCGTCGGTATGTATCACTCGCATAGATGTGCAGGACGACCGCATCGGTGCCCCTAAATATAATGTCAACCAGATTATGAAAAACGGAGAATTGAAACTTCCGCATAACCGCTCCACTTTTACCCTTTCGTATGTGGCATTGAGCTATACATCTCCAGACGCGATCCAGTATGCCTACCGTTTGGAAGGGAGTGACAAAGACTGGATCTATATGAAGCAGAATAAAGACGTGACCTTTGCCAACCTGTCACCCGGCGACTATGTTTTCCGGGTAAAATCGACCAATAGCAGCGGGGTTTGGCAAGATAACGAGACGACTCTTCGGATCACGGTGACACCGCCATTCTGGGCTACCGGATGGGCATTACTCATTTATTTCACGATCTTATGCCTGCTGATCGTACTCTGGTATAACTATAAAAAAGCCAAACTGGAAGAAAAACACCGCATCAACCGTGAAATATTCGAAAGTAAGAAGGAAAAAGAACTTTATAATGCAAAAATACAGTTCTTTACCTTTATCACGCATGAAATACGGACACCTCTTACCCTGATAAAAGCCCCGCTGGAAAAAATCCTTCGTTCAGGGGATGGAACGCCCGCCACACAGGAGAACCTACGAATCATCGAGAAAAACACTGGGCGACTGTTAGACCTAAGTAACCAACTATTGGACTTCCGCAAGACGGAAAGCCGCGGGTTCAAACTGAACTATGTCAAGACCGATGTCGTCCTCTGGCTGGAAACGATCCTGCATCCGTTCCGTCCGGCTTTCGAACAGGGAAACAAGAATTTCACAGTCAAGCTGCCGGATCTACCTTTCGAGGCCTGTCTGGACCGAGAAGCATTCTCGAAGATCGTCAGCAACCTGGTCAGCAATGCACTGAAGTACTCGGACAGCCGGATATCGCTCGAATTACTCCCTCCTTCAGGTGAAGAGCGCATGTTCACCCTGCTCGTCACCAACGACGGGCATCTGATACCCGACAGTGAAATCGAAAATATATTCAATCCGTTCTACCGCCTCAAAGAGACAGAAAACCAGCAAGGAAGCGGTATCGGTTTGTCGCTGGCCCACTCTTTGACCGAATTCCACTGCGGCAGACTGTTCTATCGACAAACGCCGGACGGCTTGAACCAGTTTGTCCTGATGCTCCCAGAACAGCAGGAAGACAGTTTCCAGACCACTGCTGGAAAAGAGAAAGCGGAAATAGTCACATTGGCCGAAACGGGCAAATCGGTTATCTTAATTGTCGAAGACCAAAATGATATGCGCCATTTCATCGCCCGCGAACTGGCGGAAACATATCAAGTGCTAGAAGCGGAAAACGGGAAAGTAGCTCTTGATCTGGTCCGTAAAAACACGGTCAACCTAATCATCAGCGATGTCATGATGCCGATCATGGACGGCTTCGAACTTTGCAACGAAATGAAAAACGATGTCAATGTCAGCCATATCCCGTTTATCCTGCTGACAGCACAACACAACCTGCAATCACGCCTGAAGGGACTGAACTCTGGAGCCGATGCCTATATGGAGAAACCGTTCTCTATCGAACTGCTGACGGCCCAAGTGGGCAACCTTTTGAAAAGCCGTAAGCTACTGAACAAAACCTATTTGGAGAAGCCGTTCGCCCCGGTAGCCTCTCTCGCCGTTTCGCAGGTGGATGATATTTTCCTTCGCAAACTGAACGATTATTTGGAAGAACACCTCAGCAATGAAGCACTCTCCGTTGAGATGCTTGCCGATACGATGGGAATGAGCACTTCCAGCCTCTACCGCAAAGTTAAGGGTCTGTCCGGTCTTTCTCCTAACGACTTCATCCGCATTGCCCGCTTAAAGAAGGCGATCCTGCTGATGCAGAACGGAGAGAACCGCATCAGCGAGATCGCTTTCCAAGTCGGCTTTTCGTCACCTGCCTACTTCTCCACCTGCTTCCAGAAGCAGTACGGAAAGACTCCATCAGAATATATGAAGCACTTAAAAATTGAGAATTAAAAATAGAGACCGATCATTATTTTTTAATTCTCACCGCTCTGCCACTGGGAAAGCAGAAATCCTCAACCTTGCCGCTCCCATAGGGACCAAGGTGATTTCATCCAGGCAGTCGGACTTGCGGGCGTTTTCGTATGGAAGGACTCCGCATAATCCGTATTCGTCAATTTTCCACTCCGGCACCAAACGTCCCTGAGCCTTAAATTCCATCGGGACGGAAGAGAGAGTGAAAGGATTGTTGTCCGACGGCCAGTTTCTGCGTTGCAACGTGATAGGTGACTGGACTCTCAAGGCATAATTCCACGGGCTTGCAGGCAGAATCTCGAATGTCGGCCATGCGGAGGCATCCGCTCCTTCCTGCCATTTGGAATCCCAAACAGCAGTCTCGGTGCTGGGCATTTGCTTGTATTCTTCCTCTATTTTCAAGGACAGGGTTAGCGGACCGTAATCGACACTGACACTATTCTTATTTACCTGCCACTGACGAACGGCATATTCCATCGGAAGGTTCAGGACTACCTCATCGCCATCTTTCCATTCCCGTTCTATACAAGCGTATGTTCCGGGAGCAAGCTTTGTTTGCTGTTTTTTTCCGTTGATCAAGACAGAAGCATTTTTACACCAGGACGGGATGCGGAGATAGAAGGGGAAAGATACGTTTTCGGACGTTCCAACCGTAAAACGTGTCATTTCCTCAAACGGATAATTCGTCTGTTCGCGTAAGGTGATTTCCGTTCCATCGCCCACCTTTACATTTGCCTTACAAGAATTGTATAAAACGGCGGCTACCCCGTTATCCGGCGTTGCCAACACCAAATGTTCGACATAATAAGGCCAACCGAAACCATGATTGTGCTGACAGCAACGACTGCTGAACGGGTTCATGGCCAAGAACGGACCGGAATTATCCAATCCCGGATGATGATTGCGAGAATCGCTGATCGCCATATTCGGACAAGTCAGATAACGAAGCGCCCGGTAATCAGGCATCAAAGAAGCTGGATAACTGTTGAACGCAACATCTTCGAGGTGATCAGCCCAATAAGGATCGCCACTGATCAAAAGCATGATCTCGTCGGAAGCCATCTGCTCCACAAAACCACAAGTCTCCGTACCCTGTCGAGGATCGAAGAAACCGATACGGGCATTCTCATCCGCCCCAAACATTCCACCAGGAACTTGGCCGAAAGCACGGCGTACCAAACTCTGGACATTATAGCTGGCAGCCAACATCGCCGAATCTTTTGTAAACAGAAAATAAGTGGCAGGTTCGCGAAAACACTGGGCAACATTCACATTGTGCCAGTTAGGAAGCTGAGTTGATTTTGTCCAATCCGCCGTATTCCTGTGAATCTTTTCGGCCAACCGAAGAAGTGACTCGTCACCCATGCGGTTATACAGCCAAACCACACTCCAAAGATTATCCCCCCCGCGGCTATTTTCCCAATAACTCGACAGGAAAGCGTCATCAGGAACCGTTTGCAGATAATGACAATAGCGGGTCATGAAGTCAATCACCCGGTTATCGTTCGTATATTCATGATAAGATTGCATGATCCAAAGGACGATCATGTTCGGCCAAAAATCCTGCTTGCCGTTATTCAAATGCACCGGCCCGAAATTACCATCCGCTCGCTGACTTGACAAGATGGCCTCTATCCAGAATTTCGTTTCCTTCAACAAAGTCTCGTCTCTCAAGGCATACGCCATGTTACCATACCCTCGCAACCAGTAGGGCACTTCTTCCCACCCCCATTCACCTCCGTTTTTCAACCAGGCATTGTTTTCCTTTTGCAGCCAGGCACTAATCTCCCCCAAATGACCACAAAGTCCATCCTTCTGTAATTCGATCTGCCGCCTGATCCAGCCTTCTGGCTCGATACTTCCGGCGGGCAGCTTAATAAATTGCAACGGTTGCAACGGAGCCCGGTTACTTACATAGTAATCATTATGAGATGCAGTGGACAAACGTTCCATTGTCCGGATCTCTTGCGTCTGCTTACCTGCACACGACGCCAACAGAATTGAGAAAAATAAAATCGTCTTTTTCATGCTTATCAGATTTATTGGGCAAAGAAAAGGATTATGACAGAAAAACATGATAAGAAATCAATCAAAAACATATAAAAATCGTTCTATCACTTTCTCCTGATGAAAAAACAATAGAACGATATTAAATTCTTTGGTTACTTATCTTTCTAAAGAAAAGCAACAATCACTTTCTCAACTGGCTCAGTCCATAATACAGCAAACGGAGTACAACCGACAATCCGTAAAAGCCACACGTAATGAGTAGCATCCACAACGATTGTGTCCAAAGCTCGGACCAGCTTGTACCGTATGCTATGATTGAGATAATGTTCATCAGATAAGCGAGCGCGATACAGACACAGAATATCTTGATTTCCGTTTTTTGTCTCTTTACAGATAATACGATCTCTTTCATAATCATGCAAAATTTAGATACGGTATTTTATATTCATCCGGGAAAGTAATCACCCGTCCTTCATCAATCGCCTGCAAGCCCAACAAACCCAAAACAGAGGAATAGTAAGCTTCTTCCACCAGGTTAGGAGCCGGTTTTCCAGTAATAGCCGCTTCGCAGAAAGCAGTAACCAACTCGATAGAACCGTCGCCAGCAGCTCCTACCGATGACTGTCCACTGATCGTTGTGACATTGTCCATGATCAGATGTCCCTTGTTTACCGATGCAGTTTCAGGAACCCAACTCGGGCCGGCAAATGAAACATTGTCGAAGATCTTATGTTCGATCTGGTTGATCAACTGCATGATACCAGGAGCAGGTTCGACATCTTCAAAATAATATTTACCTTTTTCCGGTTCCATCGTGCCCTTGCTTCCCATAATCTCTTCTTCAAGGCCATAAAACTTGTTGGCAATCATCGACTCATAGGTCATCTTCACACCATTCGGATAATGATAAATCAAATTGATACTGTCATACACTTCGCGACCATCCTTCCAATAGACGATATCTCCCATGCCGGCTACCTTTTCGGGAAGCATCCGGAGCGCCCAGTTTCCAACCTGCAACTGATGGGTTGCCAATTCTGTTACCAAGCCGCATGAATATTCCTTATATAAACGCCAGTTGATCTTACGTTCCAAATCGGGAGAAGGGACCGGACGGCGCCAGTCGTTATTACGGAACCAATACGCCCGTATCGAATTTATCTCTCCCAACAAGCCGGCATGGATCATTTCCATCGCCTTTATATATTTCGGATCATACAAGCGCTGCTGGCCGATAAACATCACCTTGCCGGATTCCTTAAACACATTATACATATCCAGACAGTCAGCACACGTCATCGCCATCGATTTCTCGCAGAAGACATGCTTTCCGGCATGCAAGGCGTCTATTGTGATATGCGCATGTTCGTACAGCGGAGTGGCGATCATGACAGCTTGTATATCTCTATCATCCAAAAGCTTCCGGTAATCGTCATATGTCTTGGCTTTCGGATAGAGAGCCGAAGCCTCTTTCAGGTGGGGAGGATAATTATCACACAAGGCAACCACATCGGCATACGGAATCGTCTTCAGGTTATTCAAGTGGTACTGTCCGCGCGAACCTGTACCAATAAATCCGATCCGCACTTTCTCCTTTGCGATCTGCACCTTATCGTCGGCACTACAGGACTGCAACCAGGGAAACGCGGAAAGCAGCACACCGCCTCCACCAATCATTCCCAACTCCTTAAAGAAGTCCCGCCGGCTTAAATTGACTGAATTCTCATCATTTTTCATAACTTATATACATGTTTTTCATAAATATCAAATTGAGACGCGATTACCGGAACACGCTCGTCGCCGCAGATCATAAAGGCAGTTGTCAGAATCTCCGCCACCACCGGATCTTTCGCCACCACCGACACCATTTTCTTATCCTCCACGAATGTTCCCGTATGCGGGTTCACGATATGGCGCGGATGGGAAGGCATATTTCCCGATATCGATAACGAACTATCACTCAACTTCAAATCGGCAATCCGCTCTTTCGTAAACGGATTGTCAAGACCCACCGGCCAATATTCGCCGCACGGATGCGTACCGACCGCCAGAACCGAACTATTTCCGAAATTGACAAGCGCCTTACCAATCCCGTTTTCTTCCAACAGTTCCCGTATTTTAGCAAGCGCATATCCTTTCCCGTACCCGCCGAGATCAATGTGTAAAGATTCAGAAAAGAAAAAAATGCTTTTATCTTCTTCCGTCAGCAATACCTGGTCGAATCCCTGCAAAGTTATATCGAAATATCCTTCCGTCAGCTCATTGTAACGCTTGCAGTTCAACAATATATTCCAAAGCTCTTCCCCCACCGTCACCGGATAGTGTCCGGCTTCCCGGTTAACAAATGAAACCTCACTCTCCGGATCGAACCGGTTCAGCATTTTATCTAATCGCTGCACTTCCGATTCGACCTTTTCCCAGACCGTACCAAGAAGGCGGGGATCACTGCCGACCATCAAGATGTCAAACTGCGTTCCCATTACCGACGACATAGATCCATGGAAAAGCCCAGAAGCCGCATAATAGTTAGAATAAGCCATTTGTTACCTGTTATTTTTTACATGGTTCAAAGAGGTGTGCGTACACACTCTGCAAATATAGGGGATTTGTTCGTTTCACAAATAGAATTAGGCAACCTTTTTCTCAAAAGGTTGCCTAATTAGCGTTTATTTTCGTTTAAAACATTTATTACAACTCAACCTTCGCCAAGCAGAATTCCTTTTCCGGATGATAAGCCAGAACGCAGTGCCAAGCCTGTTACATTTTATTGGCACAAGAGTTCCACTGGCATGGTACTCCCGTTTCATGGGCAGGAAACAGTAGTTTCATAGGTAGGGAACGACCGTTACATAGGCAGGAAACAACACCAGCACTGCTATCTCCTCACCCTTTTGATGCCTCCGAGGCTGAAAAAAGAAACCAGCCATTCGTTTATTACAAGATAATAGCTTACATTTGCATCTAAAAGTATTATCTAAAATCTATGATTCCGATGAGTACACAAATTAGTAAAAGCCTGATAGCGCTTTTCTTTTTAGGAATGTTCGTAACCGGTTGCAATACTAACACGAAGCAAACGGCCGATAATGATATTAAATTCGATTCTATCCGGGTGGATAGGACCTATCATCTGCTGAATAATCCCGATAATCCCAATTGCAACTTGCAATTGAACTTCACCTATCCTGCCAAATTTTCCGATAAGGAGATTCTGAAAAAGATACAGAATGACTTTGTCCTCTCCTACTTCGGCGAGAATTATGAGAACCTGTCTCCAGAAGAGGCGGTCGCCAAGTACACGGAAGACTATCTGAACAACTATAAAGAACTGGAAGCCGATTTCAAGGCAGAGTTGGAAAAGAAGGACGATCTGCCGGTCGGAGCCTGGTTCTCTTATTTCGAAATGTCATCGGATGAAATCGTCTACAACCAGAATGACATTCTGAGCTATACTGTAAGTTTCGAAAACTATACAGGCGGTGCACACGGTTCGCATGCCTACAACAATCACGTGATCAACTTGAAAACAGGCAATGCAATCACAGAAGAAGATATTTTCATCGAGAACTTCCAGGACAGCCTCGCACAGATATTGATCGATCATATTGCCAAACAAAACAAGGTGGAGAATCCGAAAGATTTGGAAAACATCGGTTTTTTCAGTGTCGAAGAAATTTTTCCGAACGGTAATTTCCTGGTCGACGAGGACGGCATCACGTATACCTTTAATGAATATGAGATCGCCGCTTACGTGGTAAGGGAAACAAACGTATTCTTACCCTATGCGGAAATCCTATATCTATTGAAAAAAGACAGTCCAATTGCGAAACTAATTGACAATTGACAAATAAAATATAACAATAATCCCATACATATAATTTATGGATAACAGTGCAACAATATCCTCCCAATTGTCAATTGTCAATTGTCAATTGGGGGTTCTAAAGTCTTACTTTCCAACGCTAACCGATGCGCAAAAGCAACAGATAGACGCCCTGTTTGATTTGTATTCAGACTGGAATTCCAAAATCAATGTAATTTCACGCAAAGATATAGAGAACCTGTACCTGCACCACGTACTTCATTCGTTAGGTATCTTGAAAATGCTGAAATTCAGAGAAGGATCGACAATTATGGATATCGGTACGGGAGGCGGTTTTCCCGGCATACCACTTGCGATCCTGCTCCCTGAAGTACAGTTTCATTTGGTAGACAGTATCGGAAAAAAAATCAAGGTCGGACAAGCTGTAGCCGAAGCGATCGGTCTGAAAAACGTCACTTTCCGCCATTGTCGTGCCGAAGAGGAAAAACAATTATTCGACTTTGTCGTGAGTCGTGCCGTCATGCCACTGGCCGATCTGGTAAAAATCGCCCGTAAGAATATAAAGAAGGAACAACAAAATGCACTTCCTAACGGTTTGATTTGTCTGAAAGGAGGAGAGTTGCAGCATGAAATATTGCCATTCCACAAGCAAGCTGTCAGCCTCAACCTGAGTGACCATTTTAAAGAAGAATTTTTCCAAACTAAAAAAGTTGTTTACGTACCGTTATGATTACAATAAAATCGTTTGAGTTCAATTATTTCCAGGAAAACACATTCCTGCTGTATGATGATACACGCGAGGCCGTACTGATCGATTGTGGTTGCTGTCGCAAGGAAGAAGAAAAGGAGTTAACCGACTTTATCCTCGAAAACAAGTTGACATTAAAGCATTTGCTCTGTACTCATCTGCACGTGGATCACGTATTTGGAAACGGTTTTATATATAAGACATACGGTTTGAAACCCGAAGCGAACAAGCAGGATGTCGAGAAACTACCCTCTCCGGACGAACAGGCCAAGTTGTTCGGACTCCGTCAGCATGTCGAGAACGTCCCGGTTGAAAAATATATCGTAGGAGGCGAGATCATTAAGTTCGGCACATCCGAACTTCAAGTGCTGACAGTTCCCGGACATTCACCCGGCAGCATCGCTTTCTATAACAAAAAGAACGGCTTTGCGATCGTCGGCGATGCACTGTTTGCCGGAAGTATCGGCCGTACCGACCTTTGGGGTGGAAACCAGGAGGTATTGGTTGCCGCCATCCACGACAAACTCCTTTCACTTCCCGACGAGACAGTAATCTATCCGGGGCATGGACCGGAAACAAGAGTCATCGATGAGAAGTTCAACAATCCCTATTTGTAATTGACAATTAAGAATTAATTCATAAATCATAAATCACAATATTATGGACACAAATAAATTTGTAAACCGCCACGTTGGTATCTCGGCAGAAGACATTCCTTCCATGCTGCAAGCCATCGGCGTCAAGTCGGTTGACGAACTGATCGATCAGACCATCCCGTCCGACATCCGTTTGAAAGAACCGCTTAACCTTCCCGAACCCATGACGGAACGTGAGTTCGCAGAACACATCTCGGAGTTGGCATCCAAAAACGAAGTCTTCACTTCTTATATCGGAATGGGTTGGTATGACACAGTATGTCCGGCTCCTATCCAACGTAACGTATTTGAAAATCCGGTTTGGTACACTTCCTACACTCCGTACCAGGCAGAAGTTTCACAAGGACGTCTGGAAGCGTTGTTGAATTTCCAGACTGTTATCGCTGAACTGACCGGCCTGCCGCTAGCCAACTGTTCCCTGCTGGACGAAGCGACAGCAGCAGCCGAAGCGGCAACCATGTTCTACGGTAGCCGTAGCCGTGCACAGGTGAAAGCAGAAGCCAATACGTTGTTTGTCGACGAAAACGTATTCGCCTCTACACTGGCCGTTATCAACACTCGCATGATCCCGCAAGGCATCAAGGTCGTTGTGGGTGATTACAAAACATTTGAATTCACACCGGATGTATTCGGGGCTATCGTCCAGTATCCGAATGCCGACGGTTCGATCGAAGATTATAAAGAATTCATCGTACGTGCCAATGCCGGTGGAGCACGTGTCGCCGTTGCTGCCGACCTGATGAGTCTTGTCCTGCTGACTCCTCCGGGAGAATGGGGTGCAGATGTCGTGTTCGGAAGCAGCCAACGTTTCGGTATCCCGATGTTCTACGGTGGTCCGTCCGCTGCATTCTTCGCCACGAAAGACGAATACAAGCGTTCCATCCCCGGACGTATCATCGGCATTTCCAAAGATGCCTATGGACACACGGCTTACCGCTTGGCTTTGCAAACACGCGAACAACATATCAAACGTGAAAAGGCGACCTCCAATATCTGTACCGCCCAAGCCTTGCTAGCCACGATGGCTGGTTTCTACGCCGTTTACCACGGTGCCGAAGGCTTGAAGAACATCGCAGGTCGTATCCACGCTTCTGCAGGTTTCCTAACAGGCGAGTTGGAAAAACTAGGCTACAAACAATTGAACAAAAACTATTTCGACACACTGAAAATCCAGTTGCCGGAACATGTATCCATCAATGCACTCCGCGAGATCGCATTGGAATGTAAGGTGAACTTGCGTTACTTCGATGCCGGACAGATCGGCATCAGCTTGGACGAAACGACCGGACCGACCGATATCGGCGTATTGCTGTATATCTTCGCAGGGGCAGCCGGAAAGGACTACATGCTGAAAGAAGCCGTTCCTGAGAAAACTTATTTCGATCCGAAATTCGCCCGTACTTCCGAATTCCTGCAAGAAGACGTATTCAAAAAATATCATACCGAAACGGAACTGATGCGTTATATCACCCGCCTGGGACGAAAGGATGTTTCATTGGCCCAATCCATGATCTCTTTAGGTTCTTGTACGATGAAACTGAATCCGGCATCGACCATGCTTCCACTCAGCCGTCCGGAATTCATGAATATACATCCGTATGCACCGGAAGACCAGGTCGAAGGCTACACGGAACTGATTGAAAACTTATCGGCTTACTTGTGTGAGATCACCGGATTCAAAGGCTGTACGCTGCAACCTAATTCCGGAGCAGCCGGCGAATATACAGGTCTGCGCGTAATCCGGGCTTATCTGGAAAGCATCGGGCAGGGACATCGCAACATCGTCCTGCTTCCTGCCTCTGCCCACGGTACGAACCCGGCAAGTGCGGTTCAATGCGGTTTTACGACCGTTACGGTGAAATGTGACGACAAAGGAAATATCGACTTGGAAGATTTCCGGGCTAAAGCCGAAGCCAACAAGGACAACTTAGCAGCCAGCATGATCACCTATCCGTCTACTCACGGTATCTTCGAGGTGGACATCAAGGAAATGTGCGACATTGTTCACGCTTGCGGTGGTCAGCTGTATATGGACGGCGCCAACATGAATGCACAAGTCGGTCTGACCAATCCGGGTACTATCGGTGCAGACGTCTGCCACCTAAACCTGCATAAGACCTTTTCTTCTCCTCACGGAGGAGGCGGTCCCGGTGTCGGTCCGATCTGCGTTGCCGCACATCTCGTCCCGTTCCTGCCACAGCATCCGATATTATGGGGCAGCGACCTGAACACAGTCTCCGCCGCACCTTACGGTAGCGCGGGCATTCTGCCGATCACATATGCTTATATCCGCATGTTGGGAACAGAAGGGTTGGAAACGGTCACCAAGACCGCGATCTTGAATGCGAATTATCTGGCAGCCAAATTCAAAGATACTTACGGAATCGTTTACACAGGTGCTACAGGTCGCGTCGGTCACGAACTGATCCTGGAATGCCGCACGGTAAAAGAACGTTCGGGTATCGATGAAGGCGATATCGCCAAGCGCCTGATGGACTTCGGCTACCACGCTCCAACTCTTTCCTTCCCTGTTCACGGCACTCTGATGGTCGAACCGACCGAAAGCGAAAGCAAAGCCGAACTGGATCGTTTCGTCGAGGTGCTGGAATGTATCTGGAACGAAATCAAGGAAGTGGAAGAAGGCAAGGCTTCAAAGGAAGACAACGTATTAAAGAACGCTCCTCATCCCGAATATGAAGTAACGGCCGACGAATGGAAACACGAGTATCCGCGCAGCAAGGCCGCCTTCCCGCTGGAATGGTTGCACGACAGCAAATTCTGGGTGAATGTAGCCCGCGTAGACAATGCGTATGGCGACCGCAACCTGATTCCAACACTTTGTGCATGCGAAATTTAATATAAACCGGCGCAAACCTATTACTCGATTTCGACTTGACAAAACGGTGCCAAAGCACCTTTATCACGATCTTTCAGGCACGGATTTCACGGATTGACACGGATAAATTTATTTTCTTTCCGTGTTTTCCGTGTAATCCGTGCCTAAATTATGGTGATTAGTAAGGTGGTAAGTAAAAAGAAAGGATATGCTCAAAAAAACCTAAAGTGTGCAGATTCCAGACGAAAGTTCTTTGATATAAAGAATGTTTGATTATTTTTGCAGGTCAGTATTCAGAAGGTTAATTCGAACAAATATCCAATATAGAAATCTAATATTCCTATAATATGAGTTTAAAAATTATTGTATTGGCGAAACAGGTTCCGGACACACGCAATGTGGGAAAGGATGCGATGAAAGAGGACGGAACTATCAACCGAGCCGCACTTCCCGCAATCTTCAACCCGGAAGATCTGAACGCATTAGAACAAGCCCTCCGCTTGAAAGACGCCTATCCGGGAACTACGGTAACCTTGTTAACAATGGGTCCGGGGCGTGCAGCTGAAATTATTCGTGAAGGTTTATACCGGGGAGCAGACGGTGGTTATCTGCTAACCGACCGTGCATTTGCCGGTGCCGACACTTTGGCAACGTCTTATGCGCTTGCCACAGCAATCAAGAAAATAGGTGACTACGATATTATCATCGGAGGACGCCAGGCTATTGACGGCGATACAGCACAGGTAGGTCCTCAAGTCGCTGAAAAGTTAGGATTAACACAGGTCACATATGCCGAAGAAATCCTGAACGTAGACGAAAAGAATCGCAGTATCACAGTGAAACGGCATATCGACGGTGGTGTCGAAACAGTGGAAGGTCCGCTGCCTATCGTGATTACGGTCAACGGTTCGGCTGCCCCCTGCCGTCCGCGTAATGCCAAGTTGGTGATGAAATACAAACGGGCATTGGGCGCGCAGGAAAAAGTTCCTGCTCCCGCCTGCCATCCGGAAGGCGTATCGGCACTGCCATACCCCGAACTGTATGAAAAGCGCCCGTACCTGAATATTCCGGAATGGAGTGTTGCCGATGTAAACGGAGATCTCGCACAATGCGGTTTGTCCGGTTCGCCGACAAAAGTCAAAGCGATTCAGAACATCGTGTTCCAGGCAAAGGAAAGCAAGACGCTGACCGGCTCAGACAAGGATGTGGAAGATTTGATTGTTGAACTGTTAGCTAACCACACTATCGGATAATTGACAATTGATAATTGACAATTCATACGGTAAAAAAGATTGAACAATATGAATAATGTATTTGTATATTGTGAGCTTGAAGGTACAACGATTGCCGATGTAAGCCTCGAACTGCTGACCAAAGGTCGCAAGTTAGCCAACCAGTTGAACTGCCAACTCGAAGCCATTGTGGCCGGTTCCGGACTGGAAGGGATTGAAAAGCAGGTGATGCCTTATGGCGTGGACAAGGTGCATATTTTTGACGCTCCCGGTCTGTTCCCGTACACTTCCCTTCCTCATTCTTCTGTTTTGATCAATCTGTTCAAAGAAGAAAAACCGCAGATCTGCCTGATGGGAGCAACGGTTATCGGCCGTGACTTAGGCCCCCGTGTTTCTTCTGCACTGACAAGCGGTCTGACAGCAGACTGTACATCCCTCGAAATCGGCTCGCACGAAGACAAAAGAGCTGGTAAAACATACGAAAACCTGTTATACCAGATCCGTCCCGCTTTCGGTGGTAACATCGTAGCGACGATCATCAATCCGGAACACCGTCCTCAGATGGCGACTGTTCGCGAAGGTGTGATGAAAAAAGAAATTCTGGACGCCGGTTATAAAGGCGAAGTGGTAAAACACGACGTCGCCAAATATGTTCCGGAAACGGATTATGTCGTAAAGGTCATCGACCGCCACATAGAAAAGGCCAAACACAACCTGAAAGGTGCTCCGATCGTAGTAGCCGGCGGTTACGGAATGGGTTCCAAGGAAAGTTTCGATATGTTGTTCGAACTGGCAAAGGAACTTCATGCCGAAGTAGGCGCCAGCCGTGCAGCCGTTGATGCCGGTTTCTGTGACCATGACCGCCAGATCGGCCAGACAGGTGTGACGGTCCGTCCGAAATTGTATATCGCTTGCGGTATCTCCGGACAGATCCAGCATATCGCAGGTATGCAGGATGCAGGTATCATCATCTCTATCAACAACGACGAGAACGCTCCGATCAACACGATTGCCGACTACGTGATCAACGGCACTGTTGAGGAGGTGATTCCGAAGATGATTAAGTATTACAAACAGAACAGCAAGTAAAGAGATGGCAAATTATTATACAGACATTCCGGAACTCAAGTATCACTTGAACAATCCGATGATGGAACGTATTTGCGAACTGAAAGAACGCAATTACAGAGATAAAGAAGAGTTCGACTATGCACCGCAGGATTATGCCGATGCAATGGACTCGTTCGACAAAGTGCTTGAAATCACAGGCGAAATCACGGGTGAGATCATCGCTCCCAATGCCGAAGGAGTTGACGAAGAAGGCCCCCACTGCGCAAACGGACGTGTGGAATACGCTTCCGGGACCAAGCAGAATCTGGATGCAATGGTGAAAGCCGGCCTGAACGGTATGACGATGCCGCGCCGTTTCGGCGGTTTGAACTTCCCGATCACGCCGTACACCATGTGCGCCGAAATCGTGGCCGCTGCCGATGCTGGATTCGGAAACATCTGGTCGTTGCAAGATTGTATCGAGACATTATATGAATTCGGAAACGAAGACCAGCACAGCCGTTTCATTCCGCGTATCTGCGCCGGTGAAACGATGTCTATGGACTTGACAGAGCCGGATGCCGGTTCCGACTTGCAGTCCGTGATGCTGAAAGCGACTTTCGACGAAAAAGAAAATTGCTGGCGTCTGAACGGTGTGAAACGTTTCATCACAAACGGAGACGCCGACCTTCATCTGGTCTTGGCCCGTTCGGAAGAAGGGACGAAAGACGGGCGTGGCCTGTCTATGTTCATCTATGACAAACGCCAGGGTGGCGTAGATGTCCGCCGTATTGAAAACAAGTTGGGTATTCACGGTTCGCCTACCTGCGAACTGGTTTACAAGAATGCGAAAGCCGAACTTTGCGGAGATCGCAAATTAGGTTTGATCAAATATGTGATGGCGCTGATGAACGGTGCCCGTTTGGGTATCGCCGCACAGTCTGTCGGTCTGAGCCAGGCCGCCTACAACGAAGGGTTAGCTTACGCAAAGGAACGCAAACAGTTCGGCAAAGCAATTATCGAATTCCCGGCTGTTTACGACATGCTGTCTATCATGAAAGCGAAGCTGGATGCCGGCCGTGCCTTACTGTATCAGACTTCCCGTTATGTAGATATCTACAAAGCACTGGACGACATCGCCCGTGAACGCAAGCTGACTCCGGAAGAACGTCAGGAACAGAAAAAATATGCCAAACTAGCCGACTCTTTCACCCCGCTGGCAAAAGGTATGAACTCCGAATATGCCAACCAGAACGCATACGACTGTATCCAAATTCATGGTGGTTCAGGCTTCATGCTGGAATATGCTTGTCAACGTATCTACCGGGATGCCCGCATCACCTCCATCTACGAAGGAACGACGCAATTGCAGACAGTTGCAGCCATCCGTTACGTGACCAACGGTTCCTATCTGGCTACCATCCGAGAATTCGAAACAATCCCGTGTTCTCCTGAAATGGAACCGCTGAAAGGCCGCCTGGTTGAAATGGCCAATAAGTTCGAAGCCTGCATGAACAAGGTGAAGGAAGCGCAGAACCAGGAATTGCAGGACTTTGTTGCCCGTCGCCTTTATGAAATGGCAGCCGACTGCATCATGGCTCACCTGCTGATCCAAGACGCGACAAAGACTCCTGAAATGTTTGCCAAATCAGCTGTCGTATACTTGAATTATGTCGAAGCGGAAGTGGAAAAACACAGCAGCTTTATCTTGAAATTCAATGCCGACGAATTAGCAAGCTACAGACAATAATAGAGCGTATCTAATTTCATAAAAGCCGGATATCTTCTCTTGATTTCCGGCTTTTTCCTTATATTTAGACTCGTATTAAGCCAATAAGACAACCATCGACTATGAAACAGTACAATCCAGACATCCACCATCGTCACAGTATCCGTTTGAAAGGATATGATTATTCACAGGAAGGGTTATAAATGATATTAAACCCATATGGTGAAATAATCCAACAATGTTATTGGGATTTGGAACACAAATACCCCAATATCGAATGTTGCGAATATGTTATTATGCCAAATCATTTCCATGCGATTATAAAAATCGATCGGGATGCATTTAGGGCGGGCGAACCCCGCCCCTACGTGGTGACACTGGGGCATATTGTGGGATATTTTAAATATCAATCGACAAAAATGATTAATCTACACGGTCAAAAATTATGGCAACGTAATTATTATGAACATATCATACAGGATGAAAAAGCGTATCATAATATATCCAATTATATATTAAACAATCCGGCACAATGGGCATACGACCGATTACGCTAATTCATTGTGGTGATTCCATAATACCCATTGCATACTACCACGAAGCAACAGATATATCAGAAATGCCATCCACAATGCATGATTTCCCATCATTCCGAAAAAGAGGTAATAGATCAAAAAGAAAGTGCCGGAAGCGACCAACATCGAATAAAGCATCAGGCGGGTAGCTGTCGCACCGATCAGGATACCATCCCACAAGAAGGCGGCAAAGCCGGCAAGCGGAACAGCCAGCACCCAATAGAAATAGGTTCCGGCCTCTTGTATGACAACAGAGTCATTCGTCAGGAGGGAGAGAAAACCTTTCCCGCCTACTCCATAAAGCAGGGTAAACGAAAGGGACAACCCAATCCCCCAGCCAAACAGCAAACGGATCATCCGACTAAGGGCTGTTTTGTTCCGAGCACCGATATAACGTCCCGCCAAAGCCTCGCCCGCATAGGCAAAACCGTCCATGATATAGGAGAAAAGCGTAAACAACTGCATCAGCAATGTATTAACAGCCAAAACGATATCGCCCTGTCTCGCACCCGTAGAAGTAAAAAATGTAGTAACCGCCACCAAACAAAGCGTACGAAAGAAAATATCGCCATTCACCTGGAAGAAACGACGCATAGCGACCTTATCCATGGCCTCATGCCAGCAAACACGAATATTCAACCGCTTCCGATAGAATACGAACCACAGGAATACAGCCATCCCGAAGCCTCCATATTGAGCGATCAGCGTTCCCGTCGCAACCCCTTGCACCTTCATGCCGAACACAAAGACGAAGATCAGGCTCGCCACGATATTCACGACATTCTGGGTGATCGCAATAAACATCGGGAAACGGGAATTCTGCATTCCGATAAACCAACCGGAGAAACCATACAATCCCAACACAGCCGGCGCTCCCCAAATACAAATATTGAAATATAAGGAAGCCAACCGTTCTACCTCATCCGTCGTATCCAATAGTAAGAAAGCTATTTCCCGTATCGGATACTGGAGCAGAAGCAGAGCCAGAGAAATCAGAATCCCGACACCGACCGACCGGAACAAAACCCTCGTTACTTCCAGGAGATCCCGTCTCCCCAGAGCCTGTGAAGTCATCCCACTCGTTCCCATCCGCAAGAAACCGAACAACCAGTAAATAATATTGAACAGCATCCCCCCTACCGCAATCGCCCCGATATAGGAAGCGGCCCCCAAATGTCCGACAATCGCCACATCGACCAATCCCAACAAAGGAACCGTTATATTGGATACAATAGAAGGAAGCGCTAACTGAAGTATCTTTTTATTCATTATTTATCGTATCTATAAAAACTATTCCTAACTTTGTCAGCAAAGTTACAGATTACTTTAGAAATAACATGATTACACTTATGTTTCAATAACAAAAACGCGAACCCTAAGTAATTGTAAAAAACGTTGGATGTTCGCATCCTCTATAAATCATACACTTATAGATTTATTTAGAGAATATGAACATTTATTGCTTTTCTACTTTATCATTCGCAAAATTACAATTTAAAAGTGTCATCAATAAAGCTTTTCACAAACATGGAGTCGCATCTTTTACAGATGCGTGGATTGAAACTGGCCTTTTTGGTTCCATTGGAGCCAGTAAGCGTGTCGCATCTTTTACAGATGCGTGGATTGAAACGATAATTTCTTTATAGCTAAATCCGCGGAATTGGTCGCATCTTTTACAGATGCGTGGATTGAAACAGCGTTTTTTTGGTGTGAAGGCTGGCCGCTCTGTCGCATCTTTTACAGATGCGTGGATTGAAACTCTTTGGGAGCTTTCTCAAGCTGCTAAACGTCGTGTCGCATCTTTTACAGATGCGTGGATTGAAACGATGATGAGAAAACAGCCCTCACCTATCTAAACGTCGCATCTTTTACAGATGCGTGGATTGAAACTCATTACAGGAAGCACTACCACAAAGAAAAGGGGTCGCATCTTTTACAGATGCGTGGATTGAAACAAACCGGATAGAAACAGGGGTTGATGAAGATTGGTCGCATCTTTTACAGATGCGTGGATTGAAACTGCCGTTATGGCGCGTTTGAAAGATGCCGGTTTAAGTCGCATCTTTTACAGATGCGTGGATTGAAACTTATTTAAAATCGAAAGAATATGAAACAGTTCGTGGTCGCATCTTTTACAGATGCGTGGATTGAAACTTCTACTGATGAAAAAATTTATATCACAATTGAGTCGCATCTTTTACAGATGCGTGGATTGAAACAAACCGAATAGAGACAGGGGTTGATGAAGATTGACGTCGCATCTTTTACAGATGCGTGGATTGAAACCAAGTATCATTTTATTAAAGCCGTTGAAGTCCGTCGCATCTTTTACAGATGCGTGGATTGAAACTTTACTGGTTGATGAAACAACAAATGATTGCTGGGTCGCATCTTTTACAGATGCGTGGATTGAAACGCACATTTCGATACATTAAGTAACAAACTATCAGTCGCATCTTTTACAGATGCGTGGATTGAAACTTGTTTGAAAAGGATTACATCAAAATACTTAGAGTCGCATCTTTTACAGATGCGTGGATTGAAACTAAAAAGGACAACAGCGAAGACAAGATACGTCAGTCGCATCTTTTACAGATGCGTGGATTGAAACTCCTGAAAGTGTTTTTGAAAAAGAATGCCAGATGTCGCATCTTTTACAGATGCGTGGATTGAAACATAATTTTGTAATGTTTTAAATTATTGATAATTAGTCGCATCTTTTACAGATGCGTGGATTGAAACTGGAATTGATTTGTACGACCTTGCGAGCTACATGTCGCATCTTTTACAGATGCGTGGATTGAAACCTTATTTAGATTTAGTCTAAATAAGGGTTATTTCGTCGCATCTTTTACAGATGCGTGGATTGAAACGAATATTTTTGGCAAGTTTAATTTTAGCTCTTAGTCGCATCTTTTACAGATGCGTGGATTGAAACCGGAGCAATAGGTGATATTATCACCTATTTTAGAGTCGCATCTTTTACAGATGCGTGGATTGAAACGTCTTTTCAGATGAAACCCGCGACACATACAGAGTCGCATCTTTTACAGATGCGTGGATTGAAACTGCTAATAACGAATGGATATTTGAGGATAAAAAAGTCGCATCTTTTACAGATGCGTGGATTGAAACTCCGTCGAATGCTAGTGAAAAATTAGAAGATGAGTCGCATCTTTTACAGATGCGTGGATTGAAACCCGGCAGCGCTACAGCGGACATCACAGTCGCTATGTCGCATCTTTTACAGATGCGTGGATTGAAACTGGAGGTGGGGGCGGCGGTTCTGTTGCCTGGAACGGTCGCATCTTTTACAGATGCGTGGATTGAAACAGCTATAAATGAGGCAAATAAAAAAGTGCTTGATGTCGCATCTTTTACAGATGCGTGGATTGAAACCCTACCTAAAACCGTTTTTTCTATCGACGAAACCGGTCGCATCTTTTACAGATGCGTGGATTGAAACTGTATGGTTTTCTTTCGGTGGTGCCCACCGGCTAAGTCGCATCTTTTACAGATGCGTGGATTGAAACTGTCGCCTGGAACGATATTACCGGCAAGCCATCATGTCGCATCTTTTACAGATGCGTGGATTGAAACCTCGTACGGGAAGGATGTTGGATGCTGTTAGCGGTCGCATCTTTTACAGATGCGTGGATTGAAACTCAAGCTGGTCTTGCTACTTGTTTTGGTAACAGTGAGTCGCATCTTTTACAGATGCGTGGATTGAAACCTCGTTTGGAATAGTTTTATAATTCTTATGTTTAGTCGCATCTTTTACAGATGCGTGGATTGAAACAAAAGGTTTTGGTACCGAAAAGAAAATGTGGGAGGTCGCATCTTTTACAGATGCGTGGATTGAAACAACACTCGCATTTGAACCAGGAGTTGCCATTGATGTCGCATCTTTTACAGATGCGTGGATTGAAACTCCTTCTTACGCTCAAATTGAGCTTAATTGGCTTGTCGCATCTTTTACAGATGCGTGGATTGAAACAACAGGATCAAAAGTATGATGACGCTCAGCGTATGTCGCATCTTTTACAGATGCGTGGATTGAAACATGAAGTTGCAAATGTTACCTTAGCATTATAGAAGTCGCATCTTTTACAGATGCGTGGATTGAAACTAATTCGAATCGTAATTATGGTGGATCAGCTAAAGTCGCATCTTTTACAGATGCGTGGATTGAAACCCCGACCAAGCATGGACAGTCACCGGCAAAACCAAGTCGCATCTTTTACAGATGCGTGGATTGAAACTTGTGCAGCAATGGCGCGCTTTTGGCGTCTACGTCGCATCTTTTACAGATGCGTGGATTGAAACATTGCCCTCAAAAGGAATACAATAATCCCATAATGTCGCATCTTTTACAGATGCGTGGATTGAAACGAAATCAACCTTATAAGCATTACCGTCCTCGTCAAGTCGCATCTTTTACAGATGCGTGGATTGAAACTTACCAGAGTGCAGGAGTTTTTTCGCAATGCCAGTCGCATCTTTTACAGATGCGTGGATTGAAACCACTCTTCAAAGGCGCGTTTGAACGTGTCTTTAATGTCGCATCCTTTACGGGGACAACTATTTATAATATTTTTTGCAAGAAGATTACAGGATTAAAATATTTGTTTGTTAGAAAATAAAATATATCTTTGTTGAACAGAGTTATAAAGATACCTTATTACTCAAAGCATAAACACCTTATATTACGTTAACCTAAACATATGATATATACAAATAAAGAATACTGTCTTGAGGTTAAAGGAAGCATGGCCTGCTTTACCCGTCCGGAGATGAAAGTCGAAAGAGTTAGCTACGACATAATAACGCCATCTGCTGCCCGAGCTATTTTCGAATCTATATTTTGGAAACCAGCCATACAATGGAATATTACTCGAATAGAAGTATTAAATCCAATCAGATGGTTTTCCATGAAAAGAAATGAGATTGGAAGTTTAATGAGCCCCCGTTCATCCGGATTATTCATCGAAGATAATCGGCAACAAAAATCCAGTTTGTTACTAAAAGATGTTTGCTATAGAATTTTTGCAGAGTTGGAATTTATACCTATAAGAAATAGAGCGAAAGAAGATATGTTGAAAGTGCCATCAAAGTCCTCTGACGAAAATCCAGGCAAATATAATGCTATGTTCGAACGTAGAGCTAAAAAGGGGCAATGTTTCAATCAACCCTATTTAGGTTGCCGTGAGTTCTCCGCAGATTTCACATACATCGAAAATCCGGTAAAAGGAAACGGAATACCCGAAGATCGTGATTTTGGATATATGCTATATGATATGGATTTCACAAACGAAAAAGATCCAAAGCCAATGTTCTTCAGGGCTATAATGAAACAAGGAGTCTTGATCGTTCCATCCATTAACAGTGAGGAGGTACGCCGATGATTTTGCAAGCATTATACGAATACTACCAGCGTAAAGCTGCTGATCCGGGGAGTACTATTGCTCCCCATGGATTAGAATGGAAAGAAATACCTTATCTTATTCTGATAGATAAAAAAGGGAATTTTTTAGAACTACAGGATACCACCGAGGGGGTAGGAAAACAGAAACGAGCAAAAAAATACCTGGTCGTCAAAAGTAAAGGACGTACCGGCAGCAACAGTTGGCAAACGGCAAATGTATTTTGGGACCATTTCGGATATGTGTTAGCCCAACCTAAAAATACGGATGATAAAGGAATGCCAAAAGCACTGGACGATGCCGCTAAACAAAATAAAACCTTTGTTCAGGAGGTCAGGCGGCTTGCCGAAATGTATCCTTCCAATGAAGAGATTCAAGCAGTAGCCAAATTTTACGATAATCCTGATAATCTTCAACGTATAAAAATGGACCCTTTATGGGAAGAATGTATCAAAAAAGACGGGACAAACATCTCCTTTAAAGTAGCAGGAAACAATACTATCGTGGCTGCAAATCCGGATGTAACATCATCTATAGAAGACTGTTCAGACAAAGATGAACCTACAGGGATATGCCTCATCACCGGAAAAAAGGCTCCGATAGCCATACTCAATAGTGCCATAGCCATACCCGGGGGTAAGAGCGGAGCTAAACTGGTTGGCTTTCAAAAGAAATCGGGTTACGATTCTTATTATAAAGAGCAAGGTATGAACGCACCCATTTCAAAAGAAGCGGAAGCTGCTTATACCACAGCTTTAAATTCTTTATTGGGAAAAGATTCCTCTAACAAATATCGCTTGCATGACACATCCGTTGTTTTCTGGTCTCAGAAACCGACAAAGTTGGAGCAATGTTTCTGTTTCATATTTACATCTCCTCCCAAAGATGATCCGGATAAAAACACGGAAGTTATCAGAGACTTCTTGAAGTCCCCGTTCTCGGGAGTATTGAATGACGAGGACAAAACTCCCTTTTACGTGTTAGGTTTATCTCCTAATGCCGCCCGTATCTCCGTTAGATTCTGGCGACAAGGAACAGTAGGCGAATTTGCCAGTCACATCAGACAACATTTTAAGGACTTGGAAATCATTAAAAGCAAGAATCAAAGAGCCTATTTTTCTTTATTCAACTTACTGACCCAAGTTGCTTCCTTAAATAAAATGGAAAATCTGCCTCCCTGCTTAGCCAGCGATTTAAGTCAAAGCATATGGGATAACCAACCCTACCCGACCACATTGCAGATGCAATGTCTGATACGAATCAAAGCAGACCGGAATATAACGTCGATAAGAGCCGCTATACTCAAAGCCTACTTAAATAGAAAATTCAGAAATCATAATAATCCACCTAAAGAAATTCAAATGGCATTAGATTTAGAAAATAAAAACCAAGCGTACTTATGTGGCCGCTTGTTTGCTATCCTTGAAAAGATCCAGAGTGATGCTATCCCAGGAGCAAATTCTACGATCAAAGAGCGTTACTACGGTGCAGCGTCGACAACCCCGACAACTGTATTCGGCCGCTTGTTGTCTTTATCCAGACATCACCTTGCAAAATTTGATACCGGGAAATCTGTTTATTATGAAAAATTATTGCAAAGTGTTATCACCAACCTGGATAGTAACGGATTACCTAAATATTTATCGATGGACGACCAATCGCGTTTCGCAATCGGTTATTACCATCAAAGAGAAGATTTATATAAAACAACAACAGATAAAGAAAAAAATTAATACTATACAAATATGGAAACAGCAATAAACAATCGTTACGACTTCATTTATTTATTTGATGTACAGGATGGTAATCCGAACGGTGATCCCGATGCCGGAAATTTACCCAGAGTTGATCCGGAAACAGGTGAAGGCCTGGTTTCCGATGTCTGTCTGAAGCGTAAAGTCCGGAACTTTGTTCAAATAGTAAAAGGAGGAGAAAGACTGTATGATATATTCATTAAAGAGAAAGCGGTATTGAATAATCTGATCGCAGACGCTCATAAACAGGAAGGGGTTAAAGATATAAAAGAGAAAGGAGATAAAACAGAGGCTGCTCGGCAATGGATGTGCAGAAACTTTTATGACATAAGGACATTTGGAGCCGTACTAAGTACAGGCGAAAATGCCGGACAGGTTCGTGGCCCTATCCAATTTACTTTTGCCCGTTCCATCAGTCCGATTGTTACTGCCGAACATAGTATAACCCGTATGGCTGTGGCTACGGAGGATGAGGCTAAAAAACAGAGTGGAGATAACCGCACTATGGGACGTAAATTTACAGTTCCTTACGGACTATATAAAGCTAACGGATTTATTTCCGCTCATTTAGCCGCACAAACCGGATTCAATGAAGATGACCTGAACTTATTCTGGGATTCATTGAAAAACATGTTCGATCACGACCATTCAGCAGCCAGAGGAATGATGAATGCCCGCAAATTGATCGTATTCAAACACAGTACAGCATTAGGTAATGCTTCAGCTCATTCTTTATTCGGTTTAGTGAAGGTTCAACTTAAGGATGACCAACGCCCACCCCGTTCGTTCGACGATTATATTGTTACCATCGACAAGGATAAACTACCGGAAGGTGTAGAAGTTCTGGACATGATATGATAGAATACGGAGATGAGGACCTGTTGATGCTTTCCGGAATCCAACACATAACTTTCTGTAAACGTCAATGGGCCCTTATACATATCGAACAACAGTGGGCGGAAAACAACCTCACTATTGAAGGAAACTGGATGCATCAAAAAGTCGATGATCCTACCTTGATGAACCGCAATAAAGGCATAGTAACATTAAGATCCGTAACGCTTGTCTCCAGACGGCTGGGACTTTATGGTATCTCTGATGTAGTAGAGATGGTCGCTTCCACCTCCGGACAAAATTCAATAAGACATCCTAAATATCCGGGATTCTGGCAATTAATTCCGGTCGAATACAAACGAGGCAAACCTAAAAAAGATCAGATAGATGAAGTCCAGCTATGCGCACAAGCGATTTGCCTGGAAGAGATGTATAACGTCAGCATAGAAAAAGGCTTTTTGTATTATGGGGAAACTCGCCACCGAGAAGAGGTCCAGTTTACTGAAGAATTACGGAAACTGGTTGAAAATAAATGTGTCCAAATGCACAAGCTATACGAGCAAAAAGTTCTTCCGCCGGCAATATACAAAGCGCATTGCAAGTCATGTTCTTTATGTGACGTATGTATGCCTAAAGTACTGACAAAAACACCGAAAGTGAATACTTACCTGTCCCAGTTATACGATTAAAATATGAGAAAATTATTGAACACATTGTATGTAACTACTCCTGAAGCCTATTTAACTAAAGATGGAGAAAACGTTGTAATTAGGGTTAAGGAAAAAGATATATTCAGAATTCCGGTTTTAAATATAGAAGGTATTGTCACATTCGGATATATAGGTGCTTCTCCGGCATTAATGAAGATGTGTGCTGAAAGAAATGTAGGATTATGTTTTTTAAGTGCTAATGGACAGTTTCAAGGTAGAGTCTCCGGTCCGACAAAAGGAAATGTCCTTTTACGAAGAACACAATACAGGATTGCCGACGATGCAAATAAATCACTGGAAATCAGTCGGCTTTTTATTGCAGGAAAGATAGCAAATTCCCGGACGGTTATCGATCGTTTCAAAAGAGATCACATTTCTTCCGACAAACAGCTATCCTTGTTTTTATCCGTATCTGAAAAGTTAAAGAGATCAAAGAATCAGGCTTTAGTTGCTGAGTCCTCCGATACATTAAGAGGTATAGAGGGAGAAGCCGCTACAACTTATTTCTCTGTATTTAACCAGATGATCATATCGCAATGTGAGGATTTTCCTTTTAACGGGAGGAACAGAAGACCGCCCAAAGACAAAGTAAATGCTCTATTGTCATTCGTTTACACATTGCTGAATCATGAGGTACAGTCTGCATTGGAAACAGTAGGACTTGATCCATACGTAGGCTTTTTACATACCGATCGACCAGGAAGAGCGAGTTTAGCGTTAGATATGATGGAAGAGTTACGAGCCTACCTGGCAGACAGGTTGGTTTTGTCCTTAATTAATCGTAAACAGATATCCGGTAAAGGTTTTGTCGAACACGGAGATAACGGGATTGTAATGGATGAAGATATCAGAAAGGGAGTCTTACTCGCTTGGCAGAAGAGAAAAAAAGAGACAATAATCCACCCCTACTTAAATGAATCCGTACCGATAGGACTGATCCCATATATTCAGGCGATGCTTTTAGCTCGTTTTTTGAGAAACGATTTAGATAATTATCCGGTCTTTTTAATGAAGTAAGTTCATGTATGTTCTAGTTACATATGACGTAGAAACGATGACTTCCGACGGACAGCGCAGGTTACGTCAGGTAGCACGTCAATGCCTGAATTATGGCCAACGCGTCCAAAATTCCGTTTTTGAATGCTCTGTCTCGCCTGCTCAATTTACCGAGTTAAGATTAAAACTATCGGATATCATCGATCATAAAAAAGATAGTATTCGTTTCTATTTCTTGGGAAATAATTATTCTAAAAGAGTTGAATACATAGGTGTCGTCACATCCTATAATGTAGAAGATGAACTTATAATATAACTGTTTGCGAACATTAAGCATTAACAAAAAGCTGGAGTTTTCGCAATCATTGATTATTAGCCTATTAAACACTCCTATTAGTTTTATTTCATCAATAAAAAATCCAAAAAGTTTATTATCGCATAAATGCATTGATAACAGACTGTAAATGTTTGCATTATTTGTAATGCAGTCGTACCTTATATAGGTACGTGGATTGAAACTATTGGATCTGCTTATATTTGTTCTCGAAAATCGTCGTACCTTATATAGGTACGTGGA
>OOBN01000406.1_pt1 | contig 42832 bp, 73 predicted proteins | sample 1671091 | NCBI WGS metagenome assembly OOBN01 (sample SAMN06348121, study PRJEB24527) | human gut metagenome | biome: human gut; feature: ankylosing spondylitis patient; material: feces | host: Homo sapiens | place: China | collected 2015-10 | reverse complement strand
CACCATCCCGGCGGACGCTACAACCTTTGTCACTGCCGCATTTCAGGGCGACTACGCGCTGCGCAGGGTGACGTGCCTCGGGGACATCGCGAGCATCCCGGCGCAGGTGTTCCAGCGATGTTATCCGCTGCGGTTTGTGGACTTCACGCACTGCACGGCAGTTCCAACGCTGGCCAACGTCAACGCGTTCGATCAGACGCACGCACAGCTGGAAATCAGGGTTCCCGCATCGCTTGCGGATGCGTGGAAAGCGGCGACAAACTGGAGTTCACTGGCAGACCATATTGTGGGGGTATGAGCATGATCGTAAGAGAGCACTACAAAACGCGCACGGACGGCGTGGAGCTGTACCGGACGTACTCGGATGCGGGCTATCTCATCCGGCAAACGGAGACGGGCGCAGAGTACGATGAGGCAATTGACGTTGACGGCGCGCCGCACACCTACACGGAGACGGATAAACTTGTCACAGACAATTTTGACATCGAGACGGCAAGCCCGGAGCAGCTGCGTGAGCGGCTTGTCGACACCGAGACGGCGGCGAAGATCTTACTGGGGGAGGAAGCGTCATGACCTACACCGAAAGGGCAAAGAAAATGCGCCCGTACATCGAACAGGCGGCAAGCACTTTGGACGACAAGACTGTCAGCCTCGCGCCGGAGCTTCTGGGGACGCTTACCGGCGGCGGAAGCCTCGTCAAAGCAGGCACGCGCATCAACTGGCACGGCAAGATCAAAAAAGCCGCCGTCGACCTCTGGGACACCGCACAGAACACCCCGGACAGCGCACCAACACTCTGGGAGGACGTGCAGTACCGGAGCGGATACAGAATCATACCAGAAGTAATCACCTCCACACTGGCCTTCGCAAAGGGCGAGAAGGGCTGGTGGGAAGACAAGCTGTATGAGTCGCTCATGGACGGAAATGTGTTTACCCCGACGGTCGCCCCGACAGCCTGGAAAAAAGTCGAGTAAGGAGGACTATGTGAGCACCGGAATTATTACCATCATCTGCGCGGTGATCGGCTCGTCTGCGCTGGCGGAGATCATCCGCTCCATCGTTGGAGCCATCCAGCGCAAGCGCGGCAAGGCCACGACGCAGGGTACACACTTTGCCGAGATCGACAAGAAGCTCGACGGCATGAAAAAGCATCAGGACGAGCAGTATCTTGCAATCCTGCGGCTGACGATCATGTCGGAGGAGATGCCAATGGCCGAGCGCCTGATTGCCGGGCAGAAATACGTTAAGCTCGGCGGAAACGGCGAGGTGAAAAAGTTTTTGCATCAGTTGGAGGCGCAGTGCGAGCATAGCAGCGCGCAATAAAACGGGAGGCAAATATGCGGGTAAAAGGCAAGTGGAGCAAAGGCGAGATGGCGCGCACCATCGTCATCTATCTGCTCAGACTCCTGACAATGGTGCTGATCTGGGCGTGCGCGCTGAAAACCATCGCTGTCCTTATCGCAGTCGGGAGCAACCCGGAGCTTGGTACGTCGGTCGACCTGTCCGACGTGCTCGGCTACGCCGGGGGCGCAGCAGTCTCAGAGCTGGGCTTGCTGGCATTTAAACGAGTATTCGCAAAGAAAAATGAACCGGTAGAATGAAAGGAGAAAATTATGTACCAGAGAAGAACCTTCAACGAGGCAGACAAGGCATTATCGGAAAACATCCGGGCTCAGCTGGAAGCGGCGGAAGCGCTCCTTATGCAGCTGCCACCCAGCAGAAACCGCAGTCTGGCGCTGACGCATCTGGAAGATACGATGCTTCGTGCGAACCTTGCAATCACGGAAGCAATTGCGCTAAGAGAGGAGGCGTAAGGCGTGGATAATATCAAGAAAAGGCTCGGAAACCTTCTGAGCGTCAAATCTCTGGTCACACTCTCGCTGACCATCGTCTTTGCCGTCCTCGCCCTGCGGGGAGACATCACCGGCAAGGACTTCCTGACGATCTTTCTTACGGTCATCACCTTCTACTTCGGGACTCAGTCCCAGAAGGCGCAGGACGCGATTGACAACACGGGCACGCCGCAGGAGGGCGAAAAGAAATGATGAAAGCATCCGAGCTTGTGCGCAGGCACATTGACGTTGCGAAGAATTACAAGACCGTCTACATGTGGGGCTGCTTCGGCTCCCCTGTAGGCGAGACGATCATTGACGAAAAATCCGCCCAGTATCCGGACTGGTACACCGGCGGCAGAGTCACATATCTGCGCAGCCTCATCGGAAAAGTTGTCTATGGCTTTGACTGCGTGAACCTGACAAAGGGCATTCTTTGGGGCTGGAACGGCAACAAAAACGCCTACTACGGCGGCGCAAGATACGCCTCAAACAGCGTGCCGGATGTCTCCGCCGACGGCATGATCGCAAAGTGTAAGGACGTGTCCACGACCGGCTGGGACAAGCTGATTCCCGGCGAAGGCCTCTGGATGCCCGGCCACTGGGGCATGTACATCGGTGACGGTCTGGCAGTCGAATGCACCCCGATCTGGGACAACGGCGCACAGATCACCGCCGTCCAGAACATCGGCACGAAAGCAGGCTACCACGCCCGCAATTGGCAGAAGCACGGCAAGCTCCCGTGGGTCGAGTACGACACCGTGAAGGTCGACGAGGCCGTCGAGGAAGCCAAGCGGACGATCAAGGCAAGAGCCGGTCTGACCGACGGCACAATCAACTATCTTGCCGCCTATAAGTACGGCGACGATCTTCTTAAAAAGCTCGCAAAGGCGATGAAGTAAGGGGGCGGGGCTATGGCTCCACAAGCCAGATGCAAATTACCGCCGGAGCTTGGCGGACTGATGCGCCGGGATATGGAGACGGTTATTTACCAATCGAATCTCGGCCGCGAAGACGCAAAGATTGCGCAGCTCTACTTTGTGGATAAGCTCCCACAGGTTGACGTTGCGACGGAATTGTATCTTGGCCGTGCCACAGTACAGAGGCGGCTTCCTGACATTATGGCGCGGATGAAAGAAACGTCGAGCAAACTGTATAGCTGAAATAAGCGCCGAGGAATCGGCGCTTATTTTTTTGTATTTTTAAAAAAAAGTACTTGACATATAGTGTTTAACACTATATAATAAGGCCATAAGATAAAGCAAGGCGAAAGCCGGGAGGGAACAAACAATGGAAATCAAGAACATCAATACAAAGAAACTTTACTACGCATCAAATAAACTCAGCACCGTCGAAAGTAGAATTTATGCGGAGGTGGAAACGGCGCACAAGTTTATGTGCGAAGGGTTTATCACGGAAACTGAATTCGCGGCGATCAGAGAAGACCGCGAAAAGAAAATGGCACCGTATAAAGACGGAGCCGATCTGCTGACCCGCTTCGCGAATGCCGTGAACGCGCAGGTTTACATGGCCGAAACCGGCGATATCATGGCAGAGATGATGGTTGCGAATTCGGAGCCCGTTGAGAGTTTCGACCTTGAGGCTGTAAAAGCAGCCTTGCGCCGCGCGGCGGACCTCGACGACCCCATGCCTTGCTGATTGGAGGTGGAACTATGCAGAGCGATTCGCAGCGCCGCGCCACTGCAAAGTGGCAGGCCGAAAACATGACAAACGTCGCTGCGAGAGTGAGGCGTGAAGTTGCTGAAGAATTTAAGGCAGCAGCGAAAGAGGACGGGACAACACCCAATGAACTCCTGCGTGGGTGGATTGGTAAGTATATAAACAAGGAGGTATCTGATATGAAAACCGAGCAGATTCAGGCGCTGGCGACGATCTTTGCGATTTGCCGCAAGGCCACAAATACACGGAGCCAGAGCGACATTGACAATGCGCAGCGTTTCCCCGTCAAGTGGGCGACCATTATGGTCCGCAAGCTCCACGCGATGGGCAAGGCAACGGAAGATATCGACCGCGAAATCGCCGAACAGTACGGCAAAATCGACATCGAAACGTTTACGGCCAACTTTGACAAATGTCTTACACTCGAGCAGCAAGGCGTTTGGAGCATAGCATATTTTAAAGAGATGATGAGATAAGCAAAATTGAGGCACAACTGAGGCACACGAAAATACGAAAAAGCCCATACTGGACACATCAAAGGAGTGTTCGGTATGGGCTTTTCTTATTTCAATCCGAACCCGGAAGGAAAACAAGTTGGAGACTGTACCGTCCGGGCGATCTCAAAGGCGGCGGGAAAGAGCTGGGATGAAACATACGTTGGGCTTTGCCTACAAGGGTTGAAGATGGGGGACATGCCGTCGGCAAACAGTGTCTGGGGCGCGTACCTCCGGCAGCAGGGATTTACCAGGAACGTTGTGCCGAACACATGCCCGGACTGCTATACGGTCGAGGAATTCGCAAGAGACCATCCGCGCGGCGTGTATGTACTCGCTCTATCAAGCCACGTCGTGTGCGTAAAGGACGGAAAGTATTTCGATAGCTGGGACTCCGGGAAAGAAATCCCGCTGTTCTACTGGGAGAAGGAGGATAAATGATGTTCGGACAACAGCCCTATGTGTATCAGCAGCCGATTTACAATCAGCCGCCCATGATGCAAGAACCCATGATGCGGTCACAGTATCAGCCTACACCGCAGTATCCGGCTCCACAGCCGCAACCGCAGCAGAGCGGGGGACAGGCTATTATCTGGGTGCCAAATGAAAAGGCGGCAAACGAATTTATCGTCGCGCCGAATAACGCCGTCACGCTCTGGGACATGAATGCGCCGGTTGTGTATGTGAAGAAAGCCGATGCAAGCGGTAAACCAGCAATGACAACGTATGACCTCGTAGAACGCTCCACAGCCCCCGTGAGCCCCACAGTGCCGCAAACAGTTCCTACGGTAGAATACGTGACCCGCAAGGACTTTGACGAACTGGCGGCAAAGGTGGCGGCTCTGAGCGTTAAGCCCATTAGGAAGGTGAAGGAGGCAGACAATGAATCCTCTGTTTAACGCGCTCGGCGGTGGGCAAATGCCCGGAATGATGGGGCAGTTTCAAAATATGATGCGGCAGTTTCAGCAGTTCAAGCAGAGTTTCCAGGGAGACCCGAGGGCGGAAGTTGAAAAGCTGGTGCAGTCTGGGAAAATCTCGCAGCAGCAGTTGAACCAGCTACAGCAGATGGCTGGACAGTTTCAGCAGTTGATGCAATAATTCGGAAATTCCGAACAGGTGAACGGTCAAAATCGTGGCCACGATTGAGATAAATTTCAAAATCTACGAAAGGAGAAAACTATGAGTTTGAATGGCGATGGTATTCCTATGAACATGCCTGTAGTTCCGGCAAACTCGGACAGCGGCAACGGATGGGGCGGCGGTAATGGCTGGTGGATCATTATCCTGTTCCTCGCGATTTTCTGCGGCTGGGGTAACGGAAACGGCTTTGGCAATCGTGGAGGGAACGGCGGCGTTGTTGACGGCTATGTTCTGGCCTCTGACTTCTCGAACATCGAAAGAAAGATTGACAGCGTGAACAATGGTGTCTGCGACGGCTTCTATGCGATGAACACGGGGATGCTTAACGGCTTTGCCGGTGTAACGCAGGCTGTGACTTCCGGCTTCTCGAACGCTGAACTTTCCCGCTGCAATCAGCAGGCCGCGCTTATGCAGCAGCTGAACAACATGGCAATGCAGAATGCAAACTGCTGCTGCGAGACCAGAGAGGCGATTCAAGGTATCAATTATAACCTCGCGACGCAGGCATGCGACACCCGCAACACCGTGCAGAACAGCACTCGCGACATCATCGACGCGATGAACTGCGGCTTCCGCAGCATCGACCAGAGATTGACGGCGCAGGAACTGGCTGCGAAGGACGCGAAGATTGCCGAGCAGAACCAGCAGCTCTTTGCGGCGCAGCTGGCGGCTTCTCAGGCGGCACAGAACGACACGCTCAAGTCCTACGTAAGTGGGCAGCTGGCGTATTATAACCCGCGTCCGGTCCCGTCGTTCGCGGTGCCGGCTCCGTACCAGTTTGCAGGCTGCAATAGCGGCTATAACTGCGGCTGCGGAAACTGCGCGTAACAACTCCACATCGTAGAGCTTTTTGTGATGTTTTGTTGGCATCAACAAAATGTTCGGCTTACCGCCGATACTCAAGAAACGCGGCGGGGCAATCGTCCCGCCGCTATTTTAATTGCCTCGAATTCGAGGCAGAAAGGAATGATTTTATGGCAGAATTTACGAATGTAAACATTCAGACAATTGCCGCCGGGCAGAATGTGCCTCTGACGGAAACGACGATCAGCAGCAAGCCGTGCATTGTACATCGAGAGGGAAGTGGGCTTGTGACGCTTCGCGGGCTGACAAACCAGTGTAGGGCAGTTTTCAAAATTTCCTACGGCGGCAACATCGCCATCCCGACCGGCGGCACGGTCGAAGCGATTACCGCAGCGCTTTCCATCAACGGCGAAGCACTGGCAAGCGCTACGGCTACGGTCACTCCGGCAGCAGTCGAGAATTATTTTAATATCTACGTCTCTGCACAGGTCTGCGTACCGAAGGGCTGCTGTGTGACGGTAGGTATGCGTAATACAAGTGCGCAGGCGGTCAATTTCGCGAACAGCAATCTGACCGTCGAGAGAGTAGCATGAAGGGAGGAAGGAATATGTACGATTTGAGAAACCTTCGGGAAATGCTCTGCAAAGAGCTTGACGAAATCGCCGACAAGCGCGAAATGTCCGCCGGTGACTTGGACGCAATCCAGAAGCTGACAAGCTCCATCAAGAACACTTATAAAATCGAAATGCTTGAGGACGGAGGCTATTCCCGCGACGGCGAGTGGGAAGCCGATATGCGCGGCACGTATGGTCGGGGCAGCTCCTACCGTGGCAGGCATCGCGATTCTATGGGGCGATACAGCCGGACAGATGCTCGGGAACATATGCGCTCGACGTTGGAAGACATGATGCGCGACGCAGACGATGATAAGACGCGCGATGCTATCCGGCGCTGCATGGAGCAGATTGACAGAGCATAAGGAGGGAAAGACATGCTGGATGAGGCCGAAATCCGAAAGGAAATAGCACGGCTGGAATACGAAGAATCCAGCTATCCCAATTATGCCAAGCTGGCGAACCTATATGTGATACGCGACAAGATGCAGGAAGAGGAACGGGGCGACGGCGGTAGGTATGTGGGTTACTACTCCGGCGCTCCCGCCCCTGTGACCGCAGAACCGGCTACCGTTGGCGAGTACGGGGACAGCGAGTTTTTGCTTGCGGTAGCCGGGAAAGACCCGGCGAAGGCTTGGACGGTCGTTGATGAACTCATGGATACGCTTTCGCTTGTAAACCGGAGGGTATACGATTCTGTTCTAAGAAAAATGAAGTCCCTATGACGAGGCAAAAAGCGTGGCAAATTCCGTGGCAAAAATGCGTGTCAAAATTGCGTTTTGCGTGTCAAATAATTGATATGCATCGCAAATAAATGTTACGCGCGAAATGCCTGAAATCCTTGATATACAAAGGAAAACCCTGTAATCACTTGAGATTACAGGGTTTCTTTTTTGGCGCGGAAGGAGAGATTCGAACCCTCAAATCGAGCCTCAAACCCATTGAAAACACTAGGCTTTTTATTTTCGTGGCAAATGTTGTGGCAAAATCAAGAAAAGAACGTTTTCATTTGCTGCACAGACTCGGATATGTCTGCCTGCGCAACGTGCGTGTATATCTTCCGCATAGTTCCGTAATCCGACCATCCGCCTAGCTGCATCGTGACTTTTTCCGATATACCTAGCTTATACGCAAGGGAGCAGAAGGAATGCCGCAGACCGTGTGTCCCGACTTCTGGCAGGTTTGCGCCCTTGCATATTTTATTTGACGCGGCGCGAATGCTGTTCGGATTTGCAACGACGACAAAATCACTCGATTTTTCTGCTTCTGAAAGGAGCTGCGACAGCCTCGGTATCATGATCGGAATAGTCCGCCGCGAAGAACGGTTTTTGTTAGACACCTTGTTTACCAGTTTGTTGTTTTCGTCGAACAGGGTAGCCCCTCGAACCGTTATGGACTGCTTTTTCAGATCAACGTTCTCCCAACGCAAACCGAGGATTTCTGACACACGCAGAGAGTGCAGCGCAAGAAGAAACGCGATTTCATACTTGCTCCCTTCCGCCGCTTTCAAAAACACAGGAATTTCTTCCGCAGACAAAAAAGCGTGCTCGTCCGATTGGATGGCGGGAAGTGCTACTTCGTAAGATACGCCATATCGTTTAAGAGCCGGACGTATCAGCGCCCATGTTTCGCGGATGGTCTTGGGGCTGCATTTTTCTGCGTTGATTGCCTGCTGTATAGCATTCACAGAGAGCTTAGACAAAGGAACGTCCATGATGGGTTGAAGATAACACCGCTGCTTAATTCTGTGCCCGCGAATAGACGCTGGGGAAAGAGTGCCGCTCTTGAATTCCAGGTATTCGTCAATTGCTTTGCGGATTGTTATTTCCGGCTTTGCCTCCTCGGCAGAAAGGATACCGATTTTGTATTCTAAAGCTTCTTGCTCTGCTTCTCGCTTTGTGCTTGCTGTGAACGACTTCGCTTTCCCGTTTACCATCACGCGGCAGCGGTAAGAGCCGGACGGCAGTTTTTCAGCCTCTGGGACTTTCAGTTTTTTCATTGCGGGTCTCCTTTTTGACGATACGAAGAATGGTGAAGCCTACGGCCAGTATGGACGCGACAATCAGGGCGATAAATATCCACGCCATTACAGATAGCCTCCCGTCCCGGATGATGCCAGCGTCTGTAATCTGCGAGTCGATAACAAGGTACACGATCAGCGAAAACGTAAGCATGGCACAGAAAAAGACCAACAGGTAGCAGATAGCGTGTGTGGCTTTGATCTGCGCCCGCTGCATTTCGTTTGCGGAGGTCGCTCTGACATTCTCGAGTTCGAGCCTGTGGTTCCGTTCCTGTAGTTCGCTTGGGCTGTCGGTAGGCTGTTTTAGCCCGAACAGCTCATCCAGCGACAGCCCGAGAACGCGGCACAGCGCGGCAGAATTATATAGTTTCGGGTCTTGCTGCGTACCTGCACAGAGCTTCGAAACAGCCGATCTGGAAACGCCGGATTCATCAACAAGTCTGTCGATGGTGTAATGCTGATCTTCTTTCGCCCGCTTGATGTTCCCCTGATATGCAGAAATATATGGGGCGAGCTCCTGAATTGCTGACATGATATACCTCCATTTTCGCATATATTTCGCTGATTTTTCCGCCACGGGTATGGTTTTACCAATTTGATGGTAGACATTTCCACCCGTTTTGCTATACTGGTTACAGGCGCGTGAGATCGCCCCACCGCCGGTGGAGCGACGGTGGGGCGATCTTAAACATTCCATTATACAAAATAGTCTGTCCCATAATTGCCGCTTACGAGGGTTACCGGACGAAGAAAATACAAGGTGTTCTTTGTGGAAGATTCCAAATTGAAATTCTTGAACATATGTTCTAAAATATGGAGGTACACAAAATGCAGAGCATCAATATTCGCTTTGAAAACGGGAAAGTAAACATCATCGTAGACGGGGCACTTTTCAAGGACGTTCACAGTCTTAGCCTCGACTATATCAAGGGAGCGCCCATGCTCTTTGCCTGCGTCTCAGATGTAGGCGAGACACGGGAGAAGTGGAACCAATGCCCGCTGCCGAACTGAACGCTTATTGCATATCGCGGGAATTGGCCGATTCCAGAACGGTTCCAGACTGATTTACAAACTGTACAGATACGTTATCCGCCGGAGTTCCGTTAAATGCGTTGTACATACCGCCGTACATATAAAAGGCCATAACCATGATGGACTCTTGTAAGCCAACAGTATCCGTGGAAAGCGTCACTGTAAACGCTGTGTAGTCGTTGGAAGCGGAGACAGAAACGATATTTGGATAGTCGGAAGAATCAGCCATTTTTGAAAGCTCGGTATCGATGTTTTGCCGCAGCTCTTGCATAAGGTCGTTGTGCTTGGATTCCGTCATGACGTATGTGGCAGAGCCGTCGGCGTTAATTTTGGCGGAGATAAATCCGTCCGCTTTGCTGACTTCTGCGTCAAGTGATTCCTGCGTCGTTCCTTCGTCGAGGAAGTCAGCGGGAACGGTAAGCTCGATCGTGCGACCGGGCGTTTTTTCGGCGGAAATCGATGTGGTGGAAGTTCCTTCTTGCGTATCCGTTGCCGTGCTTGTCGGTGAGGATACCGAAGCGCTTGCCGGAGAGGTCTGCGTGCTGCTCGGCGCTTTTTGGGGAATCAGAAGGACGGCAACCATAATGATAATGGCGATTGGGATTGCCACAATAAGCGCTTTTCCGAGCGGGTTTTGCTTCTTCGCTCGGCGCGCACCACAGGCCGGACACTTCTTCTCACTGGCGTTAATCTGCGCGCCACAAGAGCGGCAGATAACTTTTCGGTTCCAAGTCCCGCAGTTCGGGCACTCTTTCATTCTTTCGTCAAACGCTTCCCCACAACGAGGACATTTGACGGAATATACATCCTTTGGCATGGTACGAACCCCCGGTTTTGTAAGATACAACAATTTTACCACCAGAGTTTTACAGTCTCAAGGTCAAAATTATACAAAAAGAAACAATAAAATTTGGAAGATTGAAGAAGGAGGGCGCAAAATGATTTGTATTCAGGATGATATGTGCTATAATAAGGGTGAAGAAATTGCGCCCATTCCGAATATTCGGCAAAGACTCCGTGAAGAAATTCTGAGTCTGAGCAACGAACAGGCAGAATATGTTTTACGGCAGATGGACGAAACAGTAACGGAGGAATAAAATGAAAGAAATTCTAGGATTGTTATTAGCCTTTTCAGTATGCTCCAACGTCTGGCTATGGATCAACCTTTGGAATCTCAAAAAAGAGCATTTCCGATTCGCGGAAAGTATGACGAACTTCCTGAAAGACTTTTTAGAAGAACTTAGCCAGCAGCCACCCAAGGATTGTTCCTGCAAGTGTTCCGAGCAGTCCACCGACAAAGTATAAATCCGCTTTTCGCTCGGCTTTTTTCCGCAGATACTCTTCCCGCTTTAATTGTTCTACATAATACGGAACGGTTTTTCCAAGCGCAATATCTGGGAGATCAATTCGTTCCCCATTCATTTCAATGTAATCTTTCACAGCAGCTTCTTCGCCTCCTCGATCAGGCCAAGCAGCTTCTCTAGTTGCTCATCCGACATACCATCAACAGAATCCAGAAGCTTTTGCTTTGCAGAACTCACCGCCCCATCCTTCGGGATGGGGTCTTTTTTTATGCCCTCTCCCTTACTCTCTCCCATCAGTTCTTCGACTGTTACGCCGAAGTAGTTGGCGATTTTTTTCGCATTTACGTCAGAAGGATTGGTTTTCCGCGCTTTCCAACAGCTTATCGTTGACTTGTCAATTTCGAGTTCTCGACCAACGTATGCAGGAGTTTTGTTTGCAGAAGCGCAAAGCGCAACAAAGTTGTCATAAAACACAATAATACACCTCTGGAATTGTTAAGTACGACGAAAGTTGAATTAGTTTGCAAATAGCGGTTGACAGTTGAGAATGTTTGATGTACTATTGTCTTGTGGTTGAAAAAGTTTGCAAAAGACAAGACCCAAGCAAATCAACGCTTGTGCCAATGCTAGTGTGTTTCTCGCAAATTCATAGTAGCACAAACAGTAAACAATTTCAACAACAAATTTCAAAAGTTGACTGCGGCGTAAAGAAAAGCCGCCCCGGCGCGGTAACACCGGGACGGCCTGCCGGTTACTTCGACCGACGGTTGGAAAGCGCAGAAGCGGCGAGCTGCTTACTTGTCTTGGACGACTTTTTGCTGCTCAACGTCTTCGACGCTTTGGACGCTACTTTCGCAGACGTCCGAACAGAGTTCTTGGGCAAAAGAAAACCTCCTTTCGTAAAAGGGTGCTTTCCATCCTTCGAACCTCCGAAAAAAGTATACCATCTCATTTCGCCGCAGTCAACAAATTTAACAGTTAGGAGGATAAGGGATGCCAGAAAAATGGACAGGCGTACTGATTGGGAAAATGCACAATGCGCGTGTTTCATACGACGATCTTGCCGCAGAGCTTGGACTTACAAAAGGCTATCTGTCCATGATCTTGAACGGGGCAAGGAAGCCGCCGAACGCAAAGGCGCGACTGAATGCCGCATTTGATGCCGTCGTAGAGCGGCGCAGCAGAGAAAAGGAGGAATAACATGCCAGCGGTAAAGCTCGGCCGGGACAATACGTCGAAGAACCTGTCCCGCCTGATTTACGGGAGGGTAAAGGAGAGAAACGTAAAACTGGACGACCTGCTTAAACTCGCCGGGGTATCAAGCAAAACGACGCTGACAAAGCGAATGCGTGAGCCACTTGGGGAGCAGATGAAAGGGACAATCGCAATTTGCAAGCGGCTTGGAATCACGCGGGAGGAGTTTTTGGACTCCTTTGATTACTAAGTATCCGATTTGGGTGCTTGCAAAAATATTTAACAAATGAAAAGGAAGGAAACGCAAATGAAAGTCAGATTAACATTTTTAGAGCCTGTGCTTGGCACGTGGCCGAGCAATGAGAACGTGGCGCGGGATTTCATCGCATCGAAAGCGCCGGACGCTTCTACCATCGAAGACGAGATCGCGGCTTTGGGCGCGGACGTTGTGGCAGACAAGGGCATGACGGTATTTCCCCGCGCGAACGGCTGCCCGGTTCTGTATGACTACCAGATCAAGGGGTTCTTCAAGGACGCATGCGGTATGCTGACAAGAGTCAAGAGCACGAAAAGCTCGAGCTTGAAAGCTTACAAGAAGATCATCGACGGTTTGATTTTCGTCGAGCCGCGGCACATCCCAATTCAGGTCAGCGGCGAGATCGGCGAATGCCAGCGGCCTTTGAGAGCACCGACCCCGCAGGGCGAGCGTGTGGCGCTTGCGAACTCGGAGGAGATTCCGGCGGGCAGCACGATCGAGTTTGAAATTACGATGCTGGATGAAAAGGCGCACAAGGATATCGTCCTGGAATGGCTGGATTACGGACGGCTCAGAGGCATTGGCCAGTGGCGGAACTCCGGAAAGGGACGGTTCACTTACGAAGTGCTCGATTAAGTGCGAGGGCATAGATGGGCCCGGCGGCGAAGGGCAATGGAGTTGCACGGCCCCGCACGGCACGGCGCAGCAACGGCAAAGTAGGGCAACACGATTCACAGCGAAGGCATCGATAAGCTACGAGCGCAGAGGAGAAGCCGCGAAAGGCGCAGAGGAGCAACGGATAAGCGATGAAACGCAGAGTGTCGCGAGGGAGAAGCATGGCAGTGATTGGCGAAGAAAGGCATTGAACGGCAACGGCGTGGTGTTGCAAAGCGTAGCAATGGCGTTGTGTTGCAGCGTAAAGTACGGCAAAGGCTTCGACTGCTGTGTGTAGCGAGGGCATGACTTGGAGCTGCGTAGCGAAGCAAAGGCTTGGTGGTGCAACGCAAGGTGAGCAACGGCTTTGAATGCAATGTGTGGCAACGGCACTGTAGAGATTTGATGTGCCTCGCAAAGGCAAAGCACAGTCTGGTTTCGCGGCGGCATGGGATGCTATGTTTGCAACGGAAAGGCTAGGCTAAGCGACGCGAGGGCGATGGACGGCTCGGCCAGGACTGGCGAGGCAAAGGCGAAGTAAAGCAAGGATTGGCAACGGCGTAGTAACGCGCGCTTTGCTTCGACAGGCGAGGGCTGAGATGGGCATTGATCGGCATGGCAAAGGCAATGTAAAGCTCAGCAATGCGTAGCGGCGGAAGGGCTGCGAAGGGCTCAGAGACGCAAAGGCTATGCAGCGAACAGAAAAGCCCCACTCGGCAAGGAAGATTATTTAAGGAGGATGAGAAAATGAGTGACGTTGAGATTATCACGGAGTTAAACCACCGGGCGGCGCGGGAGCGCGAGCTTGGCGAAAGGTGGGACGAGATCGTGCGGCTTCGCAAGCGGCAAAAGAGCCTGATGAAGATCGCGGAAACAGCCTGCTTCTCCGTGGCGTGTATGCTGCTGGGCGGGACGGCTGTCATGCTGGGCTTCGGCCTGTTCCGGGCGGCGGTCACGCTTGGAGGCGCGGCGGCGTGCTTCTTCGTCGGCGCGGTGCTTACGGGGGCATGATATGGAGCACCCTTGTGAGAGCTGCACGAAGGGACGCGGGGAGAATTGCATGTGCAACAGATGGCGGGAGTGGTTCCGCTACACATGCGCGAATCCGCCAGAAGCGCCGCAGGAGCAGAAGGTCACGTACCGCGATATCGTGTTCTGGACGGTGTTTACAGAAGCGTGGAGGTGAGCATGAAGCAGACGGAGAGAATCCTGCAATATATGCGCGACTTCGGCAGCATTACGCAGCTGGAAGCGATTCGGGACATCAGCTGTATGCGTCTGGGGGCGAGGATTTTTGATCTCAAGCGCGAGGGTTACGCGATCAAGAAGGAAATGGAAACGAGCAAGAACCGGTATGGCGAGGATACAAGCTATGCCAGATACAGGTTGGTGGAATGATGGAAGACAAACAGCAAGCGCCGTGCATGTACGATGTGTTCGGCAATGAGATTTATGAGGGCGGCGAGTATTGGGTCGGAGACGAAGGGAACATGGCTGATCTGACAGACAGAGAGGACCGTGACCCGAACAACCAGATTATCGCTGTTCTGGTAGAAACACTTGGCACAAGGCACATTTTGGAGGAACTTGGCTATGAAAAAAGGACGTTCCGGCGTTGATTATATTCCGGTCGAAACGCGCGTCAGCGTCTATTTCGATCAGGACCACATCTGCTGCCAGTTCTGCCCGTTTTTCGAGACCTACAGCCGGAAACAGTGCAGATTGACAGGGGAATATATTGTCAACGAGTTTGCCCGCGGCTATTGGTGCCGATTGGAATTGGAGGGGTTATATGACGATCAACGAGAAACTGATTCAGATTCAAGCAGAACTGAAAGCGCCGAAGGATAAGACAAACAACTTTGGCGGCTACAAATACCGCAGCTGCGAGAGCATTTTAGAGGCGGTAAAGCCGCTTCTGAAAACCGTTGGCTGCACGCTGACGATTTCGGACAGCATCGCGGAAACCGGCGGGCGAATCTACGTCATGGCAAGAGCTGAACTGTCAGACGGCGAAAGCAGCGTCATTACAACAGCTTTTGCCCGCGAACCGGAAAGCAAGAAGGGTATGGATGAGCCGCAGATTACCGGTACAGCTTCATCCTACGCGCGGAAATATGCACTCAACGGCTTGTTTGCTATCGACGATACAAAGGACGCCGACACAGACGAATACCAGAAGCAGACCGCACAGCCGAAAGAGAAGCAGCAAGCCCAGCCAAAGGCTTTGATTTGCGCGGATTGCGGCGGGGAGATCACACAGGTTGTTGAGGGAGGTTCTCAGTTCAGCGCAAGGGCTGTAGCGGAAAAGACAAGAAAGCGCTTTGGCAGATGCCTTTGCTGGAATTGTGCGAGTAAGGCATGAGAGAGCTGAATGTCGTTGAAGCTTCGTGGAGCATGGACGCGGCGGGTAGCTGGCTGAAACTACGGCCAGAGATGCCCGGACAAGCCCAGATGGTTGCCGGGGAGATTGACCCACAGAAGAAGTACACGGTCACGATCAAGGAGTTCCGCAAGAAGCGGAGCTTGGATGCAAACCGATATCTCTGGGTGCTTTGCAATAAGCTTTCGGTCAAGGTTGGAATTCCACCGGAAGAGGTCTACCGGCACTATATCCCGGACGTTGGCGATAACTCCGATACGATCTGCATTCCGGACGCAGCGGTCAAGCGGTTTCGAGAAGGCTGGGAATCGCGCGGTCTCGGATGGTGTACGGAGATTATGGCGTCAAAAATTCCGGGCTGCACGAACGTCATTTGCTACTACGGCTCAAGCACCTACGACACAAAGCAGATGGCGCGGCTCATTGATCTGGTCGTCGAGGACTGCAAACAGCAGGGCATTGAGACGCTGCCACCGGAAGAACTCGAGCGTATGGCGCTGGAATGGAGGCAGGATGAGGAAAGAAACGAAGGCGACAAAGATACCTGAGAAGGTCAAGAAAGCCGTCTGGGCGCGCGACGGCGGGCGCTGCATCGTCTGCCTCCGCCCCGGCAATCCGTGGTGTCATTACATCCCACGCTCGCAGGGCGGACTTGGCATCGAGCAGAACATTGTGACGCTTTGCGATAAGTGCCACAATGACTTTGACCAGACGGAAAAGCGAAAGCACATGAAAGAGTACATCAAATGGTATCTCAAAATGATATACCCCGATTGGGAGGAAACGAAACTGATTTATAAGAAAGGAACGTAATTATGGAATCCTATGTAAAACTGAGTACGGAAAAGTATGAGGAATTGGCCAAGAAGTGCCTGATGCTCGATATGCTGGCTGAATCGTATAAGAAGATGCCCTCGTATCGTTTCGAGGACGTCCTGGAAGTCTACTTTGGAAAGCGGGAAACGGCCAAAAAGGAGGACGGAGGATGCTGAACCACATTGTTATTATGGGTCGGTTGACCCGTGACCCGGAACTGAGAAAGACGCAGGGCGGAACGTCAGTCGCGTCCTTCACGCTGGCGGTCGACCGGGACTTTACGCCGGAGGGCGGCGAAAAGAAGACAGACTTTATTGACTGCGTCGCATGGAAGGGAACGGCGGACTTTGTAAGCGGATACTTCTTTAAGGGAAGTATGGCGGTCGTGGACGGAAGATTGGAACTCAGAGACTGGACGGACAAGGAGGGCAACAAACGCCGGTCTGCTGAGGTCGTGGCGAACTGCGTTTACTTCGGCGAAGGCAAGCGAAACACCGAACCGCAGAACCCGGAAAACCCCGGCGGGTTTACGATGATGGACGACGATGACGGCGATCCGCTGCCGTTCTAAGGCGGTGGCGGGATGGCAAACAACAAAGACCCTGCCGTCTTGTTTTACACGTCGGATTTCCTATCCGGCTGTGCCCTGATGGATATGCGGGAGCGTGGGCAGTATATCACGCTCCTGTGCCTCCAAAGAGAGCGCGGGCATATGACGATGCAGGAAATCATACGGGCTGTCAAAAAGCCATCAGACGAGGTTATGAGCAAGTTTCAGAAGGATGAGGACGGCAAGTACTTCAATCGCCGGATGGAGCTTGAAATCGAAAAACGGGACAAGCATTGCCAGCGTCAAAGGGAGAACATCAGCAAGCGTTGGAACAAAGAAAATGATAACTCTGGTATGGCTGATGGTAGTGCTTGCGGTAATACCACGGTATTACCTTTAGGAAATGGAAATGGAAATAGAAAAGAGAGTAGTTCTATTTCTGAGAAGAAACGTAAGAAATTTATACCACCTACGTTGGAAGAGGTTTCCGCATACGCGAAGGAGCGTGGAGCCCCGAATCTGGCACAGAAATTTTTCGACTATTATTCTGCCGGAAATTGGGTCGACGGGAAGGGCGATCCCGTACGGAACTGGAAGCAGAAGTTCTTGACGTGGGAATCGAAAGAACATGAGAAGGGCACGCCATCACAGCCAGGGAAGAAGCCGGGGTACAACGTGCAGCACCACGGGGACGAGCTGTCCGATGTGCAGCGGGCGGCGATCCGGCAGATGATGGAGGATGGGGCATGAATACTTGGATCGTCATTCCGGATATCATTTCCGGGCTCTATCCCCGGCTGATGCCGGAACTGGGAAAGCCTATCCGGGCGAAAAAGTACCCGCAGAAGAACAAGAACATGACGTTTTATCTGGTCAGCGTCCGCGACCCGGAGGAAGGCAGAGACAAGAAGATCGTCATCCGCGCGCCGGAGTGCTGGGAGGCGGAAGTGACGGTGCAGGTCAGGAGGAAGGAATGAACAACTTTGGCCCATGTACGCAGGATTGCCCCAACCGGAAAGCCGGTTGCAGCGCGTCCCGCGAGGCTTGGAGCGCTGTGAAGGGAGAACGACTGAGAAGCTACGGTAGGCGCGCCGAGATCATCGACATAAGCCAGATGACCGATGGCGGGGCGAGAAACTGCCGGAGGGCGGCAAGATGGAAACGGAAAATAGGAGGGGAAATGTGAAGCTATGACAGACAAGGAAATTATACAGGCGCTGCGGATATGCTCCCGCAGAACAGACGCACAAACTTGTGCGGAATGCCCATTGTTTGACAGCGAGGATTGTAGGGGCGACATGATGGTTGGTGCAGCTGACTTGATCGAGCGCCTGACCGCCGAGAACACGGCGCTGCGGGAGAAGGTGCCGCAGTGGATCAGCGTGGAGGACAGGCTGCCGGAAGTCTGGAAAAACGAAGAGAACGACGTACTTGTAAATTACATGATTTACGCCCCGGAGTTTGGCGCAGATATTGGCAACTATCACGCGGAGGCTAAAAGATGGTTGTGCATGGCGATACCGTGCACTGTCACCCACTGGATGCCGCTGCCGGAAGCGCCGGAGGAAGGAGAAAAGGCATGAAAGTCTACATTGCCGGTAAAATCACTGGCGACCCGAATTACCGGAAGAAATTTAAGGACGCGGCGGCGGATATAGCCCGAGGGGGCCACATCCCTCTCAACCCAGCCGACCTGCCAAAAGGGATGCGCCCAAAAGACTACATGTGCATCTGCTTTGCGATGATCGACGTAGCGGACTTGGTCGTTTTCCTGCCAGACGCGAAGGACAGCGCAGGCGCGCGCCTTGAGAAAGCATATTGTGAATACGTCGGGAAGGAGATGGAATTTTGGAGCGAATAACGTTTGACGGCAACTTCTGCGAAATCGCGCAGTGCCGCGAACTGCCGTGTAAGTATGACGGGAACTGCACGCAGAAGAAGGGATGGGAAAGGCTCAAGCAGTTCGAAAACGCGGTGCAAACACCAGAGAAAGCCGCGTGGGCAAAGAAAACTATCGAGATGGCGTTTTCGGATGACACGTCGGAGGTTGAGCGCCTCCGCGAACTCTACAAAGCCGACAAGGACGGGCGCGTGGTGGTGCTGCCGTGCAAGGTGGGAGATACAGTGTGGATTGTAGGCGCTGTGAGAAAATTGTATAGCGCAAAAGTTCGGACGTTCTTCTGCGGGCATCCGTCCGCAGTGCGCGGACGCGATCCAGATGGGCATATTCACATGATTCGCACAACAGAGTGTGATATCCCGATGCAAGAATTTGGAAAAACCGTATTTCTGTCGCGCGAAGAAGCCGAGAAGGCTTTGCAGAAAATGGAGGGCAAGAAGGATGGCAAGGATGATAGCTATTGTAGCTGAAACGTTCATTCCAAACCCGGAGAACAAGCCGCAAGTCAACCATATCGACGGAGACAAGGCGAATAATAGGGTTGAGAACCTAGAATGGTGCACTTTGAGCGAAAACCAGCGGCACCGTTTCGATGTTCTTGATAAGCATTTTTCAAAGGAAAAAATGGAGGCCATAACAGAACTTGCAGCTATCAAAAACCGCAAGAAGGTCCGCTGCGATGATACTGGCGAAATTTATTCCAGCATTAGGGCGGCAAGTGTAGCAACCGGAATCAGCCGTGCGAATATCTCAAATTGCGCACATGGGCGGTATAAACAGGCTTGCGGGCAGCATTGGAGTTTTGTATAGGAGGGAATTTTGAAGACAGAAATCATCAAAGTAAAAGGAGACTGGCAAGAAGTTGTAAACGATTGCCGGGCAACTGTAAAAAAGCCGCCTCTTGGGCGTGAACCGAGTGCTGAATGGAAAAGGGCAATCCTAATCGCAGAGCATGACCCAATCCGAGATATTATCATCAAATTTCGATGGAAAGATATTAAATATTGGGTTGCCATGCACTGGAAGACGCATATTTGGAGAAGCCGGGTTGATTCCCAGAGAAACGACAGGCAATCGAAGTACGACCGCAATAAGGCGCCTCAGGACGCTAGGGTTGATTTTATTGGGGACCCAAATATTCAAAATCTGATTGATACCATGCGCAAGCGGTTATGCAGCCAGGCAGACCCGGAGACGCGCGCGTATGCCGAGGATTTCAAAGCGGCGCTGCATGAGGTGCAGCCGGAAATCTCGGACGTGCTGGTGCCAAACTGCGTTTATCGGTGCGGCTGCCCGGAAATGCAGACGTGCGGGATGTACGAATGGTGGCTGAAATTTCACCCGGACATTGCAAGCACGGACATTCAGAAGCGGTATAACACTTACAATGAACTGTTTTGGAAAGTGAGGGAGAAGCGTGGGAACGATACTGGCGATTGACCCGGGGAATATGGAATCCGGGTATGTCCTCGTAGAGCACGACGGGCAGGAAATCCGGAAAGTGCTGGACGTGGGGAAGATTCCGAATGACGATATGTACAACGTGCTTTGCAGTCCATATGACCATCTGGCAATCGAGATGGTGGCGGGAATGGGCATGCCGGTTGGGCAGGAAGTGTTCGACACCTGTTTCTGGATTGGCCGGTTCTGGGAGTTTGCGAGGGTATACAGCATGGGCCACCCGCCGCAGAAAATATACCGGAGAGAAGAAAAGCTTTACTTGTGCGGCCACTCGCAGGCGAAGGACGCGAACATCAGGCAAGCCCTCGTCGACCGCTACGCGCCCGGACAGCCGAACTACGGCAAGGGAACAAAGAAGAATCCCGGTTTCTTTTACGGGTTCGCAGCGGACATGTGGGCGGCGATGGCGGTAGCTGTGACATATTTCGATAAGTACATAAGGGGGATACAGCTATGATTTGCCCGGGCTGCAACAAAAAGATGCGGTGCATGAACAGCAGACCGACCAGCGAGCGGATCATCAGAACACGAAGATATTTATGCGAAAGCTGCGGCGAGGTGCGCTACACAGTGGAAATTCTAAAGGAAACATACAGCGCGCTTTCGGCACAAAAATTGAAGGAGGTAACGAAAAATGGGCATGAGTGAATGGGCAAAACGAGAAGTTGAAATTGCGTGCAAACAAGAGCGCGTCGGAAAACCAAGCGACGAATGGGCTTACGGTTGTGCTTGCTATAAAAGCGCCTTAAAAGCGTTTGAGAGTCTGCTTGAAGATGACCACAGCGGCCTGAGCATGTCCATTACAAAGCAGGTTTTGAATCGCCTAATTGACGGCAAACCGCTTTCCCCGATTGAGGATACGCCAGACGCATGGAATGAGGTCGGTTGGACGGATAAAGAACACAAATACACATGCTACCAGAGCAAGCGCATGAGTGACCTGTTTAAGTATGTATACGACGATGGGCATATAGAATACAGCGACATCAACAGATTCATTTGCAAAGATGAGCCAAGCGGTACATACTGGCACAACAGTTTTGTCGCAAATATTTTAGGAGAATTATTCCCGATTACATTTCCGTATACACCATATAACAAGCCGATTATTGTCCACCAGACGACGGTATTGGTAGACCCCAAATTAGGCGACTACGATACAATGGCAATTTGGAGCGCTGAGACACCGGATGGGAAAAGAAAGGAAGTAGGCCGCTTTTTCAGGGAGTCCAACGGGAAGTGGCTGGAAATCGATAAATCGGAGTACATGGAGCGTTTTGAAATGGAGGGACGCAGACTTGGAAAAGATTAAGGGAGCAAAATACGACGACAACAAACCTCGACCGTCTACTGTCCCCGTAGAAGCCATCCTTGCGATACTGGAAACGCGCATGTACGGCTTTAACAAGTACGGCGATGCGGAGGACTGGCGCAGCATTGAGCCGGAGAGATGGCACGAGGCGCTTTTAAGGCACGTTCTGGCAATTTGGGAAGACCCAACGCACATTGACGCAGAATCCGGGCTGCCGTCTATTTGGCACGTGATGACAAACGGGGCGTTTCTGTGTGCGTGTTTGAAGGACAGCTTCAAAAAGGAGACAGAACAATAATGGAGGACATTACAAAGCAGGAGTATTCCGCATGGCTGGAAGAATCCCTAAAAACTGTGTTAGATTTCAAGCCCTCATCGATCTGCATTGTTGCTACTGCGGAGGATGGGACAACAAAGACAGGATATTTCAATTCGACGGGGCAAGACAAAGCTATTTTTGCCGCTAACATTATGAGCGACGTTGTAATGGATATTGTCAAAATCAATGCAGAGGATATCAAGAAAATATTGGGCGGAACAGAGTAAGGGGGCTGATACGGTGAGCAAACCGCGCTATGGATGGTGGGGGTATGCGAAGTGGATGATACGAAGTTACAAAAGCGGTACACTTATGACGCGGGATGAAATCTCTGCTGTCGAAGCTGCAATCGAGGAAACAAAACAGCTTATCGACGGGGCAGAACGCCTCCGGCTCATAGACTTGGTCCTTTGGAAGCGTACACACACCTTACAGGGCGCTGCTATGGTGGTGTATGTCTCGGAGCGTACCGCGCAGGAATGGCATAGGCAGTTTATCTACTTAGTAGCAGAAAAACGTGGTTTATATTCAAAAGTTTGCGTAAGAGAGCCTTAAACATAGTGTATCGTTGAGAGCGTAGAGGTGTATCCTCTGCGCTTTCATCCTTCTTACGGCTACGCAGCGTACTGCGGAACCTCCTTTTTCTTAGCTCCACCGGAAACCGCAATCCGGTGGAGCGTGAAAGGGAATATTGGAAGGGTGAATAAGGAGGGATGAAATGGAAGTAAAGAGTTTGAGATTAGATAGCATTACGCCTTATGGGAAGAATGCAAAGAAACACGATAAACGGCAGATCAACAACGTCGCGGAAAGCATCAAGCAGTACGGCTTTGTTCAGCCGATTGTAGTTGACCGGGACGGTGTGATTGTAATCGGTCATTGCCGCGCTCTGGCGGCAAAGAAGCTGGGCATGGAAGAAGTGCCGTGCGTCTGTGTGGATGATCTGACACCGGAGCAGGTGAACGCCCTACGGCTGGTAGATAACAAAAGCAACGAGAGCGACTGGGACTTTGACCTGCTGGCGGTGGAACTGCCCGGTCTTGACCTGTCAGCATTTGACTTTGACTGGGGACTTCGCGACGAGCTGAACGATTCCGTTGTGGAGGATGATTATGATCCTGTTCTTCCAGCAGAGCCCAAGAGCAGACTTGGCGATGTATATCAGCTTGGAGAGCATCGCCTTATGTGCGGGGATAGTACGTCCTTGGCGGATGTACAAAAGCTCGTAGGGGGGGAACAGATGGACTTGCTTCTCACGGACCCGCCGTACAATGTGGACTATCAGGGCGCCGCCGGTAAAATCAAAAACGACAACATGGAAGATACCGCATTCAGGCGCTTTTTGACGGATGCGTTTTCTAATGCAGCAATGGTCATGAAACCGGGTGCACCGTTCTACATCTGGCACGCAGGGCTTGAAGGATATAATTTTTTTGGAGCTTGCAAAGATGCTGCTTTGCGTGTGCGGCAGATGCTTGTATGGGTAAAGAATATATCTGCGTTTGGTCGACAAGACTTCCAGTGGAAACATGAGCCTTGCCTGTATGGTGAGAGTGAAATCGAAGAGGATGCTCACGAACCTTGCCTTTACGGATGGACGGAAGGCAGGAAGCATTACTTTTTCAAGAACCGCAGACAGACTACCGTTCTGAATTTTGATAAGCCTGTCAAATCTGCGGAGCATCCGACCATGAAGCCGATTAAACTGTTCGACTACCAGATGCAATGTTCCAGCAAGCCGGAAGAGAATGTTCTTGACCTGTTCGCGGGGTCTGGCACAACGATCATGGCAGCAGAGCAGAACGGAAGACACGCATATTGCATGGAGTTTGACCCAAAGTATGCCGATGTAATAATTGATCGTTGGGAGAAGTTCACAGGGGATAAGGCGGTGCTTCTGAGTGACGGTTGAAGAGGCACAGGAAATCATTGACAAAACAAATAGCCCGTATTTGAAGCGGGACATGGAGAAGTTTATCAAACGACAGAGGAGAAAGGAGGGCGCGTATGGCACGACCAAAAAAGGAAATAGATCAGAAGCAGTTCGAGGCACTGTGCGGGCTTCAATGTACCCTTCTGGAAATCTGCGACGCGCTTGATGTAAGCGATAAAACCTTAGACGGATGGTGTAAGAGAACTTATGGGGAGCATTTCTCCGAAGTATTCGCGAAAAAGAGGGGTAAAGGGAAAATATCACTGCGAAGAATGCAGTGGAGGCTCGCCGAAAAGAACGCGGCTATGGCTATCTGGCTCGGAAAACAGTACCTCGATCAGAAAGACGTTGTGGAGCAAAACATCAACACAGAGTGCGTCAAGGTGATACTTGATGTCTGACATCCGCCTGTCTGAAAAAATAGGCTCTGCGTTCTACGGTGTGGCGCGTGACGTGTTTCAGCACGGCCACACGCACTATGATTTTAGTGGCGGGCGTGGGTCGTTGAAGTCCTCCACGGTGTCTGTACTCGTCCCCCTGCTGCTAATAAACAATCCGGGTACGCACGCGCTGGTGCTGCGTAAGGTGGCAAATACCATTCGTGATAGCGTTTATGCGCAGTACATATGGGCAATCGGAGAGCTGGGCATGGCGGCATATTGGGAAGCAAAGGTTTCCCCGATGGAGTTGATTTATAAACCTACAGGCCAGAAGATTATGTTCCGGGGTGCGGACGACCCAATGAAAATCAAGTCCATTAAGGTACCGTTTGGTTATATCGCTGTTACGCACTTTGAGGAAAAAGACCAGTTTGCCGGTCGTGCCGAAATACGAACAATTTTGCAGTCGACAATGCGCGGCGGCTCTAAATTCTGGAACTTTGAAAGCTATAACCCGCCGATCAGCCGGGACAACTGGGCAAACAAAGACAGCTTGGAAGAACGCGCGGACAGGCTGTGCCACAAGTCAACGTATCTTGAAGCACCGCCAGAGTGGCTGGGGCAGCAGTTTATTGATGAGGCTGAACACCTGAAAGCCACTGACGAGCGGGCGTATCAGCATGAATACCTCGGTATCCCGGTCGGCACCGGCGGCAATGTGTTTGACAGGCTCGAACTTCGGGAGATCACGGACGAAGAAGTTTCCCGGTTCGATAAAATCTATCAGGGCGTGGATTTTGGATGGTTTCCAGATCCCTTTGCATTTATCCGGCTGCATTACGACAAAGCAAGGGAGACAATTTATCTGCTTGACGAGATATACCAGAATAAGCTTTCGAACGAGCAGAGCGCGACGATAATCAAACAGCGCGGATATGGCAATGTGCGTGTCATTTGTGACAGCGCGGAGCCAAAGAGCGTGGCTGACCTCCGGGCAATGGGATTGCCTGCGTATGAGGCGGTCAAGGGACCCGGCTCGGTAGAATACGGCATGAAGTTTTTGCAGAGAAGAACGATTGTCATTGATAGAAAACGGACGCCACATGCCTACGATGAGTTCATGGGCTACGAATATGAAAGAAACAAAGACGGCGATATTATCAGCGGATACCTGGACGCGAACAATCATCTGATTGACGCGACGCGGTACGCCTTAGAGCCTGTGAGCCGTAGAATGGGAGTTATTGCATGACGGTTATCGATAAATTAAAGGAACTCGGGTATACGACAATCCCAGAGGAATTCTATACATACGTGTCCCTTTGGAAGTCGTGGTACGTCGGCAAAGTCAAGGGGTTCCATCAATACCGGCGATATAACGGACATAAGTGGACAAAGTGCAACCGTGCAAGTCTCGGCATGGCGAAAAAGGTCTGTGAGGACTGGGCGAACCTTTTGATGAATGAGAAAGTCCAGATCACGTTAGAAGGTCGGAAAGAACAGGACTTTATCGATAGAGTTCTAACGGAGAACAATTTCACAGTTAAGGCGAATGAGATGCAGGAAATGAAGTCGGCACTCGGAACTGTGGCTTATATCCCGCGTGTGGTTGGTCAGGCTGTCAACGAAAGCGGGGAGGTCGTTCCAGGCGATGTTTCCGGTATCGCTCTTGACTATGTGACCATTGAGCACATCTTCCCGCTCGCTTGGCAGAATGGCTTTATTTCGGAGTGCGCGTTTGACAGCGTGGTCACGCGGGGCGGAAAGAACTATCTGTATTTGCAGATTCACCGGAAAGACGGAAACGGACTTTACGTCATCGAGAACAGCATTTACCGATACGAAAACGAAACGCTTGCTGACGCTTTGCTTACGGATGTCCCAGGGTTCGAGAGAATCCCGCCGGTCGTACATACAGGAAGCGACAAGAGGCAGTTCGTCATCGACAGACCGAACATTGCAAACAATCTTGACTATTTGCTTCCAGTCGGGATTCCTGTGTACGCAAACGCGATTGATGTTCTGCGCGGCGTTGACTGTGCCTATGACTGCTATGTGAACGAGTTTGAGAACGGTCCCATGATGATGATGGTAAAAATGCCAGCCACAAGGTGGGAAGACGACGAACCGACGCTTGATGACAATGACCGGCGTTTCTATCTGCTTCCGGAGGACACGCAGCAAGGGAACGTGGTAGAGACGATTTCTCCGACACTCAGAACTGAGCAGCTGAATGTAGGCTTGCAAGACCAACTGAACGTTCTTTCCAGCAAATGCGGTTTCGGCGAAACCTATTACCGCTTCGACGGCGGCAGCGTAGCAACGGCCACGCAGGTCATTAGCGAAAACTCCACCATGTTCCGCACAATCAAAAAGCATGAGATAGTGCTGGAGCAAGCACTGATGGAACTGTGTCGCATCCTGCTTCGGTTGGGAAACACAGCTATGAACGCCGGGCTGAATGAAGACGTGGAAATCTCTATAGATTTCGATGACAGCATCATAGAGGACAAAGCTACCGATTTCTCCCGCGATATGCAGCTTCTCAGCGCAGGCATCATGAACGACTGGGAGTTCCGTATGCGCTGGATGAACGAGGACGAGGCGACCGCAAAGGCGGCGCTGCCGAAGATGCAGGACATTGTTAAAGAGCCGGAGAACGAGGTAGAGTGAGGTGATGGACGGTGAAAAAGTATCCGTTCTCACCTGCCATTTTAGACGCACTTCCAGAAGAACTTGCCGAACTATTCCGAGGCTTGGAAGATACGCTTCTCGATGAGATATGCAGCCGACTTGCGCTGAAAGATCAGCTGAACGAAGTGACTGTTCAGGCAATCAGAGCGCTTCGTTCGCATGGTATCAACACGAAGGAGATTGAAAAAGCAATCCGCAAGACCTCTGGAATTAGCGAGAAGAAGCTCAAGGAGCTTTTCGACGATGTTATTGCCAGAAACCAGAAGTATTACACATCGGTTATCGACATGGCAGGGCTGACAAAGCCTAATATTCTGGTGAACGCTGCGACAATCGAAGCAATCAGAGCGCAGACGCTTGATGAATTTCATAACATCACGGCTTCTATGGGATTTTTGGTGGACAAAGGCAGGACGATGCTTCCGCCTGCGCGTGCATATCAGTGGGCGTTGGATTCTGCTGTTATGCAGATTCAGAGCGGGGCGATCAGCTACAATCAGGCGATTAAGTCTGCGGTGCAACAGCTTGCAGGCGGACTGAAAGTCGTGAACTACGAAAGCGGACACGTTGACAACATCGACGTTGCTGTTCGGAGAGCTGTCATGACTGGCGTGAATCAGATTTGCGACCAGTACACGAACCAAAGCGCAGAGTACCTTGATACGAGATACTTTGAAGTGTCTGCGCACTCTGGGGCGCGTGACAAGCCGGGTGCTTCGCCGTGGTCAAGCCACAAAGAATGGCAAGGGAAAGTCTATTACCAGAGTAAAAGCGGCGAACCTGACCCGCTGGGGCTTTACGATGACCTTGTGGAAACGACCGGTTACGGATATGTTGACGGTCTGACAGGCGCAAACTGTAGGCATCACAAATACCCGTTTGTTCCAGGAGTTTCGGAGCGAACTTACACAGACGAACAGCTCGAGCATATCGACGATGGGCTCGGCTGTGAGTTCGATGGGAAGCAATACACTGCCTACGAGGCTACGCAGATGCAGCGACGCATGGAGCGGCAGATTCGAGCTCAAAAGAAGCTGAAAAATGCTTATAAAGCAGCGGGCTTAGAGAACGACGCAACCGCAGCAAACATCAAGCTTCGCCGCCTGAACACCAAGTATAAGTCTTTCAGCGAGACTGCAGGGTTACCGGAGCAGAGAGAAAGGACGAAAGTATTGTATGGTTGACGAAAATCTAAAGCAAGCCATCGAGCGGGCGCTTGCGTCCGGCTTCCGGGTGGAGCTGCTGCGAGACAAGGACGGAAGCATTATTGCGCAGACGATTCAGCGCAAACGGCTGAAATTTGAGTTTGGAGGTGGAAAACATGGCGGATGAAGGTGGCGTTTGGCGCACTATCAGTGGGCGGCGAGTTTTTATCAAAGATGGCCAGAGCCTGACAGATGCAATGCGCGAAAGCGGGAAGTTTGGGGAGGACAAAACCAAACTCTTTAACAGAACGGATTTCTCAACTGCAAAAAAGATTACAGAAGAAATCTGCAGCGAACAAGATTTTATGTATTTCGGTTTGCGTGTGCAGGAAGACGATACGGAAAAGATCGGCAAAACGATGAAACACACTTCACAAAATTTTGGCGGTGATTTTGACGATGCGGGCGCGGAGCCGGAAGACCTCGATGGCGTGTCAACGATTCGTATTGACCGGACGTCACAGGTGACGCAGTACGGTGGATACGAAGGACGCGTCATGTATTTGCTCGGAGCTGATGAGGGCGAAGACGGATACGACCCCGGGGAATTCATTATGAAGGACGCGCGAGTCCTTGCAAAGATGAAAGTGGAAAATGGAGCTCTCAAAATTACAGAAAAGGTAAAATCTGAAGACACCAAAATTTCTTCAGCTAAAACATCGGGTAGCCCTAGCGCAAGTTCATCGACTTACGCAGGTACGGCGACACAGGTAAAAGAATACCACTCTTTTAAAGCTGAAATGGAGCGTAAATATGGCGACCGTATTTGGTCAGATATGACAGATAGCGAGTACGACAGATATGAAAGGCTGGAACGTATCGCATATCGCGGAAAATGAAAAACGCAGCGGGGAATGACGCTGTGGAAATAGAAAGGATTCACAAAAAATGAAAGACGAAATTATGACTTTTGATGAAATACTGGCTGACCCCACTTACAAGGCGGAGTTCGACAGGCGAATCACAAAGGCACTTTCGACTGTTCAGAGCAAGCTTGACGCGGAAGTGGAGAAGAACAAGCAGTTTGCAGCGAACGGCAGCGCGGAAACGGAAGCGCTCAAAAAGGAGATCGAGGGCTACAAGTCCAAGATCGCCGATTATGACTACGCAGATGTGATCCGCAAGACGCTTGCTGAAAAGGGCGTGAAGTTCAGCTCTAAAGCTGCTGAAAAGGCATATTTGGCAGACCTAAAAGCAAAACACCTTGAAATCAAAGACGGTGCGCTTGATGGGTTTGACGAATGGCACAGGGCTCAAGTCAGAGCCGATCCATCCGCGTTCCAAGACGGCGTAAAAATCGACTGGTCTGCCGCCGTTGGCGGCGGCGAAAAGAAAACAGATACCAATGCCGCGATGAACAATCTGATCCGCGGCGCACTCAAGTAACGAAAAGGAGATTACAACATGGCAATTATTGATCGTTCCGCACTTTCCGGCCTTATCCCGGAACCAGTAACCCGCGAAATCATGCAGGGCGCTATCGCCGAATCTGCCGTTCTTCGTATGGGCCGCAGACTGGCGAACATGTCCAGCAAGACGCAGACCATTAATGTGCTTGACGCACTTCCCTCCGCGTACTTTGTCAACGGCGAGGCCACTGACGGCGGCGCTGGTGAGGCATTCAAGCAGACCACCAAGATGGCGTGGGACAAGAAGAAGCTGTATGCCGAGGAGATCGCGGTTATCGTCCCCATTCCCGAGGCTGCTCTCGATGATGCGGATTATGACATTTGGGGCGAGGTCAAGCCCCGTCTGACCGAGGCTTTCGGCAAGGTCATTGACGCGGCGATCTTGTTCGGCACGAACAAGCCGAGCACTTGGCGCACTGGCGTTGTTCCTTCGGCAATCGCTGCCGGTAACGGCGTACCCGTCGGCACAAGCATCTTTGACGACATCATGGGCGAAGGCGGTCTTATCGCGAAGGTAGAACTTGACGGCTTCAACCCGAACGGCGTTATGTCTGCGATTCAAATGCGCGGCAAGTTGCGCGGGCTGAAGGACACGACCGGTCAGCCCATCTTCAAGTCCGACATGCAGGGAGCAACGCGCTATGGCCTGGATGGTATGGATATGTACTTCCCAATGAACGGCGCATTTGACCCGGCTCAGGCACAGATGATCGTCGGCGACTGGACGCAGCTGGTGTACGCCATCCGTCAGGACATGACCTTTAAGATCTTCACCGAGGGTGTCATTCAGGACCCGAGCACGAAGGCAATCACCTACAACCTCATGCAGAACGACATGGTCGCGCTCCGTGCGGTTATGCGTCTCGGCTGGGAAATCGCAAACCCGGTCAATGCGTACAACGTTGATATTGCCAACCCGTTCCCGTTCTCGGTTTATGGAAAAGCTGGCACGGTATCTACGGTCACGGTATCCCCGGCTACTGCAACCGTGAAAAAGGGAGCGAGCAAGGCATTCACCGCTGCCGTCGCGGGTGAAGGAATCGTGAGCGGAGATGTCGAGTGGAGCCAGAACGGCGCGAAGTCTTCTATCTCGGAGAACGGAATCTTGGCGGTTGCTTCCAATGAGACATCCACGAGCATTACCGTTACTGCAAAGTCCAAGCAGGACAGCACGAAGACCGGAACGGCAACTGTGACGGTAGGTTCGTAACAGAAAGGAACTGGCGCGATGATCTACGCTGATTATGAATACTACTGCGATACTTACATGGGAACTGTAGACGCTGACAGTTTTTGCAGATTGGCGACACGCGCCAGCTCCTTCCTCGACTATTACACGCAAAACCGAGCAAAGGATTTTGCAGAGCTTGATGCTGTAAAAATGTGCTGCTGTGCCTTAGTCGACCAGTATATGCTGATCGACACGGCGCAGGAGCTTGCCAGAAAGAATGTGTCCGCCGGGCTTGCATCTGAAGAAGGAGAATTGCAGAGCGAGACTGTAGGCGGCTATTCTCGGACGCTCCGCAGCGGCGGTGATTCTTCCGTGTCTGCATTGAAAGCGGCTTCGGAGGCGAAGAAGGCTCTTGCAAGCGTAGCGCGTGAATATCTAGCCCATACCGGGCTTCTTTACAGAGGCAGGTGTTTTGCATGTACGCCCCCCACACTGTAACAATCTACAACGTCACGCAGGAGCAAGACCAGGATTTCAATGACACGCAGAAGCGCTATATCACAGTGATTCGCGGCGTAATGCTCCAAGCGTCGAAAGCTGCCAATGTCCGCGCGAGCGGGCTTGAGGGAGCAGATGCGGTGAATCTGTACATTCCGTTCTCTGCGTCTGCTGTAGACGGCGTGACAGGAATGGAGAAGCGATACGTCGGACCGCAAGAATTCTGGCGCGCAACTGATAAAAGCAAGATTTGGACGCTTTCCACGGACGGCAACGGCGGCACAACCTTCTTTGTGAAGGGCGAAGTAGTCGAACCGAACAAGACGGAAGAACAGATTGAGATGCTTTACGACGATGTGTACAAGGTGACGAAGGTAGACATGAAGGACTTCGGAAGTCCTTCCATGTGGCACTGGCAGGTCGGAGGCACGTGATGCTGAAATTCAGTGTGAAAACCGACGGGTTTGACGAGCTCCAAGAGGCAATCGCACGGGCTTGCACAAAAGCCGAACACATTGTTGCTGTGCAAATGGAAAAGGACACAAGCCCGTACGTGCCGTTCCTGACGGGTTCTCTCGACCAGAGAACTCAGGTGGTTGGTAATGCGATCATCTATCCGGGACCGTATGCAAGATTCTTGTATTACGGAAAAGTCATGGTTGACCCGGAGACGGGCAGCACATACGCACCGAAGGGCGGTACAAAGGTTCTGACGGACAAAAACCTTGTGTTCACGACATCCGGACACGCGCAGGCACAATCACACTGGTTCGAGGCTTCAAAGGCTGAGAACCTTGACAAATGGATTCGAGTTGCAGATAAGGCGGTGAAAAATGGGCTCTGAAAAAGAAAAAAAGCTTGTTTCTTCCGAGGAAGAACAGGACATATCCAGAAAAATGATGGTCTGGGTAAACTCGTTTTCGGATGACGATCTCCCAGCTGCAACCATCAATTATGAGTTTCTCGCCGCTGATTCCGCAAGCGTGGCTCTGTCCGTGATTCCAGGCACATACATCACACAGAAATACATCTTGGGCGGGCATGAAGCAGAATACCAGTTCAAAATTATCGCCCGTATCTTCCCAGGCAGCAGCAACGATAAGCGCCTGAAAGCGGACGCAGTGCTGAACCGATTCGGAGACTGGGCGATGCAGAATTATCCGTCTTTGGGTGACGGCATCCGCGTCCGGCGTATGGACGTATCCAGCCGCGCGGCGATGTTCGCCCGATACAATGATGGAACAGAAGACCACCAAATTTTAATGAAGATGACTTACGAGGTGATATAAATGGCAGAAACTACTTTTAACACCACGAGCGGCCAGCCGGTAGACAGAGAATTACTCATCGCGTACCTGAACACGGGTTCCGCGACTGCGCCGGTTTGGTCGCCTTTTGGCACTCGAGTCACGGATTCGAGCATGGAATACGACTGGCAGGAGGATTCCAGCAAGGATATCCTCGGCACGACCAGAACCACAATGAAGAAGCCGATCATTACGCAGAGCTTTGAGCCGTGCGAACTCGACGCGGGCGACGCTGCGCTTACGAAGATCTGGAATCTTGCAGTCAAAGATCAGGACGCCGCAGCTCTTGCGAACCAGGATGTGCTTATCGTCCACCATTATGCGGGAACGGCCAAGACAGCGGCGTTCGCCGAACGGTACGATGCGACGATGGTCAAACCTTCGAGCCTTGGCGGCGAAGGCGGCGGATATGTCGGTATGCCTATCGATGTTACACTCGGCGGCAACAGAACCACTGGCACAGCAGCGGTTGGCACTGGCGGCGTGGTGACATTCACAGCAGATTCGGAATAAGGGGGAGCAATAGATGGCAGAAATCAGATTTGATACCGGCGTTGTGTCGTTCAATATCAACGATGCAGTGACGATTGAGTTCAATCCTACAGACAGCGAAGTTGTAGAGAAGATCTACAACACGTTTGAAGAACTGGACAAAAAGCAGGACGCATACAAAGCCGAAGTCGAACGCTGCGCGGATAAGAAGGAAATCTTCGAGATCGCCCGCCGCAGAGACCAGGAAATGCGCGACATGCTGGACGGGCTCTTCGGGAAGCCGATCTGCGCGCCCCTGTTTGGCACGATGAACGTCTACGCAATGGCCGACGGTCTTCCCGTCTGGTGCAATCTGATGCTTGCCGTCATTGATCAGATCGATACGACGTTCTCCCGCCAGAAGAAACTTACTGACCCGAGAATCAAGAAGTATACGGAGCGATGGAAAAAGTAATCTGGGCGCTGCCGACATCGGTTGATGTAAACGGAACAGAATACGGAATTCGGTCGGACTATAGAGCGGTGTTGGATATCCTCACCGCTCTTACCGATAACGAGTTGGATGACCATCTCAAGGCCGAGGCGGCACTAGAGATTTTTTATCCAGGTTTCGACGAAATGCCTCCAGGAGACTATCAGGAGGCCCTAAATCAATGCTTCCGGTTTATTGATCGGGGGCAAGATCGGAAAGAGAAGAAACACGAACCTGCATTGATGTCGTGGGAACAGGATTTTGACATCATTATTGCTCCGATCAACCGGATTGCTGGGTGTGAGGTGCGGGCGCTGGAATATCTACACTGGTACTCGTTTTTGAGCTTCTATCAGGAGATCGGTGATTGTCTCTTCGCTCAAGTTGTCCGCATACGCGATAAAAAAGCGCACGGGAAGCCTCTGGATAAACAGGACAGGGAATTCTACCGGAAAAACAGGGATATTATCGATCTGAAAACGACGTATATAGAGTCCGAAAAGGATGTTCTGGCCGCATGGGGCATTTCAAAATAAGGTGGTGAGAAAATGGCAGACGGAAAGATTGTCGTGCAAGCAGAAGTTGACGCCAAAAAGGCACAGAAAGATTTGGATGCGCTGGCCGGTAAGATTGACAAAATGGAAGCGGCTCTGAATAAAAGCACAGGTGAGCAAAGCGGCATCAAATCCCAGCTTGACGCGGCGAAAGAATCTGCAAAACAGGCAGAAAATGCGCTGAAATCGTTGCGAACTGAATCCGAGCGGCTTCGGCAGATTACGTCCGGCGAGGTTTCGGCGTCTCCGGAGGCTTATATCACGGCATACGGGCGGCAGACGGAAGTCGCAGCACAAATCAAAGAGCAGGAAGCGATCTTAAAAGAGCAGGACAAGATTGTTGAGAGTTTGGACGGAAAGTATGCAAAAATCACAGACAAAGTGATCGCGCAGACTTCCGCTTTGGACGCGGCAAAGCAACAAGCCGGAGAACTCACGGAGCAAATCACAAGCGCAAGCGGCGCGACAGAGCGCATGGAATCCGCTGCGAAGAATGTTTCCGACAGCATGAACACGTTCAGCAAGCGTGTTTCCGGGCTTTTCAAACGCGTTCTTGTTTTCAGCCTGATTACTCGGGCACTGCAAAGTTTACGGACTTGGCTCGGGAAGACAATCATGAAAAATGAGGAGGCACGGGCTGCGGTCGCAAGACTGAAAGGCGCGTTGCTGACGCTGGCGCAACCGATTCTTCAAGTCGTAATTCCGGCGTTTATAACGCTCGCTAACGTACTGACTCGCATTATAACATTGCTGGCTAGGATCGTGTCTAAGATTTTTGGAACGACTTACGAAAAGTCGGCAGCGGCTGCAAAGTCGCTATATGACGAGCAAGAGGCGTTAGAAGGCGTCGGTAGTGCGGCGAAAAAAGCTGGGAAGTCGATGGCAAGCTTTGACGAAATCAATCAGCTGTCGAGCAATTCGGACGAAAGCGCGGGCGGCATCGGAGGTGCTGGCGCGTCTGGTGAGATTACACCGAATTTCGCATCTAAAATCAAAGACCAGATCACCGCGATTACGGAACTGTTTCTTGGTGCAGGGCTTTTGGCGCTTGGTGCAATCTTGACGTTCTCCGGCGCGAACATTCCGCTCGGGCTTGCATTGATGGCAATTGGAGCGTTGGCAATCTACGATGCTGTGACGGAAAATTGGGGCGGAATCGCTGAACTGTTGCAAGGGCAGATCGGTAAAATCACAGCCATTGTGAGCGCGGCGCTTTTGGCACTTGGCGCAATTTTACTATTCAGCGGGGCAAGCGTCCCCGTTGGACTCGGACTTATCATGGCTGGCGCTATTGGGCTTGCAGCTGTAGCAGCCGCTAATTGGGAAGGACCAGTCGCAGAACTAAAGGCGGTTATCACGGAACTGACGCTAATCGTAAGCGGTGCACTGCTGGTAATTGGCGCAATTTTGACGTTTACTGGGGCAAATGTGCCTCTTGGCATAGGGCTTATGATAGCGGGCGTAGCGGGACTTGCCACAGCCGCTGCGATAAACTGGGGTGCTGTTAAAAAGTTTGTTCAGGAAAATGTTTACGAAATTATGGCAGTTGTGAGTTCGGCGCTGCTCGTCATTGGCGCGATTCTCACGTTTTCCGGTGCAAATTTACCGCTTGGCATCGCACTAATGGCGGCGGGTGCTGTTGGACTTGCAGCTGTTGTAGCAATTAACTGGGGCAGCATTAAACAGGCATTGCAAGGCCCAATAGGAGTTGTAACAGCGCTTGTAAGCGCGGCATTGCTTGCATTGGGCGCTGTGTTAGCGTTTTCCGGCGCAAATATTCCACTCGGTATTGCTCTAATGGCAACGGGTGCAATTGGATTGAGGTCAGCAATCACAGCAAACTGGGACACGATTCAAAGCAAACTGCGCGGCCCACTCGGCGTAATAACTGCTTTGCTTGGCGTATCTTTGCTTGTGCTTGGCGCGGTTCTCCTGTTTACAGGTGCCGGAATTCCTCTTGGTCTTGGGCTGCTGGCGGCAGGCGGTGCAAGTCTTGCAGCGGCGATTGCCCCAAATTGGAATTTCATTATAGACAAAATCAAATCCTGTTGGGCAGCGGTAAAAAGCTTCTGGGATAAAAACATTGCGCCCGTGTTTACGGCGGAATGGTGGGCAAACCTTGCAAAGAATGCCTTAAATGGATTTATCGGTGTGTTTGAAGCGGCGATCAACGGAATCATTGACGGAATTAACTTCCTCATTTCCTGCCTGAACAAAATTCACATTGATATTCCGGACTGGGTGCCGGTTATTGGCGGCAAATCGTTTGGATTTAATATCCCGCCGGTGAGCAAAGTAGCGCTTCCGCGACTGGCAGAAGGCGCGGTCATCCCGCCGAACCGGGAGTTTATGGCGGTGCTGGGCGACCAGAAAAGCGGAACGAACATCGAAACACCGCTTGAAACAATGGTGCAGGCATTCAAACAGGCGATGAACGAATCCGGCGGACGGTCGCAGACGATCATCTTGCAGCTCAACGGCAGAGAGTTTGCACGGGCTGTCTATAAGGCGAACAACGAAGAGACGCAGCGTGTAGGCGTAAGGCTTGCGGGGGTGAAAGCATGACGAGCGTTTTGACCTTAGACGGCACGGCGTATCCGAACCTGCATGTAACCAGTCTGAAACGTTCTTTCGCGGTTCTGGACGGCGATAATGCGGGGCGCGTAATGACCGGCGCGATGGTGCGAGACATCATCGGCACGTTTTATAACTACAGCGTGGAGCTTGACCCGGTCGGAACTGACCCAGCGGAATATGACAGGTTCTATGAAGCAATCTCCGCACCTGTCGACAGCCATTCCCTCACCGTTCCGTATGCACAAGGAACATTGACCTTCGATGCATATGTGGCAAACGGAGACGATGAACTTTTGACGGCTTACGGGCAGAAGAACGAATGGGGAAACCTTACATTTAATTTTGTTGCGATGAAGCCGAAGAGGACGCCGCTATGAGTGTAAAAGTTGTGTATGAAGACGTTGCGGTCGGTTCTGCGGCGGCTGCGAGTGTGACAGCAAGCGAGGCTATGGGTATTTCAAAAACCTCGCTGCTGCCCTTCGGTGCGTTCGAGGGTCCAGTGGCAACGACGGAGCAGAATCAATGGGTGCTGAACGGCACGCGAAAGCTCAAGCCAAAATCTGAGCCGGTCGGCTTCTGGTCGACACCTCGGAGCGGAGCAGACTGTACGTTCCAAACACCGCCTACCATTGAGATATCCCTTGACGGGCAGTTTACATCCCTCGGAATCTACTTCAAATTTGACGGGGAAACAGGGGACTATTGCAGCGACCTGAATATCACGTGGTACAACGGAACAACGCAGCTGGCTACACAGCAGTTCTTCCCGAACAGCGGAAATTACTTCTGCGAGAAAACTGTGGAACTGTACAACAAAATCAAGATTCAGTTCAACAAAACGAATTTGCCGAACCGACCCATTAAAATCTCCCTGATTCTTTTCGGCATCGTTCGAGAGTTCGAGCGGCAGGAGCTTCGGAGCGTTGAGGCAACCGAAGAACTGAACATCATATCCGACGAGCTGGCGATTAACACGCTGGATTTCACGCTGGACAGCATGGAAGATATTGATTTTATTTTCCAAGAGAAGCAGCCCGTTTATGCGTACAACGGAAAGACGAAAATCGGCACGTTTTACATCGACGAATCTACCCGCGTAAGCAAAAACGTATACAACGTTTCCTGCATCGACGCTTTGGGAATTCTGGACGAAGACCCATTCCCGGCTTTTGTTTATTCCAACGCCAACGCGAAAACGGTTTTAGAAAGCATCCTCGGCGGGTATTTCGTCTTGGAACTTTCGGAGGAACTACAGACCGAGAAGCTAACAGGATACATTCCTGATTGCACACGAAGGGAAGCTTTGCAGCAGGTGGCGTTTGCGCTTCGGGCTGTTGTGGACACCAGCGGGACAGGAAACGTGAAGGTATGGAGACTGTCTGAGGAAACACCGACGGAGATTCCTATGAACCGTCTCTACGTCGGCGGAGAGGTCAGCCAGTCTGCCATCGTGACCGAGGTAAGAGTTACCGCGCACACGTACAGCACGTCCGGGAGCGGAAGCGATACGATTGAAGTCGGCGGGAAAAAGTATTTCCACACGACGGCGGTCACGGTAAAACAGAACCCGAACATTACGGCATCCACGAAGCCAAACGTCATCGAGGTCAAGGACGCGACGCTTGTCAACTCGACGAATGTTGCAGCGGTGACGCAGCACGTCTTTGACTATTATATGCGGCGGCAGACGCACAGCGTTCAGATCGTCATGAACAAGGAGCTTCCCGGTGACTATGTAGACACCACAACTCCGTGGGATGATCACATTACCGGGACGATAACGAGCATGACTATTAAACTGAGCGGCATCGCGGCGGCTGAGTGCGATATCGTAGGAACGGGGGCTTCGGCATGAGTCAGACATGGACAATTCGAAAAAACGCATATGCGGACGATATCGGAACGGTTTCGACTTCGTTTGTCTGCGACGGAACGCAGTACGATGGATTCACTATGGGATTCGTTGACTATTTAAATATTTTGGTGATTTACAGGCGGGGAAGCATAGAAACGGAAGCGGGGCACATGGAATCCGGCATCATGACAGAAATCGAATGGGAGAAGGACGCATATCGCACACTGCGTTTCTTGGAGCAGCCGCCGCTTGTTTTGCTGCAATGGCTGAACCAGAATGCAGACAGGCATCCGCCGATCATGAAAACCTTAATCACCGACCGGACGCAGGCCGACGCTTCCTATGCTGAGAAGCTTTACAAGAAGCTGTGGAGCGACTTCACGGAACAGGAAAAAGCAGACTTTGAAGCGGGCTTGAAAGGCTCTTACAAAGCGTCCGACCTGAACCGCGTCGGCACGGCGCTTATCACCATCCGTGACCGGCTGAGAACGCACTGTATCGACGTTCCGGCAGAAGTCCGGGAGGATTACGGTTCTGACGAAGTGCTCGACAAAGACGTCATGGACGCTTATATCGAATCCGCGAACGCCGTATACGACGCAGTTGTCAATCCTGCCCCGCGCCCTCCGGCAAAAATCAACGGCCTAGATTGGGAAGGCGCGAACAACATTGAAAAGACGATTATCGCCGTAGATGACGTGTTGGAGAGTCGGGAGGTCGGCTGGGTTTACGCGGACGAGGAACTATACGCAGGAGACATGGGGGGATAACATGAAAGACCGAACTCCAAAATTTCCGGGGCGGGTAAAACTCAAGCCCGTTGCCGGACAGACAGATACTTACGACATGACGCGTGCAGACGACCCGGACGATACCGGCACGCCGTTCAACACGCGCACAATGCTCCAAGATTCCACGGGACGCTTTCTCCGCTTGCCGTATGCGAACCCGCTTGTCGACGACGCGTTCCGGCACATGGTCGACCGCATCGTACCCATCGGCACCATCCGGACGAGCCCGGCGCAGAGTCTGGGAGATGCGTGGTTGAAGTGCGACGGGAGCACAGTGACGTTTGAGAACTACCCGCAGTTGTGTTCTGTGCTGAGAAATACGGGCGGTGCGGTAACGTGGGATACGAATGCGTTTCCGGCATCTTACAATGCAAAAAGTGTTTCAAATACAGTGTATTTTGATGGGATGTGGTTTGTTTGTGTGCAGGTTGGTAGCAATTTCAAGATTTTGAAATCCAGCGCGGTTGGTGGAACGTTTTCCGAAGAGGCGACGTTTGCAGGAAGCGAATCTACATACGAAGGCATAATGTGCTCGCTCGCAGTATCTGATGATTATTGCGTGTGCGCATACCGTGTCGGAATAAACGTCAAGATTGCGGTTCGAGAAAAAGGGAACACAAGCTGGACGCAGGTGGGCGTTACACTCCCATCAGATAGCAAAGACGGTACCGGATTCTTCGGAATCGCTGAATGTAACGGGAAATTTGGATTTGCAATAGAAAGATACGGAAGCTCCAGGGACGAATATTCCGATAAAACATATGTGGTTCTTTCGGATGCGCCTTTGGATTCTGGCAGCTGGCAGTATTCGATGATTACGAAAACTAACGATATCAGCGGGAATAAATTTTTCGGATATAAGTTCTCGAGCGCAAATGGAAAATGGTTCCTTTCGGCAATCCGACAGGAGACTGGAAGTTCTTTTAGCGGTGATGTAGAGCTGTACGTTGCAAATGGGAGTGAAACCAGCTTCACGAAAATAAAAACTCCTGTCAAATCAGTAGTCATGAAACGTTATTCAGCGTCAGAAGTTGTGTTCCTATCTGGAAAGTATTATTTTTTGGGGACTTACTATTCGCAGTACAACAGCAGTTCGGGAATATTTTATAGACCAGTGTCGACTGTTTATTCTTCCGAAAATCTCACAAACTGGGGGTCTTCTATTGTTACCGGAGAGAACAAACAGGCAACTACCTGCGTAAGTTACGCATCTGCATCGGAATCAACATTACTGGTTGCAACGCAAACAGAAGTTTGGACAACGTCCAGCCCAAACGATGGGTTCAACCAAGCTACTGTACCAACTACTGCGATTACCGCAGTGGCATTGCAGGGAATGACGGCGACGGCATCTTACAAAGGCGGTGTGGCGTATCACGATTACACATATGATTCGCGCCTCTTGCCTACCATCTCGCTTTCGGACGACACGACGACGTTCATCAAAGCAAAGAACGAACTGGATGTATTTGAATCACAGCAGAGCGGGGGTGATTAAGTGTTTCAGAAAATCGCGAACGCTTTATCGGTGGAAGTAGAGGGAACCAACCTGACAAAGGTGACAAAACTGGAATTTTACGTAAAACAGGCCTGCCAGTTCTTCCAGTACACGCCGGTAGTCGTTGACGAAACGCACCTGCTGGTAAAAATCCCGTACGAAGACGCGATGCGCCTTCGCCCCGGGGCGGTGAGTCTGCAATGCGCGCTGACCGACGCAGACGGAAATAAGCAGGCGGCGGAGATCGTTCAGGTGGACGTGAAGAGCTTCCTAAAGGAGGCGGGGTATGCTTAAAATGGTGCTTTCGCAGCCGGAGATTCGGATGCGGATTGAGCCCGCGAAGGTGGTCTACCAGGGCGGCGAGGCGTATGAGGGGGACTATGAGGTCGTGCCGAAGGCATTTGAGCCGGTTGTTTTGCCGACGAAAAACAAGCTGCTGGCGGACGATGTGACCGTCACAAAAGTCCCCTACTATGAGGTATCCAACGAGACCGGCACGACGGTCTACATTGCATCGGAGGTGTAAATTTTGGGCAGAAGTAAATTTATCTATGGCGGCGAGGTGCTGTTAGACCTGACCGCCGACACGGTAGAGCCGGGCAAAGTCCTGCTTGGCTTTAAGTATCACGGCGCGGACGGCGAGCTGCATACCGGCACGTGCGAATTTGACCTCGACACGTCCGGCGCGACCGTCAAGGCCTCGGAAATCCTCTTCGGCAAGACGGCGGGCGCAAGAGGCTCGATGATCACGGGCGAAATGCCGAACAACGGCGCGGTGGCCGCGAAGATCACGACGGTCAAGGGCGAGTACATCGTCCCCATCGGCTACCACGACGGAAGCGGCAAGGTCGCCATCGACCCCACAGAGGCTGCAAAGATCATTGCCGGAAACATCAAGGCGGGCGTGTCGATTCTCGGCGTGACGGGCACGTACAGCGGCGAGGCCATCAAGGCACAGACAAAATCCGTCGAGCCGCTGACGACCGCGCAGACGATTTTGCCGGACGCAGGGTATGATTACATGTCCCAGGTCGACGTGGCCGCGATCTACTACAACGAAACGCCCAATGCCGCCGGCGGCGTGACCGTCACCATCGGCAAGAAGGCAGGAGCGTGAGCGTATGGCGGCACCGGAAGTATCTGGGGGCGAAACCCCGAGAAACAAGGTGGTCTACGCCGGGGAAACGCTCATCGATCTGTCTGAGGACACCGTCACCCCCGCGGCGCTCAAATCCGGCGTGACGGCGCATGACGCTTCGGGCGCGAAGATCACCGGCACGTTAGATACCACCCCGCCCGAGGAGTCGGACATCAACTTTTGGGACTACGACGGGACGCTTCTGTATGCGTGGACACTCGCCGAGCTGGCCACAAAGACCGAGCTGCCGCCCCTTCCCTCGCACGATGGACTGGTCTGTCAGGGCTGGAACTGGACGCTCCAAGACATCAAGGACGCAGGCCGTGAGCTCGATATCGGCGCGCTGTACATTACCGACGACGGCAAGACAAGGCTCTACGTCGACGTGGACACCGAGACGTGGGACGATTTTGTTCTCAATTATTGGCAGGACCCAAGAAACGCCACGACCGTAGACTGGGGCGACGGCACAACGCCTGAAACAAAAAATGCTGATTCGTGGATTGAGCACCGGCACACCTACGCATCCAGCGGCTCATACGTGATTACGATGAGTGTCAAAGAGGGTACGACGATGCAGCTTGGCGCAGGCGGAGCAAGCAGGTTTTTGATTGCAAACGGCGAGACTGATATGGGGCGCTGCGCCATGCTTGCAAAGGTGGAAATCGGCGAAAGAATGACCAGAGTGACGGAACGTGCGTTTTATGCCGCCGTTCGACTCAAGAGTGTATCCGTCCCATCTGGCGTGCTTTTCGAACCGTGGAGAACGTTCGAACAAGCTGCAAATATACGCGCCGTGACAGCGGCTTTTAGTTCTGCAATTATCCAAACATTTTATAACTGCACCAATCTCCGAGCCATTGCATCCACGAAAGGGACGACGCAAAGCGACGATTATACCATCACAAATACAGCAGTCCGGCAGATAAATTTTGATATGACTGCTGCCTACAATGCACAAGCCCTCGAGCGCGTCCACATCAAGGCTGTCAACGGTCAAGTTGGAGATTTCAGGTCCTGCCGCGCTCTGTTAGAGGTCACCATCCCGGCGGACGCTACAACCTTTGTCACTGCCGCATTTCAGGGCGACTAC
>OOBN01000404.1_pt1 | contig 43123 bp, 43 predicted proteins | sample 1671091 | NCBI WGS metagenome assembly OOBN01 (sample SAMN06348121, study PRJEB24527) | human gut metagenome | biome: human gut; feature: ankylosing spondylitis patient; material: feces | host: Homo sapiens | place: China | collected 2015-10 | reverse complement strand
GTATTGCAAGGAAAATCAACGCAGTATGGCGGAAAAAGACCCGCCGTTTGGGCATATTGACATTTTTCAAACATGGCCCAGATGAAAACAGAGCCGTCTCCGGCTGTGCCCCGGGATGACGCCGTGCGCATTGGGACGCGCACCTCGGCTTCTCCGGGGCGATGCAGTAAAATTTATTATACCAAGTTCCATAGGAATTGACAAGTGCGGAGTGGACCTGTCCCGGCGCGGGGAACCTTTTGCGGTCTGAATCGGCCGCCTGCAGGGGCTGTGGGAGGAAAAAACTCATTTCCCCTCTTTTCAAACGGCGGCTTTTCCGGTATAATAATAACCCTGCGATCGAGACACTTTACAGCGTTACCGCGTTAAACAGAGGAACTGGGAAAGGAATGTTATGGAAGAACAACTGACCAAAAAATACGGCCTGCCCACCGCCATTGCCATGGTGATCGGCATTGTCATCGGAAGCGGAATCTTTTTCAAAGCGGAAAAAATTCTCACCGCGACCGGCGGCGATTTGAAGACGGGAATACTGGCCTGGCTGCTGGGCGGGTGCATCGCCATTGCCAGCGCCTGCGCCTTCGCGGTGATGGCCACCCGCTATGAGAAGGTGGGCGGCGTGGTGGACTATGCCGAGGCCACCGTGGGTGAGAATTACGCCTATTACCTGGGCTGGTTCATGGCGGCGGTGTACTTCCCCTGCCTCACCAGCACCCTGTGCTGGGTGTCCGCCCGGTACACCTGCGTCCTGCTGGGCTATGACATTTTGAGCGGTCCCTGTCTGGCCATCACCATGCTCTACATGGCCCTGGTATACTTTATGAACGCCACCGCCCCCAGGCTGGCGGGCAAGTTCCAGGTCTCTCTCACCGTCATCAAGCTGGTGCCCATCCTGCTCATGGCAGTCATCGGCACTGTAGCCGGGCTGCGCTCCGGCCTGATTGTGGAGAACTTCACCGCCGCCGCGGCAGCGGATGCGGTGGAAAGCCCCCTCTTTGCCGCGCTGGCGGCCACCTCTTTCGCCTATGAGGGCTGGGTCATCGCCACCACTATCAACGCGGAGATCAAAAACGCCAAGCGCAACCTGCCCCTGGCCCTGGTGTTCGGCGTGGGCGCCATCATGCTCATCTATCTGTTCTACTACGTGGGCATCGCCGGGGCGGTCCCCAACTCCGTGATGATGGAGAACGGGGAGCAGGGCGCCCGCATCGCCTTCTCCACCATCTTCGGCCCGGTAGCCGGAACGGGGCTGTTTGTGTTTGTGGTTCTCTCCTGCCTGGGCACCTGCAACGGCCTGATGATGGCCTGCACCCGGGGTTTCTACTCCGTCGCCGCCCGGGGCCGTGGCCCCAAGGCGGAACTGCTCGCGCAGGTGGACCGGTACACCAACATGCCAAACAACGCCGCCTCGGCGGGACTGGTCATGTGCGCCTTCTGGTGCTGCTACTTCTACTTCGGCGCCCTTCTCAATGAGCTGGGCCCCTTCCGGTTCGACTCCTCTGAGCTGCCGGTGATCACCCTGTACGCCATGTATATCCCCATCTATCTGCTCTTTATGAAGAAGGCCCGGGACGAGCGCCCCTTCCGCCGCTTCGTCCTCCCCGCTCTGGCGCTGATTGGGGCGGCGTTTATGATCCTGGCCGCCATTTTCTCCTACAAGATGGACTGCGTCTACTATCTGCTGGTGTACGCGGTGGCCATGGCGCTTGGTTGGCTGCTGGACCGAAAGAACCACAAACAATAGAACACATGAAAAAGCCGCGGACTTTGAGTCCGCGGCCTTTTTTACAGTGTATCCTCCTCCGCCCGGTCCAGGGCCTCGTCCACGTCGAAGGGCGGGGCGTCGGCGTAGGAGGGCGCCGGATTTTCTTCCGCAGGCGGGGCCTCCGGCTCCGGGGGCTGGGAGACGATGCCCTGGCGGTACTGCATCTCCTGCCACTGCTCCTTGGTAATGAGGAGCTGCCGGGCCTTGGAGCCCTCGAAGGGGCCCACGACCCCCTTCTCCTCCATCTGGTCCACCAGACGGGCGGCCCGGGCGTAGCCCAGCTTCAGCCGCCGCTGGAGCATGGACACGGAGGCCTGGCCGGTCTCCAGCACCACCTCGATGGCGGAGTTGATGAGTTCGTCGTACTCCTCCTCCCCGTCCACGGGGCTGGAGCCGCCCACCCCCTTGGAGGCCTTGTCCTTCTCGGCAGCGTGCTGCTCGATCTCCTGCATGACCTGGTCGTCGTACTGGGCCGAACCGCTGTTCTGCTTCACGTAGTCCACCACGGCGGCCACCTCCTGGTCGGAGATGAGGCAGCCCTGCACCCGGGTGGGCTTTCCGGAGCCCAGGGGGAAGTAGAGCATGTCGCCCCGGCCCACCAGCTTCTCCGCGCCCTGGGTGTCCAGGATGATGCGGGACTCCATGGCGGAGGCCACGGCGAAGGCGATGCGGCTGGGGATGTTGGCCTTCATCAGACCGGTGATCACGTCGGCGGAGGGCCGCTGGGTGGCGATGATCAGGTGCATGCCGCTGGCGCGGCCCATCTGGGCCACCCGGCAGATGGACTCCTCCACCTCCTTGGCGGCCACCAGCATCAGGTCGGCCAGCTCGTCGATGACCACCACCACCTGGGGCATGGTGTCCATCCCCTCGGTCTTGGCGGCCTTGGCGTTGTAGGAGGCCAGGTCCCGGACCCCCACCTCGGCGAACATCCGGTAGCGCTTCATCATCTCGGTCACCGCCCACTGAAGGGCGCCGGCCGCCTTCTTGGGGTCGGTGACCACCGGGATGAGCAGATGTGGGATACCGTTGTAGATGCCCAGCTCCACCATCTTGGGGTCCACCATGATGAGGCGGACCTCCTCGGGGCTGGCCTTATAGAGCAGAGAGATGATGAGGGAGTTGGTGCACACCGACTTACCCGAGCCGGTGGTGCCGGCGATGAGCAGGTGGGGCAGCTTGGCGATGTTGCCCACGATGCACTTGCCCCCGATGTCCTTGCCCACGGCGAAGGACACCTTGCTGGGGCTGTCCTGGAACTCCTGGGAGCTGAGGACGGTGCGGATGTTCACTGGGGAAACCAGCTTGTTGGGCACCTCGATGCCCACCATGGATATCTTTCCCGGGATGGGGGCGATGCGCACCCCCGAGGCCCCCAGGGACAGGGCGATGTCGTCGGACAGGTTGGTGAGCTTATTGAGGCGCACCCCCTGGTCCAGCTCCAGTTCATACCGGGTGACCGAGGGCCCCCGAGTGACGTTGACGATGTTGGCGTCGATGCCGAAGGAGTGGATGGTGTCGGAGAGCCGCTGCTTGTTGGCGTTGAGCTCCACCAGGGCCTCCCCTCCCAGCTCCCCCTTCCCCTCCTGGAGCAGGTCCAGAGGGGGATAGTGGTAGGGGGGCGGCTCCTGGGCCATTCCCGCCTGAATGTGCTCCGCCATTTCCTGGGCGGCCTGCTCCGCCTCCGCCTTCTCACTCTTGGCACTCTTGGGGACAGCGGGCTCCCGGACGACCTCCGGCATGGGGGGAGGCGGCGCCTCCACAGGGGCGGAGACCGCCGGCGAGGGGGCGGGCTCAGCCGCGGCATAGACGGGGATGGGATTGGACTCCTGATGCTCCGGCTGCGGGGCCTGGGCGCTTAAAAAGGCAGGGGTGGGATTGGCCTCCTCCGGCTCGGGAGCGGGCTCCGGCTGAGGGGCGGGAGCGGCGCTCTGGGGCTCCGGGGGCACAGCCGCCCCTCCGGTGAGAATCTGGTCCGGGGTGGGTACCCTGGGCCTGCGGTCGAAGAAGTGCTTCTTCTTCTCCGGGGGCGGAGGGGGCTCCTTGCCCACCAGGGGGCCGTCGTCCACCGGAATGTCAATGTCCGGCGCCTCCGCCCGCCGTCCGGAGGTCCGGGGCGCGGGCTGGGGCACCCGGACCACCGGGCGCTCCGGCGGGTCCTGGGGCTCGTACTCATACCGGGGGCGGCTGAAAAACCAGTCGGCCACGTCCACAATGGTGCGGTTGAAGGCCCCCAGGCCCAGCATCAGCAGGGCCAGCACAAAGACCACCGCCGCCCCCACCCGGCTGAACACCTGGACAAAGGCCTGTCCCAGGATTCCGGCCAGAACGCCGCCGCTGGACAGGGCCTCTCCGCTCTGCCACAGGGTCTGAGCCAGGGAGGCGTCCCAGGGCAGGCTCTCGGCGATCACGCTGTGGACCACGCAGGAGAACATCAGCGGGAGCATCAGGGCGCAGAACACCCGCAGGCGCACCGGGCGGCCCCGGTGAAAGGCCAGGATGAAGCTGGCGAGCAGCAGAGCCGGCGGCATCAGCCAGAAGCCGTAGCCGATCAGGCCCTTGATGAGCCCGCACAGGGCGTTGATGAACAGGGCCTGGATGTGAAAGCAGCCGAAGATGGTGAAGATGGCCAGCAGCAGGCAGATACCCGCCCCCACCTCCCGGCGGAAGGGCCGGTGGGCGGGCGCGGGGGGCTGCTTGCGGCTGCGGGAGGAGCCGCTCTTGGATTTGGATGAGGAGGAGGCCGTCCGCCGCCCCCCCGACGAGGACGAGGCGGAGCGGCTCCCGCCGGTCTTCTTTTGTGACGTTGCCATAGCGTTTGAGATCCTTTCTCAGGAGATCGCGGTCACGCCGCGGGGACCAGGGTGACGTTCAGGAGGCTGAGTATCAGGAACACCCCGCCCGCAATCCAGCAGTAGTAGGCGAAGGCCCCGAATTTGCCCTTGGAGGCCAGCAGGTTCACAAGGCCGATGGAGAAATAGCCCACCACGCCGGCGATGACCATGCCCAGCAGATACTTGGGCAGCAGGGCGGTATCAATGTCTCCCGCCTGGACCACATCCACCACTTCTAAAATGGTGGCCCCCAGCACGGCGGGCAGGGACATGAGGAAGGAGAAGCGGACGGCAAACTTCCGGTCCAGCCCCAGGGCCATTCCGGCGGCGATGGTGCTGCCGGAGCGGGACAGGCCGGGCAGAGTGGCAAAGCCCTGGGCCACGCCGATGAGCAGGGCGTCCAGCAGCGTTGTGTTCCGGGCGTTCTTGCGGCCTTTGGCCATGCGGTCCGAGGTGAAGAGCACAACGCCGGTGAGCAGCAGGATGCAGCTCACCGCCGCCGGGTAGTTGCCCACGGCCTCCACCTTGTCCTTAATGGGCAGCACCAGGAACAGGGGCAGGGTGGCCACGATCAGCAGCAGAATCTGCCGCCGGGCGGCGGGGGGCTCTCCCCGGCTGGGGGTGCGGGAGAACAGATCCCCAAAGAAGCGGAAGAACTCCAGGATCATCTCCCAGATGTCACGCCAGTAGTAGACGCACACCGCAATCAGGGTTGCAAAGTGGAGCAGGATGTTGAACAGGTTGTCCGGCTCGTTCATTCCAAAAAAATGCTGAAACAGGGTCAGGTGCCCGGAGCTGGAGATGGGCAGAAATTCCGCGACGCCCTGGATCACGCCCAGGACGACGACCATGATGTACGACACAGTGCAGGTACCTCCGTTATGGTAGTTTTCAAAAATGGACGCTGTCATATATATTAGCACATCGCATCGGAGAATACCAGCATTTTTCGGAAATCTTAAAGAAGGTGCGCTCCGGCCGGCCGCCCCTCACCGCTCCCCCGCGGCCCGGTATTCCCGGGGCGTACAGCGGTAGAAGCGCCGGAACTGCTTGGCGAAATTGCTGGGGCTGCCGAACCCGCAGGCCAGGGACAGCTCTGAGACGCTCCGCTCCGGATGGCGCAGCAACAGCTCCGCCCCCTGCGTCACCCGGTATTTCAGCAGGTACTGGATCGGGGAGCACTGGATGGTCTTTTGAAAGCAGCGCAGGCACTCCCGCTCCCCGATGTCGGCCGCCCGCGCGATGTCCGGAAGGGTGAGCTCCCTGGCGTAGTTCTGATGGATGTACTCCAGCATTCTCCGCATGCGCAGGTTGTCCAGGCTCTGCCCCGCCCCGGGGCGGTCCATTTGAGGCTGAAACGTCTGAATCAGCTGAAAGGCGAGGCGGGACAGGCAGTCCCGCACCAAAAACTCATAGCCGTCCGGCTCGCCCTCCATCGCCTCGAAGGCCCGGCGGAAGCTGTCCGCCGCCTCCCGCTCCCCCTCCTTTGGGAAGAGAAAGCCGGTGAAGGCGGGACAGCGGATCAGCGGGTCTATGTACCGCCGGGCAAATACGGAGTGCTCGCCGCCGGTGAGCAGGGACGGGTGGAACACCAGAGAGCGCAGCTCGCAGAAGTCCGGGGCCCTCCCGGCGTGGAGCATATTGGAGTTGACCGCAAAGAGATCGCCCGTCCGAAGCAGGACGGTCTTCGACGCCGTTCTCCACTCCAGCGCCCCCTCCTGTACATAGAGGAGCTCCAGCTCCTCGTGCCAGTGCCATGGAATCCCGTCCCTCTGCTGTCCGGTGTAGCGGGCGGAGTAACCCGCGCAGGGAAACTCCAGCGTCCCGTGGGGCTGAAGCTCCTTCAGCCCCCGGTCCAGATTCAGCCCGCACTCCTGAAGCGCCATGCGGCACACCCCCGGTCTCCGCCAAACTTGGCGGTTTTCTTATATTATAAGTCTAAAATTGAATTGATTCAAGGCCGCTTTGTCGGTATGATGTGAAAAGCAACATTGACAGGAGGCAATCCAATGTTTCATCTGCTTTTAGGAATCATCTATCTCGCGTTTGTCAGCCTGGGCCTGCCGGACTCCCTGCTGGGCGCGGCGTGGCCCAGCATATATCCAGAGTTCTCCGTCCCGGTCTCCTATATGGGAGGGATCTCTATGATCATCGCGGCGGGCACCATCGTCTCCAGCCTGCAGAGCAGCCGCCTGACCGCCCGCTTCGGTACGGGGCGGGTGACCGCCTTCAGCGTGCTGCTGACGGCGGCGGCCCTCTTCGGCTTCTCCATCAGCCGCTCCTACCTGGAGCTGTGCCTGTGGGCGGTCCCCTACGGCCTGGGGGCGGGCTGTGTGGACGCGTCTCTGAACAACTATGTGGCTCTCCACTACGCCAGCCGCCACATGAGCTGGCTCCACTGCATGTGGGGGGTGGGGGCCTCCCTCGGCCCAGCCATTCTGGGCCTGGCCCTCTCCGGCGGACAGAGCTGGAGCATGGGGTACCGCTCCATTGCGGCCCTTCAGATCCTTCTGACGGCCGTTCTCTTCCTCAGCCTCCCCCTCTGGGGCCGTGCCCCCTCGGCCGGAGACCAGGACGGCCCCTCCCCTGTCCCGGCGGTCCGAGCCCTCTCTCTGTCCCAGATCGTCCGGATTCCCGGGGCAAAGGAGGTTATGCTCACCTTTTTCTGCTACTGCGCGCTGGAGCAGACCACGGGACTCTGGGCCAGCAGCTATCTGGTGCTGCAGTGGGGGCTCTCCTCTGAGACCGCCGCCCATTTCGCCAGCTTGTTTTTCATCGGGATCACGGTGGGGCGGGCCCTCAGCGGTTTTTTGACCTTAAAGTGCTCAGACGCCCAGATGGTGCGCCTTGGGCAGGGCGTCGTCCTGGGCGGCCTCGTCCTGCTGCTTCTGCCTCTGGGGGAGCGGGCCGCACTGCCGGGCCTGATTCTCATTGGGCTGGGCTGCGCCCCCATCTACCCTTCCATCATCCACGCCACCCCCGAGCACTTCGGCCCGGCCTGTTCACAGGCCATGATCGGGGTTCAGATGGCCTCCGCCTACGTGGGCACCTGCCTGATGCCGCCGTTCTTCGGCCTGCTGGCCAATCACATCGGCGTGTCGCTGCTGCCGGGATATCTGCTGGTGATTCTGGCACTGATGGCCGCCAGCCATGAGGGGCTGCTGCGGCGCACCGCAGGCAGGCCGGCCGAGTCCGCCGCCTGCTGATCCAATCAGAAACCCGCCGCCCGCGGTGAGAGGGGGCCTCCCAAATCGGAGCCCCTCCCCGCGGGCGGCGGGTCTGTATTTCTGTATTGTTGATGCTCAGTCGGACAGCAGAATCCGGTCGTTGTCCAGGTCCTTCCCGGCCCCGGCCCGGAACCGCTCCAGAAGGTCGTTCACCGTCATGCCGGCGCGCTCCTCCCCCTGGACGTCCAGGACAATGTGCCCGGAGTCCATCATCAGGGTGCGGTTGCCCAGCTCCAGGGCGTTTTTCATATTGTGGGTGACCATGAGGGTGGTGATGCTGTGCTGGGACACCACGTCCCGGGTGATCTTCAGCACCTTCTCCGCCGTGCCTGGGTCCAGCGCCGCCGTGTGCTCGTCCAGCAGCAGCAGCTTGGGGGGATTCATGGTTGCCATGAGCAGCGTCAGGGCCTGGCGCTGTCCGCCGGACAGCAGGCCCACCGGCTGGCGCATCCGGTCCTCCAGCCCCATGTCCAGCAGGGCCAGACGGTCCTGAAACCGCTTCCGGTCCGCCTTCGTCATGGGGGAGAACCACCCGCCGCTGCCCGCGGCCAGGGCCAGATTCTCCTCAATGGTCATGTGGGGGGCGGTGCCCCGCATGGGGTCCTGGAACAGCCGGCCGATCTGGCGGCTGCGCTTGTGGGCGGGCAGATAGGTGATGTCCTGCCCGTCCAGGGCGATGGAGCCCTCGTCCACATAGAAGTCCCCGGCGATGGCGTTGAACAGAGTGGATTTGCCCGCCCCGTTGGAGCCCACGATGGTGACGAAATCCCCCGCCGCCAGCTGGAGAGACAGGCCGCTCAGGGCCTGCTTCTCGTTGACGGTGCCGGGGTTGAAGGTCTTGGCAATGTTCTGGATTACCAGCATATCCATGTCACTCACCTCTCCTTCCCGCCAGCGCGCGGCGCTTCTGCATCTGGAACGCGGCCCACCGGCGCACCGCCGGAGCGGCGATGGCCACCCCCACGATGACGGCGGACACCAGCTTCATGTAGTCCGCAGGCACGTTGAAACGCAGGGCGGCGGCGTAGATGAAACGGTAGATGATGCTGCCGGCCACCACGCCCAGCACCCGCCGGGTCATGGAGCCCTTGCCGATGAGGGTCTCCCCGATGACCAGGGCGGCCAGGGCCAGCACCACCATGCCGGTGCCGCTGTTCACATCGGCGAAGGTGCTGTACTGTGCCACCATGGCGCCGGACAGGCCGGTCATGGCGTTGGCTACGCACAGGCCCACAGTGATGGTGAAGTTGGGGTTGATGGAGGAGGCCCGCACCATGTCCGCATTGTCCCCGGTGGCCCGGATGGACAGGCCCAGCCGGGTGCCCAGAAAGAGGACCAGCAGGGCGCACAGGGCCAGCACAATGATGGCGGTCACCGCCAGCTCATACCAGCTCCCCGCGAAGCCGGCGTCCTTGGCCATGGTGTAGATGGTGTCGGTCTGGAACAGGGATTGGTTGCTCTTGCCCATGACCATCAGGTTGATGCTGTATAGGCCGATGTTGGTGACGATGCCAGCCAGGATGGAGGGCACCGCCAGCTTGGTCTGTAAAAAGGCGGTGATGAACCCGGCCGCCGCCGAGGCCGCCATGCCGGCGGGCAGGGCCAGGATGGGGTGTCCCGCCAGACACATCATGGCGGACACGGCGCTGCCCAGCACAAAGGCGCCGTCGGTGGTCATATCGGCAATATTCAAGATGGAAAAGCTGAGAAACAGGGCCAAGGCGATGGGGGCGTAGAGAAATCCCGCCTCCAGCGCGGCCTGAACAATGGTCAGCACAGTGGAACGCTCCTCTCAATCAAAACAGGCCGCTACCCCCCGCCGGCCGGCGAGGGGTAGAGACGGCTTTTTCAAAATCCCAATCAGTCCTGGGTGGTCTGGACCTCCACCACCTGGGAGCCCATGTCCTGGAACAGGGAATAGTCCAGGCCCAGCGTGGCGGCGGTGTCGGTGTTTACGGTAATAATGTCGCCGGACACGGTGACATACTCGGGGAACTCCCCGGTCTGGAGGACCTCCAGGGCCAAATCGGCGGTCTGGGTGCCCAGATCGGTGTAGTTGACGCCGCAGGTGGCGAAAGCGCCGTTGCGCACGAAGGAGTCGGCCCCGGCGTAGTGGGGGATGCCCGCCTCAGCCAGGATGGGGGCAATGGCCAGCTCGGTGGCCTGGACGGCGTTGTCGGTGGGGGTGAACACCGCGTCCACCTGGCCCAGCATGGAGTTGACGGCGGCAATGATCTCGTCGGAGGTGGTGCCCGTCTTCTCCAGATAGGAGACGCCCTTCTCATCCAGATAGGCCTTGGCATCCTCGATGGCGGGGGCGCTGTTCACCTCGGAGGTGGAGTACAGCAGGCCCACCGTCTGGATGTCCGGGTCGGCCGCCAGCATCATGTCCAGCAGCAGCTCTACGTTCAGCGCGTCGCTGGTGCCGGTGACATAGTCGATGCCGGTGAGGTTGGCCACCTCGGGGTAGCTGACGGTGCCGTAGATCACCGGGGTCTGGCTCTCCTCCGCCACGGACACCATCTGCTGGGCGGCCAGGGTGCCGATGGGGATGATGGCGTCATACTGGTCGGCCAGGATCTGAGCGCCGATCTGAGACAGCGTAGAGGTGTCGTTGTTGCCGTTGAAGTCCTCATAGCTGATGGTGAGACTCAGCTCCGCCGCCTTGGCATCCAGCTCGGCAAAGATGGCGTCCCGGATCTCGTTCATGGACGCGTGGTCCAGCTGCCGGACCACGGCGATCTTGTAGCCGCCGTCCGCGGGGGCCGCCTCGCCGCTACCGGCGGGGTCTTGGGCGGAACTGCTGGAGCCGCCGGAGCAGGCGGCCAGAGACAGGGCGAGAGACAGGGACAGGGACGCGGCCAAAAGCTTCTTCATCGTGTTCTTTTTCATGGGAATACCTCCATAGTCTGCCCGTTTTGGGCTGAAATTTGTCTGGGTGGGTGATGGAGGGGCCGCTGCCAACGGCCTTGATTTTGGAGTATAAAAAAACAGCCCCTTATCCCCCATGGGACAAGAGCTGCACTCCTGCGATACCACCCAAATTGACGTTTCAAACGTCCGCTCGCTTCACGCGCCATCACGCGTGCCCGATGGATAACGGGTGGGTCCCCGTCGGCATCTACTTGGTTGCCCGTTCAAGCCGCCCTCGAAAGCCCATTCACTCGGCCGCGCCCCGCCCCGATCTCACCACCCGGGACTCTCTTCAGGTTTGCCGCACCGGCTACTACTCTTTCTCGCAGGTTTCATGCTGTTTGGTTGTTGGGGTTATTATAGCCGCCCCTCCCCCTGTTTGTCAAGCATCAATTTTTCCGGACGCAGACCTTTCTTTCGCGGCGCCAGCCCCAGGCAGAAAGCCCGCCGCCCGAAAAAAGTGTCTCAGGCGGCGGGCAAAGGTGCAGTTCAACAGCAAGAAAGGGAAACTCCCTTACACCTCGAACATCAGGTCGCCGTAGGTGGGCACCGGCCAGATGGACTTGTCCACCATCAGCTCCAGCTGATCGATGGGGTAGCGCAGGGCGTCCATGGCGGGGACCACGGCGGTGCGGTAGGCAATGGCCATCTCCTTCACATCCTGGATGGCGTCCACCCGGTCCATGAGGGGCTTGAGCTGTTCCAGGGCGGCGGAGGCCTCGGCCAGGCGGGCGCTCACGTCCTTGAGGAGGCCGCGCTGCACCGACAGCTCCGCCTCCGGGCAGGCGGAGGCCACCGCGGTGATGGACTGGGCCAGACGGGTGGTGTAGCCGATCACGGTGGGGATGTAGTGCTTGGCCGCCATGTGGATCATGGTGTTGGCCTCGATCTTGATGGTCTTCACGTATGTCTCATACATGATGTCCGCCCGGGCCTCCAGCTCGGACTGGGTGTAGATGCCGAACTTGGTGAACAGCTTCACCGCCTTCTCGGTGGTGAGGGCGGGCACCGCGTCCACCAGAGAGGCCAGATTGGGCAGGCCCCGGCGGGCGGCCTCGGCCACCCACTCGTCGGAGTAGCCGTCCCCGTTGAAGATGATCCGCTGGTGCTGGGCCATGTTGTCGTGGATGAGCTTGGTGCAGGCGGCGTTGAAGTCGTCGGCCCGCTCCAGCTGATCGGCGGCCTCGCACAGGGCCTCGGCCACAATGGCGTTGAGGGTGGTGTTGGCGTCGGCGATGGAGTCGGAGGAGCCCACCATGCGGAACTCAAACTTGTTGCCGGTGAAGGCGAAGGGGGTGGTGCGGTTTCGGTCGGTGGCGTCCTTGTTCAGCACCGGGACGGTGGACACGCCGGAGTCCAGCTTGCCCGAGGCCAGCAGCTTGACGGATTCGGCGTTGGAGATGATCTGATCCACTACGCTCTCCAGCTGGTCCCCCAGGAAGATGGAGATGATGGCGGGAGGGGCCTCCTGGCCGCCCAGGCGCTGGTCGTTGCCCACGCAGGAGGCGGACTGGCGCAGCAGGTCGGCATGGGTGTCCACCGCTTTCATGATGCAGGAGAGCACTAGCAGGAACTGGAGGTTCTCATTGGGGGTGTCGCCGGGGTCCAGCAGGTTCTCCCCGGTGTCGGTGCCGATGGACCAGTTGTTGTGCTTGCCCGAGCCGTTGACCCCGGCGTAGGGCTTCTCATGGAGCAGGCACACCAGCCCGTGGCGGGTGGCCACCCGCTTCATGGTCTCCATGGTCAGCTGGTTCTGGTCCACGGCCAGGTTGCACATGGTATAGATGGGGGCCATCTCGTGCTGGGCGGGGGCCACCTCGTTGTGCTGGGTGGTGGCGGGGATGCCCAGCTTCCACAGCTCCTCGTTCAGGTCGGACATGAAGGAGCCCACCCGGTCCCGGATGACGCCGAAGTACTGGTCCTCCAGCTCCTGCCCCTTGGGGGCGGGGGCGCCGAACAGGGTGCGGCCGGTGTAGATCAGGTCCCGGCGCTTCAGATACTTCTCCCGGTCCACCAGGAAGTACTCCTGCTCGGGGCCCACCGAGGGGAACACCTTCTGGGCCTCAGTGTTGCCGAACAGGCGCAGGATGCGCAGACCCTGGGTGTTGATGGCCTCCATGGAGCGCAGCAGCGGGGTCTTCTTGTCCAGGGCCTCCCCGGTGTAGGAGACGAAGATGGTGGGGATGCACAGGATGGTACCCGCGGTCATCTCCTTTACAAAGGCGGGAGAGGTCATATCCCAGGCGGTGTAGCCCCGGGCGTAGTGGGTGGAGCGCAGGCCGCCGGAGGGGAAGGAGGAGGCGTCGGACTCGCCCATGATGAGCTGCTTGCCGGTGAGCTGGAGGATGGTCTTTCCGTCCTCCGGCCGGGTGATAAAGGCGTCGTGCTTTTCGGCGGTGATGCCGGTGAGGGGCTGGAACCAGTGGGTGTAGTGGGTGGCCCCCTTCTCCACCGCCCAGTCCTTCATGGCGTTGGCCACAATGTCGGCGGTGGCCATGCTGATGTTGCCCCCGTGCTTCATCACGTCCATGACCTCCCGGAACACCCCCTTGGGCAGGCGCTCCCGCATGACGGCGGTGCTGAAGACGTTGGAACCGAAGATCTCTGTCACGTTCACGCTCATACTTTCAAACCCTTTCCTTTACCATACAGACTCCCCGAAACGAAAAGAGGGACAAGCCCGCCCCCTCCGGACACGCTTGTCCCCTCCGCAGACCGGCGCGCGCTCAGCGCCGCGGTCCACTGGGTGCATTACATTAAGAATACCGTACCGGCGGGCATTTTGCAAGTCTTGAAACCCACAAACTTCAGAAACCTCCGGGAACCGGATGTGGAATTTTCCACGAAAAGAGACGCAGCGGCGCAAACATCCGCTTGACAGGAGGTTTCAGGCCGTTATACTGTTTTTATCAGCCAAAACCTGCGGAAAGGGGATACAACTATGTCCTACACCAAGGAAGACATCCTCCGGATCGTGGAGGAGGAAGAGATTGAATTCATCCGCATGCAGTTTGTGGACATCTTCGGACAGCTGAAAAACGTGGCAATCACCGCCTCGCAGACCGGCAAGGCGTTAAACAACCAGATCATGTTCGACGGCTCCTCCATCGAGGGCTTTACCCGGGTGAACGAGTCGGACCAGTACCTGTTCCCGGACCGGAGCAGCTTTGCCATTTTCCCCTGGCGGCCCGCCCAGGGGCGGGTGGCCAGGCTCATCTGCGACGTGTACGACACCGACGGCACCCCCTTCGTAGGCGACCCCAGAGGGGTGCTCCGCCGGGTGGTCCGAAAAGCCCGGGACATGGGCTTTGACGCCTTCAACATCGGCCCTGAGCTGGAGTTTTTCCTCTTTGAGACCGACGAGGAGGGCCGGGCCACCACACGCACCGGGGACCAGGCTGGCTACTTTGACCTGGGCCCTCTGGACCAGGGGGAGTCCACCCGCCGGGAGATCTGCCGGATGCTGGAGGAGATGGGCTACGAGATCGAGGCCAGCCACCACGAGAGCGCCGCCGGACAGCATGAGATCGACTTTAAATATGTGGATGCTATAGACGCCGCCGACAAGATCATGACCTTCAAGCTGGCGGTCAAGACCATTGCCCAGAAAAACGGCCTCCACGCTACCTTCATGCCCAAGCCCCTCTTTGGGGCGGCGGGCTCCGGCATGCACCTGAATATGTCCCTGTTCCGGGACGGGAAAAATCTGTTTTACGACCCCGACGACCCCCGGGGCCTGTCCCAGATGGCCTACTCCTTCATCGCCGGCCTGCTGGAGCACGTGAAGGGGTTCACTGCCCTGACCAACCCCCTGGTGAACTCCTACAAGCGGCTGGTCTCCGGGTATGAGGCCCCCTGCTACAAGGCCTGGTCGGCCTCCAACCGCTCCGCCCTCATCCGCATCCCCGCCTCAAGGGGGAGCTCCACCCGGGTGGAGCTGCGCAGCCCTGACCCGGCCTGCAACCCCTATCTGGCCATCGCCGCCTGCCTGGCGGCCGGACTGGACGGCATCGAGCGGGGGCTCACCCCTCCCCCGGAGATCCCCGGGAATATCTATGAGATGGACGCGGCCACCCGCTCCGCCTTCGGCATCGAGACCCTCCCCCGCACTCTGGAGGAGGCCCTGGAGGCCATGAAGCAGGACCGGCTGGTCATGGACGTGCTGGGCGAGCATGTGGCCTCCCACTATCTGGCCGGCAAGCAGCGGGAGTGGGAGGAGTACCAGACCCGGGTGTCCAGCTGGGAGATTGAGAAGTATCTGGTGACCTATTGAGGAAATACCCCGCCCCGCAGAGCGGCCCCCTGCATCAGATCAGAGACAAAGGAGGGAGACACTTATGGACACCGTCATTGTGGCCTTTGAAAACGCCAAATTTGTCCGCCAGCTCCGGGAGCTGCTGGAGAGCGCCGGGGTGGCCGAGTGTCTCCCCTGCTCCTCCGGGGACCAGGTGCGCCGGCTGCTCCAGCGGCAGGGGGCCTGCTGCGTCATCTGCGGTCCCCACCTCACCGACGGCCCGTCGGAGTGGCTCTTTGACGACCTCCCCCCCTCCTGCCTGATGCTGATGGTCGGGCCCAAGCACCAGCTGGATTTGTGCGGCAGCCCCGACATCTTCAAGCTCCCCACCCCCCTGCGCCGGGAGGAGACCGTCCTCACCGTGCGGCTGCTCATCCAGTTCAGCCACCGGATGGAGCGCTTTGCCCGCAGCAGCCGCAGCTCTGCCGAGCAGCGGGACATCGACCGGGCCAAGCGGGCCCTGATGGAGAAAAAGGGCCTCACCGAGGAGGAGGCCCACCACCGGCTCCAGAAGCGGAGCATGGACGAGGGCCGCCGGCTGGTCCAGACCGCCCGGCAGGTGCTGGCGGAGCTGGAGGAACCGGCGTCCGAAAGATAGAGCGAGCTCCGGCCCTGAATTGGGGCCGGAGCTCGTACTGTTTTAAGTGTGTTTTTCCTGGCTCAGGAAGCGGGGGTGGGAATGACGAACAGCATGTCGTTGCCGCCCTCCTCCTGGGGGAACTGGTTGTACATGGTGAAGTTGTAGTAGAACCGCTCGGCGGGATAGATGCCGTAGCCGTCCTGGTTGTGGTCGGTGGTGTCATAGGGGTCGGCCACGATGATCACATCGTCCTGGGTGGTCTCGGTGCCCAGGGTGTCATAGCCGATGATCACCTGCCAGTGTCCGCCCCAGTCGTTCCAGGCGATCAGAATGGGCTTGCCTTCCGCCAGGGTGGACTGGATGGTGTCCAGGGTAAATTCGCTGTACACGTCCTGGCAGTCCAGCGTAGAGGTGTATGTAAAGCCGCCGACTCCGTCCAGCATGTCCAGCGCCTGCACCAGTGTGGTGCCGGGGTACCCCTCCAGCTCGGTGCCGTCCAGGGAGTGGCGCAGGGCGGCCAGAGACTCCTCGTTCCAGTCCCCCAGCCGGTCGTACCAGTTGAGCACCATGAGCACGCTGGTCACGCCGCAGCTCCACTCGCTGGTCTGCTGGATGGTCTGGAAGTTGGTGAGGATGGTGAGGGTATCGGTGGACTCCATGTTGTAGAAGTCCGGGTGGGCAAAGTAGATGGAGTCGGCGTGGTCGCCCTGCCGCTCCACCGAGTCGGACCCGTCCTCCGGGGACAGGTCGACGGCATAGGGAAGTTTCATCTCGTCGGAAAAGTTTCCGGTTTCCGTGGTCTCCACGGTGTGCTTTGTGGCATCCGCAAGGGATGTGTCCGCCGCCCCGGCCGACTGGCTACCGCTCTGTGTGGTGGCGCATCCGGCCATCAGGCCCAGCACCAAGGTGGACGCCAGTGTCAGAGTGACTGTTTTTTTCATTTCTCGATCTCCCTTCGCCGCATCTGCGGCTTGTTTGGTATTCTGCGCCGCAAAGCGCAGTGGGCCTAGGCCATGTTTGAAAAATGTCAATACGCCCAAACGGCGGTTCTTTTTCCGCCATACTGCGTTGATTTTCCTTGCAATACACAAAGTATTGCCGCGTCAAATCGCCTTGTCTGGCGAAAAAATCCCTCGCCGTCGGGCACATTTCCAATTTTCAAACAAGGCCTAATTATAGGGGAATTGGGGAGAAATTGCAACTATAAATTTCTGTCCCGATGCTCCAACTTTTCCCCCTCCCCCCTTCTCCAGTTCGTAGGTGTGACGAACCACAGTTTATTTGGTAAACAAAACTTAGTTTTTGTTGATCGGTCTGATCGCTCTGTCCGCCGCATAAGCTTTAACAGCGGCGCTGGAAAGGAGCGATGACATGCACATCACCAAAATGCAGGGGCTGGGCAACGACTACATCTACTTGAACTGTCTGGAGACGGTCCCGGAGGACCTGCCGGGGCTGGCGGTGCGGCTGTCCGACCGGCACTTCGGGGTGGGAGGCGACGGCCTCATCGCCATCCGGCCCGGCGTGACCGGGGACTTCTCCATGGACATGTACAACGCCGACGGCTCCCGGGGGGCCATGTGCGGCAACGGCATCCGGTGCGTGGGCAAGTACGTGTACGACAAGGGACTCACCCGTAAGACCTGCCTCACCATCGACACCGGGGCGGGCCCCCGCGCACTGGAGCTCCATCTGCGCCGGGGCCGGGTGGACCAGGTCACCGTGGACATGGGGGAGCCCAGGGTCCTCCCCTCGGTGGAGCTGGAGGCGGAGGGCGAGGTTTTCTCTGCCTGGCCGGTGGAGGTGGGCAACCCCCACGCGGTCATCTTCTGCCCGGACCCAAAAGCGGTCCCCCTGGAGCGGGTTGGGCCGGTGCTGGAGCGCTCCCCCCTGTTTCCCGGCCGGGTGAACGTGGAGTTTGCCGCTCCCCGGGACGGGGACCGGCTGGACGTGCGGGTGTGGGAGCGGGGCAGCGGCCTCACCCTGGCCTGCGGCACCGGGGCCTGCGCCGTGCTGGCGGCGGGGGTCAAGACCGGCCGGTGCGGCCGGAGGGCCTCCGTTCACCTGCCGGGGGGCGTGCTGGAGCTGGACTGGCGGCGGGAGGACGGGCGCATCCGGATGACCGGCCCGGCGGTCACCGTATTTGAGGCGGATATGGAGGAAGCCCTTTAATCCATTAACCGAACAGTATTTTCCCTTTACAGATTTTTGCCGCAAAAAATGGCCGCGTCACGCGGCCATTTTTCGTGTCATCTGTGGTTATCGAAGTTCCACGCCGCCCATCACGGCGGCGACGGATTCGTCCAGGTAGTCCAGCGGGTCCACCCGGGTCCCGTCCAGGGCCGCCTCAAAGTGGAGGTGGTCCCCGGTGGCCATCCCCGTCCGGCCCACCAGGCCGATCTGGTCCCCGGCGGAGACGGTCTCCCCCGGCTCCACCGTGTACTCCCGCAGGTGGGCGTACTTGGTGGTCATGTCCCCGTGCCGGAGCAGGACATAGTTGCCGTCCGACGTGTCAAACGCCGCCTCCAGCACCGTCCCGTCCGCCGCCGCCAGCACCGGGGTTCCCCCGGCCTGGGGCAGGTCGATGCCTTCGTGGGACGTGACCTTCCCGGTGAGGGGATGTATGACGCGGTTGGTAAATTTGCTGGACAGCTCCACCGTGTCCCCCGTCTCAACCGGCCAGGAGAGCACAGTGGGCGTGTTCTCGGGCCGGGATACCTCCGTCAGGTCGGCCAGGGGCTCCTCCACGGCGGGGCCGGTGTAGGCCCCCAGGGCGGTGGTGGCCAGCGCCAGGGTCAGGCAGGCGGCTGCGCCCAGCACAAACGCCTTCTTTCCATAGTTTTTTCCATTCATCATCGCGGTCAAGCGCTCCTCTAATCGCTGTTTCTGGGAAAACAGGGCGGCGGATGGGGTCCCCCTTCCGCCCGAGGCCAGCCGGAGCAGCAGCTCCCCGTACCGGGCACGCCGGGGGCGGTCCCAATCCCGGGCCACCGTCTGGTCGCAGTACAGCTCACAGTCCCGGTCCAGCCGCTCCGCCAGGAGCCGGGCCGCCGGGTTGAACCAGTGGACGCACACCGCCAGGGCGGCCAGCCACTTGATCCACAGGTCCCGGTGCCGCCAGTGGGTGAGCTCATGGGAGAACACCCCCTCCAGCTCCTCCTGGGACAGCTCCAGCTCCGGCAGGATCAGCCGGGGCCGCAGCAGCCCCGCCAGCATAGGGGTGGGCGCCGCAGGACTGACCCGCAGGGCGGGCGGTCTCTTCTCCCCCTGGGTCAGGCGAGCGAACACGGCCCGCTCCCCCGGCCCGGCGGGCCGCAGGGTGCGTCTCAGCCCCCGGCACATCCGGCCGTAGGCGATCCCCCGGCGGGCCAGCGCCGTGAGGAAGCCCGCCGCCCACAGGGCGGTGAGGCCCGCCGCCAGGTCGATCTGTCTCCCCGTTTCCTCGTGTTCCAAAATCTCATAGGACGGCGCGGTGTGGGTTGGGATCTCCTCCAGCGCCTGGGTGGAATGCTCGGGGGCCGCCGCCTGGCGCAGCTCCGCCGTCCCCCGGTCCAGCAGTCCCCCGGAGATGCTCCAGGGGCACAGCAGCCGGAACAGCACCAGCAGCCACATGAGCCGCCGGACGCCGGGCGGGATTCTGCCCCGCAGCAGGCGGGCCAGCACCTCCGCCAGCCCCATCAGGCAGGCGCCTGACAGGGACAGGGAGAGCAGGGCGGCCAGAAATTCCTCACCCATGGTCTTCCTCCTCCGGGTACAGGATGGACCGCAGGTCCTCCAGGTCCTGGGCGCTGAGCTGGGACCGCTCCACCAGAGCGGCCACCAGGTCCTTGGCGCTCCCCCGGTACACCTTGTCAATGAGGGAGCTGGTGGACCACGCCTGGTACTCCTGCCGGGTGAGAACGGGGCGGTAGTAGAACACCTCCCGCTTCTCCGCCTCCACCGCGCCCTTCTCGCACAGACGGCGCAGCAGGGTTTTGACGGTGGAGGCGTCCCATTGGTGGCCCCCCTCCAGGGCGGCGCGGATGGCGGCGATGGGCATGGGCGCGTCCGCCTGCCACAGCACCTCCAGCACCTCCACCTCGGAGGCGGAGATTTTCGCGGCCAATTCATTCATGTGGAATCCCTCCCAAAGATAGGGTACAGCTGTAACCTGTCTATAGGTTACACTCGTAACCTCTCTTTGTCAAGAGGCTTTCAGCGTTTTTTATGATTTGCGGCCCTGTACGATAAGAGGTAAAAAAGCGGGCGGCCGCAAGGGCCGCCCATACAAGGAGCAATTCGGTTATTTCATTTTCCACCGCGCCAGCTCCACCGCGGCGGTGGCCACGTGCTCCCGGAAGGTCCGGTCGTGCTCCACAAAGACCATGGTGGGCCGGTACTGGAGGAGCAGCTCCTCCAGCTGGATGCGGGAGAACAGGTCGATATAGTTCAGCGGCTCGTCCCAGATATACAGGTGGGCGCTCTGGCACAGGCTGGCCGCCAGAAGCACCTTTTTCTTCTGGCCCGCGCTGTACCCCGCCATGTCCCGCTCCAGCAGGGCCCGGGAGAAGTCCAGCTTCCGCAGGATGGTGAAAAACTGGGTGCGGTCCACCCCCTGCGCCCGGGCGAAGTCCGCCGGGAGGCCGGACAGGTGGTCGGCCCGCTGGGGCACGTAGGAGATCACCAGCCCCGAGCCCCGCCGCAGCAGTCCGGTGTGCTCCAGCTCCTCCCCCATAAGCAGCCGCAGCAGGCTGGTCTTGCCCGAGCCGTTGCCCCCCAGCAGGGCGACCCGGTCCCCATCCTCCACCTGGAAGGTGCAGGGGGCGCACACCGGGCGGCCGCCGTAACACACGGACACCTCCCGACCCTCCAGCAGGCGGCCTCCGGGGAAGGGTTTGGGCGCCAGCTTCAGGGCGTCCGCGTGCTCCACGTCTCTCAGCAGGGCGGATTTCTCCTGAATGGCGCTGCGCTGCCGGTTTTCCAGGCTCTTGGAGCGCTTCATCATCTTGGCGGACTTGTGGCCTACAAAGCCCCGGTCCACCTTCAGTCCGGAGTTCTCGCTGCCGTACTTGCTCCGCTCCACCCGGTCGGACCAGTTCTCGGTGCGCCGGGCGGCCTGCTCCAGCCGCCGGATCTCCCCTTTCAGCTTCTCGTTCTGGGCCTCCTCCCGCCGGTCCCGGGCCTCCTTCTCCCGGAACCACACGGAGAAATTCCCCTGGATCAGCTCCTGCCCCGCCGGGTTCAGGGCCAGAATGTGGTCCACGCACCCGTCCAGAAAGGCCCGGTCATGGGAGACCAGGAGGAACCCCCGGCGCAGCCCCCGGAGATACCGGGCGGTCAGCGCCCGCCCCTCCTCGTCCAGGTGGTTGGTGGGCTCGTCGATCATGGGGTAGCCGTCCTCTTGAAGGAACAGGGCGGCCAGCCGGGTCCGGGTCTGCTCCCCGCCGCTGAGGCGGTCAAAGGGCCGGTCCAGCAGCTCCTCCCCCAGCCCCAGCTTGTTCAGCTCCCGCAGGAGCTTCCACTCGTCCTCCTCCGGCACTCCGTCCATCAGCACGTCCCGGACGGGCCGCTGGGGGTCCCGGACGGGCTTCGGCACATAGAGGGGCCGCTCCGGCCGGATCATGGTCCCCTTCCCCTCCAGGCCGCCCTCCAGCAGCCGCAGCAGGGTGGTCTTGCCCCGTCCGTTCCGCCCCACCAGGCCCAGCTTCCAATCGGTGTCCCACTGGAGGTTCAGGCGTTCAAAGACCGGGGTGTGGTCCCCGTCGTAGGTGAAATCCAGGTTCTGGATCAAAATTTGAGACATAGTCATGCCCTCCTTTGTCGGTGAAAATCAAAAACCGCGAGCTGGGTCCTCCCCATACTCGCGGCACACCGACAGGGCCCCGGCGCATACAGGCGCACCAGGACCGAATATAAAACAGCCGGAGGCAGAGCAGGCGGACAAGACCCTCTCGCATACGGCATGACAAAGCCGGGACCGTCTCCGGTCCTCTATCGCTCTATCACGCTCAGCGATGGGAATTGCGCATGCTCCCGCCTCCTGTTCTGTGTCAAGTCGGGACGATGATACCACAGTCGTCCCGGGCTGTCAATCACTTTTTCCGGGGGCGCGGCAAGTGCCGCGCCCCTCCTCTGACCATTTCCTTCTTCTTGGCCTCACGGCTGCTTCTCCTCCGGAGGGCCATTTTTCCGTCCCCGGCGCACCCGCCGCCAGTAGAACAGTCCGCCCCCGGCAGCCCCCAGCACCACGATCACTGGGAACAGGTGGTAGGACAGCCACACCAGCAGGTCCTGGACCCCCTGGACCAGTCCAGCCGTGCTGGCGGACAGGCCGGCGGCCATCCGCTCCCCCAGTCCGGCGGTCTCCCCCGGCGTCTGGCTGAGGCTGAGGACCTCCGCCAGGTACAGGTCCACGGTGGCGTAGTCGATGAGGTCGTCGTAGTGCTCCAGGTCGGTGGTCAGGCTCTGGATCTCGTACTCCGTCTCGCTCAGGGCGTTCTCCAGCTCAATGATGCTCTCCATGGTGTCCGCCTGGGCCAGCAGGGCCAGCAGCCGCTCCTGCTTGGTGCGCTGGGCGGCCAGCCGGGTCTCGGTGTCGTAGTAGGCCTGGCTCACGTTCTCGCTGCTCTCAGAGCGCCGGACCACATAGCCCAGAGTGCCGGACTGGTCCAAGAAGGCGCTGAAATTCTCCTCGGGCAGCCGGATCACATAGTTTCCGTACCGGGCCGCGTTCTGGTCCCGGAGGCTGCCCCCCTCCACCTGGGCGGACTGGAAGTAGCCGCCGGCTTCCGCCACCAGCGCCTCCAGGGAGGCCGCCGCCGTGTCAAAGGCCTCGGTCTGGATCTCCAGCTCCGCCCGGCGGATCAGCTTGGCGTTCTGCCCCGCCTGGGGGGAGGCCTCCTCCCCGTTTGCCGCGCCCGGCTCGCCGGGGGCGCTGTTCTGGGAGTCCTCCGCGGAGAAGGAGAGGCTCTCCCCTCCCTCGGCGCTGCTGGAGGCGTCGGCCTCCCCTCCTCCGCTGGCTCCCCCGCCGCAGGCGGTGAGGGAGAGGACCAGCAGAGCCGCCAGCCACATGGTCACTGCTCGTTTCATCTCGCTTCGCTCCTTTCATCCGGTCCAAATGCGGGAATTGCTTCTCTAACCATTCAGACGGAAACGGGAGGGGCCGGTTGCGGCGAAATTCCATTTTGGAGGAAAATTTTCCGCCGGGGGCGGCAAAAGACTTTGGAGCCGGGTAAAGCACCTCCCCTCCGGCCCCCGCATAGGATGGGAAAAAACAGGAGGTAACGCCCTATGCCCATCATCTATCTCTCCCCCTCCACCCAGGAGGGCAACTACTACGTCAACGGCGGCACCGAGGAGGAGTACATGAACCTGCTGGCGGACAAAATGGTCCCCTATTTGGACGCCTCCGGCATCCGGTACACCCGGAACACCCCGGACATGACCGCCGCATCCTCCATCGCCGCCTCCAACGCGGGGAACTACGACCTGCATCTGGCCCTCCACTCCAACGCCGCCCCGGAGGGAAAATACGGCCAGGTGCGGGGGATCATCGTCTTCTACTACCCCACCAGCCAGCCCGGCCAGCGGGCCTCCACCATCATCGCCAACAATTTAAAAGCCATCTACCCCCTGCCCAGCCTGGTGCGGGCTCAGGGGACCACCACCATCGGGGAGGTGCGCCGGGTGCGGGCCCCCTCCGCCTTCCTGGAACTTGGCTACCACGACAACCTGGAGGACGCCAACTGGATCAAGGAGAATCTGGATGCGGTAGCCCGGAATCTGGTTATGTCCCTCACCGACTTCTTTGATATCCCCTTTCTCACCCCGGAGCCCATCCGGTCCGGCCGGGTGGATGTGGACTGGGGGGTACTGAACATCCGCGCCCGCCCTAATCTGAACGCATCCATCCTGGCCCAGGCTCCAGACGGCGCCCCCCTTGCCATCCTCAATCACTCCGGCGGCTGGTACCTGGTCAACTACAAGGGGACCATCGGCTACGCCAAGGACGACTTCGTCACCCTAAACGGCTGAGGAGGCACGCCATGGACATTCATGTGGTGCAGCCCGGGGACACCCTCTATCGGATCGCCCAGCAGTACGGCGTCCCCATGTCCCGCCTGCTGCTGGATAACCGGCCCCCAGACCCTAACCGTCTAGCGGTGGGGCAGTCACTGGTGGTCCAGTACCCCCGGGAGACCCTGATCCTCCGGCCGGAGGAAACTCTGGCCCAGGCCGCCCAGCGGGGTGGGATCTCCCTGCGCCAGCTTTTGCGGAACAACCCCCAGCTGGAGGGCGGGGAAAACGCTCTCCCCGGCCAGGAGCTGGTCCTCTCCTTCCAGCAGGAGAAGGAGGGGACCCTCTCGGTGGGCGGCTACGCCTACCTGGAGATCGACCCGGCCCTCCTGCGCCAGACCCTCCCTTTCCTCACCACCATGGCCCCCTTCACCTACGGCATCACCCCCCAGGGCGGGCTCGTCCCCCTGGACGACCAGGCCCTCATCGATGCCGCCAAATCCATGCGGGTACGGCCCATCCTTCACCTGTCCACTCTCACCCAGGAGGGCACCTTCTCCAACGAACTGGCCCACACCGTCCTCACCGACGGGGCTGTGCAGAACCGCTTGGCGGCCAGCCTGCTGGAGACCATCCAGCAGAAGGGGTACCGGGGGCTGGACGTGGACTTCGAGTTCGTCTACCCGGAGGACGCCTCGGCCTACGCCGCCTTCATCGCCCGCATGCGTGAAAGCCTGTCCCCCCTGGGCCTCCCGGTTTTTGTAGCCCTGGTCCCCAAGACCTCCGCCGACCAGCGGGGGGATCTGTACGAGGGCCACGATTACCGCATGCTGGGGGAGGCGGCGGACTTCGTGTTCCTGATGACCTATGAGTGGGGCTATACATATCAACCTAAAAGATAAGAGCAACAGACCGGGGAAGCACGCTTGTGCCTCCCCGGTCTGTCTGCCGGCTCTCAGCCGGCCGTCTGCTTTTTGACCGCCTCCAGGATGGCCACTCCCATGGTGGCCATCTCCTGGCGGGTGCTGTTGCCCTGTGGGCTGGCGATGGTTTTCCCGCCCCTGCCGTCGTCCACACCGGCCAGAATCCCGGCCTGGATGGCCCGCTGGATGTACTCCAGGGCCCAGCCGCTGGCCGCCGCGTTGTTCCGCTTTGCCTCCTGGGCGGCCCACTCCTCCCGGGCGATCTGCCGCACCTGTTCCTCGGTCAACTCCTCACCCCCCTGCATTTCCCGGGCCACGTCCGCCCGGAACTCGTCCATGGTCACCCCGAACCGGGGCCACCAGTGGGTCACGTCCCCGTGATTGCTGGCGACCCCTCGCCGGTATCCCTCGCTGTGGCAGATCACCACGCCGTCCGCCTGCGGGTCCAGGCCGTACTCCTTGCACAGGTAGGCGGTCAGCTCCACGGCCTCCTGGTACACCGCCGAGAAATAGCTGGCGTCCGAAAGGCCGTCCTCGCAGACCTCGAATGCAATATGGGTATCGTTGGCCGTCCCCTTGTGGCCCTTGCCGCAGTGCCAGGCCCGCCGGTTCCAGGGCAGGGTCTGCACCGTTCCCACCTTCCCGTCCGCCCATTTGCCGATGATTGCATGGACGCAGCGGTCCAGCGGCTCCCCGAACTTCTCCTCCCACTGGGCGTTGGTCTGGTCCCAGTGGTTGCCGCCGGTATTCCAGCCCAGCACGGAGTCCCCCGGTACATACCGGGAAACCTTTGGGTTGTTGGCACCGGTGCTGTGGACCATGACCCCGGCGGGGCGGATGGTCCGCCCCACCGTGTAGCAGTTGTTATGGGTCAGGATCTGTTTTCGGAGCCTCACTCCGTCTCACCGGCGGTCTCCGCCTGGTCCTTGCCCTCCTGGGAGGCCTTCTCCGCCTCCTCCTTGGCCTTGTGCCATTCGTCGTCGCTCATCTGCTGGTACATGCACACGGAGGCAAACAGGGTCTTGCTGCCCATCTCGTAGGCCGCCAACAGGCGCTTCTCGTTCCGCCCCCAGACAGACCGGGCCTCCCGCTCGTTCATGGGTTTGCCGCTACTGTCAGAGATGATCTGCTCATCCCCCAAAAATTCCCGCATATGCGCCTGGGCGGTGATGTCGTTTTTGCAGTCGTGCTGGTTCTGGTGATTGATGTACTCCCAAAGATATTCGCTGCACAGCATAATATTTTCTCCTTTCTGTTATCAAAATAGTAGTGCTTTTGTAAATAGCTTGCTTCAGTCTTCTCCGGGCCCGTCCAGTTTGTCTCCGGCCTGATCTACGGCGTCCTTTCCAATCGCCAGCAGGGATAGCAACCAGCTGGGCACTGGGGCCCCCATATCGGCGGCATTTTCCGCCATAGAGCCCAATTCCGTGATGATATACCACACCAGTACAATGGGGCAGATGAGTCCGGAATATTCTACCGGCAATTGGATGGCGGGCAGGTGGGCCAGCACGGTAGCCAGCAGCAAATCCGCGCCGGCGGCCACGACCACCACCACAATCATTCCCGCCTTGTGCCAGATCCCTTCACGGGCCTTGGCGGAGCTCCAGGCCCCACCCTTGGCCGCGGCGGCGGAGCCGGTGATGTAGTCCAGCACCATACAGAGCAGCCATCCCAGCACTAGCCATCCCATCCACCCCCAAAGCCCAGTGAGGGCTCCCGTTACGGCGGCTACCGCCGCCTTGGCACTCACAATGTGATGTTCCATTATGATCGTCCTTTCTGTTTGTTTTTTGTGAATTCTACTACTCAGGCCGCGCCTGGCGAAGTTCTTTTATACCTTGGTAAAATATTGCCCCACCAACTCATGGGGGAGGTACTGCAGAACAATCTTCCCACCCTCCTCCTCGCCGGTGCGCTCACAGAGATAGACCAGGTTATCCTCCGGATCCCGGTAATAGAGCCCATACTGGTATTCCATCCCGCGGGCCGCCGTGATGGGGTCCTCCGCGGTCCCGGCCTCGGCATTGGCAATCACCACCCACAAGGCCGGGGTATTCTCCGGCTCCCAGCCCTCCTGTGAGGTGTGGGCCTGCTGGCAGCGGTACAGATGGCCGTCCGGCCGGGAAACAATCTTGGGTTGTCCCTCTCCTCCGTAGGCCGTTCCAGCCTCCCAGGCGGGATAGAGCAACGGGACCTCCAAAGCCTGTGTATCTGTTAGTGTGTCGGCAAACAGCTGGAGGGCCCTCCGAAATTGCCTGGCTGCCTGTAACTTGTCCATTAGATCACTCCTAACAAGGTATTCAAAATATCTTCTGGGGTCGGGTCTGTGGGCGGGGAATATGGAACTCCGATTCGCGCCCCATCATAACTCGGTACGGCATCGAACTGAGCCGCAAGCTGGGCGTTTTCACAGACGATCATGTTTACAATGAGGCCCGACTGCACAACACAATATTCCATTCTGCCCTCCTTATCCGCCCTGCTTTAGGTGCATTCGGATATCGATACACCCAGCATGCCCATCACCACCATAGGTGTTATCTTTGTTGCTTCCACCGGAAATCCGTTCCCCACCACCGCCGCCTCCGGCGCCGGGTTCCGTCCCATCTCCTCCGTTTCCTCCATATTTTCCAGATGTTCCGCCGCCGCCCTCTCCGGGCTGCTCAACTCCATCATAATCTCCTCCACCAGCTCCGCCGCCGCTGCAGCGCTTCGTTTCGAAAAAAGAGGAAAACCGTGTTCCGCCATCGGTTCCAGGATGCAGCCAATCTCCTCCATCTCCACCATTTGGACTTCCGCCTTTTCCTCCATCGTTTTGGCCGCCACCTTCTCCGCCGGGACACGTCAAATCCAGAAACGAACTCGCACCTCCATCATCGGCTACAAAGTTGACCGCCTTTCCCCCTGCGCCAACAACTGCATCATAAAATTGATGAGGAGTTACAGAGGCGCCCGTGATGCTCTGTACTGCGCCGCCTCCGCCGCCACATCCCCCATCTAGTTGATTTCGACCAGTTGCACCGCCTCCGCCGCCAACAACGCTATAGTCGATGGTTTCCACGTTATCCGAAAACATGACCTTCCGCGAAGATGATATATTTAAGTAATTTCTGGAGGAGATCCTAAGCTCCAGTTCATACATGGACCCATTTTCGATCTCAATGGATTGTGTTGCATCAACGACATCCGCATAGCCGGAGATCCCGATTGTACGGCTGCCGGCTGTGGCAATTCCTACAGCCCGACCGTCAGAGCTGGTAAAAACGGGATTCCCGTCAATATCCGAAATTCCCGTCACCAAAAGATTTCCCACCGGGCTCTCATCCAACGGAGTCACGTGGACGGTAACCATTCCGCCTGTCTGCGATAACAGGAGGAGCCGCTTAAATGCGTCGTCTGGCGTCTGCACCGCTCCGCCCATGAGATTGGCTGTTGCATCTGTCAGCAGCGTAGATTTATTTAACGGAGTTCCAGGCTGAGTTGGCTCGTCTGCCCGCTTCATGGTGTAGGTGTTTTCCAGTCCCTGGACTGGGATCAGCGTCACCCGTCCAGGATATTTTGATACTCTGTCCTGCATTATGCGTCCACCTCTCCACTGTAAACTTCGCCGCTGTAAAACCAAGCGGCGGCCATGTTGATCAGTAATTGGTTGATATCAACTAAAATTTTTTCGATATTGTTTGCTTTGATGTAGTCCAGAAACTCCATGCTCTCTGGAGTGGATGGAGTAGTGGGCAAAACGGTTATGCTTCCCCGTAGAGCCGCTATATTGGCGATATATAGCTCCATATGAGCCGCTGTCGGAATATCAGACTCGCACCAGGTGTATAGCCTCTCTGTCTCACCTGGGTGGACCAGGATAGGCACATATCCGGTGGTATACCCATACGCCAAAAACACGTCATCCAAATACTGCATGGCCTCTGTGACCCGGTTGAGGTCCGTGTAGTTATAGGCTCCTTTACTGCTGGCCTCCCGAAACCAAGCAGCTTCCTCCGCCGTCCACTGGGCAAACGGCTTACCCAAAAGCTCAGTCAGTGTATCCACATCAGCCTGAGTGCGGTCTGTAATCAGCTCATCAATTACGCTCACGCCTCCGCCTCCTTGTCCCAGTAGATTACAACACACCCAGATACTCCGGCCTTACCTGGCGTACCGGGTCCCGGGTAATTGTCAATAACCGTCCAGGAGTAACTGTTTCCCTCAGAGTCGGTCCCGCTCTCCTTGTGCTTGTTGCCTTTTATGCCACCCAGTCCCTTTGTGCCGCCGTCTCCAGAGCCAGGCTGTGGCTCTTGCACTCCCGTCCGGGCAAAACTGTCGCCGCTGGCCACGTCGGTATAGCCGTACTCAAACCGGGCCCCGTTAGCGCTGGAATACTGGCCCATCACCGTAGCGGCTCCATCCTGTCCCTGTCCGCCACCCTGGCCAATGGAAATCGAAAATGTCTGCTGGGGGTTGATGGACACTGTCCCGGCCCAGACCATTCCGCCGGGGCCGTCTATTCCGTCCGTCCCGGCCTCCTCCCAGCTGCCGTCTGTCCCTGCGGTTCCTCCCGTACCGCCGCCCACTAGGATGAGCCGGAGCTGTGTCACTCCCGCTGGAGCGGTCCAGCTGCCGTCCTCTGTGATAACCACCCGCTCCTCAAACAAAAACGAGCCGTCCGCCTGGAGCAAGGTGCTCTGACACCCCTGCAGGACCCCGTCAGAGAAGGCAAAGGTCTGATACATCCGCCGCCCGGTGGTGGCGCTTCTCTCATTGAGCCACACCGTGTCCACATCCCCCAGCTCGCTGGCCGGATTGCCCCGGCCGGTGGTCTCGATCTGGTTCCCGCCGTAAGTGGAGAGGATCAGCCGGGCCGCTGTCAGAGCCTCCGCCTGGGTGTGGAGAAACGGGTTGTCCACCTGTACCGTCTGGCTGGAGGCGGTAGAGTTGCCGGACACCACATACTGCGTCCCGCTCCCATCTGCCAGCGTGAAAATAATGGCGGCCAGGTCGTTGTTAGCTCGGATCACGGGATAGCTCTCCAGGTTATCCAGTGTAATTTTGGTACCCTGGTACCAGTATGGCTCTACAGCCAAATGTCCTGTTTCGGCGGCGGCTCTGGGAAAGGTTCCGGTGGCCATACATGCCATTAAGAGGATCTCGCCGCAGGAACGATCCGAGACACTGGATTTATCCGCTGTCAGGGGCAGATCCGCAAAATTTGGGTCCACTGTGTACCGCCCCGCAAAGTTGGTCCCCAACTGCCCCACAAGCGAGGCAATCCACCCGCCTAGTGTGGTGGGCAGTGTATCAGGAGCGAGGTATTGCCGGTCGGCCAGCAGTCCGATGATGTCCACCAGATCCCACTGCATAGTAAGGCCGTTGTCTCCTGTTTTCCATCCGCCGGAAAATTGGTAAAAGACCCCGGCATGCTGATAGATGGGACTCCTGCCGGCCTCCTCCACGCCGATGGAGACGTCGATCCCCTGCCGCTCCTCAATGGACTGGAACACGCCTGCCTTGTTGCGGGGCTCAAACCGCCGGTCCAGATTGTCCATGGAGAGCGTGCAGGTTCCATATGGGAGCGCCAGGCACGCAAAATTAACCTGTTGGGTAACCCCAAACGAGGCAATAATATCATTGTCCCAAATCTCATATATGCCAGGCACAATTTCCGGCACCCGCATCCGCCGCCCAGGCAAGCTCCATTTTGTAACCGTAATTCGGATGGCGTCCGGATTGTTAACGGTAAACCCGGTTAGACTGATGTGCTGCTCGCGGTTCTCAGAAACGGTTTTGGTTTCATAGGCAGTTCCGCCTTGCAGCACCTCCACCGTGAAGGTATCCGGAACTCCGTCCCAGTCATCGCCCGGGAAATACACGGAACATGCCTGGAGGATGGTCACGCCGGAGAACTGCAGTTCCACATATTGGGCCGGAGAAAAGGTCCCGTCCTCCCCGGACAGCTCCTGGCTGACATATCCCACTTCCCCCTCGATGTCCTCCGCCCGGTCTGCCAAAACCTCAAACGTCCCATTCAGCAGCCACCGGTTGCGCTCCAGCGTGGCATAGGGTGGGGACAGCTCCATGATCTTGTCGTAGACCTGATCCGGCCGGGAACAACTGGCCGCACTCGCTGAGAGCACGGATCCATATACGATATCCGGGTCGATGATGTCGATCACTGCCCGCAGCAGGATCCTCCGGGCGTCTCCGGTGATGGCCGCGTAATACCGCTCAGAGAGATCTTGCATGGGGACGCACCTCCCGCAGGGTGAATGTCACGTTGTGCCAATAGGGTCTTCCCCGCCGGGAAAAGGCGTAGGTGGGCGTCGGAAAGTCCTGGGTCAGGAATGTAGAGACCACCAGCTGGTCCGCACTGTCCGGCAGCACCGCCGCCGGAAACGACCTTCCAGACCGCAGTACAGCATTTACCTGCCGCATCAGGTCGTTGCCCATATAATCGTACTGATAGGATACGATGTATACCCAGCCCCGCACCTCCAATACCCGGCGGCCGGAGATCATATCCACCGTGCTGCCCAGCTGGGACTCATAGCAGCTGTACTTGTCCCGGCTGGTCTCCGGGAGATAGATACTATTGTTCAGGATGATTTGTGTCATACGCCGGAAACCACCTCCGGATCCGCACGGCTTACTGCCCGAATATCCGGCAGCAGCCACCGGGCGATCTCTTTCCCATTCTCCAGTTTCAATACAATTTCACTTGGGAACCCGGCACCCTGATTCAGCGCCGCTAGCCCGTTCACCATCCCCGCGGCAGCGTTGTGGATGGTGCGCTCAATGGACGACCCAGATGTGGAGGCATGGTCATAGGCCTCCCGCAGCATGGCCGCCTCCCGCTTGGGGACGACCATCTCTCCCTGGTGGAGCTCTGCAACGTACCCGTCAAACGGGACATAGTCAAGGCCCCTGGCGTGAGAGCCGTTTACAAAGCCCGTCCCACGGCTGGACATCTCCCTGGCACCTTGTTCAATGCCCCAGAAATCATTCCACCCATTTTTGATTTTCCCCATCAGATCATCCCACCAGGAGATCAGATCGCCGATGGCGTCCGAGGCAGCGTCTACGGCATCCGCCAGGAAATTAAATCCAGCTGTTCCCAAGTCCGTCAGCGCATCCTTGACCGGCGTCAGCTTTTCCGCCAGCCGGGCCTGTGCCTCTTCAAATTCTGCCTGGGACTTATTGGTGTTGATGATATCCTCATTGTTTTCCTTCCAGGCGTCAGCGGACTCCTGCAGGCCCTGTTTTGCCATCGCCTGCATGACCAGATCTGCCCGCTCGGCCTCTGTCTGACAGTCCTGGAGGGCCAGATTGAAGTAGTCCTCGGCGGTTTCGCACGCCTCCACCGCTTCGTTCCATTCTTTGTTGGCCTCCGTGCTCTCCCGCATGGTGACGCCGAAGGTCTCCCCCTCTTTAGAGCCCCAGTTCAGAACGTCCGCAAAGGTGCCGGTCACCTGCCCCGCCCGGATCGTCTCATTGATGGACTCCGCCAGTGAGTCGATGGGGATAGAGTCCCCGTAGGTGGCCCAGGCACCGATCGCCTGATTGGTAATGGTGATGAGATCCTTCTGAGACAACCCGATGGCCTGAAGGTTTGCGGTCGCCGTGGCCGCCGTTTGGGTATCGCCCAGGACCGAGTACAGGAGCTGGTACTCCGCCGCAGTCTGGGACGCGGTATACCCAGCCGCCTGGCTGGAGGTCTCCAGCGTTCCCATGATCCGCCGGTATTCCGCTGTCTCGTCCACCAGCCCGGTAATTGCTCCGGTCAGCTGCTGCACTCCGGAGAGCACTGCACCTACCGCCAGCCCTTTCCCAAGCACGCTGCTCAGTCCGCCCAGCCCCATGTCTCCCAGCAGGCCGCTCACCGAGTCCAGGACACTGCCTGTGGCACCGTCCACCTCATCCAGCGCCGTTTTCAGCTCTCCGGTGGCTTTCTCTGCCTGGTCCATCGCCGTCCTGTTTTCCTTCAGTTCAGAGGACAGCTTTTGGACTTTTCCAGCCAGCTCCTGCGCCTCCTTGGACGTTTTTCCATAGGTGAGGACCGCGTTGGTGTGTTCCCGCCGCAGGTCGGACAGCTCCCGCTCCTGGTCGGAGATCTTCCGGGTCAGCTCGTCATAGGCGCTTTCCGAACCGCCTAGCTGGCTCTCCACCTGGGACAGCTGCGCCCGCATCCGGTTCAGTTCTGCAGTGGCGTCCTGGACCGCCTGGGCCCATCGCAGGGTCTTGGTGTCGTTCTCTCCGTACTTCTCGGAGGAGGCCTCCAGCCCCTTCTGAAGCTGCTGCAGCTTTTTCTCCTGGGCGTCGATCTGTTTATTCAGGACCTGAGACTGAGCGGCCAGCATATCCTGGCTTTCCGCATTCTCATCAAAGGCAGAGGTGACCGCCTTCATCTCGCTGCCCAAGGTCTTCAGCTGTTGGTTGATATTCTGCAGCTCCTGGCGGAACTCCTTTTCCCCGTCAATGCCAATGCGGGGGCCAATATCAACAGGCATCCTCTCACCTCACATCCGGAATGATTTCCTCGTCTTGTGTCAGCACTCTTCTGGGCTTAAAGTGCTCCCTCTTGATTTGCTGAATGGCCATATAGTCCAGCAGCTCCCCCGCCGGAATATCCAGGGCCTGGTCATAGGTGAGCCCTGCAGCCATCCCATACCACACAAACCACTCCGGGGTGAGGGTGCCCCCGGAATGGCTTACGTGTTTTTTCCCGGTACCGCGTCCACGGTCCGCTGGCCGCCGTTGACAATGGTCTCCTGGATCTTCTGCCGCAGCCGGGTAAAGTCTCCAATATCCAGGCTGTCGTACAGGTCCTCATAGCTCAAGGGCTCCGGGTTTTCTATCCCGTTCAGGCGGGCGTACCGCCCCCCGGCGTCCATCATTCTGGACAGCAGCCACACCGCATTATCCAGGGCCCTGCACTTGTCCTCATCGTTCAGGGCGTCATTGATTTTGGACACGTCCCCAAACCGGTCCACCACATCCCGGATCACCCGCGTAGAAAAGCAAAGCAGGCGGTCCGTTCCGTCTACCGTCATCACCGCTGTCCGCATTTAGGCCCCTCCATTCGCCACCACCGTAGTCTTTCCGGCGGCCACTGCCTGGTTCTCCAAATTGGCCTCTACGATTCCGATCTCCTGGCCGTTGGCGGCGGTGATCTCCTCCACACCGTCCCAGGCATTCCAGCTCCCGCCGTCCACGCTTTCACCGTACTCCTCGGGCAGGTCTACCGTGGCGCCGGTCTGATACACATAGTGGTTTCCGGGACCCAGGGTCGGAGTCACGCTGATGGCCGTCTCTCCAGATTCCGTCCCCGCCGCGCTCTGCACGGTCAGGGTACCCAGTTTCGGATTCACCCCCACGCCCAGCCGCTTTTTCAGATAGGCTTCCGCCTGCGCCTCCGTGGTAAAGGTGGCTTCCCGCTTCCACATGTGGTTTTCCGTGTCATCCCGCATGATGGTGCCCGTCAGCTCCGGGGTCTGCCACTCGATGGTCTCCCCCTGGGTGGTGGCCGCGTCGCTGGGTACACTGTACATGACCTTGGTCAGCATCACCGCCCGCCACAGAATAACGCCGTTCACCTTTTTCTTGATGATGAAGCCTACCCCAAGATAGGGGGTGACCTGCCGGTCATCATAGATCAGCTCCCGCACATTTACATCCGTAACGCCCGGAATGCTCTCCAGCACCTGCTCCACCAGACCCAGGATAACCCGGCTCACCGACTGGGACAGGTCTGTTGTGGAGTTGGTCAGCGTCCCGCCGGTAAACTGCCGGTCGGTCTCCGCGATAGCGTTGTCCCCATACAGGTTGTTGTCCTCGCTGGTCTCGATCTCGATGTTGACCTCAGTGGCCTTTCCCATAACGCCGCCCTGGGTGTATGTAACGGTCCTGTCTGCTTCGTTATAGTTGTAAATGCCGTAATACGGCTTGCTCACACCGATGATTGCCATACTGCCTCAGCTCCTCACTTCATAATTTTTTTGATCTCCTCGTCCAGCACCGCTGCCATCTTGGCTTCCGCCTCTTTTTGGCTGCCGTTCACGGCCTTTCGGACAAATGCGGTCTTTGGCAGGTTGCTTTTTCCGCTCTCAAATAGCCGGGCCATCAGTGCATTGGGCTTCCCGTCCGCGTTGTATCCATGAAACCCCAATTTTACGTTATAAAATCCGTTGTCGTTCTGCAGCGGCGCAATACCAAACCCTTCTTCAAGACCGCGTTTTGTGACGCCCGTCCTTTGGGGCAGCGAAGCGATATTTTGCCGGATGGCATCCGCCACAATGTCCGCGCCCTGATACACCGCTTTTCCGGCGATCCGTCCGCTCTCCTTTCCCAATCGGGACAGGAGCCGCTCGTATTCCTCCAGGCCCTTGAAGGTGATCTTGGCCATCACGCCACCTCCCACACCCACTCCCAGTGGGTGAGCCCGGTGTCCTCCTCATACTGCACACTGTTGAGATACCAGCTGGCCCCGATCCCCTCCAGTGCCTCCGGTACTGCTTCCAACAGGGGCTCCGGGTCCGCCTTGGAATACAGGTCCACAGTGCCGGTATAGCACCGCTCCCCATGGATGTTGTCGGCGGCCAGGTCATTGTCCCCGTCCTCCGCCCACACCAGATAGGGCGGCACAGCGTTGGGACCGGCCGCATAGTGCCAGCACCGGTCAGTCAGTGCCGCCAGCGCTGCCTGTAATCGCTCCAGCATCGATCCCATCATCCCTTTCCAGTGTCAGGTCGGTGGCCGGAAGACCGTCCTCGTCGGCCACCTGCTGCACCTGCACGATCTTATAGGCCCCCGGGTTGTTGTCCTGCCAGCCAAAGGGCTGCAGGATCACCCGGTCCGTGGCGGGGCTCAATTCCCAGGTCCGCTGTACCCGCACCACCATGTCCGGCCGGTCCCCGTGCTGCTGGGCGGTGTACCACCGCTGTACACCCACTGTCCGGTCCTGGTAGTAGCTGCCCCAAAATCGGGCATAGGCCATGACCGGCCGGCCGCCGGCGGGGGCCGTATCGGTCCCCCGCCAGACGGTCAGCGTCCCGGAGTCAAGGGGCATTCCCGCCACCTGCCTTCTGGCTGAACAGCCGGTTGTTCAGGCTCCACCGGAGCATGCGGGGCATAGCCTCAGCGGTGGCCCGCTTGCGCACCAGATAGGCCGCGTACATCTCCACCAGCTGCCCGTCCTCGGCGCTCTCCGTCAGGTCGATCCCCTCCCGGGCGATAAAGGCCCGCGCCGCCTGAATGGTCTGAGTGAGAAATGCTTTCCGCGCCTCACTGGGGTACAGCTCACCCAGATCCACCTGCAGCATGGTCAAAATGTCCGCGTCCGTCATAGATTAACCCCCAGCCGCGCCGGTGATGTTCAGGGTATACACCCGCACTGCGTTGCCCTGGGTTACCGTCACAGTGATGGGATTCAGGGTGGAGGCGGTCAGAGTTGCGGTCCCGCCGTTGCGCAGGTTTTTCCCGTTTGCGGTGATGGCCACCTTGGCCTCTGCCTGGGCAGGACTGGCCTCAATTTTCAGGGAGTTACTGGTGGCCGTCGCCGTATAGGTATAGGTCGTGGGATCAAAGGAAATAGAGGCTCCAGTGAGGGTCAGATCTGCCAGCTGGGCGTCGTTGGCAGTGTCCGCCGCAAAGTCCATGGCGGTGGTAACGGCGGTGTTGTTGATGTTGATGGCCACAAACGCCCCGGGGATGATGGGCTGGCCGTCCGCCCGCTCCTTGCCCTTGAATACGGTGTTATCCTGAATGAACTGGACCTCCCGGCTCTGCTCGATGGTCATGCCCGCCCGCTGGGTCCACAGGTAGAGGTCCCCATAGCCGCCGATGATGTCGCCGTCTGGGATAAATTCCAGGATGTCAATATCACCGGTCACCACAGGCAGGGAGCCGAACAGGTTCGCTACCACGTCGCCGGTGGCGGTGAAGGTGATGAGCTTACTTTTCAGGGCGGTATAGGTCTTACTGTTCATGGTCCAGAACTGAGTGCCTCGGTTGTACTTGGTGTAAGTGGCTCCGGTGGCCTCCGTCAGCTGGGCCCAGAACTGAGCGCCGGTGACGCCGCTCCCGCCAATCTTGAGGATATTGCTCTCATGCAGATCCACCCAGGCGGGGGCGTTCGCGGGGTAGTTGTCCGGTTTGGAGGACTGCGCCAGACGGGTCACAATTCCCATGGGCATGTGGTAGGCGCTGCCCTTGCCGTACAGGATGGCCTTGTCCTTGGCCAGACCGATGGACTCAGACAGCATCTCCACGATCCAGCTGGCCAGATTGATGTCGTTGTCCTCCAGGATGGAGTTGCACACGGGCACAAAGCCGGCAACCTTGTAGCCGTCCTGAGTGATCTGGTTGAATGCGAAGGTAAGCTCGTTGATGGCCCCGCACATCTCGGTCCAGACGGCCTCGGGGACAGTGCCCGCGATGGTCTGCCGGGCCTCGCCAGCCACATTGCGCACCCGCACCCGGTTCATCAGCTTGGAATACCGGAACATGTTTTCCGCGATCAGCTCCAGGAACACCACCGGGACAGTCAGCTCCGCACCGGACACGCTCCGAGCCTGCCCCTTCATGCTGCGCAGCTGGGCCAGGAATTCTTTCACGTCGGGCTGGGCCACAATGGCCTCCCGCCGCTCCATGGGCAGGGCGTCAAAGGCCCGCTGGTTCATGGGCAGAGCCCGGATGTTGATGGTCTCCATATGATATCCATCTCCTCTCACAGTCGTTTTCTTGGGATTTTCAGGGCTCCGGGGTGCCGGAGCGTTCCGCTCCAGCTCCTCCAGCTCGTTCTCCAGGCTCTCCACCTCGGCAGAAAGCCGCTGTTTATTCTCCTCATGGGCAGTCTTGTCCGCCTCAAAGGCCTCGATCTCCGCATTCACTGCGGCCTCCTGCTCCGTGTTCCCCGGCTCCACCTCGTTGATAGCGGTCTCCAGTTGAGCCTCCCGGGTGGAAAACTCCCCGTCCTTCTCCAACAGGGCCGCCAGTTCCGCCCTCTTGGCGTCGATGGAGCGGCGCAGCATCAGCGCTTTCAGCATGGTCATTCTCCTTTCAGTCGTTTCAGAGCCTGGTGCTTCCAGGCCTCGGTCTGTTTCCGCTTGATCTCCTCCAGGTCGTGGCGTCGTACATTGACGCTGGTGTCCTGGTACGCCGGGAAGGTGACCACGCTCACCTCATAGAGGCGGACCTTTTTGATGGTCCACACCGTGGGCTCCCCGTCCATGTACTGCACGTCCTGGTCCACAATGTCAAAGCCGAAGGAGCACTGGGACACGTCCCCCCGCCTCACCCGCTCGTATAGGTTCATGGCGTCCTGGTCCGCCTGGTTGACCAGGATGGACCCCCACAGACCCACCTCGTCGGTGCGCAGGGTCAGGGTCCCCGCCGTGGTCCGCCCCAGCACCAAAGTGGTGTCATGGTTGCATAGGGCCCGCACGTCCCCCCGGGTCTCTCCCTCAAAAGCCCCCGGGGCGATGGTCTCATAAGCCCCTTCCCACAGGTCGTACCGGGAGTTGTACACTGCGAAATATCCTTCGATGTACAGGTTCCCATCTTCCGCCCGGGTCTGGAATGCACCGTCCCGGGCCACTGCCGTTCTCTGTTCCGTGTTACTCGCCTCCGTTCTGCACCAGCTTCCCCTGGTCCCCCAGCCGGTCCGCCGGGAGGTAGTTCTCCAGGGCCAGCAGCTCGTTCATGTCCGCGTCCGGCGGCAGGTTCAGCCAGCCTCTCCACTCGTTCCGCCGCAGGGCCATCCGGTCCACCATCTCCGCCCCGGCACTCACCAGTTCGTTGATGGAGTAGCTGTAGAGGCTCCAGGAATTGAACCGGAAAAACCAGGTGGGCGAGTATAGAAGCTTTTGGGTCAGCTCCTGTTCCAGACCGCGGGCAATGGGCATGATGGTCGCGTTTACAAAGTTATTCCATGCGTCCCGGGAGAAATCTCCCACCCCCAGCACAAAGGGCGGGATCCCCAGCACCGCTGCCACCGTCCGCTTGTCCAGAGTGACCATGGCGTCCAGGGCCAGGTCGGACAGGGTCAGCGGCTTCACCTGCTCCACCGAGAACTGCTCCGCCGGGATCAGCCAGGGCTCCCCGGCCTCCCCGCTCATGGCGTAGCTCTCCAGCAGCCGCTGCCGCCCCGCCGGGTCGGAGAACTCCTCCGTCAGGGCGTCCACCTTTACGATGATGGAGGGTTTCCACTTGCTGGCCATAAAGCCCTTTTGGGTGGCCGCTGCCTGCCTCAGGTTGTTGGCCACCTCCCCAAGGGATACCCGGTATCCGGTCCCCAGCCAAGGGAAATGGCTGTCCGGGTTCAGAGTGAAATGGAGCACCTGGTCCGGCCGGTACTCCTGTCCGGCGATAAAGACCCGGTATCCCCAGCCATCCTGAAGGAACGATACATAGGCCGGCGGCACCGGCTGCAGGTCCTGGAGAATGCCCGCTCGGGTCTTGGGCCAGACCACTGCGTTTCCGTCGCCCTCCAGATACAGCGTCCGCACGATCCAGTGGATGAATGCCTCTCGGGTCATGTACCGGTTGGGATTGATGTCCACCTTTCGGGACAGCTCGTTCTGGATCCGCACGTCTCCGCCTTCCCGGTTCTCCATCAGGTGGATGGTCATGGATCCCACCAGCCGGGCAATGGTGTCCACCCCCGCGCAGATCTCCGGGTTCTGGGCCAGGCTGGTGTACCCTTGACAAGTCAAAGTGTCAAAGGCCTCGCTGGAGCACAGCCACGCTGCCGCGCCCCGCTTCTGCCCCCTGGGCTCGTCTCTCGCCTGGGGCCTGCTTCTCCGTTTTCGGCTCATTGTGATTTTCTCCCTCCATTTCCCCACCAGGCGGCTCCTTTCTTCTGCCGCTCCAGGTTTTCCAGGTACCGGATACAGGCGAACACCGACGCATCAAACAGGTCGATCCGGTGCTCCGGCATGATTTTCTCATACTGGATCATGTCATCTGTTTTCTCCACCGCCGCCACGTTCTCCACGCAGTATTCGTAGGCCTCCGAATGCAGGTAGTACAGCTTCCCATTTTTGGCCGCCGCCTCCAGGTGCCGGAACCCCTCTGACTTTTTGTAATAATACTGGGGCTGGTCGATGATCTTAAAGCCCGCCGCCTTCATGCCCAGGAAATACTCCCGGCAGAATTTCCGGTCGTGGCCCACCTGGCGGATCTTAAAGCCTCGTTTTCGCATCTCCACAAACCAGTTCACCACGTCGGCGTGGTTCACCGTCGGGGAGTTGCATAGCGTCAGCCACCCATCCTCCGCCCAGCCAAACAACGGGATATTGTCCTGGTCGGCCTTGACGTGAGCCGCCACCACTGGGAAGAACGCGTGGGTTATGACGATATCCACGTCCTTGTAGTGGCCGAACAGACAGGCCGCCGTCAAATCGTGGAGTTTAGACAGGTCCGCGCCCCCGTACCAGTCCACCGGGAGTTTGGCCAGCTGCTCCATGGTCCAGCTGTATCCCTGGTCGCTCTTGCGAAACTCGTCGATGTCGAAGTAGGCCCGCAGAGCGTTCGTGTACACGTTCAGGCTCTTCGCAAAAAAGTCCTTTCGCTGCTGGGGATCGTTCTGGGCCTGAAGGGCGTCGTTTAGGATCTCCTCCGGCCGGATACTCACCCCGTAGGCTGGGTTTGCCATCTCATGTACCTTGGGGTCTGTAAAGTCCACGCTGCCGTCCCGAATCCCCTCCGGGGCACAGCACATGAAGATAAAATACTGTTCATCCTCCACCGTGCCGTCCAGCACCTTCCGGCAATATTTCAGCCGCTGTCCCAGGAACCCCTGCTCGTTATCCCCGGCGGTGGTAATGCCGATCATCAGCTTGTTGGTGTATGCCTTCATGGCCTCCTTGATGATGTTGTACTGCTTGGGGGTCTTGTAGGCGTGGATCTCGTCTGCAATCGCGATGTTGCAGTTGAGGGAGTCCTGCCGATCCGGATTGGCTGCCAGGGCCTGGATGAAGATGGACCCATCCCCCAAGTCACCCTGGATGGAGTGCTCCTGGTTGTTGTCGATCACCCGGAAATTTTCCTGTTCCCCCATCTGCTCCAGGTTGAAGTTGATGAAATTGAAGCTCTCCAGGGACTGCTTCAGTGCGTTGGCTACGATATAGACCTTGCTCCCGCTCCGCCGGTTCAAAAGGGCCAGGCCCCAGGCCAGCGCCGCCGCGAAACTGGTCTTGATGTTTTTCCGTGGGATAAAGATCATGGCCTCTTTGAACCGCCGTTCCTTGGTCCCTGCCTTGTAAAATCCCAGCAGATTGTACACGATGAACTTGTGGAAGGGCTCCAGCAGAAACGGCTGCCCCCGCAGGGGTGTCCCGTCCAGCCGTTCCCCCTGCTGGTGGACGAAGGTCTTCTCGATGATCCGGATCACAAACTCCGCCTCGGCGGGCCGGAACTCCCACCGCGAGTCCTGCAGATCCCGCTCGAACCGCTCGCACGCCTGGACCAGTTCAGGACAGGCAATTTTCCGCCCGCTTAGAATATCGTCCACATACTGCCGGACCGTCCCAAAGTTTGGGTACCGCTCCAGCTTCTTACGGGCCATTCTTTAGCGCCTCCGCCAATTTGGATTTTGAGGCTTTCTTCTTCCCGCTCCCGTCCCTCGCCTTTGGGTTCAACATGAGCCGGTCCGAGTACAGCAGGATGTCCTTCCGCAGGCTCTCAATGGTCAGGGACAGCGGGGATTTTTTCTCGCCGCCGTCCGCCGTCGGTGTGGTGTACCGGTATGTTTTTCCGTCCTGATATTCCGCCAAAAGTCGGTAATATTGTTCACGCAAACCGGCGTAAATTTCAATTATCGGCTCATATTCCGGCTCAAAAGTCCCCATTTTCTTCATGGCAGAAATTGTCTGCGCTTTAATCGTATCGCGCGTGATAGCAATTCGTCCCACCGCTGTCACCTCCTCGCCAAAAAAGTCTGAAAACCCGCTCTATTGGAAAAACTTAAACCCTGGCCACTTTTTCACAAGCTAAAGTGTCTGAGTGCTATGGGGGGGATAGGAACCGGATTCGGTTCTCTCTGCACCAGGGGCCCACTCACACCGATTCCACCTGTCGTTTCTGATCCTCAACGTAGTCCCTTACCGTCGATACCTCCCGCGATACACTGCCGCCACCTTTTCCGGGTGCGCCTTGTTGTGGCACCCCTGGCACAGGCTCACCAGGTTACTGTCCTCATACGCCAGTTCCGGGTATTCATCTGCTTCCCGGATGTGATGGACCACCACCGCCTGGACGCTGCGCCCGTACCGTGCGCACCACCGGCACTTGTACCCATCCCGCCGTAAGATGGCCGCCCGTTTCCGTTTCCACTTCGCGCTGGTGTAGTCAAACACCATAGCCTTCCACCTCCCCGCCGGCCCTGCTCTCCGCCCCGGGCTATCACCTCCGGGGAAACAAAAAAGCCAGAACCGACGATCACCCCGTGTGGGTGAGATCATCGGCTCTGGCTTCTGGAGCACTGGCCCTGTTCGATATTCACGATTGTCTCCGCGTGGCAAGCCCGGCAATAAACCGTCAGGCACCTCGCGTAAGTATCCTCCCGGACGCGGAGGATCTTCCGCCGCCGGCAGGCCGGACAGATGAGCCATCCGTCCTTTACGACCAGTTTACCCGTTTCCGTCTGCTTTTGCAATAGGTCCGCCTCCTTTTCTACGACCCCCGTCCAATTATTAAGACTGGTTTCAAGTGCAAATAATTATTAAGGTGTTCGATTGTCCTTGGATCTTGGCTTGGTGTAGCTGTACTCCTCCCGCGGCCGCTGAGGAAAGAGCAGATACCGCGCCCCCACACAGTCCGAGAAGCCATATGGGTTTTTCTCGTGGAAGGTCTCGTAGTCCACCGCACCGTAGGGCGGAGCCAGAGTCACGCTGTCGCTGGGAATCTCGATGTACTCCACGACCGGCTTTTGTAAATTTCTGGAGGCTCTCCAGGTCCGCTCCCCGGGCTTGGGCCGACCAAACTCCCGGGCCTCCTTGGTCATGTACTTGGCCAGCTCCCGGTAGTAGTGGACGTCCAGCGGCTCCGCCCGGATGTACCCGCCCCCCTGCCACAGACTGCGGATCTCCTCCAGGTCGTCGATCCCCGTGGTGTTGATGACCACATGGTGGTGGAGGCGGCGGTCCTCCAGGGAGCCGTCCCCCTCCAGCCAGTCGTTTTCCCGCTTTTCGTGGAAGCCCTCGGTCACATAGATGTATTTCAGTTCCGCTCCCCGGAGCTTCCGGGCGGCCCGGAGCTTCCGGATAGACTTCTGAAAGAATTTGTTTGCCTCTGCCTTGCTTTCAGGCAAGTGGGCATTATCATAGGTCAGGGTGAGCACTAGGGCATGCTTCCCGAAGTTCCCCGCCACCATCAGCTCCAGCTCCCGCCAGGAGCACTTGTCATTGTAAAACTGCTGGGCCGGTGAGGTGGCGCAGCTCCGGGCCGCCCGCCCCCTTCTTCCGGGTGGTCGGTCCGGCACGGTCCCGATGACTTCAATGTGGAGCAGCCCGGCAGTGATGTGCTTAATTGCTTTTGCCATTGGCGCCCTCCTGTCTCTCCGCCCGGTCCAGCGCCCGGCCGATGGCCACCCGCTGCTGCT